>Ga0315274_10010009_pt1 | contig 13660 bp, 6 predicted proteins | sample YL17G02_20_MG_FD_203700 | JGI IMG/M metagenome (GOLD analysis project Ga0315274, IMG submission 203700) | Sediment microbial communities from Yellowstone Lake, YNP, Wyoming, USA - YL17G02_20 | ecosystem: Environmental > Aquatic > Freshwater > Lake > Sediment | place: USA: Wyoming | collected...
TCCTCGTCTGGCCGGTCAGCACCTGGCCGAAGTTGTAGGGTGGCCGCCGCAGGCGACTTCGTAGTTCGGCTTCGCTGGTCGAGATCCAACCGGACTTTCTGGGGCCAACGCGTACGCCCTCGATCAATGCGAGCGAATCGATCAAGGCGTCCGTGATGCGCCCGCGGAGATCACCAACCAACGCCAATGGATTCGTCTCGCCGCTGCGAAACGGGAGGACGAACACGGAGGCCTTCTCCGTCAGTGGTGCCCTCGGCGTCTGCTGCCTGCGCCAGATTATGGGGAGTGCCAGGACCACCAGGGCGACCAACCCCACGGCCGGGGCCAGCCGCCGGGCCCGGCGCATCGCCTGATCCATCGAGTGACGGCGGCGGATCGACTCTCCACCCTGCAGCCGCCGGAGATCCGCCAGCAGCTCCCCGGCGGTGTGGTAGCGGCCATCGGCGTGCCTGGCGCAGGCCCTGGCGACGATCTCGTTGAGCTCCATCAAGGCCTTGCGGTCGGGGAGGCCCGCAAGATCGTCGGGCAGGTTCGGAAACTCGCGGCGGTCCCGGCCCATCGCCATCTCGTAGAAGACCTTTCCCAAGGCATACAGATCGGCCTGGGGCGTGCCGGGACCCTCCGGCGCGATGTAGCCTTCCGTGCCCACAATGGACTGCGCGTCGCCCACGTCGGCCACCAGCCCGATGTCCGCGAGCTTCGGCGCGCCCTGCACAAAGATGATGTTCGACGGCTTGATGTCCCGATGCACCAAGCCGGCGGCGTGCAAATGCTCGAGCGCGCTCGTCAGTGCCAGCCCGATCCGCACGCATTCCTCCACCGGCAGACGCGCGCGGGCCTTCAGTTCATGGCGCAAGGTGCGGGGCACGTATAAATCCGAAGACCGAGGGCCGAAGTCCGAAGGAAGCCCGAAGGCCGAAGCTCGAACCTTGACGCGTTCGGCCGGTCCCTCGGCATTCGGATCTCGGATTTCATTCGGACCTCGGATTTCGGGATTCGGATTTCCCACCGGGTCCGCCAGCTCCATCACATAGTAGAAGTAGCCGGCGGCGTCATTCCGCCCGATCTGGAGGAGATCGACGAAGCCTTCGTGCGCGCGGGAGACCGGTTCGAACTTTTGAATGCCATGGAACTCGCGCTCGAAGGGATGGGCTTCGGCGAAGTCCTGGCGATACACCACCTTGACGGCCCGGAGGGTGCCGACGACGTTCCGCGCCAGCCAGACTACCCCATACGCCCCGCGGCCGATCGGACGGAGCAATTCGTGGTCGGGCACCTGTGGGACAGCTCGGGGTTCGGAGTTGGGATTGGCGGCAGGGGAAGGCGGCGTCGATTCGGGCGACCGGCTGTTGGGGCGTTGGCCGTCCGGCGAGCCGGGGGTCCCTGGCGTTGCAGGGCGTGGGGGAGCCGCGCTCATTACAGCCAGGAGCCTAATCACAGCCCGCGTGAAATGCACGGCCATTCTGGGACGCAGCTCGGGAGATGGCGCTTCCCGACACTGCCCCCAGTTCCAGGATCCGCCTTTGCGCACGCATTGTGACCGTGAACCCTTTGCGGCTTTCGGTAGGGCGAGACTCGCGTCGAGCCCTGGAGTCTCGTGCGGCCGGGCAAATCAGGGCTCGACGGGAGTCTCGCCCTACCGATCAGGGTCGGTTCATGGGTAGAGACGTCAAAGGTCTGGCAGGGGAACTCCGCCAATGAGCGAGTCGCCGCAAGCACGGGGAGTTAGTCGGGGCAACACGGTTCTATAAAGTTAGTTGCAGAGCTAAAGTTAGCCTGTAAGCTTAGGGCCACTAAAGAAAAGATGACGAAACTACCCATCGCCAATCCGTTTCGACCCGGCGCTGGCCATCCGCCGCCCTATCTGGCCGGTCGCGAGGAGGAAACGCGGGAGTTCACCGGTCTGCTCGGCCAACAGCCGATCCTGACCAACCTGGTGCTGACGGGGCTGCGGGGCGTCGGGAAGACCGTGCTGATGGAAACGTTCAAACCCATCGCCATCAGCAAAGGCTGGCTGTGGGCGGGCACGGACCTGTCGGAGTCGGCCAGCGTCAGCGAAGAGAGCATCGCGGTGCGGATTCTGGCGGACCTCTCCCCGCTGGTGGCAAACATCGTGGTGGCGGAGACGGAGCAGGCGCGCATCGGCTTTGCCGCCAAGACAGAGAAGACGCCGCTGCGGCTGGACTTTGCGCTGCTGAAGCGAGTGTTCGACCAGACGCCGGGTTTGGTGTCCGACAAGCTCAAGGCAACGCTGGACCTGGTCTGGACGAGTCTGAAACACACGAAGGTGCGCGGGCTGGTGGTGGCCTATGACGAAGCGCAAAACCTCGGTGTTCAAGCGGCGGGCCACCAATATCCGCTCTCGTTGTTGCTGGATGTCTTTCAGTCCATTCAGAAGCGGGAATTGCCCTTTTTGCTGGTGCTGACGGGCCTGCCGACTCTTTTTCCCAAACTGGTGGAGGCGCGGACGTTTGCCGAGCGCATGTTCCACGTCATGATGCTCGGGCGCTTGAATGAGGCGCAGAGCCGGGACGCGATTCTCAAGCCGATTCAGCAACAGGGCTGCCCGGTGCGCTTCTCCCGGTTGGCCGCGGCCGAGATCATCAAACACTCCGGCGGCTATCCGTATTTCATCCAGTTCCTCTGCCGCGAGATGTTCGATTCCTACTTGCAGCAGAAGGCCAGCGGCGAGGTGAATCTAGTGGTGACGGTCAGCCAGACGGTGCGGAAACTGGATTCAGACTTCTTCGCCGGGCGCTGGAATCGTGTGACGGACCGGCAGCGGGAGCTGCTGGCCGTGGTGGCGCAACTGCCGAACTGTGACGACGAGTTCACCGTGCAGGAGATCGTGGAGCAGTCGAAGAAGCTGCCGAAGCCTTTCAGTCCCAGCCATGTCAATCAGATACTCAGCAAGCTGGCGGACAGCGGCTTGGTCTATAAGAACCGCCACGGGCGCTACAGTTTCGCGGTCCCGCTGCTAGGAGATTTCATCCGGCGTCAGCAGGCAGAGGCCTGACGAAACCAGGACCGACGGCGTGTCCTTGAGCGGGGTGGTCACTCGACCAGGACGACGCGGTAGAAGCGATGGGGCGTGGCAGCCGAAACACTATCGCTGACCTCCGCGGTGTTGCCGCCGGCATGGACAGGTTGGCCCAGATCGCTCCAACCGGCGTCGCTGAGCGAGTCTTTGAACTGGGCTTGGTAGGTCTGGCCCGGTTGGGCAAGCCAGCGGATGGAGATCACCCCTGTGTCCAACACCGCCAGGTCGTCGATCTTAATCGCTACTGCCGGGTCGTTCGCGAGCACGTTGGGCGCGCCGGGCGTGGGCGTCCTCATGAACTGCAACGGCCCGTCCTGGCCGTCGGGCCAGCGCCCCTGGCTGACGTCGGCGGTCTGTTGACCGAAGGCGACCCAATCGACAATCGCGCCGTCCGGGGCGACGAGGCCGATCTCCTCCCCATTCTGGCTCAGCTTGAAGTTCACATGCAGGTCTCCGTTGGCCCCGTTCTGGCCCGTGTCTTCATCGGCCCATACCAGCAGGAAGCCCTTCGGGGGGATGCGTGTGCCGGCCGGGATCCGCCATTTCGTCTTGTTGGCGGCCGTATCCGTCAGGAAGTAACCGGAGAGATCAGCCGTGGCCGGGCCGGGGTTGTAAAGCTCGAACCAGTCCTCAAATTGGCCATCGGCCGGGTCGGCCAGGGTCTGGGTGTTGCTGGCGAGCCACTCATTGATGAAGACCGTCAGGAACACCGGCGGGACTTCTGGCGGGCCGTCGGACACAGAGTTCTTCGCTCCCGGCGTGGCAGGTTTGTCGGGCAGGATACTGTGCGTGCTGGCCAACTCGTCGTCCAGCACTCGAACCGTCAGATCGACGCCGTTCGTGCTCGGGAGATACCAGTAGCTCAGGGTGTAAGTCGCGCCGGGCGCCAGGGGTGTCGTGTCCTGCCAAATCGCCGACTCGAGATCCGCACCGCCCAGGCTTGCGACCAGGTGCAGGCTGGCATTGCCAGACCGCTTCACTGCGGTGCTGATCACGCTGGCGGCATTATTAGTGGACACGTTCCAGGTGCCGTCGAGCGGCGCCTCGAAATCGCCGTTCCGGACCAGGTTAGGGCCGGCAGCCGGGGTGTTTCCAGCCACCAGCTTGAGATCATCGATGTACAAGTCGCCGCCCCAAATGAGGGTCGGATCAACTTCGCGCTGGAGGCTGAACGGAAGTGTTTGGGTGCCGTTTGGGGTGTCTTGGGCGAATGTGCCGCTGATGACTTGGCCGTCGGCGGAGAGCTTCCCGGACCACCGTGGATTGCCTTGGACACCTTGGATGTTCGGCAGGTAGAACGACACGTTAGAGTTGGTGTAACGGATGATGCCCAGAGGGCAGGTGAGATCCTGACCGAAAAAGGTCCCGGCCCAATTGTTGGTCCCGTCTCGTTTGAACTCCACCGTCATTTGGTAGAATGAACCCGGAGAGCCCATCCCGCCCATCCATCGTCCGGAAAGGTCTCGCGGGTCTGGTGGAGCCTGATATGGCGAATGGTAGAGCAGGAGCTGTGAACTGGCAGCCGTCCCGGTGACGCTGACGAACTTCCACTCCGGTTTGACGGCCAGTTCGGGATTGGTGGTCGTCCAATTGTAGCCGAGAGCATTGTCGAGGTTCGGATCGAGGAGCTGCAGCGACGCGCCTGTGCCACTGGCGCCGGCAGGCCAAGGCGGGTTCGCGCTGTAGGTCACTTCGTCGAGGACCACCTCTTCGGCCGGTATGGCGCCAGGTTTGACCAACTGTAGCGTCTCACCAGTCTGATCGAGCCGGCCGTTGAACTCACCCGCAATCGGGATCGATTTGCCATAAACCGCAGCAAAGACCGCGCGATCCTTAACGACGACCAGGTAACCACCGGGTCCAATCATGGTCCCAGGAGTGAACGTGAAGTCCACGCCGCGCAGCCGGTGGTTCGAGAGATCAAACGCACTCCGGGTAGAAGTGTTGACGAGCTCGACAAACGCCGCGCCCTCGAGCGGCGCGTGATACATGACCTCGTTAATGACCACGTGGTCTTGAGGCCGTTCGATCGTGCCGGTGAAGGTCACGGTGATAGCACCCACCGCATTGGACATCGGATTGCCTTGCACGTCGTAACCTTGCACCGCGATTGGGTTCGTCTGCGCATTCAGGGGCACGACAATCCGCCAGTCTCGCCATGTGTCCCAGACGACCGGGTACGGCTGGTCGTTTACGGTGATGGTTTTCACGTCGATGGGAGCGGTGCCGGTCAGGGCAAACCAGTTCTGGTTGGTGCTGAAATCCGTGCCTTGGTTGCTGGTGACGGCGAACGTCGCCGTGACGTTTGTCATATATCTCACCAGGTATTTGCGCCGGGCGGAGATCCAGTTCTTGATCGAACTGGGCGCGCTCACGGTGAGGCCATTCGCCTTAAACGCCGCGTATTTGGCGTCGAGGATCGGGTCCACCTTGGCGTTGACCATGAGGTTGGCGGCGATCTCCTGCAGATTCCGCAGATAGGTCCGCCGGAACGCCGGCTCATTGTAGATCCGCGCCATCCCCCGGTCGGCGTAATTGATCTGGAACAGATCGTCATTGCTCGGTCCGTCGGAACCGCTGTTGCCTAAGACGATGTTGAAGTCCCAGATCAACAGCTTCCATTTGTCCTGGGTTGGCTTGTAGGCATACATGTTCTGGGCGTTGCGGTTGCCGAAGCTATCCCAGTTGCCGACCGCGTGCTCGATCGCGAAGGTGCGCAACCATTGCTCCATATCCACCAAGGCTTCCATGTTGGCCGTGTAGGAGCCAGAGGCGGGCGTGTTCGCCGCATCGACCAAGGCAAAGACGTTAGCGTAATTGTTGGCGGTGCCGTGTTCGGCCCGCGGCGACCAGCTCCAGCGGTAGCGCGCGAGTTTCTTGGCGCCGCCCGTCGTGGTGTAATCGTTCAGTGTGCACCACGATTCGAGTGTGTGCGGCATGGTGCCGGCGGTGGCGTTGTCGAATTCGTACCAGCCATTGAGCTTGAACAGATCGCCTTCGGGATCGTTCGGAAAGCGCTCGGAAATGACCTCCGAGCCCGGCACTTGCGTGTCCTCCATCAGGGTTCCGCGTCTCAGGCCGTTCACGAACACATTGACGTACCGCTGGTAGTTCCACGGCAGACCGAGCTGGCGCACCATCCAGTAAGCCGTTTGCTCGCATTGAATGGTGCCGTCGTCACCCGGCGTGTTCCCCGGCGCATGCAGCTTGTTGAAGGAGGTGGTGCCCAGCAGCAGATCGTCTTTAGGCATCGTCATGGCGTAGGTGCAGGGTCCACCCAGTGGTGAACTGTAAACACTCTGATGCCACGGGCTGCCGGAGTAGCGCGACCCCATGTTGTAGATCACCCGCTGATTGCCGTAAACAAAGGTGCCGTCCAGCTCCTCATTGCTGAGCACGGGGCGTTTATTCCAGGCCGCTACGGTCGCCGCGCTCAGCCACAGCCGGTACGTGCCGAAGCTACTGGCGGGGATCGGCTCCCCAAAGCGGACCAGGCACTCACGGACGGGGGCCTCAGCCGGAAACAAGCTGGTGGCGGGCGCGGTGGAACCGTCGGTGGCCTGAATGTGAAATGCGACCAAAGTCCCGGCCTTCTGACCCGGAATCGTCGCGCTGTAGATGCCGTCAGCGGCCACGGCATCCCCGCCAGTACCGTCATCCGCCATGGGCAGGGCAATCCAGTTGGTGCTCGGATCCACCCGGTACTTCAGGACCAGATCCGAAAGCCCGTCCACGTCCTGCACCCGCGCGGTCACCGCCGCCGGTTCATTGGCCGCAGGCAAGGACGGGTTGTGGCTCACCTCATAAATGGCCGGCCCGGAATTCGGAACCGTGCGACTGTTGCGTGCGCCCGGGGTGCCGAGCTCCTTCGGCAACGCCATCTGCCCTGTGGCTTCGAGGTAGTTGCCTTTCAATCGCAGCACAAGCTCAGGGAACCCACGCAGCCAGCGGACTTTGGCCCGGATCGTCGCGGTTTGGCCGGGGCGCAAGGCACTACTGCTCCTCAACGGCGTTCGGATGCGGTTCGCGCCCGTGTCGCCCCGGCCGCTCGCGCGGATGTGCAGGGACTGGCTGCTGCTGTAGCCTCCCGACGTTTCGAGCGAGGAACGGACGTGGTTTCCCAGCGGAACCCAACCGGTCAGTCCCGATTCAAAAGTGGGGTTGGCGATCAGGTTGGTCGCACTTCCGGCGGCATAGACCTCCACGTCGTCCAGCAGGCACTCGCCTTCTCCCAGCAAGACCACGTGCAGCGAGTCGATGGTCTCTGCCCCGTTGTCCAAAACGCCAGTGGCCTCGATGGTTGTCCACTCGCTCTTGGCTGTTTCATCGCTATCCGCCCAGGTTGGCGCCAACCGGTGGTTGCTCCGGGCATCGACCAGTTCGAGACTGCTCCCGCCGCCATCAGCCCACGTGCCCCAGCGCCCACCGGTGCCATACGTGACCTCATCGACTACCACGTAGTTCGTGTTCGTCGCGGGCGGTTGGTTCGCGCTCGTGGTGACGACCGCTTCCGGCATGGCGAGCGCGACGCGTTCTCCTCCTCCCGAGAGCTTCCCCGCGAAGTTGCCCACAGTATTCGCCGGGCTGAGATCCGGATAAGTGGCCAGTAGATGAGCCGCGTCCTTCGCGACAACCAGATAGCCTCTTGCGGGTATGGCGTGAGCGGACGAGAAGGTGAACTCGATGCCGTCCACAAACTTCCAACCGCCGAGGTTCACCGGACGGTCTCCCTGGTTGTAGAGCTCGACGTATTGATAGTCTTCGTTCCCCGACAGTGGATGGTACATGAGTTCATTGATCACGACCTCTCGCTCCAGGATCTTCGAGTTGGCTGTTCCCGGCGTTGGGCCTGCCAAAGGATAAAACTCCGTGGACCCATCCGGCCCGCGTCCCGTAGGGGTTCCTTTCGCCTGCCCGTCGAACCGCACCGCCTCGAGCACCGCCGTCTGATCCGGGCTGGTCAGAAACACGGTTCCACCCGCGGCATCGAGCCCGAAGCCGAGTTGATCCTGAGTGAAATGAACAAACGCGCCGGCGGGGATGGTGGTGCCGGACGGCACCTTGAACTTGCCGATGACCGGATCGTCACTCAGGTAACAGCCCGAGAGGTCCGCCGCTTGACTACTGTGGTTGTACAATTCGATGTAGTTGCCTTTCGGATCGGCCGCGCTGGCCAGGAGTTCGTTGATTCGCACGTGCCCCAGCGGACTCAGTCGAACTCCATCGCCCCTTCCGGGCGAACCGCCTTTGAGTCCGCTGGCCGCCCAGGCTTGCGCACTGCCTTCACCGTACGACGGCCGCGCCAAGACCAGGGAATGTCCCGTGCCGTCCGCCGCGACCGGCCAGGGCGGCCGGTTCGAGTACGGCACTTCGAGCAGAATGGCATCGGTCTTATCGCGCAAACGGAGAGTCCCCGAGCGCTTCAACGAATTGGCGTAGGGACCCGCGACGTTGGCGATCCCATAGACGCTCTTCACATCCGCGGGTGTGCGGGCTACCACGATAAAGCCGCCGCCCGGCAACACCGTGCCCACAGGGAACGCGAAGTCAACTTCCCCCGTCAGACGATAGCCGCTGATATCTTCGAAGAAGGGATTGGCGTTAAAGAGCTCGATGAATTCCAGATCGCGTCCGTCCGCACGCGGCGCTGGATGATACATGATCTCGGCGATCACCAAGCCCGTGCGCCGGCTCGAAGGTCCCAAAGACTCGAAGTCCGTCGGCCAACCAGCCGTGTCGCTGCCTGTCGCTTCAGACAAGTTGCGAAACTCCGCAGTGGCCAACTGATTGGTGTTGTGGCTGGTTACGGCCAGGCCAAAGAACACGGTGTTGGTCATGGCCACGACGTTCGTACCCAGGAGCCGCCAATTCTGACCATCCATGCTCGCGTAGCCAGAGAAGAGATCGCCGGCACGCTTCAACCGCAGCCACGTGAACGGGTAATTCACCGGAAATGTCCCCGCGAAAACACTGTTCGCCCCGGCCGAAGCCCGGGCTTGAAGAAGACAGCCACTGAGATTCGGCGTGGCCAGGGCGGCCGCAAACGGACTGTCGGGCTCAAGGCTCTCCCGCACCATGAGTCCCGCCTTCGCCCAGACGTCGGAGTTGTCCACGGCCTGGACTTGCACTGCCAGGTCAAAATCACCCATCTGCGGCCGGTGGCAAAAATGGAACTGGTCCGAGTTCCCGCCAATGTCGCGCCCCCCGCCGGTGACATCGACGCCCCCGGTTACGAAGCTCGACCCGCCCGCCAGGCTCGCGTCGCCGATGTCGGCCGCGGTGAACTCCGGGCTGTCATCGCCCGCCACCCGACTGGGCGCGATGCATCCGAAATACCCAAGAAAGACGAGTAGTCCCACCGTCCAGTTCCGCCGCCATTGAAGTTGCATAACCACACGAATCCGTCAGTAAACTAACCTGCCGCCGCACAACGCCGTTACTCCTCAATACCAGGCGGACCGGGAGTTAGTTTCAGCTTTTTGCCAGGTTGCCTGTTCGGGAAAGGCCGCATTTGAGGTCTGGCGCACTTGAGGTCTTGCGGTTGCGTCATGTCGGATGGTCTTGAGTGGGCGCCCGCCGGCTTGCGTTCTGGCCGCAGCTCACTGATACTCCGCCTGTGAACTTGACGGTTTCTCAGCTCACGGACCAGCTCTTGAGCTCCTATGCGCGCATCGGCGGCATCAACCACCTCGACGGCAAAAACCTGCCGTCGAAAACGGCGATTGCCCAGATCACCGTGGACCTGCTGCGGTTGCTTTTTCCGGGTTTTTTTGACGAAAAGCCCCTCCATTCCTCAGAACTGGAGATGGAGACTGCGAGCCTGATGGATTCTGTCTCCGGCCGCTTGGAAGACGAGATCTGCAAGAGCCTCGAATACGCCCCGCCGGCGAAGCTGAACGAGCGCACCCTGCGTCGCGCCGCGCAGGCCATGACGATCGATTTTCTGGGCAAACTGCCCTGCTTGCGCGAACTGTTGCAGACCGACGTCGAGGCGGCTTACAGCGGCGACCCGGCGGCGTTCAGCCGGGACGAAGTCATCGTGGCGTATCCGTTCGTCGAAGCCATCGGCGTGCAACGGTTGGCGCACGAGCTGTACCTGGAGCGCGTCGCGCTCATCCCGCGCATCATGACCGAGTGGGCACACAGCCGCACGGGCATGGACCTGCATCCCGGCGCGACCATCGGCTCGCATTTCTTCGTCGATCACTGCACTGGCACGGTCGTGGGTGAAACGTCCACAATCGGCAATCACGTCAAGATGTATCAGGGCGTGGGCTTGGTGGCGCGCTCGCTTTCCGGCGGCCAGCAGTTGCGCGGCCAGAAACGCCATCCCACCATCGAGGACAGGGTGACGATTTACGCCAACGCGACCATCGTGGGCGGCGGGACGGTGATTGGCGCCGGGAGCACCATTGGCGCCAACGTTTTCCTGATGCACAGTGTGCCGCCTGATTCGCTGGTCATCCAGGAGGCCGTCGAGGTGAAGGTCCTGCCCAAACCGGGCAAGGCGGGCAAATCACCGGGTCTGGACTTTCAGATTTAGCGTCGGCCCGGCGCAGTCATGACCAGTCAACCTCATTCCGGCAATTGGTTTGAACAGCCAAGACGCCAAGGCGCAGCGCGGCGGAGCCGAAACCAAACCAGGTAGGGCGAGACTCCGTCGAGCCCTGACCTCCCGTCGGGTAGAAGAATTCCAGGGCTCGACGGAGTCTCGCCCTACCAGCAGGCGGAAGCTTCGCAGCCCGCAACCAGGCTCGCAGATAGCAGAAAGAAGTTGGGTGGCCCATTGGAGCCGCTTTCACTGCCCTTGCGCAAAACTCTCCGCCAACGCGACGGCCTTGAGCATCGCCTTGGCTTTGTTGACTGTTTCCTGGTACTCTCCTTCGGGCGTGGAGTCAGCTACCCAGCCGCCGCCGGCTTGCACGTAGGCCTGGCCATCCTTGATCAGCGCGGTGCGGATGGTGATGCAGCAGTCGAGATTGCCGTTGAAGGAAAAGTACCCGACACACCCGCCGTACGGGCCGCGCGCGGTCTGTTCGAGTTCGGAGATGATCTGCATGGCGCGGACTTTGGGCGCGCCGCTGAGTGTCCCGGCCGGGAACGTCGCGCGCATGAGGTCGTACGGGGTCCGATCGGCCGAGAGCTGGCCCTGGACCTGCGACACGATGTGCATGACGTGGCTGTAGCGTTCGATGACCATCAGGTCTTTGACGACCACGGTGCCGTAGTCGCAGACACGGCCCACGTCGTTCCGGGCCAAGTCCACGAGCATCACGTGTTCGGCGCGCTCCTTGGGGTCCGCCAGCAACTCCTTCTCGTTGGCAAGGTCTTGTTCCGGGGTCTTGCCGCGGGGCCGCGTGCCGGCGATCGGGCGGATCTCCACCCGCCGGTCTTCGCAGCGGACATGAATTTCGGGTGAGGCGCCGACCAGTGAGAAGCCCTCCAGTTCCAGCAGGAACATATAGGGCGACGGATTGATCGAGCGCGCCCCCCGGTAGATGTCCAACGGCGTGGCCTTGACCGGCGTGCTGAACCGTTGGGAGCCGACGACCTGGATGATATCGCCGGCCACGATGTATTCCTTGGCCTTCACGACATTGGCCAGGAACCGCTCCCGGCTCATGTTGGATTCGAACGGGATGGCGGGCACCTCGGATGGCAACGTCGCTGGGGCGTACGTGAGCGGCTGCGCCAACAGCGCGACAATCCGTTCGATCTCGCTCACGGCCTCGTCGTACGCCTCGGCCGGCGCCGTGCCGTCGTCGAGGATGGCGTTGACGAGCACTGTGATCGTCTGCGCCACGCGATCGAAGATCAACAACTGGTCGGCGATGAGGAAGTACATGGTCGGCGTGTGCAGGTCGTCGCCCGGCGGGCGCGGCACCACCGGTTCGACATCATGGACGAACTCATAGCCGATGAAGCCGATGGCCCCGCCGGTGAAGCGGGGCAGGAACGGCAACGCCACCGGCCGGTACTTCTGCAAAACCCGCTCGACCACTTCGAGGCCGTCTTTGACGCCCTGGGCGCCGGCGGCGGCCGGTCCCCGCGCGACCACGAATCGCTCGCTGACCTTGCCCTCTTCCAGATACTCGACCTGATCGCCGATCTGCCGGATGATCGCGCGGGGGTTGCAGCCGACGAAGGAGTAGCGGCCCAAGTGCTCGCCGCCCTCGACTGATTCGAAGAGGAACCCTTCGCCCTGGCCGTGGAGCTTCTGGTAGGCGGACAGCGGCGTCTCGAAGTCCGCCAACAAGGTGCGCGTGACGGGGATCAGGTTGCCCTGCGCCGCCAACCGCACAAACTCATCTTGAGCAGGAACGAACATCCGGACCTTTCTAGCCTGCCCGGCGACGAAGGCGCCAGACAGAGAGCCACGTATAGAAGACCACCGCCACCGAGTAGCTGACGATGCCGGCGCCCACCGCGAGCGGGATGAGTTGGTAACGGCTGAAGCAGATCAGGGCTCCTCCGACGCTCCCGATCAGCAGCGCCTCGGCCAGCAGGCAGAACAGCACCAAGCCCCCGCTGGCTTGGCGGACGCGCTCGGCCATCCACGCGCGGTAAGACTCCTCGCCCAGCGAGCGCATTAGCCAGGCGTGCTGGAAATTGCGCCCGGCCACCAGGAGGCTGATGGTGGCGATGATGATTGCCAGCAATGGCCACAGAGCCGCGCCGGCGCATACGCCCAGCGTCACGATGGTTCCCCACTTCCATCCCAGTTTGCGGGCCAGCGGGTTCGCCTCCAACACCAGGTTCGGCGTGGCGATCCACGTGCTGAGCAGATCCGCGCCTCGGCTCAGGATCAGCAATCCCAGGCACGCGAAGTACGGGCCGCCGCCAAAGGGGATTGGGTCCATCACGTTTTCCGGTAAACCGCCTCCGGCGCGACGAGCCGTTCGGCTGTGACGCGGAAGCCTTCACCTTGCCCGGTCACCGAGCGAAAGAAACACGAGCGAAAGCCCTCATGACATGCGGCGCCGATCTGTTCGACCTGGATCAAGAGCGTGTCGCCGTCGCAGTCGAAGGCGATGTCGCGGACGGTCTGGGTGTGGCCGCTGGTTTCGCCTTTCATCCAGAACTGCTTGCGCGAGCGACTCCAGAAATGGGTTTTGCCCGAAACGATAGTGTTCGCCAACGATTCCCGGTTCATCCACGCCATCATCAGCACCCGGCCCGTTGACTGGTCCTGGATGATGGCCGGGATCAGACCCTCGGCATCGAATTTCAACTGTGTGTAAAAACTCATAGCACCGGCCGAGCATTGCACACCAAGCAGCGGCGGGAGGGAAGCGGATTCTTGTTCCAGGAAATGCAGGGATCCACTCTGCTTACCGCCGCACGGGGATGTTGTGCCGCGCAAGGTACTCTTTCACCTGGCCGATCGTGAACTCGCCGAAATGGACGATGCTGGCGGCGAGCACGGCGTCGGCTTTGCCCTCCAACAACACCGCCGCCATGTGCTCCAGCGAGCCTGCCCCGCCACTGGCGATCACAGGCACACCAACCGCCTCACTCACGCGACGGGTGATGGCGAGGTCAAAACCGGCTTTGGTGCCGTCGGCGTCAATGCTGTTCAGGACGATCTCGCCAGCGCCCAGTTCGACGGCGCGTCGCGCC
>Ga0315274_10010010_pt1 | contig 13660 bp, 12 predicted proteins | sample YL17G02_20_MG_FD_203700 | JGI IMG/M metagenome (GOLD analysis project Ga0315274, IMG submission 203700) | Sediment microbial communities from Yellowstone Lake, YNP, Wyoming, USA - YL17G02_20 | ecosystem: Environmental > Aquatic > Freshwater > Lake > Sediment | place: USA: Wyoming | collected...
CGAATAAGCTCAGTACGCAGTCCTTCTTCGGAAATTGCCTTAAGCGTATGCCTGGTCAATAGTTCTGTGTTGCCGTTCTTTCTAGGACTGCCGACTATGCCTATGACTTTCATCTCGCGACTCCTTATTCTATCCCGGCTCATTAGTAACTACATTGGTGGGCCACAGCGTACAATAGCAAGAACTTTCACGCTTGCCTTCGCCTTGACCTTTTAGGGATTATATCCAGAGATTGCTTGGAAGGCAAGATGATTAAGATATTTGGCTTAGGACCCGACTACAAGGAAAGACTTAATCCTGGTGCGCTGAAGCGCTTCGCTGATTGGCTGGAGCGTCTTCTGAGGAACGTACCGCAGGCAGGACAACTCACCACGGAACAGCTTAACACAAATCTAGATGCCTACTTACGTGACGATGAGAAGGTCGAATTTAGTAATTGTGTGGCCCGCATAGCAGACTGGCTGCACAAATGCATGGACGTTGGAGACAGGTATTTCTCCTATGCCTATGACAGACAGGTTATCGACCCGATGATCCGATTTGAATCGTTGATAAGAGAGACATATCAGAGAGCTGACGCGGAACGACGCAAGAAGGAATACGATGACAGATGGCGCGCTGCATTTGTGTCCATAAAACCGCCTGTCGATGACGCCAAGAAATATCTAAACGACAAAGAAGAAGATGCGTTCATACTGGCTGTCGGGAAGGCTATAGATGCATACCTGGAAAAGGGAACATCATATCTAGTCGACGCGAGGGCTTTCGACTATAGACGGTGGGTAAACACAGTTCAAGAGCGCAAGATGAAAGAGGTACAAAAACAGCAGGCTACGACTAGAGCCATTGAGTACAATCGTCGCCTTAATCAAAAGATAGTAGAATTGGCCGCTCGACTTGACCATAAGCAGAGAGATCTAGGAAGTTATCTCCGGTCAAGAATCCAAGATAAGCGATATACCAATCACAACTTCGACTATGTTTTGTCTAAAAAGGATGAAACAAACTTCGACGATACCCTAGCTGGCATAGCCAACAAGAGATTACAGCAACTATGTCCAGAGGACTTACGTCAGTTTATCGTTCTTCCATCTCAATACTATAGGCGGTATTACCCGTTGCCATCAGCAAGCTACAGTTCTGAAGAACTGCCGTCTCTCGACTTCAGCTTTGATGTTTTTGCAGTTGCTTATGCGGAGGTCTGGTTGAGACCGGCGAATATGAGCCTCGATGGATACGAATTTCTTCTACCATGGATAAAAGATGAGAAGGGCGTGCCAATCCTAAAGAATCCAAAGTTCCTTGGTTATTATCACCTGATTCTCAGGCCCGAGGATCTCGGAAGCTATGTATTCTGGGGGACTATTCCACTGATTCTTTTGAAGGGTTTACTTAATGATGAGGAGAGGCCTGACGGAAGCCGAATTGTGGCAGCCACTGGTGATGTCATCACATATAGAGTGGAAGGCTTTGAGGAGGAAGTTGAGGTGCCGAATAGTTTCGCCGAGTATCTGAAGAGTGTAGGTAGCATAGACAAGATGATCGACATGGGTGTCATGACTGGGAAGGTGGGCAGTGTCGTCAAGGCCGCGGTTGATGAACTGGAGGTAAAGCGTAAGATTCCATCAGCTACACAGAAGGCTGCAAGAAGAGACAGTATAAAGGAAAGGGCCTTTCGGCTGTTTGATGAAGGCAAAAGACCAAGCGATCCCGAGGTGAAGGCTTTGGGCATTAAGCCGAGCACAGCGTACCGCTATTATCAAGAGTGGAAGAAGCTTGCAGTGGCAGCTAACCATAGTACGACATCGGCAGAGAACCATAGTAGTAATCATAGAGGAAAATCATAGTATCAGTCCTAGATAATCATAGCAGCCGGTCATAGTGCTAATCATAGTGAATCATAATAGTAAATCATGGTGGTAATCCCAGTACCCCACCGACCCTTACCCAGAAAGGACGACCGATTCAGCGGGTGGTCCGATTCATTTTCCCTAGCCCCACCCCGGTGTTGCACCTCTGGGCGACCCCTGCAGTTAGGTCACAAAACAAGTTTTTGTGCAATTTCACCTTCAGGAATAGTCGCGTTCTCTGCCTTGCCGCTTCTTTGCCCATATGGCCAATGCCAGCCAGCCTAGCATGGCCATCTTCTAGGCCAGAGTAGTGTTAACGACCACGGTACTGCCTCGAGCAGATTCCATTTGGCATTGCACTGCCCGCATAAGTTTTATCCCACGGCGACCACGGTGCCATCGGACTTAAGGCCCACAGTGTTAAAGCCGTCTGCGGCGACCATGAGGGTGATTTAAGCAAAGTTGGCCGTGATGGAATAGTCTCCGCTGTATCAAACCTATTTGTAGTCTTGTCCGTTCTCTGTTAAACCAGTCATAGAATCTGGAAGGATTCCTATAGTAAACATAGAATTTGTTAGCTATTACTAAGCCCATGCAGTATTCTGGTAAGCAGGAAATCTGAACTCGCAAGCAAAATAAGATACTGCTAACTTATTGTTATATTATCCCTCAAACACAAAGTCGGCCCAGGTCCCACAACGATCCTTGTAATCGAAATTCTTCCCATGATCGCTGTATTTCCAGAACGGAGTGTGGCAAGCTTTCAGGTTTTTTAGAACAGGAAGAAGAACGTTTTCAATACGTATAGCTGTACCATCCAATCCCTTTGTAAGATACTGCGTCATTTCCCCAAATGGCATTTTAAAATGTATCGTTCCATTCTCTTCCTTAATATCAATCTTCACATATTTTACCCCAGAATTTTTCCTAAGAAAGAGCGCACCCATATTGGTGACAACCAATGTATCAAGAACCTTGCGTTGCTCCTCAGTAGCATTGTCGCTTACGTAGATCCCTCCCTCTGATCCGTTCTTCATAAAATCCTCAAATTTAGAATAGGGTATATCACCATTATAGATGACCGTAATGCCAGACAGGTCAACGTTATTAACTTTTCCTTGTTTAATGCGAAAAACCATGAAATACCTGCAACCACCCTCCCTATCCCTGCCGAAATAGAAGGGACAATGTCCTTCTGCAGCACATGCCTCGTTATAGATTCCCTTTACCCGCCAACCTGGTTTTAATTGTTCCATAGTGTACCTCCTTTGATTATTACTTCAAACCTTCTGTAGATTCATTTTGTATGTAGATCGACCTTTTATAATATACTTGTTCTTGGCCAACAAGCTCAGCAATGTCCTTTATTCCCATCTTAGCCCCCTCCTTTCTTAATTCTATTTTACGACTACCTAGTAAAGAGTCAATACCCTTGCTGGCTGACCACATAGGTAACACTGTGGCATGAAAAAACGGCCCAGTTCATATTTCTATATGTGCTCGGCTGAGCATCGTAGGAACTACCGCAACCTTCTGACACACACACTTGCCCACCCACCTTATGTTGGTCTTGAAGTGCGCTCTCTTATAGTAGTTCTGCTTGTAACAACTGCTCTTATTAAGACTATTATACCACTATCTAAGAAAGTGTCAATAGTTTTTGTGCGGTGTTCAAAACATACTATGGAGTTAAGGAGTCACAATTCGCTATTTCGTTCAATACCCCGCAAGGGTTAAGACAACATAATGAGTTTTTGTTGATGCTGTACATGGCAGACCTGCAATTCATGCGTGCCATCAGCATACCTTTGTAACTATCTCCCTATAGTATTCTCCAATGCTGGTTGAACGGTTATAATTAAGTGGTCAATAAAGAAAGCGAGACAATAGGTGCCAAAGCGTTCTGGAATTCTAACTGGTACTGCTGGGGTCTATCATGTTGCTTCTCAGTTAGCTGCCCGCGACTTCCATGCCGCGGTGACGTACGGCAATGCTCCTTCTGTAGATATTCTGGTTGGGCGCATAGACGGTTCGACTAGTCTCTCCTTGCAGGTGAAAGCGTCACACTGGGCACTTCGAACAAGAGGTCGAGGCAAGAACAAGAAGCCAGATCACTATGAATGGGATGTGGGCCAAAAGTCGGCTATGCAGCATCGGGCAGACCTGTTTTTCGCCTTTGTTGACCTGAAAACGGGCAGCGGGCAATTGCCTGATGTCTTCATTATCCCATCAAAGTCTGTTTATGATTGGTTCCAGGGGGTTATCACCAAGCATTTCGGAGATGACCCCAGCAAGCTAAAGCGTTGGCGCTTTCACCCAGGGATCAAATCTATCGACGAATACAGGAACAACTGGAACTTACTACGGGACTCTCTTGACCAGAAATCCCAATCTACCGCATCCTGAACCTCTATGGAGATGAGCATAATCGGAGGTGTCTCGAGTGGAGGCTGGATGCTCCGGGGATATGTTGGACCAGTTGGATGAGCAGCGGACCGCGCCGCTCGTGCCAGCTACTTGTGGAACTCCGATGCAGAACGATATTGAACAAAACCGAGGATTGTTGTGTCGTTTACCTAGTTCGAGCTCTTTCTCATAGTCAACTTGGATAGCTGCTCACTTCTTGATGGATGCCTTAGCATCCGTAAGGCCTTCGCCTCTATCTGTCTAACTCTCTCCATTGATAGACCCAGTTCATTTCCAATCTCGGCGAGGCTTCTGGGTTCATCGTCTAAGCCAAACCGGGCACGCAACACGGCACGGTTGCGAGAGTGAAACTTCGATTGCCCGACCGGCAATCGGTCTATGAGAGTATCTGCTGTTTCCTTCAGCTTATGAATGTCAGTTGCCCTGACTGGCACACCGAAGATGACACTGGCAAGTGTTTCGTAGTTGTTTATCCCCCTGTCCACGTTCTATACCGCCTGGCTTAGCTGGCCCTACAGGCCGACCGCTGCAACCTCAATGGGCTCTGTTATATCAGTAACCCATATACTTTTCCCGGCAGCCAGTTCAAACTGCTGCTCACCTTCCGGTGACCTGACGAAGACAATGCAGCCAACATCACCCACATTCTCAATCCTGACCCCGTTTTCTATCAGAATTGCGGTAACCGACATTGTGTCGTCGCCTACGGAAACGTCCAGTGCAGCCTCCGGGGCACATGATAAGCCAAGCAAGGCTACAGCAAGAATACAGCAAATCAGAAACGTTACTTTCATGAGTGCTTGATAGTATCTATGGTAGGCCAAATAGTGGGGACAGTCAACACCCCTCATATAACTATCTCTAATTGCACGAATGTCAGGAGTGTTGGTTAACAACACGGGCTTGTGCTGCCGTATATTCGCAAAAGCCAAAACTGTTTACCCACACAATGACGGCTGAGTCTTATACTATGAGAATCGTCTAAGAAAAGCTTAGGAGGTATCTATTGGGAGTGTTTCTGTCTATTGTTTATCTCACCCCCATCTAATTCATCTGTTATTGGTAGCAATCTAAAATATCCGTAGGGGTCGGGCTCGATGAGTCTATGTGACCATCCGAGCATAGTCATTGCGGCCTTCTCAATCTCACCCTCAAATCTAGTGCCGAGTGAAGATGACGCGCATTCTGCTTTGATATTGTTGAGTAGAGGGGGCAGCCAATTCCAAAACTCTTGCATCAGCTCTCTTGCGCTGTCTGCGTCGAGAGGAATAGAGAAGCTCCGTCGACCCATTAAGAGAGCACGTACTAGCACATCAGCAAGCATTCGCGGCAGATTCACATGAAGAATAACTCCCCCCTCTGGAGAAGTAATATGAATTTCGCACTCCTCAAGGAACGGCTCAACAGAGACATCCAGACTTAGTTGAGGATCGATTTCAATAGGCATAGTTTCAATTCCTGGTGCAGTGAATGACTCGGGAAAGCGCCTGGCCTCTAGCAGTTGCGTGAAATTCGAAAGGATAGTCCTAGCAACCGCAGCTATATCAGTTGATTCGGCACGTTTCTTGCTCTTAGACTTGTCTTGGGCTAATTTCATACGCACGGAAAGAGTATGTCGGATGGCTTCATAAACAGCATCAGGAGAAATGTCAGCTCCGATCTCATTTAGGAGGAACTCATCCAAATTCCGCAGGTAAGTTGATGGTTGGTTTTCAAAACCTCTCCAGTTTACTGGTATGTCATGTTCCCAGACTACCTTAGCTAAATCGATGAGTCGGCCTAGTTTGCTTCGCGGGAACTGACGAATATCAGGAACCATTATGTTAGATAGCTTTGTGGTTGGAATCTCGAGTGCTCCACCACCCATACTCGCAGATCCGGCAGCTTCGATGGACAGAGCAAAGATGGAAGAGGTTAAAACTGATGCCAGTGCCTGCCAAGAGATGCCTCGATGAGGTAGAAGATAGTTGCATCTCTGGTCCAGTATCATTGGTTGCTCAAAGAGAAACGGCGAGTATGTCTTATCGAAGGCCTTCCTCACCCAAACGTGAGCTTCCTGTGGGATTGCTTTGGGCCCGTACCAGTATGTTCCACCTTGTTTTTCCAGAGCCTCCGAAATAGTCTGGACGCGACCAGTTTGTTTCCTAACTGCGGCGGGTTTGTCCTCCATGTCTCGTATATACTTATAGGCACCAGAGCCACGAAGGTCAGTCTGGGGACGATCACAATGGAAAAGAAAAACTTGTGGCTTAGGCTGCTGGAAAAACCGATCCTCTTCAAGATCTCCCAATTGATAAATGGGTTTCAAGAATTCCTTCTCAATTCCATATCTAGCAATTGTTGGTGAGTCAAGGTAGAAGAATCGATTCTGCAGTGATTTGTAGCCCAAGTGACAGTCTGCAAGCTTCTCTATTGGCACAAGGCGAGTCCCGGTGGCTGTGACAAGGGTAAAGTATACGTTAGGAGCTCTCAACGGTAATGACCAATTGCGAGGCTGAATTGTTTGCCTGAGATTCTCTAGTTCGGCATCTGTTGGAATGCATCGGATGCGCATTGAGTCGTCCTCGTAGTAACCGCTTACGGTATCGATGCGAGCAATGAGCTGTTGCAGTGATGACCAATGAGTGTGGTCAAATGGTAGAAGTTCATCAAGTCGCTTCTTAAGAGTGACGAAGCGGATAATTTCTTTTTCATCGGAAATTTGATTATCTCGACGTTTCTCGGCCACAAAAAGAACAGTGTTTTGCTCTACCTGACTGAAGAATGATTCGGTCTCAGATGCAAAGACTGCAACAAGGCGCATCTTTTCGAGAAGAAACCGCTGTAGCTGATATCCATAATCAGCAGTTAACCAGCTGGCCGAAGTGACAAAAGCTAGCCGTCCCAAAGGCCGGAGGAAATCATACGAATGATATATGAAGAAGGCAAAGAGATCAGTCTTCGCTGGCACGGCTATCCCATGCTCTGTAGCGACCAGCGAACACAGCCGTTTTTTATACGCGGGGTCTAGATCATCTTGTTGTTGGGACCTGAGGTATGGAGGATTGGCTACTATAGCATCAAATTGGGGGATGGGTAATGTCACTTTCATCTGAAACCCAGTTCGGGCTGGTGGGAAGTCAACTTGTTGGCCAATGAATCTCTTGAAGAAGTCTCCAGATAAGATGCGCGGAAAATTGTTGAATTCGGTTAGGTTTTGCCGATACAAGTTTATGACTGATAGCTCAGTTGCGAAAGGGCTTATATCAAATCCCCAGAGCACTGGAAGAAGCTGGGAATGGTTGAGCCGTTGTGTCTCACGTAGGTATTGGTAACCACGAAGCAAAAAGGTGCCACTGCCACAACCGGGATCTAGAATTCTGGGACACTCTCCCTCAATGGCTAGGCCCAATAGGAGGTCGGCTACGTTTGTTGGAGTGTAAAATTGACCAAGTAGAACCTGTTCACGTTTTGGGATGAGTTGTTCGAAGATGGCGCCAAGGACGTCATCTGCGAGTATGTTCCAATCATACTTGTTGAATCCTTCGATAAGGTCATAGAGTTGCTGCTGGGCACGGTCGGTTAAGGGAACAAGTTGATCCAATTCTTGAGGTTCAAATAGGGCTTCGTAATCGAAATGGCGCACACTATCCCAAAATGGTCTTACTGCTTCTAGAAATGTCTCCGTCCTTTCTGGTTCAAGTATAGGCAATGAATCTTGTTTCCGCTTTAGAGCGAAATAGAAAAGTATCTGGCCGACAAGTCGATAACATAACTGACCAGCGATGGCAGCATTGATGTCATCGACGAATCCGAGAAAGCCTTGTGTGGCGGCAATCTGCCTCAATCTTGTACGTAGATTTCGACTGCGAGAGGCCCGTTTTGTCAGTGCTGGTTGGACCTCTGCTCTCAACTCATATATCCTGCGCGTAAGTCTGTCAACAAAAACAGAAGCATCGATTGGGAACTGAAATCCCCGGCGTGTAGCCTCGCTCCAGGAGGCATCCAAGAGATCAAGAGCTTGTTGTCGCAATTGTTCTCTGATATTCGGGTCTATCCAGTCGTCGACAGAATGAACAGTAGTAAGCGTGGGAAACTGCTTCATCCGATCTTGAAGATTGGCAAGGCGGGTGGCAGGGGGCGTACGGTATACTTCAGCATTCTGCATGTTCCACAAAGCAAAAAAGGGAGAATTCCATCTTTGAGCCTTCTTGCAGGCGTCATCGAAGAAGGATTGATCAGAAATAGACGTTTCAGGGGTCTTGAGCTCGAAAGTGAGGAAGGCTTCATTGCTAGCCCGATTGCGCCAGACAACAACATCATTTCGGTTCCGAGTGACCTTGCTGGGCTCTTGGGTTGCAAGTTCCAAACCGAGAGCAGGTCGTCTAGCCAATTCAGCATTGACCCACGAGACTACATTTCCCTGGAATTCCCATTCATTTGTGGTTCGGTCTGGTGACATACTTGGATCCCTGTCTTCGTAATGGTCTAAGAGTCACTCATATGTTGAGTTTAGTATAGCACTGCGTACAGGACGTTGTTAAGCCTGCACAAACAAATGTAGTGTAGGTCACAACACGTCACTTTGTTGATTGCCTCTGATAGTAATAAAAACCAACATTTATTCACTTGTCTTGATTCTATTGTTTACTTCTATTCTCTTACGTAGCTCTTTTTATTGCATGAGTATTGCTATATAATTTGATTGATTAACTTTACAGTAATAGTATCTACTCAAACAAATGAGCAGTGTAAACCGAGAAAACAAAACTGAATTCGGCTTTCAATGGCATATTACTGACAGATGTAATCTCAGGTGCACCCACTGCTATCAAGAGGACTATTCAGGTTCTAATGAACTAGGCCTTGATGGACTCAAGCAGGTTGCTGATGAAATTATTAGAACCCTATCCAAATGGAAGAAAAGAGGTGATATTGCAATAACCGGGGGTGAGCCTCTATTAAAGGATGAGATGTTTCCCCTGATACACTATCTTGAATCAGCTGATGAGATTTCTTCTTTAGACATCCTCTCTAACGGAACTCTGATAAACGATAAAATCTTGGCCCAGATACAAGATTTAACAAAGTTAAGATGTGTTCAACTATCGATGGAAGGAGCTTCTTCTGAATCCAATGATGCTATTCGTGGGAAAGGTACGTTCCAAAAAGTTATAAAAGCCATACGCTTATTGAGAAGGGGGGGGATAAACGTTAATATAATGTTCACATTGCAGCGAAGGAACGTAGCGGATATTCCTTCGCTTATTGACCTGGCTGTGGCGGAGGGTATAAGCGTTTTAACGATAGAGAGATTTGTGCCCATTGGCTCAGGGGCTAAAATTCGGGAGGAACTACTTTCACCGGAGGAAATAAAAAGAGTGTTTGATTATATTTCCGAGCGTGCCGAGCAGGAAATTAATAGAGGTGGATTAACTTCTATCTCACAATCCCGGGCATTATGGGTAATGTGTAATAACAATACAGTTTTTCCCGGTGCTGAAACGTCTAATAAAGATGCTGCCGGTGGTATTTGTTCAATTGGGCTTGATGGACTATGCATATTACCTGATGCCACTGTCCTGCCATGCAGAAGATTACCTATTCCGATTGGTAACCTAAAAAATGATTCTCTCCTTAAAATATGGCACACATCTGACCTTCTTTGGGAAATTGCAGATAAGCGTAATCTGAAGGGTAAGTGCAATTCATGTGAATTCATTGCACAATGTAGTGGTTGCAGAGCAATGGCCTATGCTTATACCGGGGATTACTTAGCAGAAGATCCTCAGTGCTGGAAAACAAAAACTGACATGAGAGGAGGACGATACGATGGAGAAAGTCGAGAACTCGAGAAGACCAAGATTTCGTAAGGTCAGTGAACTAACTAATGAAGAGCTGACAGACCCTGACTTCCGAATAAAGCAGTTGGAAAGGTTGAACAAAGTTAGGCTTCCCATTACTTGTAGCAAATGTCATCACTGTCGCCGGTGACGAGTTAGGATTCATTGTTTAAGATAGATATGTAATATGTTAGGCTACTGTAAATTTCACAGGACTCCGCGAACACTAAGTTGGGGTAATGAAAATGTCGTCGAGGTCTGTATCTTATGGATTATAGCGAAATAATCTCTATATTACGCGACGACTTTCGGGGAAAAGGGTATGGTATTTCAGATACGTGTGATAAATTTCCTTATCTACCTGTTGACCTTTTCTGTACGGTAAGTACAGAAGGTGGGAAAAATGAATACTGGTTTGTATTGGTTGCTTCGATAAACGACATCTCAGATGATTTCCAAAAGATGCTGACTTTTTATCGATATTACATATCGCAGAAATATGAACCGTCAAAATATCGCATAATTTTAGCAGTGCCCTCAAGCGCTACAGTTGTAAAGGCCCCATATTATGCAGAAGAGAAAGAAGAGAGAGAGAAAGATTTTTACGAGGTGAACGGCTTCGGTCTATGGACGATTAGCGATAATGGCAAGATTGATAAAGAGAATTACCCTGCCATAACCTTCAGTAATAAAATTGCTAAAGATTATCAAGCGCTCCAAGATAGAGCCAAGTCGATGAAAAGGGGGGCTGAAATACTTCCCGAGGTGTTTGCCGACGGATACATTCATTTTGCAGTAAAAACAATTGTGGAGTATTACGATACTAATTACGATATTAGATTTGAAGAAAGATATCTTGACTCCAATCTACTAGAGAAGATATTAAAACTAAAGCACATCGGTTACAAAGAACGCATTCACGAATTAGTAAATGACCACCTTAGTAAAAAAACAAAAGGTGATTTTGACTTCTGTACAGATACATTCAATAGACTGTGGACGGAGAATTTGGGCGAAAAAATATATCCCGAAGAACATAAAAATCTGGAGACCTTATTGGTACAGATCTATCCAAGATATCGCGACCACTATATTCATCAACTGCAAGTCTTTTACCTCGGCTTATTGATCATAGACTTTTTAATCGACAATAATAAGATGAAACCCCGAAGCGGTTTCCCAGACTTAGCGTGGCTTTTGGCCGCTTCTTTTCATGATTATGCTCATCCTATCGAAAAATATGATGATTTTGTATGTAAATTTGTCAATAAGTGTTTAAGCACTACTGCAGATTGGTCTTTTCTTGGTTTGAAAAACTACTACCATGAACAGAGCTTCTCTTCAGACATTGAACATGTTCTCACTTCACTGGCCAAATGCTTCCGGGCAGAAGATTTCAGAGGGGAAAAAGGAACTGATAATTACAATGAGATAAGACAATTTTTTTATCAGGAAATCACCAATGAAAAAAACCACGGATTATTAGCAAGTCTGGGAATAATGAAGAAATTCAAGAATAACCCAAAGACTGAGTTCTCAAAAGTTCTTTTACCCGCTTCTGTCGCAATAGCATTACATGATGATAAAATATTCCATAAGCTTCATGGAGTTATAGAAAATACGAATTCTGAACTTACCGTAGTCCAAAAACTTGCTCCACTGCAAGAGCTTAGCTTTGAGGTACAACCTTTAGCATTTTTATTGATTCTTTGTGACAACATCCAAGACTGGGGGCGTCACTTCAGAGATGAAAAATACGAAAAGCCACTAAAAGAAGCGAATATTCGACTAAAAAATGTCGACTTTGAATCCAACAGACTTACCATTCAGTTGTTATTCAATCATAATATTGAAAGCCTTAAATTCATGAACCAAAAAAGTGCGGACTTAGCAATAATTAAGGGACTACTAACTTCGCCACATATTGAATTTGTAATCGAGTACTGGGATAGAGCTAAAAACGAACTATCACCCTTCGTATTTCACATAGGTGGCAAGAAAGAAACATCAGCTAATACTTAAACGAACTGAATTTCCACTGTCACAGACATATTGCCGAAGATGTGGTAAAGAAGTGACAGCAAAACCATGTGTAAATATCCTCCCGTTTCTTGCACGGTTTAAATTTACCACATAGCTCAACATTCTATAGATAATAGCAACTCTAGGTCATATGCTCTTACAAGGAATGTTATATCTAATTGTTGTTGCACAATAAGTCAGGATGTATACGTTATGGACTGTATGGTTGACGAATAATTCTATTTTAGAGATAATAGAGAAAAGGGATTTACTAGGTTAAAAGGATGTAGTTTTAAGCTTATGGCTATGAGGAAACAGCGAGAAACAGCGTGGCAAAATACGTCGAAAGTTCGCGGTAAGAACCCAAACCTATACAGGCGCGATGTCTACGGCAATGAAATCTACAAGCCGGCGTATGGTAAAATGGGTGAGAAGGGTTGGGAAGTTGACCACTCTAACCCCAAGTCACGAGGCGGTACTGATTCGTCCAAGAACTTACACGCTATGCAGACGCTGGCTAATAGAAGAAAGCTCGATAGATACCCATACTAACTCAATCAGCAAAATACGGGAGTCGGGCAACTTCAAGGAGACCGCCCATCTTCTCCCTGTCCCTCTCTGTTGTATAGTTGAACTAAGCACTTGCTCTCTTTGATTATTGCTTCACATTAAGCCAGATAGTGACCCGTTACTTTGCCATTACCTCAAATGCTTCAGTATATAATATACATAGAAACAATAAAGGATAGAGTGAATAACGATGGACGAAGAGACAAAACGGGAGCTTTTTCAGCGAGCGCGAGCTACCAATTCGATGAAACAGGAGTTCGAACAGACCTTGCCGGAGCGGGTAGAACGTTATTTGCAAGTGAAACCTCATGAAATCGTCCCCGACACACCTTTTGCTGCACCGTCGGCAGAGTGTAGCTTATTGTTTCGGGATGGTCATTTTTACGCTTGCATAGCACTTCTTCAAGCTGTAACAGAAGCCATAGTGAGGTATGCCTGCGATATAGATTTCGGTAAGCATGATAAAGTCTTTGAGAAGAATGTAGAAAAGCTTCATACGAGGAGATTCATCGATGATGAACTACGTGAAGCTATGCTCAAAATATGGAAGAAAAGAGATGCCTATCATCATCTCAATTCTAGCGTGAAATCTGATAGAGATACTCTGGAAAAACTGGCCAAAGAGAAAGCGCGTCTTCTGGTTGAGATCGAAAGCGAAATCTTCAAATTCAGCTTTGGCGGTGATGGTAGTGTCATTCCAAAGTACCCGAAATACTGGAAGATCAGAGGTAATCAGGCAGACATATATCTCAGGCTCGAGCCGTGACTATAAATCATTTAGCTAGTTACACTACTATCCCACTAGTCAAATAACCCACAATGCTAAACACCAAACAATTCATCGTTTTGTTGCCTGGCAAATGTGCCCAAAATATTGATATCGTCTTGCATTCCGTACTGAAGAAGTGGCGACTGTATATGGTTTAAGGCATCAGACAAGTGGGGTGAAGTAGGAAATACAGAGGACCC
>Ga0315274_10010012_pt1 | contig 13657 bp, 2 predicted proteins | sample YL17G02_20_MG_FD_203700 | JGI IMG/M metagenome (GOLD analysis project Ga0315274, IMG submission 203700) | Sediment microbial communities from Yellowstone Lake, YNP, Wyoming, USA - YL17G02_20 | ecosystem: Environmental > Aquatic > Freshwater > Lake > Sediment | place: USA: Wyoming | collected...
ACACTCTCTCTTTTCACTCTCTCTCTCTCTCTCGACCCCCTTCTTCCACACCAACCAACAGGAATTCACGAAAAAGGGCTCCGTAGTGCTCAGCAACGTCAGGGGCCCCCCTTCCCCCGCCGCGGGAGAAAGAGGCAGAGGGCTCGCCGGCGCCTCGGTGACGGACGTCGTCGTCTTCGTGCCCCAGACGGGCGACCTCGGCGCCAGCTTCGGGCTGTTTTCTTTCGCCGGGAGGGCGCAGCTCTCGCTGGCCGCTGACGAGAGCCTGGTGCGCGATCCAGGAAGGCTGATGGGGCTGTTGGTGGAGGCGTTTGAGGAGCTGGAAAAGGTGGAGGAGAAGAAGATGAGCGCCGCGGGAGGCGCTGGTGGTGCGGAAATGATGAGGGAAGAGTAAAAAAAAAGGAAGGGAAAAAAGAAAAAACTCGGCAACCAAGAAAACAGACCACTTTTCCTCGAAAGCTACATGCTTTCCGCTTTATCTCTCTCTCGCTCTCTCGCTCTCAAAGCCGCGACCCTCCTGGCCCGTTGGCGCTCCTGATTTGTTTGGAGCACGAGTCGTACCTTACATCTCTCGATTCTCGTCGCCGTTTGGAGAGCGCAGAGAGAAACCGTTGCCTTTTTTCTTCTGACAACGCAAACTCAATCTGATTCGACGTTTTTCTCCGTTTTTTTTTTCAACCCCAACTTCGCCTTCCTCCCGCTACTCCCGCTGCTCCCATGGCGCTCTTCTCGTGGTCGACCATCTGGTTCGCGGCTCTCGGCCTCGTCATCTGCGCCCTGGTCCTGCTCCTGATTAAGCCCCTCCGGCGCATGGTGCTCCCGCCTCCCGTGCCCCCGCCGTTGCCGCCGGCCGAGCTCGTCATGGCGACGCAGGCGATGGCCGCCGCCGCGGCTGCAGCCGCTGCGGCAGGAGGCTCTCTCCCCCAGACTTTCTCCGCCCAAGGCGTCACCTACAGCTTCGGCGAGTCCTCCGCTGCTGCTGCTGCTGCTGCGGGGCCTTCGCAGCAGAGACAGCAGCAGCCTCAGGAGCCGCGGCTCAGCGCGACCGACCGCAGGCTCCTCGAGCGCCTCCCGACGTTTACAATAGCGGCGCCGGCGCCGGCGCCGCCCGGACGTGGTGACGAGGAAGCGGGCAGCAGCAGCAAGCACGGCGGCGGAGAGAAAGGGGAGGAAGAAGAAGAGCAGTCCTGCATCATCTGCACGAGCGCGCTCTCAGCCGAGGGCGGCCGCTGCGTGACGCTGCCCTGCGCGCACATCCAGCACGCGGAGTGCAGCTTCCCGTGGCTGCTGTCGCACGGGACGTGCCCCGAGTGCCGCACGGTGAGTTTTTTCCTTTTTCTCTCTTTTTCTTCCCTTTTCGAGTTTCGGAGGGAGTCTCCTTTTGCCCCCTCCCCTATCTCACCGCGCTTCGACTCTTCCTCGATCGCCTTCCACAAAACAGGACGTCGTCGCGGCGCTGCGGAAGCTCGATGCCGGCTAACGGAGACTGAGAAAACAGTCGAAATGTAAAACAAAAGCTAAAGCTGAATAACTCTTCTCATTTTTTTTTCTCCGCCGACGACGTCGACGATGGCCGACGACGTCGACGCCCTCCTCAACGACCTGCTCTCGTCTAGCAGCGACGATGAGAAGGATGTCGCATCTCGTCGCGACGACGTCACCGAGTTTGTCGTCGCCGACGTTCCCGTCGATTCTTCGATTGCAGCAGAGGCCCCAAGAGCGGGGCGCGGCGAGATGATGGCAACAACGCGAATGGAGCCATCGATCGAGTCCGCTCTTCGACCTCTCGCTGCTCGAGCTGCCGCTCCTCCCCCATTCGATGCCCCTTCTTCATCACCAGCAGCAGATAAAGGCGGCGATAGCGACAGTAGTGACAGCGACGCAGACCTCGAAGAGATCCTGCGCCAGGCCCGGGGAGGAGGAAAGCGAGAAAGCAAAGTCTACGGTGCTGACGATGCTGCCACTCCCTCGCCTCGACCTCCTCCTCAGAGCGGCTCCTCCTCCGCAGCCGACTTCGGTACCCCGTTCTTCGGTACCCCGTTCTTCACGCCCGCCGCCGCGCTCGGAGGAGGAGGGGCAGGTAGGTCCCCTCTGTCGACGACGAGCAAATCGACCCCGACCGGAAGAGGCCTCTTCTCCGGCGGCGAAGCGTTCGAGGACGCCGAGGAGGGCGGCGGCGGCAGCAGCAGCAGCGGAGACGAAAGCGAAGCGAGGCCGCGCCCCGCGCATGTCGACGCGGCCGCCGAGGAGCGGAGGCGCGCAACGGCGGACCGGCTCCTCTCCGCGGACCCGCTCCCTCCGCCACCTCTGGCCCTGAGGGCCCCGCTCGCTCCGCTGGCCCAGGAGGGAGGACGAGGAGGAGGAGGCGTAGAGGAAGAGGGACACACCCAGGCGAGCGGGGACTCCGCGCTCCCCCTCCCTGCCCTCTCCCTGTCCCGCCGCGCCTCCTCCGCCCCCACCTCCGCCTCCGCCTCTGCGGCGGCGACCCCGCCGGTCCCGGTCCCCGCGGCGGCGACCGAGCCGCGCGACCCGGGGGCCGCGTCGCTCGACGAGGCCGACGCGGAAGAGGCGGCGAGGCTGCTTGCCCCATCGGCTGCCGCCGCTGCCGTCGACGAAGAAGGGTCGGGAAGCTTTTCTCCATCTTCTTCTCCTTCTCCTTCTTCTTCGGTGGAGGCCACGGCGCGAGAGCTCGAGGAGCCCTCCCGCCCGCTCCCGGCCCCCGCGCCCCCGCGCGCGCCTCCGCAGAGGCAGGCGGCGGCGGCGGCAGCAACGTGCCTCCTCCCCCTTCGCGCCCTGGGCGAGTCGGGCTTCGTCGCCGCGGAGAGGCACGCGGCGCTCTCCGCGGCGCTCTCCTCCCAGACCCGGCAGCCCTCCCCCTCGCTGCCGACGGCGGTCGCCGCCTCGGGCCCGCTCGCCGCCGTCGGGACCTCGTCCGGGACCGTCCTCGTCGCGTTGCCCCGGGGGCTCCTCTCCCCGCGGGAGGCTCTGGCTGCCGCTCCCGCGGACGCGGCGACGGTCGCGGTGACGCTGGTGGGCGGCGCCGGCGACAGCGGCGGCGCCGACGGCGGCAGGGCGGTCACCTCTCTGGCCTTTGGCGGCGGCGGCGCGCTGCTGCTCTCCGGGTCGGCCGACGGGGACGTCTCGCTGTTCGAGCTCCGCAGGGGAGGGAGCTGGGAGCTTTCCCGCGTCGTCAGGGACGCTCACGTGACTGCCTGCTGCTCCGCGGCCTTCGTGGGCGAGGGCGGGGCCGGAGGAGGAGGAGGGCTGGGGGGAGGAGGAGGCGCTGGAAGCGGCCTCGTCGCCGGCGGCTTTTCGCTCGCCGGTGCCATGAGCGGCGGCACCGGCAGCGGTGGCGGTTCTTCCGCCTTCTCCTCGCCCGCGGCCCTCACAGTAGACACGCGGGGCAGAGTCGTCTACCACCCCGTCGCCGCCTATCTGTCTCTCGCCGCGGCGCTCGCCGGGAGGCTGCTCGGAGGAGGAGGAGGAGGCGGCGGAGGAGGTGGAAGCAACAACGTTCATTCCAACCGCGGAGGAATCGTCGGCGGCGCCGCGGCGGCGCTCGCCCGTGGGGCCGCGGCCGGCGCCGCGGCGGCGGCGGCAGCGGCTGCAGCGGCCGCCTCCGCCTCCTCGGCCCTCGCCTCCGTGACGCCCGTGCTCGACGCCAGGTCGAGCCCCGTGGGGCCGATTACGAGCATTCAGGGGCTGGCGGTGCCGGCTCAGAACAGCGGAAGCGGGAGCGGAGCCCTAGGCGCCGCCGCCGCCGCTGCTGCTGCTTCGACGCCCAGGGCGAATTCCTCCCCGGCCGACGGCGACGCCACGGCCCGCGCCTTCCTCTATTCCTCCCCGTCGCCTTCGCCGCCAGCATCGACTTCGCAGTGCCCGGAGGCGGCCTCCGACGGCGCCGTGCTCCTTGTGGGCCATACCGGCGTCCTTGTCGCCAGGCTGCTGTCGTCTTCGGCGGGGGGAGGGGCGGGGCCGAGGCTCGCGCAGCTGCACGTGCTGAGGCCGCCGCCGTTTCCGTCGCTTTCGCCTCCGCCTTCGCCCCCGCCTTCGCCTTTGTCGCTCGCGCGGCCGCTCCGGCGCTGCTCCCCCGTGGCAGCCTGGACGCTCGCCGTGCGTTCGACCCCTTCACCGACGGCACCTCTCTGCGCGCGCGTCGCAGTCTCCTGGGGCGCGGAAGCAGCAGCAGCAGCAACGGAGGGAGGAGAGGAAGGCGGGAAGTGCAGCACCAGCGCCGACGTCTCCCTGTTCGACGTCCCGCTGCTGCCTCCTCCTCCTCCCCCCCCCGAGTCTCCGCAGCAGCAGCAGCAGCAGCAGCAGCAACTTGACCCGCCAATGCAGGTGCCTACTTCGCCTCGCGCGTTCCTCTCGTCTTCGCCGGCCTCCTCGCCGTCGCCTCTCAAGACGAAGCAGCAGCAGAGGACACCGACGCTGCAGCCTCCGACGACGACGGCGGCGACATCAACTGCGCCTCGCCCGCCCCTCCCCCCGGCGGCGCAGGTCGGCTCGTGGTCCGAGCGCCACCCCGTCGCCGCCCTGGCTTGGCTCGACGACGGCCCGGCGCTGGCCGTTGTGCTGCTTTCCGAAGGAGAAAAAGAAGGAGGAGGAGGAGGAGGAGGAAAGAAGTCGGGAGGAGCTGCCGTCCTCAGGCTCTACGCCGTCGGCGCGGCGGAGGTCGAGGCGCGCGACGAGGTGGCGCTTCCGGGGTCGATCGAGTTGCCTTTCCCTTCCTCGTCCTCCTCGTCGCCGCCTTCTTCTTTCGCGGCCTCTCCCGACCGCCTCCTGCTCCTCCTGCGGGAGGAGACAGGGAGAGGAAAGGCGGCAGCAGCAGCCCCGGCGGTGGTTCCCGCCTCGGCGCGCTGCCTCGGCTGGGGAGAGCGGCCCGCCGCGCTCGCCGCCGCGGGCCGCTGGCGGGAGGCGCTCTCCGTCGGCCTCTCGGTCGCCTCCGCGGCCTGCGCCTCTCCTCCCTCCTCTTCTTCTTCCGCCTCTATGAATCTCCTCTGGCGCGGCCAGGGCAGGGGCGCGGACCCGCGCCTCGCCCTCTCCTCGGCCGCCGACGCCCTCGCGGCGTACTGTTCGTCAGCGCTCTCCGAGGCCGCGGCGTCGCGGCGCTCCCTCGAAAGCGTCGACTCCCTGCTGCTGCTCTCCGACGGCGCGCCGCCGCCGCCGCCGCCCGACTTCGCGCCGCGCCTCGCAGCCTTCGCCGTCAGGTACCTGAGGGCGCTCGCGCGGGCGTCGGCGACGGCGGAAGCGCCAGCTTCGGGGGACGTCGAGGCCTCGAGCGCGGCGAGCAAAGCAGCGAACAGCGACTACCTCGGCGCGGCCTGGCGGCGCCTCTCGCCGAGCTTCGACGCCGCAGGCGCGGGGGGCGCGCTTCTGGGCGCGATCGCGGCCGAGGTCGTCGCGGGCAAGGCGCGGAGGCTGCCCCCGGACGCCGTCGCCGCGCTCGCGGCGATGGAGAACACTTCCTCCTATGCGGCGGCATCGCCGGCGCTCTTCGAGCGCGTCGTGCTCCGCCTCGACCCGAGCTGCCTCGACTTCGACGCCGCGGTCCGCGCCTGCGGAGGAGGAGGGGGAAGCAAAAAGTGCCTCGCCGCGCTCGCGGGAGTGTTCGTGAGGCTGCTCGGGGATGCGGCGACCCCCGGGGCTGCCTTCCTGGTCGACGCGCTGTTGGCGGCAGCGGATTCGAAAAGCGACGACGGCGGAGGCTTCGCTGCGACTCGGAGGATGCTCGCGTTCCTCCGCGCCTGCTTCCGCGGGGAGCCCTTCCCCCCCTCCGGCTCCTCCCTCTCTCTCCCTCCGCTCGACCCCGGGAAGGCGGACCGCGTGCGCGCTTCGGCGCTGGGCTTCCTTCTCCACGGCACGCCCGGGGCGGCGAGCGACGCCCTCTCCGCCGCCGGCGGGGGCGCGCTGCTGCCCCCTCCGAAAGGAGAAGACGGCGGCAAAAACCTCTCCCTCGACGACGGCTCGCTGCCGGGGCCGCACCCGGTGCTCCGCTTCGTTTTCTCGCGCGGCTGCGGCCGGGAGGCCGTCTCGGCCCTGCGCGACGCCCTGAGGGGCTGGGACGCGCTCGAGGAGGAGATCTGCGACGCGGCTCGCGTGCCGCGGCCGAGGAGAGGGGGGGGAGCAGGAGAAGAAGGAGGAGAGGAGCCCGGAGGCGACGGCGGCGGCGACATGCGCTCGGCGGCGCAGTCGGTCGCCGACGCGCTCGCGGCGCTCCTCGAGGAGGAGGGGGAGGGTCCGGGCCCGGGCCCTCCTCGGCTCGACGCCTCCGCCTCCGCGGAAGCATCCTTGGGCCTCATCGCAGACCTGGTGTCCGAGTCCCGCGCCACGGCGAGCGCCATGCTGCTCGAGGCTGCGCTGCGGCAGGTGGCACTCGGCGGCGGCGGCGGAGGAAGAGGAGGAGCGACGGTGACGACGACGACGAGAGAGTCGCTCCCAGAGCGAGACCCCCGAGACCGGGACGCAAGGGAGGACCTCTTCGTGCGCCTCCTCTCCGCCGCGGTGTCGCTCTACGGTTCCTCCTCCGCCGCCGCCGCCGCCGCTGCTGCTGCTGCTGCTGCTGCTCCGTCCTCGTCCTCCCCGAGGAGGAGGCGCGACGAGAGGCAGGGTGCCGCCGCCCCCCCTCCTCTTCTGGACCTCGCGTCGCTCCGCACGCTCGCGCGCTCGGCGGGCTTCCGCCGCGCCGAGGCCGCGGCGCTCGACGCGGCGGGCGACGTCGGCGGCGCCCTCGACGTGCTCCTGCTCTCTTCCTCCTCCTTCCGCGCCTTTGAGTACGCGAACCGCGTGCTCGAGGAAGCCGCCGCGGAGGCGGCGTCGTCGCCGTCGCCGTCGCCGTCTCCCTCGGGCCGGAAGCGCTGGGCGCGCCTCCGCGCCGCCGTCGTCGAGCGCGCGCCGGCGCTGGCGGCCGCCGACGGCGGCGCCGCGGCCAGGCTCGTCGCGAGGCACTTCCCCGAGGACCACGCCGCGGTGATGGCCGCGCTCTCGGGCGACGAGGCGCTGGCGTTCGCGTACCTCAGGGGCGCTTACGCGGCGGCGGCGGCGAGGGTCTCGCCCGGAGGAGGAGGGGGAGGGGGAGGAGGAGGAGGAGCAGCTGGGGCAGGCGGCGGCGGAGGAGGAGGAGACTTCGACGTCGACGTCGACGACGACTCCCCCGCCGCAGCGACAGCCGCCTCCCGCGCCGCAGCAGCCCGCCTCCTCGCCGACGCCAACGCCGGGGACGCCTATATCCGCCTCCTCTGCTCGCGGGACCCCGGTGGCGCGCTGCCCTTCCTCAAGTCGAGGGCGGCCTACTCGGCAGAGGCGGCGCTGGCGGTGGCGAGATACGCCGGCGTCGCCGACGCGCAGGCCTTCCTGCTGGAGAGGTTGGGTGACGTGGCCGGTGCCGCTTCGATCCTGGCCGCTGCCCTCACTGGTGCCGGGGAGGCGCTGCTCTCGGCGGGGGAAGAAAGAGGAGACGACGCGGGAAAAGGGGGCGAGGAGCAGCGGCGGCAGGAGGGGCAGCAACAGGAAGTGCGGCGCCAAGCAGCTCGACGCCACAACCCGCGTCCGCGCCCGCTGCCGCCGAGGGAGGCGCTGCTCTCCGCCCTCGACGACGCGCTGGGCCTCTGCAACCGCGGGGGCGCGGACCTGCCTCCCGCGGCCGCGGCGGCCCTGTGGATGACGGTGGTGGACGCGCTCGCGGACCTCCTCAGGAGGGCCGGGAGCAGCAGCAGCGGCAGCGGCAGCAGCGGCAGCTGCGGCAGCAGCGAAAGAGGAAGAGGGGGGACGCCGCGGGCGGCGGCCTCGGGCGAAACCGCCGCCTCGCTCTTCGCCTCGGCCCTCGACGCCGCGGTCGCGGCGGCAGCCGCCTCCGTGCCCCTGCGCTCCATCGGCGAGCGCATGCTCGAGCGCCACGGCGCCGCCCCGCTGCGGGAGTTCAGGGCCACGCTCGCCGGGGTGCTGGCGGGGGGCCGGCGCGAGGCGGCGCTCGCCGCGGCGGCGGCGAGGCTGTCGGCGTCCGACGCGGCGCTCGCCGCGGGGGCCGCGAGGGCCGCGGCGGTCCGGGCGTCGAGACCCGACAGCGGATCACGAGCGGGAGGAGGAGAGAGCGAGGAGGCCTTTGTCGTCGTCTTCGACCGTGTCGACGAGCGGCGCGGGCGGCGCCAGCGGCAGCGGAAAACGAAGCCTCGGGAGAGCGGCGGCGGAGGAGGAGGCGGAGGCACGCTCGGGCTCTCGCTCGCGCCGGCCGGGGAGCGCCTGCTGCTCGAGGAGACGGCGGCGCGGTCCGCCGCGTCGGCCGCCTTCCGTGCCCGAGACGACGATGACGATGACCCGGGGAGCCCGCTTTACCGCGGCGGGGTCGACGTGGGCTACCTGATGCTCCACGACGTGAGCCTGCACGGCGTGTTTTGAAGAGAGGGAGATAATTTGTAAGCTTCGTTTTTTTCTCCTTTCTTCCAATTCGCGCCCTTCATCGAACACAAAGAAAAAAGAAGGAAAGAGGAGAGCAGTGAACGTAAAAGCACAAAAAAATCTCGTCTGTCGACAGAGCGAAAGCGAAAAAGGAGACGAATTCGCATCCCGTTTCCCTTTTCTCTTTCTACACTGACTCTCTTGCTTCCCTCTCCAGCTTAAAAATGGAGCGCGTCCGCGAGGCCGTCGACCTGGCCCGCCGCTCCGCGGCCCGGGCTGCCCCGGAAGCCGCCGCCGGGAGGAGGAGGAGGAGCTCCTCGACTTCTTCGCAGCAGCAGCCTTCACAAGCGTCGGCCGAGGCAGCGGCCATCGACGACGCGAGCGTCGCGCGCTCCAAGCTCGCCCGCCTACTCCCCGACACGCCCACGGACCAGCTCTTGGCGTCGCTCGTGGCCTCATCGGTCTCGGGCGCCGGGGAACTCAAGGTACGAGGGGAGGAGGGAGGAGAGAGAAGAGGGAGAAAAAGAGAGAGAGAGTCGACAGCAAAAAAGCACTCGATTGAAGAAATTGCTCACGCTTCGCCCGTCGCGCCTTTTGCTCTCTCGACCTCGTCGGAAAAACCGAAACCCGCTTCCACAGGACTTCCTCTCAGCCTGCCTCGACTCCGCGGGCGCCCTCGCGCCCCTCGTCGCCTCCGGGGAGGCCTCCGAGACCGCGGGATCGGTCTCTTCCTCTCGTCTCGCCTCCCTGACCCTGAGCACGCTCGGCCTCCTGACCTCGCCCAACGGCGACGGAGATGGAGGAGGCTCAACCACCGGTGCCCGCCGCGCGGCAGAGACCCCCGCCCTCGGTCGCCTTCTGGCGCGCCTCGTCGCCGTCGTGCTCCCGCAGCACCTGCCTGCGACGCTCCGCGGCAGCGTGGAGGCCCTGGAGAAGGCCGCGGCCGCGGCGGCTGCGGAGGAAGAACGAGGAGATGGAGGAAGTCGCGGCGCTTCCTCCTCATCGACGTCTTCATACTCCCCCTCCGCCTGCGCCGCACGTGCCGCGCTCGAGGTCCTCTCCGCGGGCCTCTCCTCCCTGGGACGGATCTACGTGGCCCCGGGCAAGCGCTTCATCGTCTACACGGAGAACGGAGAGGGGGAGGAGGCGACGGGCAGCGGCGGCGACGAGGGAGAGGGAGGAGCGGGAGGAGGCGGAGCAGGAAACCAGCCCATGGCGATCGACGAGGACGCGTCGTTCGACCCGCTCGAGCTGCAGGCCGCGGTCGTCTCGCGCGTGCTCGCCCTGCGCCGGTGGCCCGCGCCGCCCTCGGTGGTCGTGGGCGCGCTGCGCGCCGCGCCGCTGCTGTCGGCGGAGCAGGCGATGGCGCTCGCCGCGAGGGCGCTGAGGACCGCCTCGGCGGCATCCGCTGCTGCCGCCTCGGGCTCCCCCCCCTCGAGCCGCTCTTCTCCTCCTCCCGCCGCCTCCTCCTTCGCCGACGTCGCGCCGCTGGCCAGGCAGGTCCTGCTGCTGCGCCCCTCCCGGGCCGCCGGGGCCGCTCTGCTGGGCCTGGCGAGGGTGCTCGACGGGCTCTTCGCCTTCGAGGCGAAAAATGCATCTTCTTCCTCTTCCGCGGCTGCCGCGGCTGCTGCTGCCGCCGCCTCCGACGCCGCCGCCGCGGTGCTCCTCGAGGTCGAGCTCGCCGCCAAGAGCGGCGGCGTGCCCGAGGCCGCGGCGGTCGCCTGGACCCGCTCCCTGGCGTCCCGCGCCTCGCCCTCGCCCGGGGGCGCGGCCCTGCTGCTCACGCTGGCCGGGGTCCCCCGCCTGGCGTCCCAGGCGGTCGAGGAGACCGCGAGGGCTCTGTCGGGCGCCTTCAGGGCCGAGGCCGTCGCCGCGGGGTCGCGCTGGGCCGCGAGGCTGCCCGCGCTCCCTCTGCCCGCCGCGAGGGACCTCGAGGAGGCGCTCGTCGGGGCCGTCTCCTGTGGGGGGGGCAGGCTCCTGGGCTCTGCGCTGGCCCTGGCGGGGGTGCTGCTGGACGGGGCCCCGCTCGTGGCGGCCTCGGCGGTCCTCGGAGCCGACGGCGACGACGACGACGACGAAGGCGGGGCCGAAGCAGCCGACGAAGAGGAGGCAAGAAAGGAGAAGGCAGCCTCTTCCTCTTCTTCCTCTCTGCGCTCCTCCCCCAACCTTCCCCCGGACGAGCGCGGTGCCCGCCTCGGGGCCCGCGTGCTCGTCGCTGCCTACGGGGCCTCGCGTCTGAGCCGCGGGGACGTTCTCAGGCTGCTCTGCGGCAGGCTCGCGGCCTCGGCGGGGGGCTGGGCGGCAGACGGAGGAGGGGGCCGTGGCGGAGGCCATGGAAGCTGCGAAAGCGCCGCCCGCGGCGTGCCGCACTGCATCGCCGCGCTGGGGGAGATCGCCCGGGGCCACCCGGAGGACCTGGGAGGGGCCCACGCGGACGCGCTCCGCGAGGCGCTGGCGCTCGCCGGGGCTCTGCCGGCCGCGGCCGGGGGCATCGCGCTCCTGTCGGCGCTGTGGCCGGCCGCGCGCCGCTCGCGCGGCGCGCGCGACGCCGCCGCGCTCGCGCTCCGCAAGGCCGCGTTCTCCCGCGAGCCCGCCGCCCGGGCCACCGCGGCGAGGGGACTGCTGATGACGGCCTCGGCGGAGGCCAGGGCGGCGTCCCTGGCGCTGGAGGAGGCCCGCGAGAGGGCCGCGGCGGCGGCGGCGGCGGCGGTGGCGGCGAGGGCGAGGGCGCGAGCGGGAGCGGACGGAAACGACGGCGGCGACCCGGGCCCCTCGCAGCAGGCCGCTCCGTCGCAGCAGCCCTTCCCGGCGGCAGAGGAGGCCGCGGCGGCGGTCGCAGCAGCGCAGGCGCAGGCCTTCCACTTCCAGCAGTCTGCAGCCTCCTCGGCCACCGCCGCGCAGGAGCTAGGGGGGCTGCTTCGAAGGGCACTGGCGCAGCAGGAGGCTGTGAGGATTGCGGTGTACGGCTCGGCGCCCTCGCTCGTCAGGGCCGACGTCGCCAGTTCTGTCTCTTCGACCACCGCCACTACCACCACTTCGACGCTCGCCTCGCTGTTGGCCCCGCACCTGGAGAAGTTCGTGGGAGACGGCACCCCGCGCGGGGGCGCGCCGCTGAGGCTCGACCTGGCCATCGTCCCCGTCGCAGGATCCGGCGCTCTCTCTTCCTCGGCTGCTGCTGCCGCGCTCGAGGCCGACGACGTCGACGAAGAGGCGGGGGCTCCCTCCGCCGCCGCCGCTGCTGCCGGCGCTGCGTCTTCTTCGTCTGCTGCTGGAATCCGCATCGTCGAGCCCCTCGCGGCGCTGCTCTCCTGCGCCCGTCTGTCGGTCCTCGCGGCCCGCGGGAGGCACGTCGGGTCTGCCGCCGCGCCCGTCGCCGCCGGAGCGGAGGAGGGAGAGGCCAGCGCCAACCGCCGCTCGGACCCGGTCTCCTCTCTCTCCCTGGCCTTTGCGCGCGCCCGAGACGGCGTCCTGGCCTCCGTGCCGGAGGACTACGGCCTCGACAAGACCGCGGGGCTCGGCGACAACGGCGGCAGAGCCGCGACCTGCCCGACCCTTGGCGCGGCCCGCGCGGGAGCGCTGGCGGCGTGCCTCGAGGTGCTCATGGAGGACGCCGCCGCCGCGGCGCTCTCGGCCGACGAGCCCGCGGACTCGGCCGCGACCAAGGTCTCCGCGGCGTTCAAGGTGCACGAGAGGCTGCGCAGGATGCTGCTGCAGCTGCTGGTGGCTTCGACTGCGAGCACGACGGGCTCGGCCGGTGGCGGAGGCTCCTCTTCCTCCTTGGGCGCCGCCGCCGCCGCCGTCGGGAGCAAGCGCGGCCGCGACGGCGGCTCCTCCTCTTCTTCTTCTACCTCGGCGCCCGCCTCGTTCGCGCTCCGGGCCCTGCTCCGATCGCACCTGTCCGCGGGGGCGATCGCCGCCTTCCTCGACGCGCTGGTCGAGGACGGGATGAAGCCGAAGGCGCGCTTCGTGCCCCCGCCGAACCGAAACGGATCGGCGAGCGGCACTGGCGGCGACGGCAGCGCTGGCGGCGACGGCGCTGCTGCTGCCGCTGCCGGGGCGACTTCCCCGTCGCTCGGGGAAGGGGCCCGCCTCGCCCGGGACAAGCATTTCCAGGCGTTTGTGCTGCGCTCGGCGACGGCGCTGCTGCTGTCGTCGCAGTCGAGCTTCGCAGCTTCTCCTTCAACTGCAACGTCGTCAAACAACAGCAACAGCAATCCGGCAGCGAGGGCCGCCGCTGCCGCCGCCGCAGCGTCTTCGCCCTGGGCGAGGCGCGCCCGCGCGGTACTGGCCCGCCCGCTGCTCCGTGCGGCGGGGATGATCGTTTCTGCCTACGCGGGCACGCGCGGCGGCGGCGCTGCTGCCGCTGGAGGCGGCGGTTCCGGCGGCGGCGGTGCGAGCGCAAGCGTCGCGGCGGCCCTCCTCGGAGGGAGCAACGGCGTCCCAAACCCCGCCGCGACTGCGGCCCTGCTCGCGGGGGACTCGACAGAGTCGCTTGTGATGCTCGCCGTGCAGTCTATTGGCGTGCTGCTCAAGGGGGCGGCCCTCGGAGGGGACCTGAGGGAGGTCTTGGAGAGCGCCGGCGAGGAGGAGGAGGAGGACGACGAAGAGATGAACGACGGCGACGGCGACAACGGAAAGCGCCGCGGCCGCCATCAGCGGACCTGGCTGCCCCTCGCCGCGAGGCTCGTCGAGAGGCTCTCCGACAACGCGTGCTGGAAAGAGCTCGAGGCCCTGGCGACGGTGCTGACCGGCGTGACCGCGAGGATCGGAGGAGCGGCAGGAGGGAACTCTTCCGCCGCCGACGCCGCCGACGCCGCCGGCTGCTGCTGCGCGCCGCTCGCCGCAGCGGCGCGCCAGGCTCTCTCCTCCAGGGAGCTCTCGCACGGGCCCGCGGTGCGCTCGCTCGTGGCCCTGCTCGTCTCTGCCTCTCGCCCCGAGCGAGGGGAGGACTTGGAGGCGGCCCACGACGTCTCGCGCGCCGTCGCGGAAGTCCTGGCGGTCGCCGCGACGACCAACCCGGGAGGGGACGGCGCCGCTGCCTCGGTCGCCGCGGCCGCGGCGGCGGCGTCCGAGGCTCTCCCCGCGATCAACTCGAGGACGCTCCCGGCCGCCGCCGGGGCCCTGGCCGAGGCTCTCACCGCCGCCCTGACAGACGTCGCCTGGGCGCTGGCCCGCACGCGGGAGGCCGTGGGCAACGCCCAGGGCGGAAGCGGCTCTGGAGGCGGCGGAGGAGGAAAGGCAGCGCCCTCTGCTGCCGCCGCCG
>Ga0315274_10010013_pt1 | contig 13655 bp, 9 predicted proteins | sample YL17G02_20_MG_FD_203700 | JGI IMG/M metagenome (GOLD analysis project Ga0315274, IMG submission 203700) | Sediment microbial communities from Yellowstone Lake, YNP, Wyoming, USA - YL17G02_20 | ecosystem: Environmental > Aquatic > Freshwater > Lake > Sediment | place: USA: Wyoming | collected...
TCAAGGAGTCCCTTGAACTCGGCCCTGGGATAGACCGTGTCCGAGAAGTCCCGGGAACCCTCTTTGCGGGAGAAGCTCCGGAACAGGGCCGAGGCAAACGAAAACGAAACCATAACGCCCCTGACGGCGTCGGGTGGATCGGTGACGAACCAACCCAGGACGACGCTTCGCCGGCCCTTTTCGTCCATTATTTCCCAAATCGAAGGCGTCCGTTTCTCGGAGCTGGAATACGGGACCTGGATCTTCTGCTCGTTCACGAAGGACCAGTCGACGATCCCGTGCTTGAGCATGCTTTTGCCGGTCGCGATGCTGGTCCAAACCACGGCCGACTTCGTTGGATTGAACGTCCGCAGCCGCGACCAGGCCCCGTTCTCTTTCAGCTTCTTGAAGACCGGGAGCTTGCCCTGCTCGATCAAGGGATCGAGGATGTCCCATGTGGCGCCGTCCAAACCGATCACATAGATGCGCGCCTTCCGGCCTCCGCCCGGGCGGGAGATCATCCGAACAGCTAAAAACGCCAGGCAGACGGTCGCGACCGCACCCAGCGCGATCCAGGCTATCTTCTTCCTTTTTTTCATCTCATTTCTCTTTCATAGCGGCCCCTTCTCTTGTCCAAGGCCCATACGACAAGATACCATCAGAGGGAAAACACGTCAATAACGGAGACGATCGTTAATATTGCCGATAGGATTTTTACTTCTCAAGCGATGACGCCGAATTTTGTTGATACCCGGAATTCCGACTCACGTCCTATCGGCAATTTTGGGACGGCCGGTGCTTCATCGGATATACCCAAGATCGCGTAGGTCCTCGTCGACGCTTTTTTTCTGTTCCTCGCTGAGTTCGATCTTCCCTTTGTTCCCCTCCCTTTTCCGGGTGGCTGCGGCATGCAGGAACCGGTCGGCTTCGCTGAGCCATTGCCGAAGGACCGGAAGGTTCCCGGCAGAGCATCAGGGCCAGGAGTTCATGCCATCGCCTTTTCAATAGCGCCTTCTTTTCGCTTGGATTCCAGCGTTTATTTGTTTCCTATTATTTTACTACACGACCTATCCGGCCCCTGACCGATTGGATTCGGCGGCAGCCGTTTCCGGACCTTAAAGATTCGAGGCGCCAGATTCCCTAGTATGCTTTGATAGGCCTCGCAAGGGGTCCAGCATTGCGGGCAATGGAAATTTTCAATTTCCTGTTGCACCTGGATGGCGCTTTCCGATTTCCAGATCGATAGCAGTCGATAATCGTGGTCCCGGATATTGCCGATGGTCCGCTCATACATACTGCAAGGGAAAATGTTGCCCGAAGGATCCATAAAGCAGGAGGATCGGAGGGCATGGCAGGGAATGGGGGTCAGGCCGGTGAGCAGATAGGTTTCAACCTTTTTCAAATAGGACCATTCCAAATAAGAAATCGGGTGAAACTTCAGGCGGCGCAACCGGCGATACCGATTAATTTGTTGCAGGATATTTTCCTCTTCCCGAGGCGTTAAGGGGTGTTCCGTATTTCCATAATAAAAAGAGGTGTGGTAAACGTTGATATGGAAGTCATCGTAGGTCAACCAGGGGCACTCTTTTTGGGCGGCCTGGAAGGCGGTTTCAAACCGATCGATATTATAAGGAGAAAGGGTCAGGCCTAAGGCCGATTTTACGTCCGGCAGACCATGAAGTTCCTGAAAGGTCTTGATCTGGCGTTTCCACCCGCCTGGAACGCCGCGAATGTCATCGTTCAGTTTTTCTTCGCCATCCAAACTGACGGTGATAAATAATTCCGGCGGTTTTAGGGTCAGGATCTTTTCGATCGTCGAAACAATGGTTTTGGTTAAAAAACCATTGGTGGGGAAATTGAGGAGCAAGAGCTGGGAGCATTGATCCAAGATGACCTTCACGATATCCAGCAAATCGGGCCTTAAGAATATTTCACCGCCGGTTAAGTGGATCCAGGAAAATTGGTTTGACCTTTCAAAGAATTTATTTATTTCCATGAAAGACAATTCGTTGACCGGCTTCCTTTGCCAGATATTGCAGGTCCGGCAACGATAATTACAGCGGTTAGTCAGGGAATAGGTCAGTTTATATGGAAAGGGGACGCGTTTAACGTTGGAGACCAAAACGTTTTTAGCTAAATTTAAATAAGGTCGGACCATCATGGTTTAAAAATAATTCTTCAGAAAACACCACACAAAACGAACCCAGGCCGTTTTTAATTTAATGGTCGATTTCCCGTGCCGGCGCTCGTATTCATGGCTGGGCACTTCCGCAAGCCGATACCCCTGTTTGGCGCATTTCATGACCATTTCCTGTTCAATGGAGTGGCTGTTCTCTTTAAGGTTTAGCTTTCGGGCCACCTGGGTGTTGATGGCACGAAACCCGTTTTGGACATCCGTCAACCGGATATTCCATCGGTAATTGATCAAAAGCAGAATGATATGGGACCCGGTCATTCGTATGAATCTGTTGATGTCTCCGTGAAGCTCATCGCTACCGCCCGTCATCCGGGATCCGATGACCAAATCGGCTCTTCCTTCTTGGATGGGTCGGACCAATCGGGGGATATCCTTAGGGTCATGCGATCCATCGGCGTCGATAAAGACCACGATATCCCCGGACGCCTCCTGAATGCCGACCCGCACCCCGTCGCCTTTGCCTTTTCCATCGTCGGTGACCACGCGAGCCTCCATTTTTAAAGCTATTTCCCGGGTGTTGTCGGTCGAATGGCCATCGACCACCATGATGTCATCGACTAAAGGTCGGCAGCTCTTCAGCACGTCTTCAATCGTGGCTCCTTCATTTTTTGCCGGGACAATCAATGTGATCTTCATATTGGAAGTTCCCCTTTTAAGTATTCATTAATGGCACCAATCTGCTTCGTGATCGAGTTCAAAGCAGCCGAGCTGTTGTTCCGGCCAGGTGGAGCGCCGATCCTTCCACCAGGTGAACGGCGATGTGTTCTTTTTGCGTCATGTCCTTAACCCGGTCCATTGTACCATGCATGTCCAGCGCGAATGATCGATGACATCGTCCTTCTTTTTATGTTCCGATAATTTTATAAAAGCGCACAGGACGTTTGTCGATGGTATAGGTCTTAATGAGGATCGCCCGCTCCATGATTTCCGGATATTTTTTTAATAAAAAGCGTATTTCCTCCTGGTGGTTCCCATCCCAAAGGAATAGATGGGTAACGGGATATTTGACAAACGTGTTTTCGTAATTGAACCAATTGTTCCCTAAAACCAGGGAACGGTGTCGGTTTTCAATCGTGGCCAAAGGGGCCCAAAGCCCGGCAATAAGGACCTCCCCCCGTAGCGTTCGCAGGGAACGGGAAGTATTCCGAACGGTGTAGGCCGGCGATCCGACCCAGCGGCAGTAGTGAGCGCCATGAATCATCAGGCTGAAACCGATGAGCCCCGCCACCGCAGAACGGAGAAACAGACGGGTGTGCCAATCCCGATTGGATCCGGCCGTCGCCAGGCCCAGGAGCCTCGGCTTCATCCACGAAACCAGCATAATAATGAAAACCAGGCCAAAAAGGGCCAAGGTATCCACGACCAACTTTTTATACCCCAGAGAAGACTGACCCACAAATAAAATCCAGAGCATAAAGAGCCAGCCCTTCGTTAGGACCGGCTTCAGGTTGAAATTCCCCGAATCCGACCAGTTCCAGATCTTAGAAAGAAGCAAGGCTGTCAGGATGATCAAGGGCAGGAGGAGGGGCACGTAATAGCGCAAAGGACGGTAATTGAGGCCGTTGATGGCCAGATATCCCCCCAACACCCACAAGAAAAGAAAGACCTCCAGGGGTTTGATTTTTTTCCAGTCTTTCAAAAGGGTCAGGAAAAGCCAGGGAATAAAGGAGAGTCCGACCAAAAGCTCGACCGGCGACAGGGAAAAATATTTCAAGAGCTGCGGGGAAATCACATGGCTCCAAAATTGGCCGAGATTCTTGGGCATCGCCAGGCGAAACCAACTCCGCATGACGGAGTCAAAGCGCCCTTGGTTGGGCAGGAAAAAGAACCCGTACCAAGCGAAGTAAGAAAGGCCTAGCCCGCTTAGAAAGAAGCCTAAGGATTGGATTCCTTTTTTGAGGCGCCCGGCCTCTCGGACTTTTGGCAGGATGGCCCATACGAGGGACAGAGCGGCGGCCAGGATAAAATACAGGGCTGTAGCCTTGGTGGCATAACAGATAAAGGCGCTGACCCCGGCTAGAAAATAATAGGGGGGCTTTTCCAAGCCCCGATGCCAGAGGTACAGGGTCAACAGCATGGGGAAAACCAAGAAGGTATCGTTTAAACCGATCCGGTTGTACATCAGAAAGAGATAGTTAAAGCCCAAAAGCCCCACAGCCAGTAAGGCCGTCGGCCGATCCCGGTCACGACGCAGCGTGAAGAAAAGCAGCCAGAAGCCCAGGAAAAGAAGGAAAATATTGACCAGCCGAAGCGGGATCAGACCTACGCCCAAAACAGAAAAAAAGGCATATTCCATCAGGGTCAGAAAGGGGCTATAAATCAAGGGATTCCATTCGTCGGTGATCCATTCTCCGAAAAGAACTTTATTCCGCGCATTATGGGCATAGGCCATCTCGTCTCCGAAAAAACCTCCGCTCCAATCCAGATTCAAGGGCGGATCGGCCTCTAAATGAATGAGGCGCAGGGCCAAGATGGCGATAAAGATTACCCCTATGGCCAACGGTACTCGATATCGATGAATAAAAGGGTTTTCAGCCGGTCGACTATCTAAAGGCATATAGGAGCCCTCCTCAAGAGGAGCTTCCCCAGAGGACTCCCAGCAACCCAAAAACCAGCCAGGCGAAGACATCGTACCCCTGGCAGGCGGAACGGACGAAAACCTGGGCCTCTTGCCGCGCTTCGCCTTGAAGACACCCGCGTCCTGACTGGAAGTTCGCGATCTCGGCGAAGGAGTCTATCTCGACGCTGACAAAACGGACTCGCAAGCATCATTTCCAGGGAAGAGCAGCCGAGATCGATCGGAAAACCGGCCGGCCACCGTCTGAATTTTTGACCACGCCTCATAGCCCACCACCTTGAGCGTCTAAACTTGCGTTTTCTAAAAATTTATGAATTAATCAGGCTAGATAAGACCGAGTCAATCCCCAGAAGGATTTGCCGGCGAAAGACGTTGATTAGGTATCCGAAGGCATAAAGGGAAAATGCGATCAGCAGCCAATTTAGCCGGGCCGACCGGATGGCCTCCCAGATCGGTCTGAGGGCCAAATTACGAAAAAGAATCATGATCAAGACCAGACTGACCGTAATCTTCAATAGGACTAAAAATAAAGCATAAGAACTTTCTTTTTCCGCGGCAGGGCGAATTCCCGCTCCGGGCGATGAATCTCCTCTCCTCATCATGCCGGTAGTATATCGCCGGCCGAGCGGCGAAGTCAACAGCCCCCGAAAAGAGGCCATCCGGCCTGATCTCTGAACTCGTGACGACGGCGAGGAAGCCGAGCAATCTCGAGAGCTGGCTCGCGCCGCCACGCACGACCTGCTCGAAGATATGGGACGGCGGAAACATGTCGGCCACGAAACTCAGCAGTTCCCTAGCCCTCATTGACCGCCGGACATAGACACGACGAACCGCGCCTTTCGTTCGGAAAGGAGTGCGACTCCGATGACCAGGGCGGTCCCCAAAAGGGCTATTGCCCAAACGACCAAAACCGTTCGTCCTTTGTTCTTCATATCCGCCTCAATCTTGTGCTATTTCCGTCCCACCTGAAGTAGCGTGTTCCAGATAAGCTCGTCGCTTGTGAACGACCAGGCGTGGCGCCTGGGCCGAAGGTAGGGAAGCAGGGCCGTCCGGTAACCTTCCCCGCGGTAGATCTTTTCTGATTCGATGCAGAACCGGACCAGCTGTTTTATATCGCGTCTAGTGTAGCAAAAGACGATTCCGAACTGCGGTCCTTTTTCGGCGGGTTTCAGCACCTCTAGCTCCAGGCTGACGTAAGCCTGGGAGTGGGAAACGATCGCGCTGTAGAAGCGGGGGCGCCGATTGGCCAGAAAATGACTGAACACCGCCCCGGCGCAAAATCCGGCCAGATAGATCCTCCGGCCGTCGATATCGAAGCGGGCGGCCACCGTGTCGATGATCTTCTCGACGCCGTCGATCTCCTTGGGGATCATCCAGCCGACAGATGTGCAGTTCCGGTGAATGTATTCATACTTGGCCCGGGGGACCAGCAGGGCGATGCCGCGGGACCGGCAGAAGGGGATCAGGTCGGTCTCCTCGACGGGACTGCCGGTATATCTCTTGAGTGAAGGGATCCTCTTGAAACAGGGAGAGATCGCGCCATGAAAATAGACCAAAAGGGGAAGCGGCCCCTTCTTTACGTCGGGAAGAAAGAGCCGGTATTCCCTCGCGTTTCCGGCCTGGTCGACGACGGGAAACGGAGTTTCGAGGACCTTCCCGGGACGGGGCGCGCGGCATCCGGCTAATGCCAGGATCAGTCCAAGCGCGCCCTCCGCAACGAGGTTGGATGCTCTAAGCGGTTTCTTCATGGCTTAATGCGAAAGGGCACTTCCATATTCCCCGGAAGGGCGCCGTAAAGAGGGGAGCCGCAGGATCTCAAGATCATGGCGGCGCCGGCGATCGGAGCGATCCCGTTCCACAAACGCGTAGATCCTCGTAAAGGGGCTGAAATGGTCTGCCTTGTCGACGGTCTTGATCCTGAAATAGAGGTCCTGCGAAAGAAGACCGTGAAAGCTGAACGAGCTCCCGGCCGTTGTGGCCGTGCCCGTCATCTCTTGGACCGTCGGGCCGAATTCCAGCCTGAAAAAAGCGAAATCGGATTCGCAGCAAGGGTCCCAGATGATCCTTCTCAGGGAAGACTCTTCGCCGGAGAGCTTTTTGACGCCCGAGGGAATCCCGGGCGAAAACGCGGCCAGGCAGTCGGCGAACAGCTCGGCGATCACCATATGACCCGCGGGGTTGGGGTGGTTTCCCTTAATGTCCTCCAGAAGGGACTTCCATCCGTCCGGCGGATTGTAACTCATGAAAGCCGTGTGAGTGTCGATGAAACCGATGCTCTTATCGGATGCGAGCAGGCCGATACGGCTGTTGAGATCGGCGATCCGCCTGAGGACGTAATTTTTATCGCCGAACCTGTCCTTGCGAGGCGGGATGGTTGAAACGATGACCCTCATCTGCCTGGAGCCGGCGCTGTCGACGATATAGCCGATGTTCTCCATGACGCTGTCTATGGAGAACCCCCCGGAAATGCAGTCGTTCGTCCCTATCATCAGGAGGAAATAAAGACCGGGGTGGCCGTCGAGATCCTGATCGACGCGCAGGGCGCCGTTGTAGGAGTCGTCCCCCGGCACTCCGAGGTTTACGGGATAGGCCGGGCCGTAAAAGGCTGCCAGCAAGGCCTTCATGCGTACCGGATAGGCCAGCTCCGGATGATAGTCCCCTTGCAGATTGTACATGCGCATCATTCCCCAGGTGATGCTGTCGCCAAAGGCGATATAGGTGTTGGCCAGGGCACAATCGGTTTCATCGGCCGGCGTGGTCCTTTCCAAGGCCTGGGTTCGAGGCTTGAGGATCGAGCGTTCGCGGACCTCCACCCCGAGGTTCCGCAGGTTCAAATAGTAAAGGACCTTCTCCCAGAGCGTCTCCGTGGAAACCAGAAGACCGCCGGCCGCGGGCTGGATCGCAAACCATTTTTCGGAAGCTTCGGTGCGGGTCAGGTTGGTCACGCTGCCATCGCGGAGGTCGAGGAAAAAGATGTCATCGTTATGGGATGAGTTTCCGAGGATCATGACCCCGCAGGGGCTTTGTCCTTGGAGGATCATCCTCGGGGAAGAAAGAAACGACAACCCTGGGAGGGGGATGATGCGGCCGCTTGCGGTCCGGGAATCGTAGATCCCGAGTCCCGTTTCCTCGTTTCCGTAATGGGCCCACATCACGAAGAACCGGTCCGCAAACACCTGCACCTTGGGAAAAAGGTTCTCCCCGCCCGCCTCCGGGCACAACGTGACCTCCCCTCCTCCGCTCTCCAGGATGACGGAGGTTCCGGACGAGATGGAACGAACGAATACGCGCCCGGCCGTCCCTCCGCAAATGAACGGGATGGGATCGCTGAGTTCGTCCTGCGGAAAAGCAGCGGCCGACGCGACAAGAACAAGGCCCAGTCCGATGACGATTTTTCGCATGCCCATATCAGTATTCCATCGAAAAATCATTATATCAAAACATGAGATGAAAGCAATCTTGTCCGGCGCCGGAAACACAGCCCTTTTCAATGCCCCACCTCCGACCATCCCGGTATCTAAGGCCTCTATTTCAAACCCCACCCTGTTAATAAAACGGGTTCTCTTATGTTTGGCACGGGTTGGGGGTTTGGACGGGATGGATTATTACTTTATTCCGGCACCCGATACAGGGAGATGGTCGTGTCCCAGACCCGGAATCTGCGGATGAGGTGGAGGGAGGCGACAACTTGAGGGAATCTCCGCCGAATCCAGTCCCTTTCGGCATTGTGGAACTTGTCCAAGATGAGAAGATGGGTCGGGGCGAAGCGTTTGAAAGGATCCTTGTAGTTGAACCAGTTGTCATAGGCCAGGATGGTCTTGAAACGCGTCCCCAAGGCCAGTCTGGGCGCCTCCTGACCCATAACCACCGAACCGGCGGGCAGCGTTTCCATGAAACGCGAGGCAGCCTCCAGATTATAGGTCGGTTTTCGATAGAATTGATTGTCATAGAGAAACAGCGAACAACCCAGCATCACGACAAAGACGGCCACCTCGACGGCTGTCTTCCACGCCGCGTTTGGGGTGGTGATGGACATCATGATTCCCGCAAAGGAAAGGAAAATGAGCAGGCGTAGGACCAGAGGAAAAACCAGGAAGGCCGAGTGTCCGGCCGCAAGGAACCGGAAGAACGAGAAGAACAGGACCGCCGGGAGGATGGCCAGCGGCCAGAACAGGCGGCTTTTAGAACGGATCCAGTCCCGGTCCCTGATCAAAATAGAGACGGCCAGGTAAAGAGCGGGCATTAAGGGCAGATAATAGCGAAGGGGACGATAATTCAGGAGTCCCATGGAGCAGACCCCGCCGGCGATCCAAAGGAAGATAAAAATGGTCAGGTCCTTGGGCCGACGGATCCGGGTCCGTCCGAGCTTCAGGAGCGTCCAAGCCACGAAAAGGACCAGGAGAAAGCCCACGACAGGCATCAACTGGAGATAGCGAGGCAAAGGGTTGTGCAACAGGTTGCTCCAGGCTTGACGGATGGAGCGGGGAAAAGCGAGCATCTCCCACCCATGGGCGATATTGATGAAGGTCGACCGGAAGGGCAGGTAGATGCCGAAGAACCAGGGCAGCCACGCCGTGAAGACGCCGGCCAGGAAGACGATAAAAGAACGGGCGTCGGAGCGCTGCCAGGCCCTATAGGCGACGGCCAGCAGAGTCGAGATTAGAAAATAGACGAACAAATACTTGGAGAGAACGGCAACGGCCGCGGTCAGGCCCAGGAAAAAGACCGGCCGGCGCCTCTCCTCAGACCGGACGAAGAGATAAAAGCAGAGCAGGAAGCAGAGCGCGGAAAAATTCTCGAGCAGGCCTATGCGGTTATACATCAGCCAGTAATAGTCAAACGCGAAGAGGGCGGTCAGGGCCAGTGAACGGCCGGACCCCAGGTATCGCCGCAGGCCGGCATAGAAGAGGAGAATCCCCAACAGACTGAAGATGATGTTGATAGCCTTGACCGTGACGATGGATATGCCGAACAGCCTGAATCCGAGATAATAGATCAGGGTCAGGGGCGCGTTGTAGACCAGCGGGTTCCAGTCGTCCGTGATCCATCGTCCGAAAAGGATCTTGTTCCGGGCGTTGTGGCAGTAGATCCCCTCGTCAAAATAGATCCCGGCGCTCCCCGAAAGAGAAGGCAGGAGGGTGGGGGGATCGGCCTTGATGTGCTGCGTCCGAAGCACGGCGGCGAGGACTAAAACCAAAGCCAGGCCGACCCCCTTTTTCCAGGCCAAGGCCGATCGGGCTCTCCAGGTCATCTTTTCCATCATGGCTGAACCAGGGAATATAGAACGGTCGATCCGATGCGATTCATCACCGGCAGATCGGGATCGAACTTGAAATAACGCCTCTCGTCATCTCCCCAGAAAAGATAATCCACCCCCATGCGCCTAAGGTCGTTTCGTGTGGCCGGAAGACCGGTCAGGGCCCGGCGCAGGTCCTCGACCCTCCGTTGGTAAAGGTCCAAACGAACCTGGAAGATCTCGCCTTGCAAGCGGTCGCCGACGACCATCTGCTTTCCTGAAAAAGTGGGGATAACCGAAAGGTTCCAGGTCCTGGCCTCGGGGAAATTCTGGACCGTCCGTTTGGCCGGGATGTTCTTGCGGACCCAATTCAGCATCCGCATCTCATCGAAGGAGACATAACTTGTGAAGCGTCGGTTCCGGACATCGGACGAATTCCGGACGTCCAAAGTCAGGGTCCATAGGCCCGGCAGGATGACCAGCAGAGCCAGAGGAAGGGCAAGCCTCCCGGCCCGCGGGGCCTCAGCAAGCCGGCAGGTCAGGAGCGCCAGAACGAGGATGGCCACCAACCCGGCCTTGAGCGACACGTCGGATTCAAAGTTGGCGATCCGGACGGCCAAGATGAGGGCCAGGGAAACAGCTAGGAGCAGGGCATGGAAAGCCCTTCCCTGAAAACGTCCCGCCAGGAGCCCGGCCGCTCCGCCGAAGATCAGAACGCCGAAGTTCAATCCCAGAAGAATTATGGCCTCACCCGGCTTTACGGATTTGAGCATGATCCCGCTGCCGCCGAATGAGACCATTTTCAGCCCAAGGGAAAGGCCCAGGACAAAAATAGGCAGAGCGAAATGCCGCGCGAGGTTCGTGAGGAAGCCCTCGAGGGTTTGACGGCGGCGGATGAGCTTCGCACCCTCCCGGGCCGCCGCGTACAAGCCCCAGGAAATGAGGAGGATGCCGCCGACGAAGAAGCTGGACGCCAGGCTCGAGGCCAAGCAGAGAGACAACGCCCACGGCCGCTCTCGTTTTTGAGACAAAACGTACAAGAATAGCAGCAGAAAGGCCAGGCTGAGCAGATGCTGCGGGGTGAAGAGCAGGGCCCTCAATAGGGTATCGATCTGCGGCAGGTTCCAGAGCCATCGTGTCAAGCCGTCGATGTTGACATCGCGGCCGATCCGGAAATAACCGGTCCATGAGAAACGCGCCCGGACCGCCCAAAGGTAGATACCCTCGAGGCTGGGAGCCAAGACCATCAGCGCGGCGAGGTAAGGCGCCCACCCGCGCCGCCTACACGTCTTTGCCACCATAAGGAGCAAAAGAAGAAGAAAGAGGAAATTAACGGTGAAGGAAAAAGCAAACATGGACCGGGCCGTGGAGCCGGCAAAAAAGGCCACAAAGGCCGGCGTGGCATATGGGAGCCAATAGTAATGCAAGGCCTCGCCTTGGAAATAAAGGTTTGCGGGGGGCAGACCGGTCTGATTGAGCGACTCGACCACCGAGAAGTGCTTGAGATAATCCGAACTGAAATAAGCGCGATAAGCATAATTCCTATCGAGCGGAAAGCCGATCCTGGAGAAAGGATACCAGGCCAGGGCTGTCACCAGGAGAAAGGCGATGACGATCCAACGTTTGTCCTTGTCGGCGGTTTCATTCCCGGGCGATTTCCGGACGATTGAAAATAGAAATCCGATCCCGAGAAGGACCGCCAGCGCCGGTAACGCCGCTTTGCCCGCCGGCCCGCGACAAGCCAGCCAGGCAAAGGGAAACAAGCCAAGGCTGAGAAGGGACCGGACCGTCAAGGAGACCACGGCCGAACCGTTTTCCATAAGAGCGCCCGTCGAACCCCTTAAAATCCCGTTGGTCAGAAGCAGAAGAAGCGTCAGTACCGCCGCTGCTTTTCCTCCGGCAAAGAGAAGGTTGCCCGCCAAAAGAGAGGCATAGAATAGGACGGAGGCCGGATCCTTCGTCAGGCGGCCGAACATGGTTTTCATCGTCATGGTTTTCATTGTCGGCGATAAAAATTGTCTCACCTGTGGGCCCGCGTGTCAATCCAAGTCGTGCTACCAGGCGATCCCGTAGTCCTCTCCGTAGTTCGAGCTCCCTCCCCAGAACGTGCCGTGTTCTCTATCGAAAAAGATGGCGTTGATCGGGCCCGAGGTGTATCTCTCGAAGTTCAACTTATAGCCCATTTGGACAAGCTTGGTCCGGACCCAGTCCGGCACCTGATCGTTCAGGTCCATGCTGCCGGGGAGGAAATCATGTTCGCTGAACGAACTCCTCATTTGATAGCTCGTGATGTTGGCGGCCTCGCAAGCCTCCTGAACGTTCATTCCGAATTCGACCATGTTCAGAAAGAATTGAAGGAGGTTCTGGTCCTGAGTGTCACCCCCCTGGACCGCAAAAGAAAGATAGGGTTTGCCTTCCTTCAAAGCCAGGCCGGGTGTCAATGTGGCCCGCGGCCTCTTTCCCGGGGTGACGACGTTGAAAGGGTTCTCCTCTTCGTTCAAAACAAAGCTCTGCATGCGCTGGCTCATCCCTATTCCGGTCGTCCCGGCCAGGCAGGCGGGTATCCAGCCTCCGCTGGGCGTCATGGATACGACCCAGCCTTCTTCATCGGCCGCCTGAACGGAGGTTGTCCCCAGAGAAAAACTTCGGGTGATGTCCTTTTCTTCGCCGGGCGTCATCTCTCCCTTCCTTCCGTTCTTGGCCAAAGCCCATTTCTCCAGGAGAGCGGAGAACGGGTTCGTTTTTCCCTCGAAAGGATAGGGGTCTCCGGGCTTGATGGAACGGTCGTTCTTCTCCCAGTCGATGAGCTTGAGCCGCTCCTTGGCGTACGCCTTGGAGAGGAGCCCTTGGATCGGCTCTTCAGGCGGGAAATAAGGATCGCCGTAATAAAAGTCCCTGTCCGCGAATGCCAGACTCATCGCTTGGTAGAGCGCGTGGACGTATCGAGCACTGTTGTACCCCATAGCCTGCAGGTCGAGGTTTTCCAGAATGTTGAGGGCCTGCAGCATCACCGGACCCTGCACCCAGCAGTTCAATTTGTAGATGTCGATCCCCTTGTAGCTGGTCATGACCGGTTCTTCGAGATAGACTTTCCAATTCGCCAGGTCCGGGGCCGTGATCAATCCGCCCTGTTCCCGGCAGCCTCGAGCAAACTCCGCGCCGATATCCCCTTTGTAGAAGCGGTCGTAGGCCGCGTATATGGCTTCCTTCCGGCTCTTCCCTTCGGCGAGCGCCTGTTGCTCTGTCTGGACGAGCTTCTTCAAGGTCGCGGCCAGTTCGGGCTGACGGAAGATCTCGCCGGGATAGGGAGCCTCAAAAGCTTCCCCGGGATGAGGGAGGAGGACCTTTTTCGAATAGGGCCATTCCTTGATCCACTTTTTGTTTGCCTCGATCGTCGCCGCGAACTCCTTCTCGGCCGGATAACCTTCGGCCATCTGAAGGGCCGGCGCCAGCACTTCCCGGAGACTCATCGTCCCGAATTCCGCAAGCATGGTCATAAGCCCCCCCGGCGTTCCCGGGGTCACGGCCGCCAGGGGTCCGTAGGCCGGCGGGTATTTCTTGCCCTTCCGCTTGAAAAACTCCGGGGTCGCTCCGGTCGGCGCGGTCCCCAGGGCGTTGACGGCGACGACCTTCTTCGTCTTCGGGTTGTAAATGAGCGCTTGGGT
>Ga0315274_10010015_pt1 | contig 13654 bp, 8 predicted proteins | sample YL17G02_20_MG_FD_203700 | JGI IMG/M metagenome (GOLD analysis project Ga0315274, IMG submission 203700) | Sediment microbial communities from Yellowstone Lake, YNP, Wyoming, USA - YL17G02_20 | ecosystem: Environmental > Aquatic > Freshwater > Lake > Sediment | place: USA: Wyoming | collected...
GCGAGCATCGGCAGCGTTTCCTTAGACGGTATCTGGGATCGGAGGTATGCCTTGCCCCCGTGTTGTATCAGGGTCGGTACGGCGAACGCTGGCTGAATCGCCTGCATCTCAGCCGCGCCAGTCGCAGCCCGGTACGCCGTCCGTGCGATTGCCCCGCGAGCACCCGGAATGTGTGAGAGTGCCGGTGCAACCTTCGCTATCCGTGCACCACCGGGAAGTCGAGACAGGACGCGACCCGCCGCCGTAAGTACCGGTGTAACCTGGGTGAGTCCCATCATGCCCAAACTGAGGGCCGTGTCCTCGGCGAGCTCGCCTTTATGAACTGCGTAGTTCAGAGTCCACTGTTTCGCGTCCTCTGGCAGTAGTCCAAGCCGTTCCCTGGCCTCTGGTTGGTCCAGGTGCTCCGCAATCTTGACAAGTTCCCGCTGCTGGGAGACCGGAGGCTGGAAGGCCGCGCCCATTGCCGGTTTCATCCCCGCCTGCACCCGCTTGGAGTAATTCCACAACTTCCTCAGTTCGCCGGGGGAGTAACCCGGATGGTCGCGCTTGACACCTGCACTCCACGAAGCGAAATCCGCAGGTCGCTCCTTGTCGAGCTGGGTAAGGAGGTCAAGTTCGGTCGGGCGGGAAAACGCAGATATGAGTCCAGTTCTGCCGATAGCAGCGGCATCCCGCTTGATTGCGTCGAGGGACCAGTTGGGTTGCGCTTTGGCTATGCCGAGAACGCTGCAGCCCGCCCTCAGTGCGGCGCGGACGACTTCGCTATCGTAAGGTTCCACTCCTGCCTTTACCATCCGGTTTTCGCTACCTTCTCGGTCAGACGCTTGATCGCGGCCTTCTTGCCCGGCTTTGCCGTGGGCTTCGCCTTCGGCTTCGCTTTCCGCTTGGCGGTCCCGCCCTCTAGCGTCGGGGGCCGCTCGATCTGTTTTATCCCAGGCATCCCAAGTTCCCCCAGTATCTTGTTCGCGGCACCGATGTTGGTGTAGATCGCCTCGCGGCGACGTTGTTTCTCGGTGGGAGCCAGAGGGTACGCCTGCGGACCTGAGATCTTGCCAGAGATCAGTTCGCCAGTGTCCTGCTGGATCGCTTCCTGCAACATGCGAAGTTGTGTAAGTAGGGCCGTCTTTCGTGCCAGACTCTCGTTGCGTGCCTGCTGCCCTGCAAGTCGCGCCTGTTGCCCTGCTGCCTGAATGTTGGCCTTCTTGACCTGAAGATCGAGGGATTCGCTCGCACGTTTGGCCTGCCTATCCTGTTGAAGGGTAGTAGGGTCAACGGCCTCGTAGTCAGGTGGCAACGGACCCGGTTGCTCAGTCCCCATCTCGACGCGGGTATCGAAAAGCTCCTGTCGGAGCCTGCGAGTCTTCCCCAAGGAGTCCGTCCAGGCCTTGGCATGCTCGGCCTTTCGTTCGATCTGGCCCAGGAGCATGGACTCCCTCCGGGAGAGGCGTTCCTGTTTCCTGGCCGGGTCCTCCGCGGTTGGTGGTGGTGTTCGGAACATCGCACTGGGACCGGTTGCCTCCCCGGTAGGAGTGGGTGTCGGCGTGGTTGGTCTAAGTCCAGCAGGCAATGCCTCGTACCCCTGCGCTGTCGGGGTTGGACTTGGAGCCGGTGGAGCCACTTGCGGTCGGGCCGAGGTATCGGCCTCCGCCGGGGTAGCCACCTGGCCCAGAATCCCCGCCCGCGCCGCCTGTTCGACCGCGACTGTTGGGTCGAGCGCCATCCCCGTCGCTGCCGCCAGGTTCCTGAGTGCCTGAGCCGTTTCCACAAGCCGCCGTACCGGGTCGAAGTCAGTCCCAAGATCGGCGAGTGGGATTTCCGCCATGTTCAACTTGCGGCGAATATCGTTCTGGTAGAGAGCCTCGATCGCCGCCATTTTAGGTGAACTCGCCAGTTTCGAGAGCCTCAACATTGAGGCCGCGAGTTCCTTCCTCATCTTGTCCGGTGTCATCGCATCGGTGAAGTACGGCATCAGCCGGGATACGATATAGTCGTGCGTTGTGGCTGGGGGCGGAGTGCCGGAGGCGTCAGGACTCTCCTGGGCGGCCTTGATCTCTTTCTGGAGCAGGGGCGTGATAAGAGTCCCATATCTAGCCTCAAGTTGGCGCGCCAGGGGGTCTATGGCCTCGCGTGGGACTTTCTGGAGCAACCCCTGGAGACCGTACTTGTCCACATCCTGTTCAAAGAGCTGGCCGGCGACCTGGAATCTGTCCAGGTTCTCATCAGGCAACCCGAGAATCCCCCGTTTTTGCTTCCGCAGGTCCACGTGCGTCGCCCAATCCGTGTCGGTCATGGGTGCGAGTTTCAGGGGATCGCCAATCGTGCGGTCCGAATCTTCCAGCCAGGTCCGCGCCTCGTCTTGTGCCCTCTGTTTCAACCGATCCTGCCGGTCCTGTTCAGCCTGGGCTAGTTGTTGCAGGTGCTCCTTGAGTTGCGACTGCCCGGCCATCTCCTGCATATATGTCTGTCTGAACCGCCTGAAGTAACCGGCCATTCTACCGTGCTCCGTAAGACGCTGGTGCGGGCGAGTACTCTCCGATGACCGGCGCTTGCCAGTTCTGCTTCTTCCAATCCCGCTGCGCCTGGATATAGGCCAGGATGTCGGCAATGTCGCCGAGGTAGTCCTGAGTCTCCTTGCCTGCCGCAGTGGCAACCTGGCCCGCCTGGCCTGCGACCTGAAGTCCCAATCCCGCGCCTGCCTCACCGACGGCCGCCGAGTTCACCGTTCCGCCGCGCAGGTACTCGCCCATCTTGTAGAACCCGCTCTGCGCCTCCGTTGTGCGTGACCGCCGCAGGTTCTCCACTTGCAGTGCCTTCTCTGCGTTCTGCTCGTCAGCCAACTGCCTGTAGTACCGCTGGAAACCCGGCAGGTTCGTCGCCTGCTCCTGGCTGATCGGCTGTCCCCTGGACGCCATGAGCGCGGCCCTCCGGCCAGCCTCCGCCGTCGCTGTCTTCTCCATGCCGATGTCCGAGATCGTGGACATTGACTTGACGAGTTTGTCCCATCCGGCGCCGGTCGTCTCGGCCGGCTGGAGATAACTCGGCAGTCCCGTCGTGTCACCCTGGGCCAACTTCGTGAAGTACCCCGACAGGGCACGGAAACCGGGTTTGCCCAGTTCAGTCTGCTCCAGTCCCCACTGCGCCTGTGGCTCCATGTACTTCTTGCGCCAATCGAGTGCAGCCTGCCACTGCCGCTCCTGTAGGGATTGCGCCTTCGATGCTTGCTTCGATGATTTGCTCGCTCCAAGTATGTCCGCCAGCGCCGATCCAACGACCGGTACAGCACCTAGCAGTTTACCCCAGAAGGATGCCATTCCGCGCCTCCTATGCGTTCTTGCCGTATTGTCTGATCTCGAATCCGATCTCTTCGAGAATGACTTCGTTCGTGAACGTCCCCGACCAACCTATGATGAAACTGCGCCCCTTGACCAACGGATTGCCGACCGGCACGTCCACGGAGGCGCCGTCGCCCTCAGCCGCGATTGTGAGCGCTACCGGTGTCGTCCAGGCCGGGGTATCCTCCTCCCCGTCTGCGTAAATGCTGACCATGATGGCCTGGTCGTGCAACGGGCGGCGGAACCTCATCGTGACCGGCAGGCAACCCTTCTTGAAGAAGAACCGTTTGGCATCCGGCGCGTCCTGGAGCAATTCGGTCTTGTGTTCTGCCGGCACTCCCAACTCTTCTGCTGGTATCCAGTAGGTCGGATCGCCCGTCTGGGCGAAGAGCCGCCAGACATGTCCGCCATGCGCATCCGCGTAGTAAAGTTCGCAGTTGTCTCCGCGCTTGTCCCAAACGCAGAGATCGTAAGCCTCAACCGGGAAATCATCCGTGCCGATCTCGGTGTAGGTCATGGTCCGCAGGTGGAGCATCCCCATCCGGTTCGGTGTTGCGGATGGGGACTGACACCAGGTAAAGATGTAGAACCCGCGCCAGTAGACGCCCGAGCAGAGGGAGAAATAGTCATCACCCGAACCTCCCAGACTCACCTGCTCCGGGAACGGATACCGCCACACCGGGAACAACGGCCCATAAGCCGGTTCAGGAAGGCCGGCCTCGGCGTACTTCACTACCGGTCCAAGTTGCCGGTCAATGTAGGCCAGCGGGCCGTTGCAGAGCGCAGCACATTGGCCGCTGGCTATCCCGCCACCCCAGGTTTCCTCAAGGTTGTGGTCGAGCCACGTCTGGCCGGACAGGTGCCATGCCCTACTCGTCGTTTGGAGCAGGAGATTGGCCGCGACCGCGCCAGAGGATGAGGCTGCCCCTACGTCTGTCGCCAGCGAAATCACAGGATCGCCCGGGTCGCCGACCCTGAAGTAGCAACCCAGGGTCACGTCGTAGCCGGTCGGATCGTCTATCGGGAACTCGCGCACCGGCCAGTGTTCCGGATCTCCACATGTTGATCGCCAGACGAGTCCATCGTCACAAGAGGCGTAGAGACTGCCGTTGAAGGGCTGAATGCGGGCTACGCCAGCGGGTGCAGGCGCGTGCTCGTAGGATATGGACGGCCGTTGGCCCAGTTCTGAGTCCGGCGTTGCTGTGTCATCGTAGACGACCGTTGCGGTCCCCGGCACCCACGGGACTTCAACCAGGTCCCGGAGGGTCAGTGTGCCATCCGTCGTCCGGGCAAACCAGACGGTATCTGCTTGCATGTCGCACCCGGTCAGGTCCGCCGTGACACGACCGAAGTGACCAGCGGTGATCGTTACGGCGTCACAGGGCGGAGATGGGTTCGATTTCGCTGCTGTCAGGGAGTTCGAGAGTCCCCAGCACCACTGGAAGGTTCCCGGTCCGGTTGCGCCGTCATTCGCCGCACTCTCCCTGTGATTCGGACCAGCGGTCTGCGGGAGGACTTCCCATCCATCCTTCGGATACTCGTCCGTGAGCGCCGCATCCTCGATTGCGTCCAGGTAGATCGTGAGCCAACCGTTGAAGGAACCCGCCGGGATAACATAGTCGGCCAGCCAATAGTACACTGCACCGTCGGCTTTCGTTCGGTAGATTCGGACTCCAGCGTACCCGGAAAGATAGTTGCTGTAGAAAAGGTAAGCCTCGATTGCCACCTTGTCGCCAGCCTCGGCCTCGAACTCCGTTATGTGGATCGGCGTGAACTCGGTGTAAGGATAGAGGTAATAGTAAACGCACTTGTAGTGGTACGTTCCCGCCGACAGTCCACCCGTGAGTGCGATTTCCTCGACTGTCGGCGCTGCCTCTGGTCCGGCGATCCCCGCCGGGTGAACCCTGGCGATGATATAGACACACTCTTCCTGGTTCGTATCCGGTCCGTTATCGGTTAGGACGATCGTGTCAAGGTCGGTGACCGATTCGACCGTGTAAGGGCCGGTGTACACCATCGCAAAGGACGGCTCCTGGCTCGGGGTGCCCACGAAGACCGTATCGCCAGCCCTCACCTGGGTCCAGTCTGTACCCGTCCCCGTCAGTGTCCCGGCGCCATCGCCCGAAAGAGTCCCGACCGCGTAATAGAACCAGTCCCAGCGGTGCAGTCCCCCGCCAGCGATATAGCACCGACCGTTCATCTCCCGGGCCTGGATCGGGCCGGACTCGTCTGGCGTCTTCAGGATCGGCCTGAAATCTACCATCTGGAGTGCGGTGCCCATAGGCAGGCCACCAACCGGCACCGTGCAACTCAGAACCCCCGGGGTCGCGTAGTTGGCACTCCAGGTCAGTTGATAGGGAGTAGTTGCTTCCACGAGGAACGTGCCACATGCCGGGAGGAGTTTGGCGACCTCCACCTCGATGTGAATGTGGCCGTCTCCTTCCAGCGCCGCTTCCGTCAGGACAACCTCGGTTTCGCAGGCCAGCCAGACGTACTCGCCGCACCGGGCAAGACTCCAGCCCTGTTTCGCTGTGGCCGCCTCGTCGTTCCGCCTATGGCCGCTGTGGTAGACCCGCTCGGCTGATCGGACCGCCTGTTCGACCCCATCCGGCAGCATCGGGTCCTGGTTATAGAGCACCCGGCCCCCAATCGAGTGCAGGTTGCCGTCTGTGTGGATCAGGTTCCGCAGACGTGAGGACTGCGTAGGTCCGAGGGCCCTCGGGAAGAGTCTGACCTCGCCGCCGGAAAAGTTATCGAGAATCCCCGGTATGGACATATTAACTGGTCACGTTCGACAGAATGACATAGCACATCCAGCCGCCGAGCGATTTCGTTATGGCAGCCGGAGTTATGGAACTTGGCATTGCGCCTGCCGTGGCGGCCACATACCCCCACCGGGGCAGGGTCGCGCCCGTGCCGATCACGGGTGTCACGGCATAGGCGGCGGTACTGGAGGTCACGTTGTTGTTGGTCGTCACGAAATAGTAAGTCCCTGCCGGCAATGTGACCGGAAACGCCGGAGTCCCGCCGCTCGTAACGGCAATCCAGTCGGTCAACAGAGTAGAGAGGACCCCACTCTTCCAGACTTGGGTTCCGGCGGAATTGAATATACCGATGATGAGACAGTTCGACAGGACTGCCGCAGTCCTGATGTAGACCGCATTTAGGGTCATCGCACGGTCGAGTTCAAAGGGAAAGACGTAGGCTTTAGTCGCGGTATGAGTCGTCGGCGTCAACGTCGTCGGAGTCCCCCCGAACGGATAGGATTCGAGTAGACTCTCCTGCATCAAGTTCGCGGGAGGACCTGGCGGCACTTGCCACGTCTGATCCCCCCGCAGGTATTTCGTGTTGTCTGCCCCTGAGCCGCCCAGATTCACGAGCGCGACCTTCTGCCCCGCGTCCAGACCGCAGTACCCGGATGCGGCACCCTTCTGGGCCGTTTTCTCAAGGTTCGTCGCCGCGCTGTGGGGTCCGGTTAGATCGTTGTGCGAGGAGATCGCCGAGTCCCTGGCGGACGCACTATCAACGGTAGAACCGCCTACCCCGTGAACGCCTGTTGTCAGTGCCGCGTGATCCGTGACCGCCGCCTGTGTGATGTAGGTCGCGTCGTGTTTACTGTTCCCGTGAGACTGTGCGGGCGCATCGCCAGACGCGTTGAAGTTGTGGACCGACGCGGTGACGGTCTTGTGGGCCGTTACTGGATCGCTAGGGGTGCCGTGCCTGTGATCCCCACGAGAGTAACTGGCTGCCGCGCCCTTGTCGGGCGTGATGCCAAAACTCGTCTCGGAGGCGACGGTATCCGACGGGGAGCCGCCCCCCGGAGGGTTCTCTGCGTCAAGATAACTATATCTCTGAGTCATGGTTCAATCAGCCCGAACCCTTTCCAGGTTCCCGGATTTCCTGGGGCGGTGCAGACCCATCCGATCCAGCCGGTCCCTGCCGCAGCGGTGTTCCAGCGAATATCCTTCACGTCGAAATCCCCCGAGACAGGCGGCGCCGTCCCGTACGATTCCTGTCTGGCTGTCCCGCCAGCCATAGAGGTGTATATCCTGCCTTCGCCTGATGCCGTAAACGGCAGGTTTGTCATGTTCCCGGAGGCGTAGACCCTGGCCTTCGCACCCTCGGCCAGGATCGCGTTCATTAGGGAGGCATATTTCATGTCGTTGCCTTCGACGCAGACATCGCACTCGCCCCCCGCCGCACCTACCCTTATCCCGGCCGTTATCGGACCCGCCGGATGGCTCGGCAGGTCCTCCGGCGCAAAGTCCCAGGCCGTCCCCGATGCGCCCTTGTGAATCGAGTTCCCGGCGATGACCACACTGGCCCACTTGTCCGTCTCGCTCTTCACGTGGATTGAGGCCCCGCCCCAGAAAGTGTCCTCGCAGTAGTACAGTCCGCCGCACAGCATCCGACAGGCCGCGATCACGATCCCGTCCGCCATCCCGCCGCCGAAGGTAGTTTCGGGGGCTACCATAATGTTGGCCCAGGCGTTCGTGTCGAACTGGACGCCGAGAATCTGGATGCCCTGCGACCCGTAGACGAGGATGCCCTTGCTGTTGTACTCGATTTTCCCACCTATCACCATGCCGTTGCCCGAAACGTGAGCCAGCATAATCCCGGCTCCCGTCGCCAGGTCCGTTCCCGTGTAGTACGGCGGCGAGGCGTTGTCGTCCCAACGGGTAGTGTGGACGTTGTTGCCGATGAGTTGAAAGTCGCCGGCCCAGGACCGGAGAGCGATTCCGACGTTCGAGCAGTCCGAGACGCTGTTGAAAAGCATCTTGAGTTGCCCTACGTCCGCCGCCACTACACCCCGGTAGAACTTGTGAATCGCACACCCGGAGATCAGGTGACGGGAAGCATAGTAATGGTCAACTACCTCCCCCTGTCCCTGGCCGTAGACTACCCCGATGGCCGCAGGCAACCCGTCCTGGTCAACGCAGAGAGACCCGTCCAGGCCGATGTTCTCAACGTTGGTGCGGCGCATCCACCGGAGGTCAAGAATCGCCTCGCCTGCCGGGAAGTCCGGCCTTGCCTTGAGCACACAGGGCATGGTCCCGGTACGCCAGAGGGGTGCCCCGCTCCCGACCCCGCGAATCGAGAATCCCTCCCGGAGCGGCGGACCCTGTTTGTTCGGTGCGATTGACCCGCTGACAAGATGAACCCCCGGCGTCAGGTCGAGGGTAGCCTGATTCTCGTAGGCACACCGCACGGCGTTCCGGAGACAGGAGGTCTCATCTGTTGTGCCGTCACCTGTCGCTCCGAAATCGGCGGAGGATATCCGCTCGCGTACGGCCTCGGCGAGTGGTCGGCCCACGGCGTCCATGTCGTCCACTCTGTACCCGAGGAGTCCAGCGCCGAAGGCCGACTTCATAAGGTTCGAGAGTGCCGCGTCCGTCATCGGAAAACGCATCGTTAGTGCCCAGCCTCAATCGGCCCCGACGGTCGGGGGTCGCCGGTTATTGTCAGGACTACGGACATTTTATACCGTGCTCTCATCAGTCGGCAGGACTATCTGGAAGGAATTGTTCCAGCCGCCCGCATCAGTTCCCTTCAGGTATCCGATGACTCGGATGCCGTCATACGTCGCCCACGGGGTACAAGCCTCTATGCCACGCGGACTTCCTGGGGCAGTAGACTGCCCGACACATAGGGTCTTTCCGGTAATCGCGGCTCCGGGAGTGGTGAATATGCCGTGGTAAATCAACCACGCCCCGCTGGAGTCCTCCTCCCAGTAGGCATGATAAGTAGAACCGATCTTTACGACCGTGACGGCGATAGCGTTGTGTGGAACCGGGGTCGTGTAGACCGTGGCCCCCGCACTCCAGGTATAAGCGCCAGCGGTTGACGTAGCGTAGGCCAGGGTAGCAGCGCGCCCGTACCACATCTGATAGTGGCTTGCGTCAACCTTGATAACGTGAGAGTCTACGCCATCGCTGACAACCGGACTGTGGGCATCGTCTACGGTCCAGGTTATCCCGTCGGTGCTCGTAGCATAGCCTATAGTCCACGTAGCTGTGTTGTTACCCCCGGGCCACATCTTGTACGTCGCCCCGTCGAGGATCACCCCGCCCGCCGAAATCTGATCCTTGCGCCAACCGGCTCCGCTTTTGGTCATGACCGGGTTCGCCCAGTACTTCGTCCATTGGTGGGGCGCGGAGTTCTTCGAGATAACTACGTCGCCGCGATCAACCTCACAATCCAGGAACGTAGCGGGATAATCTATGCCCCTTCGAGTCCAGTCGGCCCGCGAAATCCAGAAGGGGGGAATAGTGTTATCACCCAGGAGCGCTACGGACGTGACTCGTGGTGTGCAGAACGGATCGAGTGTGCGGAGCCGAATCCTCAACTGGACAAATTGCGCGGAGTTGTAGGTATCCCCACTGGCTGCAATATCACTCCAAGAGGCGGCGGCACAGAGGGCGGCGCTGGCAGCACTTCGCGCTTGCACTAGAATGCTTGTGCCCGTCGGGGTCGTCGCCATCCAGACGACCTTACTCGCGTCCGGATCGCCGCCGTTATCCCAAATCGCACTGGTCCAGACCGCCTCCATCGGGTAGTGCCAGCGGGTCGCCGACATGGCGTAACCGACGTCACTGACGGTCGGGGTCACGCGGGTAAACCATCCGCGAAGTGTGACCCCATCCGCATCGGGAAGCACGACCATGCGCTCCGTAAAGGTCTCGGTCGGGTTCGGCGCATCCGGCGCAACGGTTATGGACTCGATGGGGTAGGCAACCGTCAACCCCGTGCATGAACCGCCGGACGCACTGTCGTCGAGTGTCCCGTCCAAGATGCAGGACTCCCGATCAAGGCCGGTTATGTCCACGTTCGCTGGCCGGACGACGTTCTCCGTGTACACACCCCGGTACACCCACACCTGGCCATGTGCCACAGCCGTAGCGTTCAGAGCCGCAGCGGTAGCCGCCGCCTGTATGGACTCCCCGGCGTTGACTGTAACGCCGGTCTCCCCTATCCAGCGTTGCGGTTTCGGCAGGTAGAAATATCTGAGTCTCATCGGTCTTGTCCTCCTCTCAGCAACTCCGCAACTCCGCGTATGCGCGGAACGCCGCCGCAGTCGCCGCCGACTTCGCCAGGGAGAGCCTAACGGTCTGGTTCGGAGCCAAACCCGTTAGAACCACGCCGTACAGACCGCCCACGGGTGCCGTAGAGGTAGCCGCTGCGAACCTCTCGACAGCGAAACTCGTCAGCTCCATGAACTCGGCCGCAATCGCGCACGTGTTCTCTGTAGCATTCGCCACATCAAACGCCGACCCGCCCCTGTCGGCAGAAATCTGGAACGTGTCCGCGTCAGCGGTCGTGATGACGTAGTACGTCGTCCCCGCGACCACACCGCCGCCGGTTCCTGAGAAGACAACCGCGTCCCCGATGAGGAGTCCGTGCGCCACGCAGGTGAACGTATCCGCGCCAGCGTCCGGCGTCACCGTGATGGACCCCTTCGGCGTGGCCGCCTGTGGGAAACACTTCACCATGAACCCGACATGGACCGTCAGGTCAACCGTCGCCGACCCGTTCCTCACGTTCAGTTGCCATTGCGAGTTCCCCATCATATCGGTAGGGATCAGGAGGTCAATGGATTCCAGAGAATCCTCGTCGAGATCCCACGCACAGTCCCCCCGGACGATGTTGGCTAGAAAATTGCCAGCTCTCATAATGCAATCACCTCTTGCCCCGACAGATCGGGGCCGATACCTCGGCCTATTCGACCTTGAAAATGCCGCGCTTCCGGTATCCCCACGCGGACACGAGTTTCGACAGTCCCGTCGTCCACATAGCCTCGAACCGCGCGGCCCGGATCGTCTCTATGTTGTTTTCCCCACTCACCGGCCACTCCTTGAGGATATAGTAGGCCGGGAGCAGTTGAAAGCGGTAGGGCAGGTCGGCGAGTGGGTTCAGCGGGTCCTGTTCGTCGAGTGCCGGGAAGTCCACCATGTCACCCCAACCCCAGATCACGAGTTTGCCCGTGACGGTTCCGCTGGGGATCGCCGACAGAATCAGGGCATTGCCCACCTTCGCATAGTGGTATGGCGTACCCGTAGCCGTACGCCAACCCGAATGGTTCTCGTCTAGGTGCTCGATGGTCCGCAGGGTCAACTCGGCGCCGTCCCAGAGTACCGTTTCCTCGATCTGGAACCCGCCTGGGAGGGGAGTCGTCGCGTCCGTCAAGTCCAGGTCGCCCTCAGCGGCGTTGTCCCAGGACTGGTACACCCCGCCGATCTCGTCGGACAACTCTTTGACGCCTTGGTTGCCGAGGAGGAGGCAGAAGTTGGGGTCCGGCACTGCGTTTGCCTGATCCTCCAACTTCAGGTAATTCCCCACGAATGTGTAAATGTCCGCCCAGGCGAGTTCCGCCATTCTTTCCTCCAGACAGATGGGGCCGACGAACCGGCCCCAGTTCGTCACTAGGTAGGGAGCCAATACGTGTACGCCACGGGTCCTTTGTCCGCAGTGAACGTCGTGGGCGGTGTTATAGCCGCCGTGGTTCCAAACGTGCCCGAGGCGCTAGCTGTGAAGTTGGTGTAAGCCGGCGCTGTCGCCGTCGGCAACGTCCTGAGCCTTGCCGTAGTCCCGTTCATCTGGACGATCACATAGTAGATCGCCGGGCCGGTCACGTTGACAGTTTCCGTGAACGCAACGTTCTGGAATGTACCCGCCGTCCCTACCGTGACACCCGCAGTGTTCGAGGTCGCGAGGTTCGCGCCTGCCGCGCTGTCGAGCTCGACAATCACCTTGTCCGTGCCGCCTACCGTTCCTATGAGGTAGCCTATCCCCGTGACGGTGATGTTGTAGGGGACGTAGAGGGTCGAGTACCAGCGAGTCCCGTTGATCGGTGTGGTGTCAGTCCCGGTTGTCAGTCCGACGAATCCCGGCCAGGTTATGAAACCGGTCGGGGCAGTCGCTACGGCGTGACTCAAGGTGCTTGTGACGGTCAATGCCCCCGTAACAGTCGTAGCCCCAACGATCCCCGTCGTACCCGTGACGGTAATGACACCCGGTCCGGTAATCGCGATGCGCTCGGTTCCGGCTGCGCCACCCATCTTGAGACTGAATGCGCCATTGGCCGGCCCGGCGCCCGCACCGGGCGCTCCCGTGTAGAGGTTCAGTGCCCCACCAGCACCGCCAGTCGTGGCGGCTCCTCCTATGCCGCCGCCGAGGTTGAGTGCGCCGCCTGCTCCGCCCGTAGTTGCAGCCGCACCGCCAGCGCCGCCTAGGAACGTCCCTGCGCCGCCAGCACCACCTATCGCTACACCACCAGCAGCGCCTACGCCACCGGCGATCGCAACGGTGCCGCCGACCTTGATGGTTCCGCCGGAACCAGTCGTGCCGGCGTTGCCAGCTGTGATTCCAACGGTTCCAGCATTCCCGGATGTGCCGGTTGTCGTCGAAAGCCCAGCATTGCCGGCAGTCCAGGTTATCGTCCCACCAGCCCCGCTTGTCCCTGTTGCCGTGGCGCCGCCGCCACCGGCTACGTAGGAGAGGTTACTGCCTCGACCTGCAACGCCAGCCCCGGAGGTTGTACCCCCGGCGGCGCCCACGTCGGATATGTCTCCAGCGGCTCCGCCGGTTCCCGCACCCGCAGGGGCGCCGCCAGCACCAGCCGTCCTCGATAGGGCGCCGCCAGCACCAGCCGCGCCGGTTGAAACCGCTGCCCCACCTGCGCCGCCGGCAGAAGTCACGGCCCCACCTGCGCCGCCGGCAGCGGTTCCAGCGTTGCCGCCAGAACCCGCACCGCCTGCGAAGGCAACCGCCCCGCCAGCATAACCGGCATGGCTGCTAGCAGACCCGCCATCACCAGCAGTAATGCCCAAAGCCCTGCCGGCCGTATCCGCGACGGTTGGCACGGTAATCAGGCCGTTCTGGTCCACCTCAAGCACGACTACCCGCCCGGCGTAAGTCGCGCCGGAGGTCAACTCAAGGATCAGTTGTGTCCCAGCCGGGTCCGTATCGGCGAAGAACCGACCAATCGGGGCCGTTGTGTTGGCCGCACCTTCGACGAGGAGGGTCGGTGTTGTTGTGGACACGGTATCCAAGATGGTCGTCGCGCCACTCAGTCCGACCGTGAAGACATTCGTGTCGTGGCTCACCCCACCTAGACACCGAATGTAGTTCCCCGTGAAGTAGGTGTTATCCGCCACAAGTTTGATGAGACTGCCGCTGGTCAGGGTATTCGACGTGACCCCGAACACCGTCCCCGTGACCGTCCCGGTACTTGAGAACAGGCCACCCGTGCCGCTCGAGAGTGAGTTCAGATTCCACTGGAACCCTGTGCCAGTGCCGGCAATGCTCCCGTACGTGTAGTAAGC
>Ga0315274_10010016_pt1 | contig 13653 bp, 20 predicted proteins | sample YL17G02_20_MG_FD_203700 | JGI IMG/M metagenome (GOLD analysis project Ga0315274, IMG submission 203700) | Sediment microbial communities from Yellowstone Lake, YNP, Wyoming, USA - YL17G02_20 | ecosystem: Environmental > Aquatic > Freshwater > Lake > Sediment | place: USA: Wyoming | collected...
GGTGGCCAGCGTCCCAGCGTGCGACGTGGACCGGCGCGCAGAACAGGCTTTCCGCGCAGATCCGGAAAGCATTGTCTCTTTGGAGTTCGCACCAGATGGTCTCCACGTCTCCACTGATCACGGGGTGGCCGGTGAGTGCGGCCAGCAGGACGGAGCCGCTGCCTCCCATTGGGTCTAACACGGTTTGACCGGCTGCCGTGTGTGTGTGGAGCAGGTGGGCCAGGAAGAGCAGGTTAGTTTTGGCATGGTGCTGGAAGGTGGTCTCGGTGAAGCCCAGGTAGCGGCGGAGGTGGTGATCCCTTCTGTATTTCACGGGTACGCTGGCGCCCGGGTTGATTTGCGTGTTTAGGATCATTGTCGTTCCTTGAGTATCTGGGTGAGGGCGTCGAGTGCCCTCAGCTGCTCGATGAGCGCTCCCTCGATGCTGGCCACCATGCGGTACACCTCGGTGGGCGTGACGGCGTTGGCGTTTTGTAGTTGCCGCATGGCGTCTGCTTCCTCATGGATTGTGTCGTTGGCATTTCGGATGGCGTCCAGCTTTCGCCGGACGGTGCTACCCGTTAGCTTCAGGCGGTCTGTGCGTTTCATGGTCGCGCCTCCTGCTGGTCGATAGGGCGCGGTGGTTCTGGATCATCTCGGCCGTTCTTTGCTGTTGACAGTGTCTCCAGATGCTGCCGATCGTCATCGGCGTGCCACTGACTGCGAAGCAGGCTAGGGTCCACAGGGTGGCCCTCCAGCCGGCCAGGTGGCCGGCCCCGGCGATGGTGACCGCACTGCCGCCGATCACCAGGATGGCGGTGTAACCGCGGTCGTAGTGGTGGTCTTCGAGCCACGTCATGAGGGCGTTGTACAGAATACCGAATAGGAACAGGGTAGATAGGATGAGCACGATGCAGGCGGGCGGGGGGTCCTGGCGGTTTGTTGGCATTTCGATGGTCTCCTTTAGTCTTTTTCTAGATTAGGTAAGTGTTTAAGTCTTTAGTATACTAATGTTGTGTACCCGCCATAAGGGCCTTGTGTACCCGCCATAAGGGCCTTATGTACCCGCCATAAGGGCGGGATTTTGCTTATGTACCCGCCATAAGCGAATCGTCGGGAGGTGCCAGCGTGGGCAGCGTAAGCTGCTGCCATTCGTCGTAGTTGACTTTTGTGCGCTCGAGTTGGCGGGCGTGGCGGGCCTGGAGGCGGGGGGTGAGGGTGGCGACTTGGATGGGGGTGAGGATGGGGAGGGTGTTGCGTACTTTGAAGACGTAGTAGGTCTGGCGGTTGGTGCCGTAGCGGCGGGGCCAGACGATTCTGTGTTGTTCGAGGGTCTCCAGGGCGCCGATTGTGCGGGCGTGGTTGCTCCAGGGGGCGCGGCCGAGTATCTTGTGGCGGTCGTGCTTGGCGCAGATGTCAGCCATGGTTTGGATTGATGGCCAGTCAGGCTTGATGTGTTCTGCCCAGGCGGCCGGGAAGGATCTGAGGGTGAGCCAGAGGGTGAAGGCGGTGGGTCCGACCAGTGGCTGCCAGAACTGTAGCGCGTAGTTGGAGACCTGGACGAAGCCGGCTTCCTGGGGATTAAACTCGATTAGCTCGATTGCGAAGCGGGCGGATGGGGGTAGGTGGAGATCGTCGCCTTCTACTTCTTCTTCCTTGGCGTGGCTGGTGGTCTGGACGGTTTCGGTTTTGGTTGGGTAGGCGACCTGGAACGCGATGTCGAGTGGATGGCCGGTGACTCTGGCCACGGTGCGTTTGATGGTGGCCAGGAGGCGGTGCTCGAGCCAGTCCTTCGAGAATGTGTTTCTGACGGTGACTGTTAAGGTACGGTCGCAGAGTACCGCGGTCGTGTCGTTCAGCCAGGTGTCGAAGGCGGCGGATGTCATTTGTCCGCGCAGTTCGACGAGTGTCTGTTGCCAAAGGAGTGTGGCTTGTTGCTCGGGGTGCGTCATTCGTGCTCCCGGTTCCGAAGCCGCTGGTTTGCGTTGGTGAGCAGGGCGCGGACTATGAAGCCAAAGATGGTTCCGGCGGATAGGCCGGTGAGACAGAATATGGCGTTGGTTAGTTGTTCGCTCATGCGTTCTATTGACCTGCCTTTGTCTTTCCTGTATAATAGTGGGGAAGGGCTGTCACTTGGGCAGCGCCAGCCCTCCCCGCATCGAAGCACATCGAGGACCACAATGGTACAGCGGCCGTCAATGCGCACTTGGTCGAATTCTACTCGTGCCTGGCGAGTGTGGATTCGTATCGTGTGCGTGTCGAGTGGCCGTTTTTTGTTGCATTATACGGGCTTGGGGGTTGAAAGTGCTCGCTTCGTGGGTGTCCCGTTATCTCGCGGACTGCTACGCTCTTGCGCCCGGCACACGGGCGCTGTACTCGTATCACCTGGAGGCCTTCACGGCGAGCGTGGGGGCGTTGCGGGTGGAGTCGGTGGGCGGTGACGTGGTGCGGCAGTACCTGGCGGGTTTGCACCGGCGGGACGGGAAGCCGTACTCGCCTTACTACCTGGACCAGGTCTTTAGGTCACTCAACACTTTCTTTGCATGGATCGTTCGAGAGGGCGGGCTGGAGGTCAGTCCCATGCTGCGGGTGCGTCGCCCGCGCGTGCCCCAGCGCAAGTCTCCGCGTCTAAGCCTGGAGGAGGTGGAGCGCCTTCTGGAGGCGATCAAGCGTGGGAGGAATGCGGCGCGGGATCTCGCTATGATCTGCCTGGCGGTGGACAGCGGCTTGCGCCGGGGAGAGATCATGGGCCTGCGGCTGGACGGGGTGGACCTGGAGCGGGCGACAGTGCGGGTGCTGGGGAAGGGCAGTAAGGAAAGGGACGTGCCGATTGGCGGGGTGACCGTCACTGCCCTGGCCGCGTGGCTGGCCCTGCGGCCCGCGGTGGCTGCTGGTCAGGTGTTCATTACCTCAGGTGGAGGACCGTTCACGGTCAATGGCATCCAGACGATGATGCACCGGCTGAAGAAACGTGCTGGTCTTCCTCGCCTGCGCTGGCATTTGCTCCGTCACACGTTTGCGAATCACTTTATCAACGGTGGCGGTCCGCTTCGGATGCTGCAGAAAATCCTGGGTCACGCGTCGGTGACGACCACGGCCTCGATCTACCTGGACCCGGAGTTACCGGAGTTGTCGGCGGCACATCGTCGGGCGTCGCCGCTGGCGCAGATCGATGAGAAGCACGCGGGGGGTGAACGTTAGCTATCTAAGCTAACATTCTGGGGGAACGTTATCTTCCCAAGCTGAATGTCGTGGGTTCGAATCCCATCACCCGCTCTCCCGGTTGAGACCGGGAGCCCTCTCGTGTGAAAGTTTGTAAATGTGCGGAGAGCCCGCGAGGGGGTAGTGAGCCGCCAGGTCTGTAGGGGCCTGGCGGCTTTTTCTATTTGTCCTGTTCGGCTAGTAGTGTGTCGGCGGGGTTGGAGTTGTCTTCGGTTAGTAGGTGCTGGACGGATTTGAGGTGACGTTCGGTTAGTAGAAGTTGGACGGATTCGATGTAGATACGGAGTGGGCTGTTTCTCTTGCCCGGGGTGAGCTTGTATCCTTGCAGGTATCCTTCGCGCCACAGCCGCGATACGGTCATTGGGGTAACGCCGAGTCTGTCGGCGGCTTCAGTGGTGTTGAGGGTGGCGGCGTGGTCGGGTGGGAGTTTGTAGCGCGGTCGGTCTTCGTCTGTGAAGATCAGTTCGTCATCTTGTGCAGTTGGTTTGTCGTCCATTAGCGTCCGCTCCTGATGACGACGAGTGTCCAGGTGATCGTAGCGCCCTGGGGGAGTGTGGTGGCTCCCTCGGGCAGCCGTGGGCCACAGTACTGGCCAACGATCAGCCGGTCGCCGGGCTTTGCCTGGATGGTGATGCGGTTGGCGGGTACGGGAAAGTGGAGGATGGTGGAGAAGACGGCGGCGGTGTCGGCGTGGCCGACTGCGCTTTCGAGAGAGTCGTGGTCGTTGAAGTCGCGTACGTCCTGCGCTTCGATGGTGCGTACGGCGATGTTAGCATTGAGGGAGGCGAGCATGTTGAGCGAAAATGCGTTTGTCAGATACATCGGTAACTCTCCTGTTAGGGTGTTACAAGTAGAACAAGTATAGCATAGAATGGGATGCTTGTCAATAGAACGGGTGTTCGGGGTTACAGGAAACCGAAGGCCCCGACCGGTGGGCGGGGTGGTCGGGGCCTTGGCAAATAACGCGGGGGTGCCGCGTCGTGGATGGGTGTATTGTAGCACGGCAGCCCTGGTTGTCAAGTTCTGGCGGTGTCTTTGTCCCTCAACATTTGGCCTACGATGAACGGGGCGATGTGCGCCTCTAAGATCGTGCGCGGGTTCACCCAGTTAACTGCCGGGTCGCGGTAGGCGTTCCAGTTGAACGGGGAAAGGGCGGCGTCCAGGTGCAGGTGATCGCCTTCCTTAGGGAACGCGCCAATGAGGCCGGCGGTCTGGGCGGGTGTGACGTAGTCGCCGGGCTTGACCTTGATCGTGGCGGGGTCCAGGTGCGCGTACCTGAACCACACCGGGTTGCCGTCGTGCTGGTGCTGGACGACGATGACGCCCAGCCAGCCGGCGGACTGGCCGACTTGGTAGACGTTGCCGCTGGCGATGAAGTAGACCGGCTCGTGGTAGTCCACGTCGCCCTTGCCTCCCAGTTGCACGTTGATGTCCAGGCCGGTGTGGCCGGTCTTGGGCGTGGCCGGGTTCCAGGTGTGCGCCTGAGCGCAGTACCATGTCCAGTGCGGGTATTTCTCGCTGCCCACTGGCAGTACCCAGAGAGGCGGGTCGGGTTCGGTGATCAGTGGGTAAAGGTGGACACCTTGGATCTCGAGGATATAGTGGTTAGGTCCGGCGTGGATCTCGAGGCGGGCGGGTTGTTGGGACAGGTCCAGGATTGGGTCGGCTTGGGTCGGCATGGTTCTCCTTACGAGGCGGTCGTTGAATCGGTGATCAGGCCGAGAGTAGCGAGCGCGGTGAGGAGTGCCTTGAGTGCACCCTCGGTCTCGTCGCGGGCGCCCGCGATGGTCAATGGTGCGCTGGCGGCGACGGTGGTAAGTAATTGTGCCTCTCTGGCGGACGGCAGTTGTTCGTCTATGACGAAGTGCGTGGTCCTGCCGGTGTCGGGTAGATCGGTGTGGGCAAGTGGTGATTGGGTCATCGTGTTTCCTTCGGTTTGCGGGTGACCATCCAGACGACGAGCGGCCAGGCCGGCCAGTTCGTGGTGGCCAGGTGGTAGATGGGGTGGTGTGGGTTGCGGGGTACCTGGTGGCGGCGGAGGCCGACCCACAGGCATACGAGTGGATTGCCCCAGCCGGCTGCCTCGAGGACGTGGCCGTGTGGCTCTGCGAGTAGGCGGAGTCCGTCCGGCGTGAAGCGCCAATAGTCGCCGGGGTCCTCACGGTGGATGGGGTTGAGGCAGCAAGAGGTGATGACGACGAGGCCGCCGGGGCGGGTGACGCGGAACATCTCGGCGACGGCGGTGGCGGGGTTGCCGTGAAAGTGCTCGAGTACCTGGTCGGCGGCGGTGCAGTCGAATTGGTTGGGGCTGAAGTCGAGGCGGTGGAGGTCGTAGTTGGGGTAGTCGGCAGGGGTGATGGAGGCGGGCGTGTAACTGAGTACCTGGCATAGTTGCTCTGAGCGGCTGATGGAGAGTGCTCGGCCGTGGGCGAGAGGCGCGAATTTGCTGAGGGCCTGGTACATGGTGTGGCGGCTGACGTGGGTCATGGAACTACTCTGCTATGGAATACCTGACGCTTAGCGCGTCGATTCGGATATCTTGTTTGGAACCACTGGCGTTGTTGTCGTCTATGATCACGCGTACCTGCAGCGTGAAGAATGAGGTCTTGAGGTTCTCCGTATTCGCGCGGGTCACGTTGGCCGTGGTGGTTGCCGTCGTCCAGTCACTGGCGCCGTTGACACGATAGTAGATTTCGGGTTCTACGTTGGCGTTGGCGGCGGTGAGAAGCACGGTGATGGAGTTCAGGTACTTCTCCTTGCCCGGACTGCCCATGTCCAACCAGGCAGTGACGAGGGTGCCGTCTGCCAGGTCGGTGTTGCCGGTCTCGTGCGTGCCGCCCAGGTGGTAGATGCCCTCGCCCGATGAGGCGTCGTTCCCTGACATTACGATCTCGGACGTGCCCATCACTCCCAGCCAGGGCACGTAGCTAGAGACGACGGCGGGTGAGATAGTGGGCAGGTCTGCGAAGCCGTCGCCGACCATGACCTTGAGCACCTGGTCGCCGCCGGTGTTCAGGGCGTAGAAGAGGAGCTGGTCTTGCCAGGAGATGATGCCGACAGCCTCAGAGGTGCTTGCCGCGGTGGCGCTGATGATGGCGGTGCGGGTGATTTGGCTCCCGTTGAAGCTGTATATTGGTACGTCACGGTTGGAGTCGAAGCGGGGTTGTCGCCCGGGTGAGAAATAGATTTTGTCGTCGTGGTGAGCGAAGAGAAGGCCGTAGTCGGGCAGGTCTCCGGAGCCGGGAACTCGGGCGAGTTCCTGCATGCTTTTCGGGGTTGTGGTGGCTGCGTCGGGTAGGCGGAGGATGCTCATGGTCCCGTCGTCGCCCCGGGCGAACAGGAGCAGGTAGCCTCGGAAGGTGGTTGCATATTGAATGTCTAGGGCACCGATGGGATCGTAGTGGAGTGCAAAGGCGTTGTCGGCAGCATTGAGGGTGTAGACCAAGCCTGCTTCCGTTACCAGGTACATGCGGTCGCCGGCGGGGCACAGGAGCCACGCGTCGGCCGTGCCGTAGAATTCGGTCAGGCCGGCGGTGTAGTCGGCGCCGCGGTAGACTTTCTTGTCCGCCCCGATGACGTACAGGTCACCGCCCCAGTAGGCGACGTTCATCTGATCTTTGCCGCCGAGTGCAGCGGTGGCGGCAGTGACGTCGTAGACGGTGCCTTTCAAGGCCCACGAACTGGAGAAATAGGTGAGGGCGATCTTGGTGGGGGGCGTGGGCGTGTCTTGGCCGATGACGACATACCTGTTATTCGCGTCGTCCCAGAACCCGCCTCGGATGTTCTCTATGCCAGTTCCAAGATCGACCACGGTCGACCATGCGTCGGTCCGTTTGAGTGAGCCGTGCTCGTCTGGGACGAGGGCGGTGAGAGTAGACAGGTCGCCGGGGTTGCGGTAGACGTTCATGCCCGGCCTGAGCCAGTCTCGTTGTATGAATTCCTCGTTTGCGATCATGGTGCCTTGGGCTCCTGAAAAGATGAGCGGTAGAAAGACGAGTACGACGGCGGTGATACGGCGAACGCTTCCCATGGTGGTCTCCTTTCGTGTTTTGGTTTGGCGTTCATTGTATCACCTTGTTTACCTTCCCGAAAGTTGGGACCTTTCGGGAAGGTGGATTGTCATGCCCATCCGCCGGTGTCGCCGTCCCATCTGTCCAGTGTTGGCCCGGGGGCGATTCCGGAATGGCGGGTGGCCAGGCGGCGGGAGAGTGCCTTAAGCCCGCGCTCGAATTCCTTGAGACGTGCCTCCGCCCATTCTCTGAGTTTGACCGGCACGGAGAAGCCTGGCTGCTCCTGCTGGCGTTCCTGGGCGGCGTAGCCGGTGGCGCCGGTGACTATCAGGGTTTCCGCATCGTCCGGAAAAGTGGTGGCGGTGCCACTGTCCAGGCCGTTGAGCGTGTGCATGCGCGTGTACCACACGCGGACGTGGTCGCCGCTCTGCGGCTCGTCACCGTCTTTGATGAATAGGATGTTGCCTGGCCACTGCTCGAAGTTGCGCCAGTCGGGCGGGTAGGTAGGGCTGGTAGAGTCGTAGTTCCACCAGACTTGCTGTATCTGCATATAATCTGTGATCGAGGAGATGGAGACCTCCCGACCACTGGCTGCCAGGGTGAGGTCGGCGATGGTCTGGTCGGGGCTGACTTCAGAGTAGCGGTGAAGTGCCCAGCGGATGGCCTCGTCTATGTCTTTCTGGTCGTAGACGTAGGCGTACCTCTGCCAGGCCGGTGGTTTGAGCGCGATGCCGTAACGAAAGTTCTTCCCGGTGTTGTCGGCCCACTCGCTTAGGCGTTTGACGACGTCGTGGTCTGTGGTCATCTCCTCGGCCAGTTCTAGTGCACGCGACAGGGCGGCGAAGTGCGCGGCGCCCATGATGATGTACTGGATGTCCTCGTCTGGGATGGTGGTGGCGGTGGCAGAGTCCAATAGGTTGAGGGTCTGCTTCTTGGTGTACCAGACCCTGATGACGTCGTTGACGGCGGGTTCGGAGGGATCGTCTATGTAGAGGATGTTGTTGGGCCACACCTGGAACTGTCGCCACGTGGGGGGATAGCCGGGGGTGACTGAGTCGTAATCCCACCACACCTTCTCTACTCTCAGCAGGCCGGTCAGGGACGACAGGGATATCTCGCGGCCGGCGCCGGTGACGGTGATGGTGCCGATGGCGGTGTTCGGGTTCTGGCGGCTGTACTGCTCTACGGCCTGCTGGATGGCCTCGTCGAGGTCGGTGGTGGACCAGCGCACGTTAGTAGTGTCCTGGAGATACGCCTCGACGCGGTCCCTGAGTGTGGTGAGGGTGGCGGTCGAGGCGGTGACGACGAGCGGTTCTGTGAAGCCTGAGGCGTTGGCCAGGGCGGTGCTGATGCGTGTGCGCAGGGAGGTGAGAGTGCTAGAGCCGGCGGCTGCTGCGGTTGTGCCGGTGCCGGAGAGTTCGACGGGCATCTAGTGGCCTCCCGTGATGACGGTGGCGATGGCGGCAGCCAGGCCGGTGCATGAGAGACAGATGATGGCGGCGACCATGGCGATGAGGACGGCGGTTAGAAGATCGGGGGGGCCGTTGGCGTGGCGCATGCCTATGACGTGCGGTTGTTTGGGTCGTCCGTTGTCTCCGTTCATTTGAATAGCCTCAGCAGTCTTAGCGCGACGGTGGCGGCGAGGAGTAGGAGCAGTAGCAAGGTTATGAGTGCGGTGGTGGTCGGTGTGGGTACGTGGTTCGGGTCAGGCGGGCGGGGTCTGCGGTCCTGGTGTCTTCGGTCGGTCTTGCTCATGCTACTGCCTTCGTTTCTGGGTTGGTGAAGTTGACACCGGGTTTCTGTCTCCAGACGTACACGGTGCCGGCGTCCAGGAAGAACGTGACGATGCCGCTGGAGTTGGTCCTGCCGCTGGCCAGGATGCTGGTACCGGCCAGGTCCGACGTCACCCACACGTCGGCGTCTACGATCGGTGCGCTTGCCTCGTTGGTGAGGGTGTAGTTGACGGTATTGGCGCCCGCTCCTGCGCCGGGTCCCGCGATGCACACGGCCTGGAGTTCGGTGAGCGAGGGCACGTTCTCGAGCATGAGGCCGAATGACGCGGCAGCCACGTGGCCGGCGGTCAGTTCGTTCCAGACTGCGTCGGCGATGAGTGCCGGCGTGGCGGCGTCGAGCAGGTCGTCTAGGGTGGTGCCGGTGTCTGTGAGAATGGCGTCTATGTCGGTCCACAGCTGGGCGCCGGCGTACCCGGCGGTGGTGTGGCCGGTGGAAATCTCGTTCCAGACTGCGTCGGCAATGAGTGCGGGGGTGGCAGCGTCCAAGAGGCTGTCCAGGGTAGTTCCGGTGTCGGTGAGGATCTCGGCAATGTCGGCGGCGAGTGTGGCGCCGACGGGTGCGGCTCCGAGATACTTGCCAAAGGAGACGTTGGTGGTGTGGCCGGCGACCAGCTCGTCCCAGACTGCGTCGGCAATGAGTGCGGGGGTGGCAGCGTCCAAGAGGCTGTCCAGGGTAGTTCCGGTGTCGGTGAGGATCTCGGCAATGTCGGCGGCCAGGGTTGCCCCTGCTGGCGCACCTCCCAGATATTTCCCGAAGGTGACGTTAGTTGTGTATGAGGCTACGGCTGAGTTCCACACGGCGGCGGCGACCTCCGTGGCGGCGTCGGCCTTGATGGAGTCGGCGTCTATGGCGTCGGCAGCGATGACGGCGGCGGTGACGGAGCCGTCGGCTGGGGTGACGGTGGCGCTGTCCAGGTCGAAGGCGTGCATTGCGGAGGTGTGGCCGTAGGTCTCCACGATGAGGACGCAGTCGAGCCAGACCTTCGGGCTGGTCTGGTCTACGACGTGGATGATCAAGCGGGTGCATTGGAGTTCTGCGGCGGCGATGGCCAGGGAGTACGTGGAGCCTTCGTCCGTGGGTGACGCGCCGAGGTTGCCCTGGGCGGCTTCGTCGAGCATGCGCGTGGTGTCGCCGGCGGCGAACGTGGCAGTGGTGTTGAGGCTGGCTCCGTCTATGCCGTAGAGTTCGAAGTCGATGGTGGTGTCGACGCCGTACTTGCGGAGGTAGATGTTGGCCATTAGAAGCGTCTCCGTTTGATGGGGGTGCAGATCGGTGGGTGTGCAGCGGTGGCCGGTGCGCTCTGGCGGGCGGCGGAGTTGTCGGAGCCGGAATAGTCGATCAAGGTCGCGATGGATTGCCACATTGGGAGGTACAGGTCGAGTGTGAAGCCGGCCTGTGCGGCCAGGGTGAAGATGGGCAGTCCCTCCCCCAGCGCCTGGATCTGCGCGGAGGTCAGGCAGAAGTTACCTTTGAAGAGTTCGGCCATGGTGGAGCCGTAGAAGCGGTCGGCGTTGCTGTCGGCGCGTGCGCCGATGTACCAGTTGCCGGCGTTGATGGCGTCGTAGCCGGCCGGGATGGCGATGGTGTGTGTCTCGCTGGGCGCGGCGCCTGGGGTGCAGAACCACAGTTCCAGGTCTCCGCCGGTCTCGTTGCGCTGCGCAATGATCAGCCGCCAGATGGAGTCGGCGCCGGGCGTGGCGGTGGCGGAGAGGCTGCCGGCCGTGGCGTCGCCGTCCACGGTCCTGACGATCCACTGGTTGGCGTTGGCGCTGGTGGCCTCGCCCAGGCTGAGGTTGAACGAGTTGTTGGCGGCCAGGGCGTTGGTGGACAGAGCGTACTGGAAGTTGGAGCCGGTGTTGTCTGTGATGAGGGTCCACAGGCCGACGCACCAGTTGCCGTCGGGCAGCGTGAGCTCGGCGGCGTCCGTGATCAGGAAGTAGTCGTCTGTCTCGTCGAATAGGATGGCCATGTCACGGTGCGGGCTGTGTGGGATACGGCGTGCCGGTCGGGTACGGGCTGGGCGATGGGTTCGGCGGAACCGGGTAGCAGGTGGGTGTTGGGGCGGGTGTCGGTGTGGGCTGGACCGGCCACGGTGTGGGGATGAGCGGGCAGTCTTCGTACCACTCGTGGATGTAGGTGGCCGGCGTGGGTGTCGGGCGTGGTGTCCGGATGGGGGAGGCGAGGGTGGGTGTGGGCGGCGGGGAGATGGGCGAGATAGGTGAGATGGGTGACGTGGGAGTGATGCCGAGGTGGGACGTGCCGAGTGTGATGGCGGCTAGGCCGGCCAGGAGTGGGAGCATGGCGGCGATCGAGATTATGGTGCGTTTCATATGTGCCTCAGCTTTCGAACCAGACGGTGACGTCTGCGTAGTCCGCAGCGTTGGCCCCGTCTATTTTGGCGGCCAGCCGGCCACACACGACGAATGGGTCGTGAACGTTGATGTTGGCGGCGTAGACGATGGCGGCGTTGAGGCTGGTGACGAGTGCTCGGCGTGGGTAGAGAGTGACGTCGGTGGCCTGGTTCTGCAGGTTGACGATGAATTCCGTTGCGGCGGCGGGGTCCTCGGCCTCGTACAGGTAGAAGTCGGTGGTGGCGGCGGGTGGAGAGTCTTTGTACGCCACGTGGACCTTGAGGATCTTGCCCATGATGTGCGGGCTGTAGGCGGTGGCGGTGGCGGATGCGTTTGCACCGACGGCGGCGCCGGTGGATATGGTGACGCGATCGATCATGCTTCCTCCTGTGCGATGGTGCCGTTCTGGCGGGTGAAGTAGCGAAACCCGAGCGTATCGGTGGCCACCGGGTCGTTGGTGAGGGCGAAGCGGGCGCGGGCGGCGCGGAAGGCGAAGTCGGGTGTGATCCTGGGGAAGGTGACCAGAATGCGGAAGTAGAAGCCGAGGAGATCTGCGCCGGCCAACCGGATCTTGGCGGCGTAGTTCTGCCCGGGGCCGCCGACCACACACCTGGCGCCGGCCTCCAGCAGAGCGGTTAGCATGGGACTGGGTATGATGTCGCCATTGACCTTCTCGCACAGGTGGCAGTTGGCGACGAAGATGATGGTGTTCTCGAGGTTGGCGCAGCTGATCTGGTGGGCGCTGATGGCGGTGAGGTAGCCGTCGCCGTACCAGTATGGTTGTGACGTGAAGCCGTGCAATTTGAAGTAGATGAAGTCGTAGCCTTCGAGCCAGGCTGGCTCGAAGGTCTCTTTGATGATGGGCGGCGAGGTCAGTGGTACGACTCCCGCCGCCCGTTTCACGCTTGCCTCGAAGGACTTGGCGCAGAACCCTAGTACCCTCAAGTGGACTCCTTACGCGTTCACGTACAGGGCCAGGCAGACCCACTCGGTGCCGTCCCAGATCATGGTTACGACGTCGAGTGCTGTCAACGCGATGTTGGCGGTACATTTCACGTTCCCGCCGGTCCCATCGATGTTTATGACGTAGGCGCCGTTGGTGTTCTCGAGAATCAGGAGTTGCCCGGTGGTGGTGCCGGCGCTGATAGGCGTGGTGGTGTTTGTCATGGTGACGGTGTCGCCGGACAGGAGTTTAACGAACGTGGCGCTGGGCGCGATGATGCCGGCGTCGGTGATCCACACGGTGGCGCTGGCCAGGGTGAGCGTGGTCGTGACGATGGCGGCGTTGGCGTACAGGTTGCCTGCGAAGGCGGCCCCTCCGTCAACCTCGAACGTGCCCTCCACGTAGGCGTCTTCTCCGTCCTGCGTCGTTGATGGCGTTCCGTTGCCTACCGCCAGGTTACCGGTTAGCACGTTGAGGGTTCCAGTGGATTGAACGGTCACGCCGATCGTGCCGTCTGTGGAGTTGACGATGGTCTCGTCGTTTTGCAGGGTCACCGTGCTGTTGAGTTCGGTGGCTCCGCCAACGGTTAGCGTGCCGGTGACTACGCCGGCGTTGAGGTACACGTTACCTTCGAACCCGGCGTTTCCGTCCACGTCGAGCATGCCCTCGATGTAGGCGTCCTCGCCGTTTTGCGTGGTGGACGGTGTGCCGTTACCCACAGCCAGGTTTCCGGTCAGGACGTTCAGGGTTCCGGTTGACTGCACGGTCACGCCGATTGTGCCGTTCGTAGAGTTCACCAGGGTTTCATCGTTCTCTAGGGTGACGGTGCCGTTGAGCTCGGTCGTTCCGTTCACGACGAGGTTGCCGGTCATGGTTTGGTTGCCGGCGTAGGTGATCGCACCGCCGTCGGCCAGGCGCCACACGGACGTGCTGTTGTCGCGGAACTCGACTATGTCGCCGGTGGACGTCTGGTCCACTATGAGCTCGTCTGTCTCGGTGCCCTCGATGGCCATGCCGCTGAAGTGCGTGACACCCAACGCGACGATCTGGTCGGGTGGCACGTCTTCGATGGTGACGGGCTGTTGCCTCTGGCAGCCGATGAGAGTACTGGAGATGAGGAGAGATATGATGCTGATCAGCGCCAGCATTTTGAGTGTAGGTCTACCGAATTGGTTCATCTTCGAGAACCTCCTTCTTAGTGCGGCGCTTCGGGGCGGGAGGGGTGGCTTGCGTAGGTGGCTCAGCTGAGGGCTGAGCAATGGCGCGGGTTGGCTCTGATCGAAGCGCGGGTTTGGGTTTGGGTGGCGACCAGGTGGGTCGCTGGCCTCCGTAGAGGTAAAAGGTGATCACGCCG
>Ga0315274_10010017_pt1 | contig 13653 bp, 7 predicted proteins | sample YL17G02_20_MG_FD_203700 | JGI IMG/M metagenome (GOLD analysis project Ga0315274, IMG submission 203700) | Sediment microbial communities from Yellowstone Lake, YNP, Wyoming, USA - YL17G02_20 | ecosystem: Environmental > Aquatic > Freshwater > Lake > Sediment | place: USA: Wyoming | collected...
ATGCGGCTGTAACTCAACGGTAGAGTGCCACCTTCCCAAGGTGGACGTTGTGGGTTCGAATCCCATCAGCCGCTTTCACGGTCTGTCATAAATCCGCAGCCCAGTTCTCCCAGTGGATCGCCTTAGCTCTCCTTGCGCAGGTATTTCTTGAACTCCGATTCCCAGCCCAGTTTCGTGACGAGACCTGCTACTTTGCGGCTTATGTTTTGGTCTTCATCTGCCAAGCCGATTACAATGTATGAATAGGCCAGCTTGCCTGCGTCACGAAGTATTGTTGCCGAGTTCGGCTCGACCAGGGATTCATTGCCTTTTGTCACCCAGAGAAAGATGTCGAACACATCCGGTAAAGTAGCTTGGATATGCGCCTTGATGATTTGTTCCGCTTGGAGCAATTGCCCCCTGTCGACTGCCGGCGAGTACTTGGTGGTTCTGAGGAACCGCAGGGCCTCAAGCACGTTCTGGGGATGCTCCTGTGATTCGATCTTCCTCATAGCGACAATTGCAGCATAGTAGACATGCCATCCTCTCGGATTATCGCGCATCATGGCAAGGTCGGGGATAGCTTTCTTGCTCTTGATCTCTCCCAATGCCTGCACCGCATAACGGACATGATATTTGTCCGAACCGCGAAGAGAGTCGATATAGACTTGTTCTGCATCCTGACACGGATGCCAGGTTAGTGCATACGCCGCGTGCTCACGAACGTCGTCGACCCCGTTCGAGAAAGCGACGATCAACGCGTTTCGCGATTGAACTGTGTTGATATCCCCCAAGCACCTGACAGCATAATATCGGATTCTCTCATTGGGATCGCCCAAAGCGGCATTGAGGGCAGGAACTGCTACATCCTTCTTCATCATCAGGATTCCACTGGCGGTGTTGCAGGTGTTGTTGCCCTTGTCCTGAACGCCGAGATCGCGTATCAACTCGGCGATTGAATTCCCTGTCTCGGTGTCGGGCTTGATGACTTCTTCCTGCTTGACTTCGTAGCTCTTGCCCCCCCAGGAGAGAGTCGTCGGACCGAAGGCGTGGAAGATGCGGATGCTGGCGGAATCCTCCAGGGGCTTGCCGTCTGCGGGGCGCAGGGTGAATAGGGCGCCGTTGGGGTAGGCTTGGCCGTTCCAGTGCGTGGCGTAGAAGGCGATGAGACGCGGGCCCTCGGCGAGGAAGCCCCATGGGGGCAGGATGGTGCGGCCACCGGTCTGGGAGGTGATCTCGGCGGGCGTTTGGCCGAAGTTGACGGTGATTCTCATTGCTTCGTCGCCGGCGCCGTAGATGGCTTGGCGAACACTGCCGTTGCCGTCGAGGTAGCGGAATTCCGTCAGGCGGCTGTAGCCCGTGACTTCGTGGATCGCGCCGAGGACCTCGTGCGTGTTCTTCACGAATATATCGTACGGGTGCAGACCCTCGGCCCAGCCGTTATCGCTGCGGGTAAAGCACGCGCGGTCTGCCGGTGGGTCGGCCTTCTTCTCCGGCATGGACTGCCAGTAGAGATGATCGGGGAAGGAATGGTAGTGCAGCGGGCGGGCACAGAGGACGTGGTGAGCCACGTATTCGGCAGCCTCCTCGGCCCGGTAGCCGTACTTGCCGAAACAAATCTGGCAATCGTGATAGACCATTTCGAAAAAGGGGATGACCTGGGCGCCGAGTTCCTCCGGCTTGAGTTGGTGATAGTAGTGGCCGCTGACGCCGACGAGGCCCTCGAAGAAATCGCTGTGGGGCAGCGCCCACTCCCGGCCGCACTCGCTGCCGAAGATGCCGAACTGGTTCCGGGCATAGTCGCTCAGGCGAATCTTCCACGCGATGTCGTCGTTACGGCCGATGGGGTGATTCGGGTCGTGACACTCGCGTGGGGGCACTGCGTACGTCGTATCGATGAAATAGCTCCAGGGCTTGAACAGGTTGTGAATGCCCGGCAGGTTCTGCGTCCGCTGGGCCAGCTCCAATTGCTTCGGGGCACAGACCATATACGCTCGTCCGCCAAGCCATCGCCCGCCCTTGACCAGCGAGCCATCCGCGTTCTTCTCGATGAAGCTCGGACTCCAGCTCCTGGCGTCGCGATACATGTCCTGGACGTTATCGTGCAGGCAGCCGACGTAATTCATCGCTTGGATTCGCTTCACGGCATCCGCCAGGGCCTCGTTGCCGCCGCACTCGGGATTGGCCGGCAGGTTGTCCGGATGGCGAACATCGTACCCCCCTTCCGTCCAGCCGCCCATCATGAAGAAGCATCGCTCGATGGCCAGGTCCTTGCGCAGATGCTCGGCGATGCGAGCGGCCTCGTCGAATGTCCAATGGACCTTGACCGATTCGACCGCCGTACTCTCCTCGTTCATTCGGCGGTTCAGACAGGTCCACAGCTTGGCGTTCGATGCCCCGACCATGCGTTCCACGTGCGGGTCCCGCTTGATCTTGTCTCGCAGAGTGACCGCGTAGCCGCGTGCCTCTGCATAGCGCCGATACTCCGAGGCGATGGTATTCCAATCCCCCTTGCCCAGCGGCATCAGCCGGACGGATCGGGCACTGCGCCGAAGCGCGAACGTGGTCGTCAGCTTGTGCCGGCCCGCCGATACGGTCCTCTCGACATTGGGGTATACGTACGCGTCATCCCACGTCACGATCAGGGCGGAGTCCTTCTTGACGAATCCAAGCATGTTCATGTGGCAGCCTTCGTACTCGGATGTCCCGAACTCTCGACTGAAGGCCTTATCGTTCTTGACCGGGATCAGAAGCCCCTCGCGGCTGGGGACGATCACGTAGCCGTCCTGTGCATCCGTGATCGTCAAGGCATCGCCGAGGACATGGATGGTCTCATCGCCGGCGCTCTCAAGACGCAGTTCCAGCGTCCGCCCTCCATCTGCAAGCGAGAAGACGACCGCGCCGCCCTTTTCACCTGCTAGTCGGACACTGTCCTTTTGCGTGTCCCCCGATGGCCTGAAACCACCTTGCAGCCGGGCTGCATCGCCGCAACCGGCAACGCCGTCGGAGGGCCACTGCACGCCGGACCGCTTATCCAGAAGCAGCCATTGGGCCGTTTCGTTGTCGATCTGGACGCGAAGAGAATCGCTCTCCAGATTCGTCACAGCCGCGCGGCCACTGACAGCCGGCAGCGACACCAGCAAACACATTAGAACGGATCTTCGTACAAGACTTGATTTGTCGCCCTGTAACATCATGATCGGCACCTCCATTTTCGTCGAGAACTATCAAGGCCAAGAAGGCGTTACCCAGCAGAGTAACGGATCACGTACCTGAGTACAAGGCCGCTATTCGGCAGAAGCGCCGCATGCAATATTTCTGCCGGCCTCATCGTTCTCGAACCACCGGACATCGTCCGGATTGACAAACACCCGAACCTCATCGTGAACGGCTACATGGATTCGGGACGGCGCAACAACGACGCATGGCTCGCCGCACGACAGGTCCACGTGGACATTCACATGCGAGCCGAGTGGCTCGACCAGAGTCACTTTTCCGCAAAGCACGTCTCCTGCGCGTCCGGGAGATGGCCCGAGGAACAGGTCGTGGGGCCGCACGCCCGCAACGATTGTCTTGCCGGAGTAGTCCCGCAGGCACGCATGCAGGCGGGACGGCACGTGCAGCATCCGGCCATTGAAGTCCACGACTGGCGTCCCGTCCTGCCAACGAACGGCGCCGGTGAGAAAATTCATCGCGGGCGTGCCGAAGAAGCCGGCGACAAAACGATTCGCCGGGCGGTCGTAGATTTCCTCAGGCCGTCCCACGTGCTGCACCCGGCCGTTCCGCAGCACGCAAATCCGGTCGCCCAGCGCCATGGCTTCCGACTGGTCGTGGGTCACATACACGGTCGTGATGCGGAGTTTCTCGTGAAGGCTTTTGACCTCGCGGCGCATCGACAGACGCAGCGCGGCGTCCAGGCCGGTCAGCGGCTCATCGAGCAGAAAGAGGGCCGGCTCGCGCACAATCGCCCGGCCCAGAGCCACGCGCTGGCGCTGGCCGCCGGATAGCGCCGATGGTTTGCGATGCATCAGATCGGCAATCCCGAGCATCGCCGCCGCCGCCAGTACCCGCTGCTCCACCTGGACGTGCGGCATATCTCGCATCCGCAGGGCGAACGCCAGGTTGTCGTGAACACTCATATGAGGATACAGCGCGCCATCCTGAAAGACCATTGCCACGTCGCGCTGCCTGGGCGACAGGGAATCGACGATCCGGCCGGCGATCCGGATTTCGCCGGACGTCGGGCGCTCCAGCCCCGCAATCAGGGACAGTGTCGTCGTCTTGCCGCAACCGCTGGGCCCGACGAGCACCATCAGCTCGCCGTCAGCGATCTCCAGACTCAGATCGCAGACCGCCGTGACCTGGCGGCCGAACACTCTCGTTACGTTTCGCAGCGAGATTGATGCCATAGCGTCGAGTCGAGGATTGTCACAGAGGATTTCGCCGCAGGCGTGCCCCTGCGCGCGCGAGAAAGACGAATCCAGCCGTCACGTAGAGGACGAAGTTGAACAGGATCCAGCCGGTTGCCTCGCCCACGTCGGCAATTCCGCCCTGAATCCAGTCATAGGCGGCCAGTCCGCCGGATTTGGCGGTAGCGGCGGTGATCACCACGGCGTGCACCACCGGATTGGTGTCCATGTACTCCCCCAGCAGCTCGCCCGGGGCATTGACGCTCGCCAGGGCAAGGCCCAGCAGCAGCGGAAAGAGGGCCCACAGGCCCGCCGCCAGCGACATGTTGGCAATCACCGCAGCCGTCGTGTGCCGGAATCGCGTGCTGAAGTACAAACCGCTGCCGGAAAGAAAGAGGGTGATCCAGGCGACCAGAATCCCCAACTGAACAGCGCCCACGGGATGAATGACACCCGCCAGCGTGAAAACCATCACGTGGCCCAGCAGCGGTATCCACGCAGGCAGGCACCGACGCAAAGCGCCGAGGAACTTGCCCCAGACGATCTCCCAGTTGCCGACGGTGGTCAGCAGCAGAAGCGACCAGGTCTGCGACTCCTTCTCCGAGGTGATGCACGTGGCGGGCAGGACCGTGGTGAACAGCAATCCCAGGCCGAGGAAGACGACGACATAGCCGATTTGGATCTCCTCATCGTCGAGCACGCCTTCGACCCCGAGCACGATATACGTCAACGCGAGCAGGCCCAGGGCCAGAGGCAGTCCGACGATCATGCCCAGCTTGCGTCTGCCGAGGAGAGGCGTTCTGCGTTCTTTCCAGAGCACGGGGGGCCCGACGACGCGGCGTGTCTGGCCGGCCTCCTGGCTGGACGGCGCCCTGCCCACGTGAGACCATAGGCCGCTCTGCCCTGTCGCCTGGCGTAACGCCGCCCGTCGGACCAGAACCGTCGCAAGCAACAGCAGCAATGCCGAGACGCCCAGCGTGATGATGCAGTGGGCCGGCCAAGTCACAAAACGCATCGACGGGGCCGGCTCCAGAGCATCGACCGCCTTGATCATCACCATGTACGGATTCACATACGAAAACAGGTCGACCAGCCGGCCTTCGGAGATCACGTGGTGGAGCAGGACGATCGTGATGAACGGCAGCAGCGCGAACAGCAGTGCCAGCACCAGAATGGTCGCGATGATCACCGCGTACGCCCGGCGGGTGAAGATCGAGAAGAACAGGCTCAGCGACCCGACGAACAGGATCGTCGTCAGCGTCACACACAGGCTGCACGCCAGGTAGTCCCATGGGATACCGCCGAACACCCGCACAATCGCCAGCATCGGCAGTGTGATCGCCAGCAGCAGCAGGAGCTGCAGCAACTTGCTCAGCAGCTTGCCCAGGACGATCTGAAGGCTCCCAATCGGCGTCGTCATGAGCGTCCCGAGCGTCCGACTGTAAATCTCGTCGCCGATCGACGTGCTGAGCATGACGGCGGCGACGGCCTGGGCCGCGAGGAACTGGAACCACACGACAACGACAAGGATCGCCCGCCCCGCTTGCGCCATGCGCGACGCCTGGTACACGGACGACGTGCTGTGCACGACAGTATCCATCCAGACGAGCATCATCAGGCAGGTGAACAGGGCCACATAGAGAAAGCGCAGCACGTAGTTGCGCCGGCGCCGGCTGGAGACGCGAAGCTCCTTGTCGAAGATCGGCCCGGTCAGCCACGCGAGCGTGAAAATGCGTGCGAGCCACTCCAGCGGCAGGCTTCGACGCCAGCCGGCGGCGGGACTTGACGACCCGGACTTATTCGCCATATGCAACCTCGTACCTCGCTGTTCTGCCCGGCCTCGCACGTGCGCTGCGGCAGGCGGGCCGCACCCACCGGGAGCGAGTCCAAGCGCTCGCCGATGGTCCGGCCGATCGTGAGTATAGTACCGACAGGCACTTACAGCAAGAACCGATCTGACGGCCGGCGGAAACGGGGTGCACGACGAAATTGTGGCAGAGCAAGCGTCTGGCTATGGGTGGCATATCATACGATCTTCCGGCGGAGCCGGCACTTCGCACGCCAGAAGAACAACAAGCCCGCAAGGATATAGATGCCGGCCGTAATCAGCAGGGCGGCGGTCATTTCGCCGAAGTCGAATATCCCGCCACTCCCGCCGAAGATCTTGTGCTCGGAACCGTACTCGAGCGTGGAAAACGTCAGATGGGCGTTCTGGCTGCCCGCCGCACCGGCCATGACCAACTGGGTCTGTAGCAACGGGTGAGCCACCATGTACTTCACGAATAGATCCTCATTCTTGCTTGCGATGCTGAGCAGCCCGAGGATGATGGGCCCCACCGCCCAGAGGCCCAGGACCAAGGCAAAATTCGCCACGACCGCCGCCGTCGTGTGGCCGAAACGGGCGCTGAAGTACAGTCCCGCGCCCGTGATGAAGCAGGTCAGCCAGGCAGCCACGATCAGCAGATGAAAGAAGGCGACCGGGTGAATGTACCCGACGAGCACAAAGAACACCACATGTCCGCCCAGCAGGCCCCAGATCGGCAGACACCGGCGAAACGCACTGATTGCCTTGCCCAGCACGATATCCCTGTCGCTCAGCGTGGTCAGCAGCAGCAGCGGCCACGTCTGGGATTCCTTCTCCGTCGTGATCCGCGTCGCCGAAAAGACAACGTTAAAAACCGTTCCCAGGAAGACGAAGAGCAGGGCATACGAAATGTGAGTGAAGTTCTCGTCGAGATATCCCCCGGCGTAGGAGGGCAGATAGGTCAACAGCAGCGCCAGGATAGTTGCGGCCAAACCGATGCGACTGTTCCTGTTGTCGACGCCCTGAATGAGCGGTGCCCTCAATTCCCGCCAAATCACCGGCGGTCCCTGGACCCGCCGGAGCGAGCCTCCGGACGCGGCCGACGCGTTCGTGCCGCGTTTTCTGCGTCCCGGCTCCCATCCCGTGAGCTGCCCGGTGGCCTGGCGCAGGGCGACCTTGCGGACGCGAGCCACCACCCAGCTCAGAACCAGCGCGGAGACGCCGAGCATCATGACGCAGTGCAACGGCAGAGAGAACAGCGACGTCGCGCCGGGAGAGGACATCTGCCGGGTGAGTTCCAGAATGCTTGAGAGGGGGTTGGCGCTGACCAGTATGGAGGCGAGCGGCACAGTCTGCAGCACCCGGCCGGCGATGCGGAAGTTCCCCAGAAAGAACGATGCGGCCAGCCCGAGCAGCGACGGCAGTTGGATCAGGTAGAGACAGGCCAGCGTGAACAGGGTCCGGATGATCACGCCGTACGCGAACCGGTTCTTGACCGAGAACAGCAGGCTCAATGAGCCGGCGAAGATCGCGGCGGTCAACGTCACACACAGGCTCGACAGCACGTAGTCCCAGGAGACCCCGCCGAGCACGCGGACGATCGCCAGGACCGGCAGGCTGACGCCGAGCAGCAGGACCAGTTGCAGCAGCTTGCCCAGGAGCTTGCCCATGACGATCTGAAGGCCGTTGATCGGCGTCGTCATCAGCAGCCCAAGCGTGCGGTGATACACCTCATCGCTGATGGCGGTGCTCAGCATGATGATCGCCAGAAGCTGCGCCGCGATGAATTGGAAGAGCACGATCGTCGTGACGATCTGCCTGCCCGCGACCGCCATGCTGGACTGGGCGAACGCGGCATTGCCGGAGATGGGCACGACGGCCAGCCACACGACGCCGATGAAGGCCGTCAGCAGAAGGATGTAGAAGAACCGCAGCGCGAAGTTCCTGCGCCGCCGGCTCGAGACCCGGAGTTCCTTGTCGAAGATCGGCCCGGTGAGCCAGCCCTTCTCAAAGCGAGACCAACGTCCCCTTCTCAATGCGGCAAGCATTGACGATCCTCAGGGTCCTTATATGATGCGCCGTCGAAATGCACGGACGGCCCTCCACAGAAACATGCCGGCCACGCCGGATGACGCTCGTCAGCGAATGTGCAAAAGGCGCCGCCATGGCAGTCCTGTCCTCTCCTAAAAAATGTCCCGCCGAACGTGAAGGGCCGCGACGCGTAGCGCGACAACGGCCATCGCAACCTCGATCGCCGCGGGGATGACCATCAGGGGGAGCATCCCCCATCCCCCTGGCGCACCATAGCGTCCGGCCCCCATCAGAACGATCATGGCCATGGGAATGAGCAGCGCCCCCACCATATATTTCATGGCCAGATAGATCACGATCGTCACGACCACGGCCGCTGACCTTGTCTTGATATACATGCCAAAACACGAGCCGAGGCCGACGACAAGCAGGACGGATACGATCTGTGACATGAAGGACAGCCCCGCCATCGAGCCCATAATCGACAGCCCTCCCGTAGGCACAAGAGCAATGAGGCCGGACAGATGAATCGCCACCAGCGTGATCAGCAAAGGCGCACTGCGCAGCAGCGCCGCTTTGGCCTTGCCGTAGACGATCTCCTTGTCATCCAGGAGCGTCGTCAGGAGGATTGGCCAGGTCCTCGCCTCACGCTCGCGCGGCACGTTGCCGGCGCAGTCCACGGCCAGGCGAGCCAGCACGAAGACCGAGAGCGCCCAGGCGAGAAACATCGCCACACCCGCGACTGGCTCAGACCCGGCGGCCAGACCGAAGACGGCAAGGGGAACGATCACGCAGGCCAGAGCGATGGTGCATACCACGATGTCGCTGACGCTCCAGCCGTACCACAGGCCCCGCCGCGTCTCCTTCCATATGATCGGCGAGCCTGTCACGTGCCTGATGGGACGGTCTATCCTCACTGCAATGCCTTTACTTCGCAGAAGGCGTCCGACCACGCGACCGGCTGCGGCCGCCACGGATTCCCGCTTACCGCCCATGTCTGCCACCGCCGCCTTGCGGACTCTCCGAATGGCCAGGGCCAGCAGAATGAAACTCAGGCCCAACATGGTAAGACTGTTGACCAGCCAAGGCTGACTGACGCCGGCCGGGCCACCAAGTGGTGTCCACAGCTCGACCGTAGCCGCATACAGGGCATGGAAGGGATTGACCACGCTGTTGACGGTCCGTGCAACTCCCAGGTTCACAATCTGCCGCGAGCCCAGCCACAGCAGGATGCCCCACGGAGCAATGTAAAAGGCCAAAGCGATGAGCACGGCAGTGGAGACCACCTTGCTCCCATAGCGGCAGTGCGTCGACAGCCACAGGCTTAGCGCGCCGGCGCAGAGCGCCGTCGTGAGTGTGACGCAGCCGCCCGCCAGGACGTAGTTCCACGAGACCCCGCCGAGCAGTCGCAGGATCGCCAGCGCCGGCAGGCTCATCGCCAGCAGCATCAGCACCTGCAGCAGCCGGCTGAGCAGTTTGCCGACGATGATCTGAAAGCTGCTGATCGGGCTCGTCATCAGTGCGCTCAGCGTGCCCTTGCGGAGTTCCTCGCTGACGGCCGAGCTGAGCAGGACGATGGCCAGCACCTGTGCCACACCAAACTGAAGCCACGTGATCGCGGTGGTCACGGTCTTGGCCACCTCGGGCATCCGCGAAGCGAGGACGACAGCCGAGCCGGTGTGCATGGCCGAGGTCCACGTCACCAGGATCAGAAACATCAGCGCCCCGGCGTAACCCACCCGCAGCGCATAGTACCGGAACCTGCGGCTGGCGACCCGCAATTCCTTATCCAGGATCGGGCCTGCACACCAAGCGACGATCGATAGCAGGCGAACAGGATATATCGGTATCGTTCTCATGCGCCTTTGATTGCCCGTTCAGAAGACATACTGCCTCACGGTCCTGCAGGCGCGCCGCAGGAGGTGCCGGCCGAGAAGGAACTTCACGACAACTACGCCTATCGACGTACAGAAACCGAGCAGCATGATCCGCGAGGTTGGTCCGCGAGACGAGGTCATGGCGGGCCAGAGGAGCCGCAGAAACATCGCGTTGACCAACCCGCCCACGACGTATGAGAGGCACAGATACGTGCCGAGTGTCGCCGCCGCCGCTACGGTCGTCGTCCTCAGACGCACGCCGAAGTACGACCCCGCCCCCACGATACAGACAACGTCCGCGGCTGATGACAGGATATAGAACACGCCGTAGAAGACGTTGGGCAAACCGGCCGTACGGAAGAACAGGCATATCTGCACCGCGAACGCAGAGAGCAGAAGCACTGCGTTCCGGCGAAGCGCCGCCTTCGCCTTGGTGCGCACGATTTCCCGGTCGTCAAGGGGCGTCGTCAGCAGCACGGGCCAGGCCCCGCTCTCTTTCTCGCGCGTAATGCCGCCGGCAACGGCAATCGAAAGACGCAGGAGCGCCAGCAGCCAAGCGCCTGATGCGATGTAGTGCAGATACATGTAGAGGTATGGCACCCTGCGCACGTCGACGGACATCGCGACCCCGCAGATCGCCACGGCCGCGGCGCCGACGACGACGTTATCCCACCGCCACTGAAACGCGGCACACGGGTTTTCCTTCCAGATCAGCGGCGATCCGTGGAGACGCTCGATCGGCCTGAACCTGTTCTCGATCCGGATGGAGCAATCCCCGACCGCCGCCCGGCGGACCCGGCGCACGGCAGCCCCCAGGATCAGCACCGTCGCAACGCCCAGGACCGCACAGTGCATCGGCCAGGGCAGCGATGGCGCGGGCGGTCCTCCCGTGGCCCCGATCTGCGGCATCACTCTGAACAACGCGAGAAATGGGTTCATGAGGTCCAGAATGTGGGAGGTAGCCGTCCGGTCGAGCAGTCCTCTCCAAGCCAGTGCCGTCGCTATCGCAGGGAGAATCAGGAAGATCACGAAGTACATCACGGCCCCGGCGGAAATCGCCCGGTATGGGTGGCGGTAATACGTGGACAGCCACAGACTCAAGGCGCCGGCGAATACCACGGCGCTCAGCGTGATGCAGGAGGCGGCCACAACGAACCCCCACTCCACGCCGCCCTGGACCCGCAGGATTGCCAGAGCGGGCAGACTCAGCGCCAGCAGCAGGACCACCTGCAGCAGACCGCCCAACAGTTTTCCCATGACGATTTGTGTGCTCCTGATCGGCGTGGTCAAGAGCGTGCCGAGCGTCCCCCGGCGCATCTCATCACTGAGCGAGGAGCAGAGCATGACAGCGGCGATGAGCTGGGCCGCGGCAAATTGGAACCAGATGATCCTACCGGTTGTGTAGGTGCTCATCTCAGCGGCCCGGGAGGCCCAGACGGCCGCCGGACCCGCGCGCCGCAGACCTACAAGGGAGTACCAGGCCGACAGCATGAGCACACACAGCAGAAGGAGGTAGCCCACGCGCAGCGCGTAGTTCCTGTACCTGCGGCTGGCGACCCGCAGCTCCTTATCGGACAAGGGCCCCATCAGCCGCAGCGAGCTGAAGTACCGCAGCACATTGGATACGGATACCGCCTCCATGATTCTCTCGCATGTGAATGGGGTACATCCCGCCACAAATAATCAATCATCAATAATCGATCGTCAATGTCAGTGCACGATTCCCTTGGTGAGCTGGAGGAACGCGTCATCGAGCTTGAGCTGCTCGGGCTGGAGATAGACGAGGTCGATGCCGCCCTGCACGAGCGTGCGCGCGATGATTCCGTCCGTGACAGCGCCATCGCGGAACGTCACGGCCAGGTAATCGCCGGCCACCTCCACCTGCTGAATCTGCGGCAGGGCCGTCAGCAGCTCCACCGCCCGGCTCTCGTCGCCGAGCACCTTGACGCGCACCTTGCTGTGGATGCCCAGGCGAGGCCGGATCTCCTCCAGGGTCCCGCTGAAAACGAACTGGCCGCGCTCGATGATCCCGATACGATCGCAGATCTCCTCCAGCTCGCTGAGGATGTGACTGGAAATCATGATCGTCTTGCCCATGCGCTTGAGCTCGCGGAGCAGCTCGCGGATCTCGATGCGGGCCCGCGGATCGAGCCCGCTGGCCGGCTCGTCCAGAATGAGCACTTTGGGATCGTGGATCAGCACGCGAGCCAGACCCAGACGCTGCTGCATGCCACGGGAGAGACTGTCCACCAGCGTGCCACGCTTCGAGACCAGGTCGGTCAGCTCGAGGACCCCATCGACGATGGCCTGGCGCTTGCGGTACTCGATGCCGAACGCCGCGGCGAAGAATTCGAGATACTCGAAAACCTTCAGATCGTCGTACACCCCCATGAAGTCAGGCATGTAGCCGATCCGCCGGCGGACCTCTTTGCCCTGCCTGGTGACGTCGAGCCCGTCGATGAATGCCGCTCCGCCCGTCGGCTCCAGCAGCGTCACCAGGATGCGCATCGTCGTGGTCTTGCCGGCCCCGTTGGGCCCGATGAACCCGAAGATGTCGCCCGCCTCGATGTGCAGGTCCAGATTGTCAACCGCGATCAGGTTTCCGAAACTCCTGCTCAGCTTTCTCGTTTCAATCATGGGTATTGTCCTTGTTCTGCACAGCGGGCTCCGCAATGAGCTGCCTCGCATATTGGATGTGATTGACATCATACGAGCAATTCTTGACGCCGAACGGCGGCGGCGCCTTGTCAAACGTGACGCACACCAACACCGCACCAAACTGAAGAGACGTGTGCATGGCGAGCGTCCGATTCAGGCTGCCGGGAGCCAGAAAGACGTTTTCCGCCTGCTCGCCCAGCGAGGGGGGATACCGGGGCGTGCGCAACCCGTACAGTGTCCCTGAAAAGCGTCTGTTTGAGCCATCCGGTCCCGTGCCCTCGTACCACGGATTGAAAGGACGCGAGGCCACCTCGAACGTTCGTGTGCCCCGGGCGGGAACGATGTCGAAATCGGCATAGCCGTCGTCCCACAGCACCACCCCTCGGAGAATGGCATCGTCGGACTTGTTGGCGATCTCGACGCTGACCGTGCCGCCCTGGCGATTCACGCGTGCGGCGAAAACTGCGTCGCTCAGCGGCGACTCGCCCAGCAGCGACTGCACCGTCCATATGTTGATGGGCAGGGAGACGGGCAAGTTCGTGCCGTCCTGCTGGACGCAATAGATCTGCCGCATCCCCGCCTCCCGCTGCCACGCGTACAGCTCTTCGCGACTGGGGGAGATGCCCGCCCACCACTGGCCGGGCTTGAGGCCGTCAAGCCGGTACTCGTCGCTGCGCGGCGCGAACAGACCCGTGTAATAGGTGGCCCAGGCACAATTGCTGTCGGCGACGCTGTCGAGCACCGAGATGGCCCTCAACTGCATCGTGCCCCCGCGCAGCTCCTGGACCCCGAAGTAGGCGCCGACGGTGAACAGCACGATCCAGCCGGTGCTCGTGAGCCACGTGTAGGGCAGCTTGTCCAGCCGCTTGAGCACCAGGTAGTCCACCGGACCCAG
>Ga0315274_10010018_pt1 | contig 13652 bp, 13 predicted proteins | sample YL17G02_20_MG_FD_203700 | JGI IMG/M metagenome (GOLD analysis project Ga0315274, IMG submission 203700) | Sediment microbial communities from Yellowstone Lake, YNP, Wyoming, USA - YL17G02_20 | ecosystem: Environmental > Aquatic > Freshwater > Lake > Sediment | place: USA: Wyoming | collected...
GAACTCGACGCCGCGGCCTCCGACTTTAAAGCGCGCGGCCAGGAGCACGACGCGGAGCGCCTCGAGGAGCAGGTGCGGGAGGCGATCAAGGCGCGGGCGGTCATGGAGTGGCTGGACAAGAACAACAGAGTGGTCGTCGGGCCGCCGGAAGCGCCCCGGCGCTCGTTTGGCGCGCGGTGATGATACACGGAGCGGGTGGAGGGAGGGCGTGGGGTGGGGCGGGGCGTTTTGTGTTGGCCCCGGCCGCGGGTCGGCGAGCGAGGCGGGGAGGAGGGGTCCGCGCCTCGCCCTCCCTCTCCCTCTCTCCCTCTTGTTTTTCACGCCACCGCGCAGAAGTAACACATCCCGCACGGCGCCGACGCCGGCGCCCGCCACCGCGCCGCGGCAGACCCGCCGCCACCCCCCTCTCCTCGCATCAAGACGCGCCGCCCACCGTCTTGACCGCGCACGCCATCTCCTCCCCCATGGCCTTGAGCACCGAGACGACGAGCTCTTTGCCGTCCTCAAAGTCCTTCTGAATCTGCTCCGCCAGCTTCTCCGCGTCGTCCGTGCCCTTGGGCAGGGGGAGGTCGTCCTTGGTGTTGCCGGAGTCGTCCATGAGCGAGAGCTGTGGAGGGAGGGAGGAGGGTTGGGGGTGGGTGGGCGGCGTGGCGGTGGCGGGTCCCGCCTCTCCGCGTCCCCCCCCCCCCCCCTCCACGCACGAAGCCGTCCTCGGAGACGTCGATGAGGGTGTAGTCCTGGCGGGCGACGTGGGGGATCTGGGGGGTGGAGGGAGGTGGAGGGAGGTGGGCCGCCGCGCGGCCGCCGCGCCGCGCCCGCCGCCGCCTCCCCCCCCCCCCTCGTACGTCACAGTTGTGCGACGACGGCGTCAGGTCCTCGTACTTCTTGCCGGTGAAGATGTCGATGGCGACAAAGTGGCACTTGGCGTGGCCGTGCTTGCCTGCGGGAGGGGGGCGGGGGGGTCGGCGGCGGCGGCGGCCGTCGGCCGCCCGCGGCGCGCCGCGGCGCGGCGCTTCCCGCGCCTCCCGCGCGCCCCCGGCGCGCCGCGGCGCCGGCCGGCGGGCGCCGCGCGACGCGCGGCGGGGCCCGATCGGCCGCCCGCGCGCGCGGCGGCCGCGCGCGCCGCCGCCGCCGCGCGCAGCGCCAGCCCCGCGCGCCCCCATTCAGGCCCCGCTCCGCCCCCACTTGCACCCATCCGCACCCGTCTTGGACGTGGACACGTCGGCGACCTTGCAGGGGCGGCCCTTGATGACGAGGAAGCCCGACTTGCGCACGGTGCCGGCCTGTTGCGGGTAGGTCAGAGACGCCCCCGCGTCGGCCGACTCGAAGTGGACGTCGTGGTGCTCTTCGTCGGACATGGCGGAGGAGGGGCTGGGGTGGTGCGGTGGGGCTGGCAGAGTGAGCGCTAGCTCTCCCTCCACTCCGGCCCGCCGGCCCCGCGACGCCACCGTCCCGCCCGCTTGCCAATCACCGCAATGGCCGCCACTACCACCGCCCCCGCGTCCGCGCCCGCGGCCGCGCCCGCCGGCGCGGACGGACCGGTGCCGACTCTGACGAGCGTGGAGGCGCTCTACGGCGAAGGTGAGGGCGTGCAAGGGGAGAGTGAGATTCCGCTCGTCCATCGCCGCATCGGGCGGGCGCGAATGCGGGCGGGCGGAGCGCCCGCGGCGCGAACGCGCGCCAGCTCACCCATCCCTCCCCGCCCCCAGCCGCCGCCCCCGCCCAGGCCGCCGTGCTGGATGCCATGAAAGCGTTGTTCCAGGAGGCGTACGGCGCGCCGCCCGAGCTGTTTGCGCGGGCGCCGGGTGAGGAGGGGGGGCGGGGGGGGCGGGCGCGCCGGTGTCCCTCCTTGCGCCGCTCGCGCGAGGCGGCCGCGCGCCGCGCGGCCGGTGTCGCGCCGCGTCCCGGGCGCGGCGCGCCGAGGGCCGGCGGGCCCAACCGCCCCCTCGCGCTGACGCCCCTCTCTCTCTCCCTGCTTCCTCCGCCTCCCTCAGGCCGGGTCAACTACATCGGGGAGCACATCGACTATGAAGGCTACGACGTCCTGCCGGCCGCCATTCTGCAGGCGAGCCAAGGGGGCGGTGGAGGGAGGGACGGGGGGGGGGGGCGCGCGCCGCGCGCCGCACGCCCACGCCCCGCCCCTCCTCCCTCGCCCGCCCCAGGACACCAAGGTCGCCATCGCGCGCGGCGGCGACGCCCTCACCCTGATCAACCTCAACCGGGAGGCCTACCCCGACGCGTCGTTCGCGGCGGACCCGTCTCAAGCGATGCCGGCGACCCACTCGTGGGGGTCGTACTTTCTCGCGGCCTACAAGGGCGTCGCCGACTATTGCGCGGCCAAAAACATCGCGTTCGTCCCCACGGGGTTGCGGGCCGTGGTGCACGGCACGGTGCCCCTCGGGTCGGGCCTGTCGTCGTCGGCCGCGCTCGTGTGCGCGTCGGCGCTCGCCATCCTCGCCGCGCACGGCCTCTCCCCCCCCAAGGCCGACGTCGCCACCTTCTGCGCCGCCTGCGAACGGTACGTGGGCACCGAGTCCGGGGGCATGGACCAGGCGGCGTCCGTGCTCGGCGTTGCGGGGTCGGCGCTGCGCGTCTCGTTTGGGGTTGGCGGGACGACCGCCGTCCCCGTCCCCCTCCCTCCCTCCTGCGGCTTTGTGATTGCGCACACGCTGGCGGAGAGCAAGAAAGCCGAGACGGCGGCCTACCACTACAACCTGCGCGTCGTCGAGTGCCGTCTGGCAGCCGCGGCGCTCGGCGCGGGGCTCGGCCTCTCGGCGCGCGACGCGGGCAAACTGGCCACTTTGAAAGACGTCGAACCCTTTGCCATGGCGCGCTACCCCGGGGACGCGACGGCGGCGTGCGTCGCGGCGGTCGAGGCGTTGTTAAAGGAGGCGCCGTACTCGGCCGCCGACGTCGAGGCCGCGGTCGGCGCGCCGGTCCCGGACCTCCTCGACCACAACCGCACCCAGCTCAAATCCGTGGCCGTCGCGCCAGACAAGGGCGGGTTTCACCTGCGAGCGAGGGCGTTGCACGTGTACCGCGAGGCGGCGCGGGTGGCCGCGTTCGCGGCCGCCTGCGCCGACGCCGCGTCCGGCTCCCTCGGCGGCGCCGCCGCCCTCGCCCGCCTTGCCACCCTCATGGACGCGTCCCAAGCCTCGTGCCGGGACCTGTACGATTGCTCGTGCCCCGAGCTGGACGAGCTGGTGGCGGCGGCCAAGGCGGCGGGCGCGTGCGCTTCCCGCCTCACCGGCGCGGGGTGGGGCGGCTGCACCGTGTCGCTCGTCCCGGCCGGCACGGAAGCAGCGTTCATTGAAAAGGTCAAGGCGAGCTATTACGCGTCGCGCGTGGCGAGCGGGCGGGTCACGGCCGAGTCTCTCGGCGACGCCATTTTCGCGACGCGGCCCGCGGCGGGCGGCGCGCTCCTGCGGCTGGGGTGAAGAGTGAACGGTGGGGGGGGAGGAGCGGGTGGCGTGTGGCGATCGACCAAGCGGTGGGAGGCGGGCGGCCGCGCCCGCGCGCGCGGCCGCCGCGGCGCCGCGCGCACAAGGCTCGCCCGCGAGGCGCCCCGCGCGAGGCCGTCGACGGCGCGGCGCGCCGCGGCGGGCCATTCCTCATCGGCGCCGCCGCGGGGGAGGGCGGCGAGGCCGGAAACCGCGAGCGGGCAGCGCCACGCGACACGCCTCCCGTGCCGTTGGCGTCGCCCCACCCTGCTCTCACTCCGTGTCGTTCCGGCTCCTCGCCGCCCGCCGGTCGTCCCGCCGGTCGCCCCGCCCGTCGGTCCGGCGCGCGCAGCCCGGCGCCCGCGCGCCGCCCCCGCGTGCCGCTGCGCATCGCGACCCCGCCCGCCGGCCCCGCGCCGCCGCCCCGGCGCCCGCCCACGCTCGGCGCACGTCGCGTCAACCGCCGCGGAGGGCCGCCGACAGAGGTCGCCGCCGCGCCGCGCCCGCCGCCGCGCGACACACCACGCGTGCGCCGCTCATCATCCCCCCCACCCTCGAGCAATGGAGCTCCCCCTCTCTTTCGCCCCCCTCGCCGCCGGCCTCGCCCTGCTCCTGGCGGTGGCAGCGTTCCTGGCGAAACGGAGGACCGCCCCCCTCGCCGGCAAACCCCTCTCCGGCGCGGTCTCGGTCGACGCGTCGTCGGCCGCCGGCGACGACCGCCCCCGCGTCGCCATCGTGTTCGGCACCCAAACGGGCACCGCGGAGCGGTTTGCGAAACAGCTGAAAACCGAAATCCAGGCGGCGGTCGGGGACGCGACCGTTGTCGAAGCGGTCGACGCGGAGGAGTACGACGCCGCGGCCCGCCTCCCCGCCGAACGCCTCGCCCTCTTCCTCGTCGCGACGTACGGCGACGGCGAGCCCACGGACAACGCGGCGGATTTGTACGCGTGGTTGCTCCGGTCGGCGGGCGAGGCGGAGAAAGGAGGGGCGCCCGCGACCGCGCGCCCTCTCTCTGCCCTCACCTTTGGCGTCTTCGGCCTCGGCAACAAGCAGTATGAACACTTTTGCGCGGTCGGCAAGCGCATGCACAAGGCGTTGGAAAGCCTGGGCGCGACGCCCGCTGTGCGCCGCGGCGACGGCGACGACGACGACGACATCGAGGGCGACTTTGACGCGTGGCGCGGGGAGCTCATGGCCGCGCTCAAGGCGTCCAACCTGTTGAGCCACGCGGCGGAAGGCGGGGCGGTGGCGGAGGCCGCGCCTCTGCCCGCGTTTGAGGTCGTGCCCTCGACCGCCGCCGCGGCCCCTGCCGCCTCTGGCACCGGCCTGTCCCCCCACTCGCCCGCGCTCGCCACCGTGACGGCCGTGCGCGAGCTGCACTCGAAGCCCGCGTCGGAGCGGAGCTGTGTGCACGTGGAGATCGACATCGCCCCCGTCGGCCACCGCGCCTACGAGGCGGGTGACCACGTGGGCATCCTTCCCGTCAATGAAGGGGCCGTGGTGGAGGAAGCGGCGGCGCTGCTGGGCGTGAAAGCGCGGCTGAGCGACGTCGTCGAATTCCGCGCGCCTCGCTCCGCCTCCGACCTGGGCCACCCCGTCCCTGGCCCCATCACCGTGCGCGACGCGCTGGCGCGCCACGCCGACCTCGTGGGCGTCGCGTCCAAGGGGATGGTGGCCGCCTTTGCGCGCGCCGCGACTGGCGACGAAGCGACCAAACTCGCCGCCCTCCTCGCCCCCGACGGCCTCGCCGCCTACAAAGCGTGGCACGCGCACTCACGCTGCCTGCTGGAGATCATGCGCGAGTTTCCCGAGACGGCAGGGAGCGTCGGCCTCGGCGCTTTCTTTGGCGCGGTTGCCCCCCGCCCCGCCGTCCGCTTCTACTCCATCTCCTCCTCCCCCGCCCTTCAACCGACCGCCGTCCACGTCACGGCGGCCGTGGTGCGGCACGAGGTGGCGACGGGGCGGGTGCATGCCGGGGTGGCGACGGGCGGGCTGGCGCGCGCGGTCGCGGGCGACCGCGTCGCCCTCTTCCTGCGCAAGTCGACGTTCAGGCTGCCGAGCGATCCGTCTGCGCCCGTCATCATGATCGGGCCGGGGACTGGGTTGGCGCCTTTCCGCGGCTTTCTCCAGGAGCGCGCGGCGGCGAAAGCCGCGTCCCCCGCCACCCTGTTCTTCGGGTGCCGCTCCGAGACGACCGACTACATCTACCGCGAGGAGCTGGCCGCGCACTTGGAGACCGGGGCGCTCACCGCGCTCCATGTCGCGTTTTCGCGCGCAGGCGCGTCGAAGGACTACGTCCAACACCACCTCCGCGCCCACGCCGCCGCCCTCAAAGCCGCCGTCGCAGCCGGCGGCCACGTATACGTGTGCGGGGACGCCAAGGCGATGGCGCGCGACGTGCACGCGGTGTTGGTGGACGCTCTGGGGGAGGCGGGGGTCAAGGCGCTCGCCGACGGCGGGCGCTACTTGAAGGACGTGTGGTGATGACGATGAGGATGGTGTGGGTGGGTGGCGGGTCGCACTGCAGGGGGGATGGGGTGTGGCGATTCATGCGGCCCTCGCTGTTACTACAAAAAGATTCAGGGCCCCTGTTTCTCTCTCTCTCTCTCTCGACCTACAGCACGCGTGACACCCGCGCCTCCAAGTCTTCCAGCCGCCTCCGCACGCGCGCCACGCCCTCCGCCAGCGCGTCCGCCCCCCGCAGCGCGCGCGATAGGCCGACGCCCGCCGCCGCGGCCGCGTCGCCCGCGTCCGCCGCGGCGTCGGCGGCCGCCGCAGCTCCCTCCACTCCGTCGTGCAGCAGGGCCGCGTGGTCGACAGCGCCCGCCGCCGCGACGCGCGCGGCGGCGCCCAGGGTGGCGGTGGTGGCGGCCCACGCGGCGTCCAGGGCCGTGGCGTCGGCTTGGAGAGACGTGAGCAGGGCGGCGAGGGAGGAAGGAGAGGTTGGGGGGTCGGGATGCGGGCGCGGGGTCGCCATCGGGCCGGCGACCGCAGGAGCGTGGAGAGAGGTGCGTGGGCGCGCCGCTGGCGGCGGCGGCAGCGGACAGGTCGGCGCCCGCGAGTGTGTGTCGGCGCACGCGGTTTCTTCAGGCAAGCAACACCCCCTCCTCCCCACCCCCTCGCACACAGGCGCACCGCGCGCGGGCGAAGCACGCAACGTTGGCGTGCTCTCGCGGCCGCGCGGGCTTTTCGGAAGGAAAGAAAAAATCACGGGCCGCACTTGGCAGCCGCCGCGGCGACCGCCGCCGCCTTCACCCTCTTCTTCTCCCCCCCGTTCTCAAAGAAGTAGCACCGCCGCGGCCCGCACGCGTCGCACCAGCCGGCGCGCAGCAGGGCGGGCGGGGCGCGCGAGCCGGCGTCGCCGACGCAGACGGCCGCGACGACGAGCGCGGGGGCGACGGTCTCGGGGCTGCTCGCCCGCCGGATGACGGCCTTGAGCACGGCTTCCGCGGTCAGCCTGCCACCTTCGACCGCCACCGCGTCGCCCGCGCCCCCGGCCGCCACGGCCGCCTTCACCGCGCTGAGCCGCGCGTCGCGCGAGAGCGACGGCGACGCGAAATCGTGCAGCGCGGCGCCCGCGGCCGGCGGCCCGTCGCCCCGCTTCATCGCGGCGCGCACGTCGCGCCACTCCGCCTCGACGAGGCCGACGGCGAAGGCGTCGACCGCGGTTTCCAAAGACACGGGGGCGCCGTCGGCGTCGTGGCGGGGGATGCCGCGCGACGACGCGCCGCCGCCGCCGCGGGGCGGCGCGGGGGAGTCGATGACGAACGCCCAGACGCGGGCGGCGAGCGAGGGGCGGCGCAGGAGGTGTTTGCGCGGGGGCGGCGGGTGGAGGCGGCGTCCGCCGGCCTCGACCCAGGCCGCGGTCGCCGCGTCGGCCGCGCCGCAGCCGCGGTGGCAAAAGACGAGGAGCAGGGTGGCGCCGCGCTCGACGGCCGCGCAGGCGGCGCCCAGGGCGGGGGCCGTCGCGACGCCGCCCGGGGAAAGGTAGAGGGAGGAGGCGTCGAGGCCGGCGGCCGCGAGGGCCGACGCCGCCCCGCTCGCACACTCGTCGCACGCCACGGCAAACACTCGCGGCGGCGGCCCTTCCACGGGCGTGCCCGCGAGCAAGGCGGCCATGCCTGCCGCCGCGCTCGACCGCTCGGGCGCGGACAGGCCGGTGTTGGCGGCCAGCAGGCCAGCCAGGCCCGAGGACCGGCGGCGGCCGTCGCACACGGGCGAGGCGGGCGACTGCTTGCGCGCGGGCTTGAGCGCGGAGGAGGAGACCTGCTGAGAGGGAGGGGAAGGGCGGCGCGCTGTCGAGCCCGGCTCTGGCCCCGATGCCGGGCCCGCACCCCGGCGTTTCGCGCCAATGACGGCCTGGGCGCGAGCCAGGGGCGCGCACTGGGCAATCGCGGCCGCCGGGGCGCGCCCGCAAGAGTGCCGCGCGCCGCGCCACGCGCCGGCCTCTGCGCACCGACGACGCCGAGTCCGTGACGCGGGGGGAGGTGAACGGGCTGAGCCCGGGTGGCGCGGTGGTCGCCATCACGCGGGCGGCGCGGATTGTGGCGGCGACTGGGGCGACGCGACTTCGCCGGTCATTTTGTCTTTTGTCTCTTGATTCCCCTCTCCCGGCGCCTGGCGCCACCCCGGGGGGGTGCGGGGTGCGCGCCGGGTCGCCCGCCGTCAAGAAGGCTTTGCACGGGTTGCGTGCCGCGCCCTCTCGGGAGGCTCAGGCGTCGCCGGCGGCCGACCCGCGGCCGCGCGCCAGGGAGGTGGCCGAAACGCCTGCTCCCAGCGCGGCCGCGCGCACAACGACGCCATCGCCTACTCCAGGCGGCGCCGCGGTGCGGGCGCGGCGTCGGGCTTGAACTGTGTGCCGCGACAGGCGGCGCGCACGCGCGCGCCACTCCGCCCCGTTGCGGCTTTTCACGCCGTGCCCCGCCCCACACGGGGCTTCTGACCTACTTCCCGTCGCTCGCGTCTCGCGTGGGCGCGCGCGGTGCCTTTTTGAACGCATGCCCCCCGCGGCGCCGCCGCTCGCGCACGCCGGCGACGCCGGCCACCTCCTGATGGCCGATGGCGGCTCAAGGCCGGTCGCAGGCGGGCGGCCGACTCGACCCGAAGAGCGACTCCTCCCGCGCGTCATCCTCACGCCCGCCGCGGCCGAATGTCGCCGCCTGCGATCTGCGTTGGTGGCCTTGCTGCCCGACATCCATGTGTTGACGGCGCAAGTCGAGGATGCGATGAGAGGGGCGTCTTCTCCCGACGACGCGGCCCGCCTCGGCCGGCTGGCGACAGGCACGCTCCATCCCCTGCTCGCCAGCCTGCGCCGCCCGCCCACGCCCGCTGCAGACGATGCGGTGCTGCTGCGGCGCGCGGCGCGCGTGCTGCCCGCGTTCCTGCGCGAGCGGCGCGCTGTCTCACGCGCGCCTGCGCCATTTGACGCGCAGGCGCGCTCCGCGGCGGCCGCGGCGTGAGAGAGCGATATAGGCGATAAAGAGAGATAGCGAGGGAACAAGGAGCATTGTGGGAAACCTTTTTCATCACGCCGGTCGCCGTAGCCGCGTGCGCAGGCGGGCGACGCCGTCCCGCTGCGACGCCAGCGCAGCCTCGGCCTCGGCAACGCGCGACCGCAGGATGGCCGCTCTCCCTTCTGCAGCGGCGGCTTTTCTCTCGGCGTCGGCCTCGGCGGCCTCGGCGTCGCGCTCCGCTTGCGCCGCCAGCTTGTGCAGGGCGGTGGCTTCGGCATGCGCGGAGCGCGAGGCGCGGGCGGTGGCGGCTTCGGCGGCGGCGGCGGCGACCGTCGCGCGGTCGCCGCGCGACGCGGCCAGCGCCCGGTCGGCCGCGTCGGCCCGATCGCGCAGCAGCACGAGTGTGTCGCCCTGGGAACGCACCACCGCGGCCACGCTCTCGACGTGCGCCCGCAGCTCTTCGCGGACGCGCTCCGCTGCGGCGCTCGCTGCCGCGGCCAGCGCGGCCTCGCCCGCGGCGCGCACGCGGGCCAGGGCGGTGCAGTAGGTTGCAGTTGTATGTGCGCGCGTGCCGGCCGCGGCGGCGGCTTCGGCGGCAGTGCGGGCCGCGGCCGAGGCGGAGGCGGCCGCGGCCGCCTGCCGCGCCCGCTCGCGCTCCTCGCCGGCCTGCGTCGCCGCGACCGCGGCCGCACTGGTGCGCAGCGTGGCCCACTTGGCCTCGACGCGGGCGGCGGCCGCTTCAAACGCTGCAGTGCCGGCCGCGACGCGCGCAGGCGTGTCGGCCACGGCCCGCAGCGGCGGTGCCGCGGCCGCCGCGCTGACGGCGGCTGTCGCGGCGGCCGCGGCGCCGCCGGGGCGGCGGGCCGGCTGGGAAGCGAGGGAGGGAGGTTGGTCGGTTTCTAAATTTAGCTCCGGCGCCGCTGCCCTGCTCGCGCCCCCCTCACCTTGCGCCTGGCGCGCGCGGCGGGCTGTGGCTGGGGCGGCATGGTGACCCGGGGCTCGGGCGAGCTGTGGCGCGAGCTGTGCCGACCGCGCCGCCCTCTCTCCCTCTCTCACACCCGCGCCGCCTGCCGCACCGCCACTCCAGCCACCGGCCCTCGCCCGGCCCTCCCCTCCCCACCCCTCCCACTATGACCGCCGACGCTCCCAAGGGCGTGCGCGACATCCCGGCGGAGGCCTTCATCAAGGCGTACGCCCAGCACCTCAAGGGCAACGACAAGGTAAAAGAGGAGAGGGAGGGGTGGAGGTGGGGGCGGGCGGGGCGGCGGCGCGGCGGGCGCGACGCCGGATCGGCGGGCGGCGGCCGCCGCGGCGCAGGGGGGGGCGGTAGGGTGGCGGGTGGTCGCCGGCCCGGTGGCCGACGTTGGGCGTTGCTGCTGCGCGGCAGCCGGCCGCCGATCGCGGGGCGTTGGGGGCGTTGGGGGCTGCGGGGGCCCGTCGCGGTGGCGCGGCGCGCCGACCGCGCGGGCGCGGGCCTTGGCTCGCGCCGCGCCCGGCGCCCGCTGGGGACGCCGATCGCGCACGCGCGGCACCCATCGGGCCGGCCGTTGGCCGCGATGGCGCTCCCGCGCGCCTGCGCGCGCCGCGCCCACTCGGCCGCCGCGCCCGCCTGCTCGATGCGGGCGCCGCGCCCCGCGCCCTGCCTCCCAAATCTCACGCTTTCTCACCCTCTCCCCCACCCTTCATCACCCCAGATCCAGCTGCCGTCCTGGGTGGACATCGTCAAGACCGCGCCGCGCAAGGAGCTCGCGCCGTACGACGCCGACTGGTACTACATTCGGGCCGGTAAGAGAGAGAGAGAGGAGGGAGCGGGAGGAGGGGCTGTCGGGAGGGGCGGGCGCGCGGCGCCGACCCCCCCGCTCCTCCATCCCCTCCTCTTCCAGCCTCCATCGCGCGCAAGGTCTACATGCGGCAAGACTTGGGCGTCGGCGCCCTGCGCCGCCAGTACGGCGGCTCCAACAAGCGCAAGGGGACGGTGCCGGAGCATTTCGCCAAAGCGGCGGGCGGCGTCATCCGCCACATCCTGCAGACCCTGGAGACGGTCGGCCTCGTGGAGAAATCCACGACGACCAAGGGCGGGCGCCGCATCACGCCTCAGGGGCAGCGCGACCTGGACCTGATTGCGGGGCGCGTCGGCGTCGACGCGGGGCCCCTGTTTGGCGCGCCGCTCGAGGTGGTGGAAGCCGAGTGAGGGGGGTTGGGGGGGCGTGCAAGAGGCGCACGGCAACACCGCTCTGATGATGGTGGAAGGGTCGGGCGCGTGGAGGGGTCGGTGGGCGGGCACGAGGCTGCTGCCGCGGCCTCCTCCCTCTCTCTCTCTCTCTCTCTCTCTCTCTCCCGTGCCGTCGGCCGGGGCGGCGCAGCGGCAGTGGGCGTTTGCGCGGTCTGGCGCGTGCGCCGACCCTGTGCCGCGCGCCGCGCGCGACCTGTTGGCCGCGCTGCCGCGGCGACCACCTCTCGTGCCTGCGGCCGGCGCTGGTGGGCAAAGCGACCCGGGACACACGTGCGGCGGCACCCCAACCCCCGCCCATCTTCAAGCAGCCCGCGCCGGCTCATGCCGCGTCCCCGCGCCGAGACAGCTCGATGGGCCCCATCGCCGCCACCGCTTTCCGTGCGTTGAAAGCTGCTCTCTGGCTGCCAGGGCAACGGCGCGGTGTGCTTACTTTTACACGGCAACACGCGTGCAACAACCCGCCCGCGGCAGCGCGGCAGCAAAAGGCGGGGGTCGAGCAGCGCGCGCCGACCCCGCCCTCTCGCGCCGGGCGCGCCCACGCGTCTTCAAACCCCAACCCAACACCAAAAAAACGCGGCGTTGCGATTAAATCTCACGCTTTGGGCGCGGGGGCCTTGGCGGCCGCCTTGGCCGGCGCGGGCGCCGCCGCGAGCAGCGCGCGGGGGGCCTTGGCGGGCGCCTTGGCCGGGGTCGCGGCCAGCAGGGTGCGAGCCTTGGCGGGCGCCTTGGCCGGCGCGGCCGCGAGCAGGGTCTTGGGCTTGCCGGCGCTGGGCGCGGGCGCAGCGGCCTTGGGCTTGGCGGCAGCCGGCGCGGCCGCGAGCAGGGTCTTGGGCTTGCCGGCGCTGGGCGCGGGCGCAGCGGCCTTGGGCTTGGCGGCAGCCGGCGCGGCCGCGAGCAGGGTCTTGGGCTTGCCGGCGCTGGGCGCCGGCGCGGCCGCAACCTTCTTGACAGCGGGCGCAGGGGCGGAAGCCGCTGGGTGGACGAGGGCGGGAGCGTCGGCAACCCCGCGGAGGTGCGGGCGGCCCGCTGTCCTCCGCTGGCGGCGCTGCCGCCGTCGGCGGCCGGCGGCCGCCGACGGGCGCCCACTCCCTCCGGTTGGTGAGGCACACAAAATGCAGACCATCGATGCGGGTCGATGGGTCATCGGCGGCCTGGGCCGGCGGCGCCGTGCGCGCAAGCGCCGAGTTGTCCGCCGTCGGGGAACCCAAATGGGAGGCAACCCGCCCGCCCGCCCGCCCCTCCTGCCATCAATCGATATGGTAAAAGGGTGGCATTCGGAGGGAAGTGGGGGCGCGTCGCTGGCGCGCCGCGGCCGGTGGCAGGCCGACGGCTGGAGCCCGCATGCGGCCCGCCTGCAGCCCGCCCGCCCCGCGCCCCCGCCCGCGCTCACCCGCAGCAAACGCAAGAAGAGCGAGGAACATGAGCGCGCGGGCCATGGTGGCGGAAAGGTGGGGACGCGGGGAGGCGGTGGAGAGTTCTGACGAGGGGCGGGCGATTATTCCATATCTCTCGCAAAACGGCCTTAACCGCGCCCCGGGGAGCATCTTGTGCCCATGACCCTGGCGCCGCCGCCCCGCCCCCACGCGGCGCGCCCGCCCACCATGCGCTCGCGGGGCATGCGGCAGGCGCCGGAGACGACGCGGGAGTGGCGGGGTGGGGGTGGCGGTGCGGCGGCCGCGCCTCAACGCGGCGCGGCCTCGTCCCTGCTTCCTCCGCCCTCGGGCCGCCCGGAGCGAGAGAGAGAGAGAGCGAGAGAGAGCGAGAGAGAGCGAGAGAGAGCGAGAGAGCGAGAGACAGAGAGCGATAGAGCGAGAGCGAGCGAGAGACGGGACGGCCGTTTATTTACAGCGAGCCGCGCGCGCGCACGCGCTCCACCGCGCAGGCTTCCGCGCGGCAAGGGAGGATGCCGCGCGGGCCGTCCCCTCTCCACCGCACCGCCTCTTCACGAGCGCTCGGCGAGCTTGCGCGCCGCGGTCGGCGCCTTGGCCGGCGCGCCCGCCTTGTTGGCCTTCCAGGCGGCGGACTTGGCGGGCGCCTCGGCGAGCGCTTGCGGCGGCGGGACGAGGACCGCGTCGATGACGTGGACGATCCCCGCGCCGGCGGCCACGTCCGCCTTCGTGACCTTGGCCTTCGAGCCAGGGGTCGACGCCGTGACGCCGCCACCGGCCGTGGAGAACGTAACGTTCGAACCGGGCAGCCAAGACTTCACGGAGGCCCCGTCCTTGATCGCAGAGGCGGGGATGGCCCCTTTAATGATGTGCTGCTTCAGGATCCACCCGAGCGACGGCGACGCCAGGAGCTGCTCAGCCGTGAGGTTGTTCGCCTTGAGGTAGGCGGCAAACGCGGCGTTGGTGGGGGCCAGGACGGTGATTTGCTGGGTGTCGTTCGACAGCTTCGTCGCGAGCTTCGGCACCTGCTTCACCGCGGCCAGCAGGGTCGACAGGTCGGGCGTGTCGGCCGCGACGGACGCGACGGAGGCGGCTGAAGGGGAGAGGAGGGAGGACGGGGTCGGGTCGGCGGGTCGGC
>Ga0315274_10010019_pt1 | contig 13652 bp, 14 predicted proteins | sample YL17G02_20_MG_FD_203700 | JGI IMG/M metagenome (GOLD analysis project Ga0315274, IMG submission 203700) | Sediment microbial communities from Yellowstone Lake, YNP, Wyoming, USA - YL17G02_20 | ecosystem: Environmental > Aquatic > Freshwater > Lake > Sediment | place: USA: Wyoming | collected...
CGCGCGCTGTTAAACGAAGGCCCAAAGAATATGCTCTGCTGAACAAGCCCAGACCAGAGATGAGGGAGGCTCTCTTACAATGAGAATTCATTATCTTCATGCCATTCGGTACAGTGACTTGTTTTCTGGCATCGTTGATTGCTTTAATGCATGCATGGTAAGTCGACGAAATAACAACCTGGCGGATAGATTTCGTCACAGAGGCACCTTTTTGGAAAAACTTGTGAAGATCCCCAAAAACCTCTTGAGATATATCATCAGCAGAAGGCAGGGTATTATCTTTCAAGTGAAAGTTCTTTATGATTATAAAACGTACCAGCTTGTAATAGGTTGTATAGAAAAGCTCGTGGATTGTGCTAATCTTCAAGGGATAGCCGAGAACAACAGTCTGCTCACAGGCCTGTCTAAGCTCATTTTCTACTTCACTAAGAGCGGCCTGGTTTTTGGTTTCATCGTAAAGCCCATTTCCTAAGATTTGCCGGCACTGTTTTAGGCCTTGCTTAAGTCCTTCTATTATGCAGTGCTCGAGCAGCTTCTTCAGACGATATGCCTCAATAAGGGCCTGACGGCAACCATCCAAATCCTTAAGATACCGACAAAAATCAACTGTTTGTGTCATATGCAAACTCCAGTTTGAGGTACGAGCCGGCTTTATTAGTCATTCCGCAATCCGATACTCCTCATGCCCTACCAATTTGTCATTCACTGCCAGACAACATTCTGACTGGCACAAAAAAACTTCGGAAATCGCCACTATCTGCCGTATAAGTAGAGTGGCTATCCAAAACATTTCTTGCCGAAATTTTAAAAAATTTCTCTTTTCCTAGCAAGACACCTGTGAAAAGGCCGTAAGTAGGCCGTAAGTATGTACAAAATACGATAATAAGTCAACCCCCTAAATTTCAGACATATTTCACGCGTTCATCTATTAATCAGATATCGTCGGCCAAACGCAAAAGCCGGTGGTAATCACCGGCAAAACCATCCTGGCAAATCGGGTATGTGCCTCTGCATCCGCCATCCATTTTATTTTGAAGGTAGTAAACATCCGACCTGTTCAGATTGCCCCAGCACAGAACAGCTCCTTCGGAACCATCAGGCGATTCATAAATCTCCGCAGTCCAGTCAGGATTTTCATTATGACAATAAGAGATACCCCATTGGTCGGCATCTACAACATCGTAACCTAACTGTTGCAAAACATCACCGGCATTTCTTGAGTTGTATGGCTTAACTGTCAGTTCAATGCGATAACGGTTCTGTCGCCATAGGTCTGGATATGCCATTATCTGAAAATCCATGTCTGTCGTGTACATACAAAAACCTATGCGCAGAGCCGGTTTATTAAGGTTGCGCTATTTACAAAGTGTTCATCGTAAAAAATTCTCTACAAAAATCTTTTCCTGGCAAGATTTCAGGTTGACGCACCTCTACTCCTTCTGAAAGGAGTTAAAGAAATGGCAAAAAGACATAATATAGACAGGTTAGACGGTGAGTTCCGTCACAAAGACGGAGGCTTAAAACATACTATCTCAACGGTTCTTGACGGCAAACTCGACAAAAACGGCTCTCCGTTTCAAGAAGAGCATGTGCAATTTGAGGCATCACAGGCGGATGCTTTCGATGAACTGAGGTTACACAAGGAAGAAGATTTACAGACAACCTCCATGGTCTGTACCCTTTCAGCACTTGTGATTGCAATGACATCTTCAGAACACCGCTCAAAAAAAGTGCTGGATGAACTTGCTACAAAATATGCTGCCGAATTTAGCACACCGTCTTGGGCTATCCCGCATATCAAATCTCTGGTTCAAAAACGACTACAGGAATTGCCCACAAGCATAAGCCACAAAAAAGTGCATGCTAAACCTTACCTTATCTGGGAAACAGGTAAGCCCCGGCGCGATGGTACCAAAGAAGATATAGAATTACTTCGACAAGCTGCAATTAAGGGTAAATTTGATATATACGCTAATGATACGAATTATGGGGAATTGCTGGTCTTTGGCAATCCCTCCAAATTACGTGTCGGGGAAACATTTGCCTGGGCAACCTTAATTGCACTGCTTGAACGGGTAGGTTCCAGATGGACAATGCAGGAACTTTTCGAGAGAATACAGCCGAATGAAGTTTACAAAAGAAGGCCGCATTCAGCATACGTATACCAGTGGGTAAGGCATGTCAAGGAATCAATGAAGGAGGATATCTCTCTTGCCAGCAAGCCGGGCACCGAAGACTTGGTGGATTCCTGGTTTCAGACAGGAGAACGCAACAGGGTAAAGATAAGCACTAATTTGAAGGCCTGCCTCATAAGGAAAAATCCTGCTGCAGGCTCATAATCGTAAAATTCTATCAATTCTGATGCCCGATTTCTGCCCAATTTTTCTGTATGCCTCGACGTTTCCGTAGTTATTCATTATTTCTCTCATGAATTCCCTGCATTCTTTTTCGAATCCTGGGTAATCGTCATAGTCTATGGGGTCGGAAACGCTGAAGTATATATCGGAGTCTCTACCGAACACACCTCCCAATTTCAGGTCTGAGACAGACGCGAAGGCCAGTTTGGCAATCTTGAAGTGAGACTCGGGGCAAAGGATTGCCATCTGGGCATACGTAGTTCTTCTCCTTTCATATGTTGGTGTCACACCTGCAGCAAGCAGCCCATAAGGCGAATCCTCCGGAATAACCTTTTCAGGCTTGCAGAAAAGGACATCAAAGTCCTTTGTCGAACCACCTGCCCATGTGATCTGATGTTCTATGAAGGCCGATATGAAACGTTTCCAGAGTTCTGGCTTTTTCATCTTGAATTTTGCATAGTAATCGTTCAGGCCGTGTTTCAAACGCATATTTCTGTCTATTCCAAATTCATCCATTTTTAATTTGGTCACCAAGTATTGGACGACACATGCACTGGGTTCGTTGCCGTCTAACCATGCGCCGTACTTTCCATTCCAGGCTTCTTCTTTCTCCACCATTCCACATTTTTGACCGTAAGTTTTATAAAGCTTACAGTATTTTATACTACTTTATAGTGATTTATTTATCGTGTTTTCCAGCAATGCACAGTGACATCTCTACTTGCAACAAATCCCCTCTTTCATTTAATCTTAAAATTATGGTTAAAGCAAAAAAACACCGCACAGTTCAGCAAAAAGTGCTTACGAAACACACAATGCGATCGGGCGCCAAGCCGGTGGTGGCGCCGAAGGAAGTAACGCCGGCTGTTCCGGTTTGAGCGTGAGCTCAGGACCCGCCTAGGCGGGCCCCTATACAGGGTTTAGAACCAAGTTATTTATCAGCTTTTTTGAAAAGGAGAATGAACGATGATTACTAAAACACTTATCGTGGTGAACGGCATGACGGGCCAAGAGACACCGGTCAGAGTTGAGGAAGGCGCTACCCCCGCAAATATCCTGAGCCAACTTGGCCTTCCCAATTATCAACTTGCAACGGTCAAAAATCGTCAGGTTCTTCAACCGGGCTGTGATATTTCTCGCGTTGTTGACGACCGAGAGCGTCTTTTCGCCTTTGCTCCAATGGTTGTCGGGTGTGGCCTATGAGTGGCTTCTTTCAAACATTAATCGAGTTCTTCTTTGGCAGCCCACCGGCAAAAAAGACTCTGAAGATGAAAAGAAGTACGACAAGGGCGAGCACCCATACAACGGGTCGGCGGATGCAGGCAAAGAGATGCTCGCCCGTGGCTTCGGTATACGGCGACTCTAAACACCCGAAAGTACAGGTACTTCAGCCCGCACTGAGTCAAGCACCCAAACCTTACTGGCAGCTCAGGAGCTGGCGGCAAGTGCGCAATGGCCTTTACCTTGGCTATTTCAAGACGAGGCTCGGTAGGCGTCATGGTGTGATAAAGTGGCAATCACAATATGACTTCGCGTTTTACGTACATGACGTTCCTGCCGCAATCCTCAATGGGCCCAAGGGCGCGTGCTTTGTAACGGTTAAGCCAGGGAAATACAGGGTCCACTTCGCTCAAGTTCCGACCGATGTCAATTCAGGAATATTTTACATCGAAACTTTACTACAGGAGGCATTTCAAAAATGAATAAGCAATTTGAAAGAAATCTTAATATTAGTGTTTTTGGGCGGCATTTATTCTCTTTGAGTTCTTGCAGGGTTTGGCAGAAAGTAGCTGCAGAAAAAGAAACCACATTGTTATCAGTTCCACCTGCTGACACTATCTTTAAAGATAGAGGTAAAGAACCTTTGTTTGTGATTAATAGTTTAATGCTTTATGAGTGCTTCAAATTATTAACACGGACCGAGAATGAGAACCTTCACGCTATCACCGGCTCTATCATTGGCAATCTGAGGATTTTGGATCGGATCGTTCCTTTACAGCTTAGCCTTAAGAGCATGGCTGGCGCGGAAGCGGAAAACAGTTCTTTGGCAACCGAGTTTATACGCCTTAATGATTTTGGGATATTGCCCTTGGCATATTTCCACAGCCATCCCAGTTGTGGTGTGAATGCAACCTGTCCCAGCGGCATCGACAGGCAGACACAATCCACTATGGAGGAATCTGGCAGCGAAATCATCGGTGGCATCTTTTCTCGTGATGGTTACGTTCGTTTTTACGCGAACAAAAGCGAACCAAACATACGTGTCGTAGGCAAACGAGTTAGGAAGGTTGGAAAGAATGTTTACCTTCTGGAAATTGAAGAAAACGTATAGGCAAAAACCGTTGCAGGCACGAGTTCATGGCGGCGGCGTAGCCGACAGGCAGTCAAGGATTCCCGGTTTTTCGCAGGAGAAACTCTCCAGCCTGACAGTTCTCTGTGCTGGCGCAGGTGGTCTGATATCGACGATTGGCGAGGCTCTGGCTAGGAAAGGCATAGGCTATTTAATCCTTTGTGATGGCGATACCGTTAAGCCTTCCAACCTGAATAGGCAGATGTTCTACAAACGCGACATCTGGAAAAACAAGGCCCTTTGTCTAGCAAAAAACCTGGCGGTGGAGAGTTTCCTCGGCACCAAGGTAACAGGTATAGCACTTGATTTTATGGATACTATCCGGTCCGGCTTGGTTCCGGAATTTGACTGCATAATGTGTGGCATAGACGACGAACTTGCCCGTGAAGAAATAGCAGAGTATGCACTCATACACAATATCCCATTGATTACTACCGCTGTAAGCGAAAATGGAGACAACGGCTATGTCCACGTTCAGAAACCTGGTGAAGCCTGCTGGGGCTGCGCATTTCCAAGGAAACACAGACTTCGGGATGATCTGGAGAACTACCGTTCGCCATGTCCCGGCACGCCAGCAATAAAGGATATTCTCATGCTCGTTAGTGGTGCGGCTGTTTATGCTCTGGATTGTCTATTCATGGACCGCCCTATTGCTTGGAATTACAGACAGTTCCACCTTGCTGGCTTCATGCCGGATGTAGTTCAACACATTGAACGCCTGCCTGAATGCCATTTGTGCGGTTCGGTGTCAACAAACGACCAATGTTAGATTACAGCAACCAGAATCACCTGACAATAAAGTGGAAAGATTAAAGACTTTCTAATTTTCGCGATAACAGGAAGTTAAATAAATTCTGGTGCGGACTTTATCATGGGAGATTGGAAATATGGCAAAACAACATCTAATAGACAACCTGTGTGGCGAGTTTCGTCGCAAAGGTGGTGGCTCGCGGCAAACAATATTAAGGGTGCTGGGTGGCAAACTTGACAAGAACGGCTCACCGTTCCGAAAAGAACATCTGCAATTTGAGGATGAAAAGGAAGGGCCTCGTGTTGTCGACGTCGTACAGACCTCCACCTGTTCATTCGGGCATACTATTGATGATAAGATACGCGTGGCAGGAATCTGCGAAATCGGAGGCGAGGTCTTATGCTCCACCGAAGGATGCCTGCTGCAGTGCATATCCTGCGGCGCCGTGGTCTGTCGCATTCACAGCTCAACATACGGTGATAAGACTTATTGTCAGCGTCACAAGTGGGTTCATTACTGGCGGATGTTCTGGAGGCTCGACTGAAATGAAGCTGTTACTGGCAATCATCGTCATCATTATGCTGTTGGGTCCACTACGTCACTGGGCTGGCAGGCATTGGGCCTTCCTGGTCTCCGTAGTCGGAGGGGCAATAGCCGGCTTTGTGCTCGGAGCTATTTTAACTAGATTCGGGGCTCCTCCGGTTACACCATTAGTGGGGGCAATAGCCCTCGCTATCGAGTGCAGCCGATTGAGCCCAGAATGGCTTCGGCAAATCGAAAAGGACGGCAAAAAATGAATATGTTCCCGGAAGATATTGAACTGATGATAAGGTACCTCGGTCGTGAAGACCCCGCGATCAGGCGATTGCTTAAGGTATATATCAGTGAGCCGCAAATGGCCGATACCGTTCGTAACCTCTTGAAGCGAAGGTGCGTGCAGGCAGGTTTTGACCCTGATAATCCACCAGTATTTTGGCCGGTTCGTCAGTTGCCACCGGGCCAACTGCATATAGGCAGAGTTCTACAGGGTGATATGGCAGGCCCTGAATTTGACCTCTCTGAAAAAGTGATTACCCAACATACCGGCATATTCGGCCATAATGGTACGGGCAAGAGTTTTTTGGCAATGAACCTGGTCTTTCAGGCAATCAAGGCAGGATTCAATGTGTGGATATTCGATATTGAAGATGAATACGGCCGACTCCATCCGCTGTTTCCCGATGGTCAATTAGTGGCATTAGAGCCTGAGCAATTGAAGTTCAATATCTTTCAGCCGCCGGGAGAGTGGATCACACCGACCAGTTGGCTGGATGAGTCAAACTTATTATTGCGAGGTTCAGTATTCCTGCGAGATGGAAGCCTGAATGTCTTTCACACAGGAATGACCAATCTAATCGACCGCAAAAGTGTTTCTGCCGGCATAACAGACTGGCCATCTTTAACTGAAGCCATCACATTTTTTCAAGGTCTGGGTTATGGCCCAAAGTCACGCAGTGCCGGTTTTGTCGAAAGCCTGTTAAACAGGCTCGTCAATCTGGCAGATATTTTCAGGCAAACGGCAAGAGTAACAAACAGTGATATGCTCTCAAACTTATCCCAGCAGTCGGTAATTTTCAAACTTCACGGCTTAACGGGCATTCCTCTGCAGTTTTTGGTAAGTTTTTTGCTGCTGTGGCTGGCCAGATTCAAGGAAGGCTCACCAGACAACAAACCGCATCTGGTAATCATAGAGGAGGCACACATGCTTGCCAGTGAAAAGAGCCGTATGGACATCGGCGAGAGTGTTCTCTGCAGGATGTTCCGCACCGCCCGCAAACGTGGCATTGCGCTTGTTTTGTGCGACCAGGTACCGAGCGAGCTGCCACCGGCAATACTGGGGAATCTTGCCTGCCGAATCGTGATGCGCCTTGTCAATGCAAGATGCATCTGGTCGCTGCAAAGCTCTATGGGATTGGACAAAAAACAAGCTGAAGCTATCACCACTCTGGAGCAGCGTCAGGCAGTTGTTCAATATACGCTGCATCCCACTCCCTTTGCTATTGAAGTCCCGCAGTTGAATTTCCCTGCAAAACCGCAGCAGTCACAATTATATCAACAGGCTCAGGAGTTACTTTCAAAGACTACATGGACTGAACAGGAAAACAAAGGGACGACCACCTCCACTGGAAAAATCCTAGCGCCCGATGACCTTGCCGGAGATGCGTTTTTGGTGATGGTAAGAATCTGCCAGGAACCTGCCGAAACTATTGAGCAGCGTTGCGAAACACTTCGATTAGATCGTGCCAGGGAATTCAGGGCAAGGGCTGAACTGGATGCCAAGGGACTTATATCACAGGCGGAACACGCCATTGCCGGAAAAATCAGGTTCTTTCAACCCACGGAAAAAGGTATCGCTTGGGCACAGAAACGAAATATCCATATCAAAAAGTTCAAGTCTGGTATCACACATGAGTACATTTTATGTCAGGTGGAAAAAGGCATCGGCAGTATCGGCCCTAAGTGGCGTCTCCAAAGAAATAGCTCTATCGCTCGAGATCAAGACTTGCAGCCTGATTTGCTGGTGCTGGAACCAGAGGGTAAAAGAATTATTGTTGAGATATGCTGTAATAACATTGATTACGATGCAAAAAATATCCTGATCGAGGCTGCGATACCGGAGGTTGACCGATTAATAGCAATCACGCCCGACAAAAAAACAAAGAATTTGCTTGAGCAGGCTTTGAAGAATAATTGCAAAGATTCAACTGAGAATTGGCAAAAGTCAGTTGCTTTGCTGGAAGCAGGCCAGTGCCTGACAGATAAGTTCGATTGGGCCAAAGTGCTTATGTAAAGGAAACCACACTATGCAAGACCCATTGAATCCCTTGGAAAATCAAGTCCCGCTGGATGACCATATGCTGGATGCACTTGAACATACAACCGAATATCCAACCGGTTTTATGGACCCATGGGCAAAGTACGATTATATGCTTATGGATGATATAGGCAGGCAACTGCAAAATCTTGAAGCCAGTATTGATAATAGCCTGCCAGTGTTTGACATACCTGATATGGGCAAGAATGATAACAAGGTAAATATCCAAAACGACAATGTCGATATTCTGGAACCATCCATGCCACCAGACAACCTTAAGCACTCTGAGACCGTGAACGATTTGCGAAGCGTATTTCAAACCCCAACACCTCCTGTTCCTCAAGATTCATCTAACAGTACCTTCAGTAGGAACCTGTCGCCACCAAAATCACGTCACAGAGGAGGGGGTTGTGGCCGAAAAAAACAAGGCTCCCCGTTTGAGAAAAATATTGCAAGACAAAGTAGGCGAACAAACGCCGGAATAAGTAGCGACCTTCGTTACTGTCTTGAGAGCCATGAACTCGTTGACAAGGAAACATGTGAATCCTGCGAGAAATATCGCCACTGGCCCGAAGGCACAAACGAGGAGCCGAGAGAATGCTGGCATGACTGGCAGTTGACCCAGTTCCGCAGCAGTGATGAAAGTGATAACAGCGATGAATAATGTTGAGTTTATTTTTTTGCGAATTCTGCAAGAATCCTCAGTCTTGAGGACTCTTCTTATGAAAGTACAAAGAACATCGACTCTTACTCCGATTTTGAGAAAGCCGACTCTGTAGCCGACGATGAAGAAAATGAACGCTGCCAACATTCGGTTTTCACTGCCTCCGATGAGCGGAATAAAAGCGTAGATGAAAATACCGATTCGGATGAATAAACAACGTCAAAATATATTAGCAAACCAACAGACTGAAGACATAGTTTGGCTGCCGAGTCCTGATAATTTTGGGCAATTGCTGACGCCGGTGGAAGTGGCACAATAAAGAGCTGGGAGCTGCGGTTGAACGGGTGCTGTTCGTAGTGGGGACGGAAGAGATGATAGAAAGGCTACGCAGTCGGGTGGAGAACGTGGTTGCTGAGGAGCAACCTTTGAGGACTGGTTACAAGGTAATAAGCGATTACGAGCAGAAATAAAAGAAGGAATAAAAAGTGAAGAGGGTGGTAATGTCAGCAGGAAAACCTCGGAAAACCATGTTCATGCCTCTTGCAAGGTCCTTGCTTGCAGACCGCTATCAGCGGAAGGATAAGAATGGCAAAGTAATCGAAACGCCGGACCAGCTCTGGCGGCGGGTTGCCAGATGTGCTGCCGCGGCGGAGCAACAATATGGCAACCGCAAAACCACGCAGTACTGGGAGGAAAGGTTCTACGAGATTATTTCAGAGCTCCTGTTCCTTCCGAATTCGCCAACTCTCTTCAACGCCGGACGGGAGCCCCAGATGCTGTCTGCCTGTTTCGTCCTGCCTGTCCCTGATTCGTTGGAAGGGATTTTACAAGTAACCAAAGAGGCCGGGTTGATTCAGAAGAGCGGGGGCGGAGTAGGTTTTGACTTTTCCGCGGTGCGCCCAAAAGGAGCGGTCGTACGAAGCACCGCTGGCGTGGCCTCGGGACCCGTCTCGTTCATGAAAGGGATTAACGCTTGGGCACAGGTAATTAAACAAGGTGGCCTGCGCCGTGCGGCTAACATGGCCGTACTTCCGGTACATCATCCTGATATAGAAGAGTTCATCCGGTGCAAGACGGGTAATACCGAACTAGACGCGTTCAATCTCTCAGTGGGGATTACCGACGAATTCATGGCTGCCTATTTCCGGGGCGAGACCTATCGCGTGATTGACCCGCAGACGGGCAACGAACTGGAAAGGCGGAGCGCAGAGAAGATATGGCACATGATTTGTGAGAGTGCGGTGAGGTGTGGAGATCCAGGCCTGGTCTTCCTCGATACCGTCAATGAAGCCAATCCAACGCCGCACGTAGGCCGAATCGAAGCCACGAATCCGTGTGGAGAACAACCACTGCTGCCCTACGAATCTTGCAATCTCGGCTCTTTAAATCTTGTCCGGATGCTCCGCGACGGAGATATAGATTGGCAAAAGCTGCGTGAAGTGACGAAGACAGCAGTCCGTTTTCTGGACGACGTTATTGACGTTAACTGGTATCCCCTGTCGCAGATCGAGCGAATAAGCAAGGCAAATAGAAAAATTGGCCTCGGCGTGATGGGGTTCGCTGATCTGCTTTACCTTCTTGGCATTCCGTATGATTCTGAAGATGCGGTGGAACTCGCGGAAAGACTGATGCTGGAAATATCGCGTGTGGCGAGGGAAGCATCCGAAGAATTAGCCGAAGAGAGAGGGCCGTTCCCTAACTTCCGCGGAAGTATCTATGATCGGCCAGGTGCAAAAAAGATCCGCAACGCCACCCGCACCACGATTGCACCCACCGGCACGCTCAGCCTGATCGCCGGTGTCTCCAGTGGAATCGAACCTAATTTCGCGCTGTGCTACCAGAGAACAGTTAATGGCGAGAGTGTCTCGATCGTAAATCCCGTGTTCGAACGGGCTGCGAAGAGCAGGAAGTTCCACCGGCCGGAGCTAATGGAAGAAATACTCACGCGCGGCAGCCTCACAGGGATTGAAGAAATCCCCGAAGCCGTAAGGCGGGTGTTCGTCACGGCGTTGGAGATCGGGCCTGAGTGGCACGTCCGCGTCCAGGCCGCTTTTCAGAAGCACTGTGACAATGCCGTTTCGAAAACCGTCAATCTTCGCGCATCAGCAACAGCAGAGGACGTACAGCGCGTTTTTCTACTCGCCTACAAAATGAAATGCAAGGGCATAACTATCTTCCGACAGGGCAGTAGAACTGCGGTCTTGAGTACAGGGCTTCGGGATCGTCAGTACGTAGAAGTGCGAGAGAGACCCAGGATCACATCAGGCCAGACTGAGAAGTTCGGAACAGGTTGTGGCTCGTTGTACGTGGTTGTTAACCGAGACGATAACGGGCTGCTGGAAGTTTTCTCCAGCCTCGGGAAGGGAGGAGGGTGCGCCGCGTCTTCTGAGGCTACGGCGAGGCTGGTATCTCTCTGCCTTCGTTCAGATGTTAACCCTAAAGAGGTCGCCCGGCAACTGCGTGGCATCCGCTGTGCGACTGCGTGCAGTGCCCGCGCTGCTGGTAAGCCCGTTGACGTGTTATCGTGTCCTGATGCCATAGCTCGGGCCATCAGCAGGTTCCTGGGTGAAAGAGATGAAAGCACACACGAAGGTCAGGCGTTGACCATCTGTCCCAGATGCGGCGGGCAGCGAGAGCCGGGAAGGTGTGGCATTTGCCTTTCCTGCTGGGAGGGCGGCTGCGAAGGAGCTTGAAACCGAATGTGCAAGAAGAAGGAAGAGGATTCGTGATAATTGTCAGTGCGCCGGGATCGGCTGAGATGAAGCAGGCCTGATCCGGTTGTAATAGATGGCAACGTACTTCGAACTAAAAAGGCAGGGATGCTCGTGGAAAACATAAGATTTTCTGACGCTACCAATGCTGACCAAAGAAGAAAGAAGAGGCGATGCATTTCTGAGCCCTGCCATCTTACCTGATGGCAACGGCGGTTTTGTGCCGTGCCCGGAGCTACTCACCGAGGAGGAACTTATCGCTTATCTCCGTATTCCGCAGGTCAGCAATTCTAAGAACTACCATAACGTAATCGAAAATCTCAAGCGGGTTCATGGCCTGCCGAGAATACATATATGTGGCAAACCGCTTTATCCCCTGGAGGAGATAAGAGAATGGATCAGGGAAAAAACAACAAACGGAAAATAATCCTGTTGCGCTCTGGCAGACCGCAGGGTATAATCCGGCCTGGGTTAATCCGAGCCGAGCCAGCATCGGAAAGGAGGCGAACATGAATAAGCTGGTAACGCTCTGGGAAAGGCCATCGTACGATGGCACAAGGTTCACGTATTATCTGCTCTATACCGATGAGCAGGGAAAACGAAGGCAGAAATCCCTTGGTCATGCAGACCGCCGTAAGGCAGAACGCCAGAGGGCGAACTTCGAACGAGAATTGAGAATGGACGTCGTACGGCCCGAGTCGATGAGATTGAGTCAGTTCGTTGAAGATAGTATGGCAAGGACAGGTGATCAAATTAGAGAGAGTACGCGAGTTGATTATGAATCTGCCATGAGAGATTTCATCGCAGTAGTGGGCAACAGAGATTACCAAGGTGTCAAACACGCTCACGGAGAGTTTTTCCGCCAAGCTTGTCTTGACAAGGGAAATAGCCCTGCAACCGTAGCCAAAAAACTACGTGGGCTAAAGAGGATATTTGGGTTAGCCGTGGAGAGACAGCAGTTGGAGGAAAATCCACTCCGATATGTGAAAGCACCGAGGTCGCCCAAGAATCCCAAAATTCGGATCTACACAGACGACGAGTGTAATCGAATTTTAAGAGCTGCTTCTCAAATCCAAAACGCCTCAATTTTGGAGTGGGACATAATGATTACCCTTGCCTTAGTAACCGCGATGAGGAAAAGCGAGTTACTCAATCTTACCTGGGGAGACATCGACTTTGAAGAACACACTGTCTTCGTCTCTCCGAAGCAGGACACTAATGAAACGTGGGAATGGAAGATCAAGGACACCGACTGTCGGCTTCTGCCCTTGACACAGGACACTGTTCAACTGCTGGTCAATCTGCAGAACAGGAGACCCGAAGGGTACCCCTACGTTCTCGTTCCTCTTGAGCGATATGACCACATTCAGGAGAATGTGAGAAAAACAGGCAGGTGGACGCTCTGCCATGCTCGGACGTCGGTTGTGAACAGCTTTAACACGCGGTTTGACAAGATACTGGCCAATGCGGGTGTGAAGAAAGGTACCTTCCACGACATTCGGCGAACTACCATCACCAATTGGTTTTATCAGGGTCTGAGCATTTACGACGTTATGAAATTAGCAGGTCACTCCAAATTTGAGACTACCTACAGGTTTTACCTTCAGGTAAAGGACGGTTTGCTGGATCGTGCGAGGAAGGCAACTACCCATGCCGTCAGTCCAGAACTGTTGCAAAAGTGTTGCAGTAGTGACATTAGGCGATTCAACAAGAGAGGTTGCCAAACGTAAGTGTTTAGCAGCCCTCAACTTACAAAACGAGGCCGAAGGGTCTCGAACCCTCAACCTTCGGATCGACAGTCCGATGCTCTAACCAATTGAGCTACGGCCCCGACTTTGCACAATCCAAATTCTAACTTCCAGACTGCGGCGATGTCAACTGTTCGCAGGCCAAACAAGTTTCTTTGTAGAGGCCGATTATCTTTTTGCCGGCCTCAACTGGCAAGACCGATCCAGACATAGTCTA
>Ga0315274_10010020_pt1 | contig 13652 bp, 9 predicted proteins | sample YL17G02_20_MG_FD_203700 | JGI IMG/M metagenome (GOLD analysis project Ga0315274, IMG submission 203700) | Sediment microbial communities from Yellowstone Lake, YNP, Wyoming, USA - YL17G02_20 | ecosystem: Environmental > Aquatic > Freshwater > Lake > Sediment | place: USA: Wyoming | collected...
AGAACATAGGAGACAAAAGAATGAACATTCCATACAAGCAAATGCTAAACTGGAAAACAGGCGTTCTCGGCTTCACACTGATCGGACTCTGGTACATCATACTGCCATTCCTAGGCGGAGGCGGCATTAACCAGTCAATGGTGCTCTTCGGCTTCACATTCCTCGCAAGCGGCCTAGTCCTAGCGAACCCTCGACCAACCGTGCTCGGCGCGTTGTTTGCGGCGCTCATTGGCATGAGCTACTTCATGATGGTAGCAACAGGAATAAACGCGGCGATTCTTTGGACGTTGAGCATTGCATTATTCGCTCTTGTGCTAGTGTTTGAGCTTGGCATTTTCAAGCTAGGCCCGACTAACACGCATGCGAAGGCTTTGACTATAATTCCGATGGCTCTCTTGGGCTTCAGCGTGTTGCTGGGCATAGCAGGCTACAATCCGACAATATACTTTACTTGGACAGGAAACTCTTGGGCGTTGGCTCTGAACTACGTTGCAGTGATGCTGTTCGCTTGGCTGCACGTCTTGAACTACGCGGGCTACAGGCCTCTTGGCAAGCACACAATGCTTTGGATGGTCGTCATGGCTGCATTGGCTGTAGGACTCAGCGTTCTCGGCATTGCCGAAGGCTGGGGACTATTCCAGTGGTAAGTATTTTTCCTTTGAAAAGGACTTGATGACATGAAAAAGAGTACAAGAAATGCTATCGGCGTAATACTTGGCGCAGTTCTTCTGATCTTCGTTGCTAACCAACTTGGCTACGTTGCTTGGTTCCCTAAGCTTCAGACAGGCGATGGCGGAGGCACAACGGGCGGAGGCCCAACAATCGACAGCACAATGCGCAGCAACTATCTGAACGGCATAGGCCAGTTCGAGATGAACACCAAAATCTATGACAGCTTAGTCGTAGCAACTCCCTACACAATAGTTGTAGATACGAACATCTACTACTATCACTTCTTGCAGGGACGCTGGATTCTAGGAGTGACTGCTTCGGCGGGCACAGACTTGTTTGACGCTAAGACGGAAGACAACGGTTACATGTGGGTTGTTGTGGTTCCTACAGCTAACGCGTACTACATTGACTACCAGAAAATCATGCAGAACGAACCCTACATTGTGAGCTACCAGTACATAGACGTGGACGGTACAGGAGTGAAGCAGTTTGCGTTCCAGTACGACCTCAAGAACCACGCTATACCTGCAAGCGGCTACCCAGTAATCTCGTTCACTGCACACTTGATTGACTACGCTGCTCCAGTGTTTGGTTCAGCCTTTGCAGCAAACCAGTCCGTCGGTATAGCCACTCTGATACAGAAGTACTTTAACTGGTACCTAACCGGCACAGCTGGCGACGGCGCTGCAATCTACAAAGTGGAGCTCATAGCAGGCAACTCAACTGTTCCATGCACTGACTTGACGAAGGTTGCGCTGAAGAAGCTACAGATTCCGGGACTAGGATACTTGGATGGCAGCCAATTCACGCAGACGTTCACAACTCAAGACATAAGGTGGACCTACACCGCTACCACGAACTTTGACCACGCGATCTACCTGAAACTATTGGCAAACCAGAACAACAGGTTCGACATGAACGGCCAACTCGAGTTCCTCTTGGGAGCCACCACTGAAATACCGATAAAGCTGACTGTTTACTACCTAACCGCGCCTTCAGGATCCGGTGCTAGCATCAGCGAAAGCTTCTACGCCACACTAGCTTAGTCATAGTCATGAGAGATGGGCTTTGCCGCCGCTTTCTCATGAGGGCGGCTAAGCTTGCGGCTGGCGTAGCCGCCCTGCGGCGGAAGCCAAGGGGCGGACAATCCCCTTTTTTCTCAAAATTCTAGGAAGGATTTTCTAGATAAGTTCTTTAGGATTTGGATGGGGTAAGAAATCCTTGAGGTTAACCGTAAGCCATTAGGCTATTTTTCCTTTGATGCGGGAGTATGTTTGGAACGATTCTCAAACTAATCAGTGCCACACTGGGTTGCCTAATCTTTCTGCCGCCTCTCTTCGGTGCAAGCTACGCAGTCTTGACCACTCAGCCTATGCCAGTGTTCTTCCCTAAAGACGTGCTGTCTAAAGCGACTTACGGTGCAACATGGGGGTTCTGGACTGTGTGGCAGTGGATTAGGCCTTTGACTGGGTTGACGGGTGGGGCCCAAGTGGCGGTGGCTAAAATCACTGACGGAACTATAGCTGTGCCCTCTACACCTGATGAGTTGAATGAGTCAAGCACTTGGTATGGTCTTCTGGCTAATGTTGTGACGTACGCGGGGAACGCTACTGCTCTCTACATTCAATATGCAGATACAGTCAGCATAGCTGTGAATCAGTCTTGGCACATAACACTGTTTGTTGTGTCGAACGATGGCTTGGTGTGGCTCACTCGGTTTGAGGCAGTCTGGTTCCCTCAGAATCTGACTGACCCGCTAAACCCGATTTTAGCTCATATGCAACTAAACGCTTACAGTCCGTCAGACGCGATTCCAGACGTTCAGGTCGTACCCCACTATGGTGTGGTCGTCACGTTAGATACGGTCAAGCTGACTGAGTTTATGCTGAGTGGCACTCAGATTGACTGGGGAAAGTTCAGTATGAATCTGCTTCAGACCTTCTACAAAGGTAACATCCAAGCTTGGATGATAGAACCTTAAGTGAGAGATCTTATACGAGAGCCTTGACAGTAGCGATAGTGCTTGTGGCTTGCCTTGGAGTGGCTTGGTTAGCTTCTATATACACTAGACCTTTGAACGACGTTTATCCATTTACATGCGTGATTCGTGATAGTCACGGTAGCACAATTCAGCTCTATGTGATAGACGAGGAAGTTTGGCAGAAGCTTCAGACTATGAAGCAGCAGGGTCTGCATAAATGGGTGGGTGGTAGGCTTCTTCGTGATAGCCAAAGTACACTGGGCTTTAGGTTTGACCCAGAGACTGTGGTTGTGGCCGACGTTACGGCTGAAACGTTTCAAACTTGGCTGCAGGACATTTCAGACCGTCTCGAATATTGGCTTGGCGTGGGTATTGCTTACGTTTGGGCAGAAGTGCTAGACTAGCTTTAGTATTTTTCTTGTAGTGATAAAGATGAATTCAAAAACATTGAGTACACTTCTTCTGATTGCAGGAGTAGCCCTTCTTGTGCTTGGGTACTTTGAACCTCAGATAAGAGCGGGGCTTGTAATTGTTGTCGCTGATGATACTTCTCCAGTTTGGCTGGTCAATCCAGATGGTTCATTAGCGGTTTATCCTAAAGACGGTGACGTGTACGGAACTCCGCTAACACAGATTCAAGCTTCTGCTCTAGATCCAGAATCTGGGGTAAAATTGATTGAAGGCTATATTGATGGAATAGCGTGCGTACCCCCTATGACGTGGAGTCGCGTGTTCCACTATGGTTTCCAGTTCACGTCCATCCTAGCTACACCTATTGCCAGCGGAAGCCACCTTATTACTTTCGTTGCAACAAATAATGTCGGTCTTAAGACTACTTATAGTGGCTCATTTTCTTTCTCCACAGTCATCGAAGGGACTTGGTATGTTAATGAGATAAAGATCACCAGCTCTACTCAGACAGTGTACTCTCCCAGTCTAACATTGAACTTCAGCTTCTCAAGGACTGCTGGAACTGTAGTTGCTTGTACTGTGACAGAAGGTAGCACGTTACTTCTGACTTTGTCGTCTACAGATTCTTCAACTTGGCGCGGCTCTTACACCTTTACTGGTGGAGCACATAGTCTGACTCTGACTGCGAGCGACGGAACGACGTCGATCATAATGGCTATGGTCAGCGTTGACTTCGGAGGATTGGCTCTAAACTTTACCACTGAACAATTGGCGATGTTTGCTGTTGGAGCCTGCTGCCTCGCTGGTGGCGGCTACTTGCGACTGCCTAAGAAGAAGTAGACTTTCACTCCAACATTTTTCTCTTGATAAACTGTGCAAGCGTCTAAGGATCTCTTAGTGTTCTTTGCCATCGCGTCTTTGCCCATAGCCAGCTTTCTTCTGCTCAACTATCCCGACACACAATTCTTCATTAGTATGCTTCTAGTTTCTCTTGTCGTGATTGTCTGGCTCGAGAAGCACAATGAAAAGCCAGTGGTAGGTTACACTGAGAACTTGACGTTGGAGAAGCTTGCCATTGTGCTAGGCGGAGTTTTAGGGTGCTTGGCTGTTTCTACGTTCTTTACTTCAACTTTCTTACAGAGTGTTTTGTACGTTCCCATTCAGAAGTTAGACCTCACTTATGGAGGCTTCATGTTGCCTGCCTTCTGGACTGACATCCTTTTCACGTTTGTGCTGGTTGTGACGGCTGAGGAATGCACTAAGCTTGTTATCATACTTGCACTCTACACTTGGCTCAGGGACAGGTTCGGCGCAGGCTTCAGCAAGTGGACCGCTGTAGGCATTGCGGTTGGAGGTTGGTCCTTGCTTCATACTTATTCGAACCCGTTAAGTTATGGCGGTCCGAACGGATGGGTGTACCTTACTGCAGCGGCTATATGTGGAGTGATCATGTTTCTGGTTCTCCAATACACTCACAGCTTGCTTGCAACGATGCTGGTTCATTTCGGCTATAACGCTACAGTGCTTTACTTAGCCTACTACCCTTTGGCAACTGCAGCTGTCACTTGGGTTCTGCGGTTCTTGAGGTAGACAGGCATGAGAAAGTTTACGGTTCTACCATTGCTATCCATACTGTTTTGCCTCTGCTTCTCTGCTACTGTTCAAGCGGTCTCTGACCCGTTCTGGATCTATGGGACTGTCACGACAACTCCACATGTCTCGACCTACAACAACCTCACCTACAGCGAGTTTAACTTTAGTGTGAGCAGTTCAGATGCTTCTTGGCTAAGTGTTCCAGTGAATATGACAGTGGCTATTCCGACAACTCTCCTAGTGGGGATAGCGTTAGTTGTCAATCAGACTCTGAATATGACGGGAGTGATAGAGGTTGTCGGTGTTCCTTCAGGCTACTTCGTATGCGAAGCAGTTAATCAAGCTCCTGTGGGCTGGCTTGATACTTTGAAGGGTCTGATCACTTTAATTGGCGAGATTGGTAAGGCAGTAGTCACTCTGGTGGTTCTAGGCATAGGGGCAGCATTCGGGATAGCTGTGCCTTCATGGGCTGTAACGTTGGCAGTGCTAGCTGCGACTGTGGCCTCTCTTGTGTTTTGGTTCAAGAAACTGCCCAAGATTCTAGCCATCATCTTCCTAGTCCTGATTGTCGCGTTGATTGTTAGTCTAGCAGTGTAGGCAGAACCATTTTTCTCTTGAAGACACATGAACTGGTTAAGTCTCTTCATAATTGCTTTGTTGGCAACTCTGCCTGCAATCGACTGTACCTTCTTGCGGTACAGTGCTTTAGCTATAACTAGGCCCGTCGACCCGAACTCGTTGACGTTTGAAAGGGTACAGGTTGATCCGATCATTCTTCATGGGTCTGTAGGTTCATGGTACGAACGTCAAATCTTTGACTCGCAAGTTTTTGATTTAGGAACCAAGTTGCGTATGTACACCACTGGGATGTCAAGCGCTGTCATGAACGGTGAGACAATAGGAATTTGGGAAGGTCCGCGTAACCAGCCTCCTATCAGCTGGAGTCAGCCAGTTCCTAACCCGATCATTAGAGGCACATTACCTTGGGAGCACGGCAACGCTATTCGGTTGGGTTCTGTAGTAAAGTTTAACGGTAAATACGTCTTGTTCTACACGGCTGCGGATGCTCAGGCTAGCTTCTCATGTATTGGAAGGGCTGAAAGTGTCGACGGCATTACCTTCAGTAAGTATTCCTCTCCAGTAATGACTATCTCAGGCGACGAGAACACTGTTGAAACTCCAGCGGTCATCGAGTTCCCGCAGGGCAGCGGGGTTCTTCACATGTATTATGGTTGGCGCAGTAATGCGTATCCTCTTCCTTCAGGCGTTAGACATGCGAAATCTACTGATGGCGGGTACAGTTGGACTAAGCTGGGCACAGTTGTGAATAGGGACTCAGGCAGATGGGACAGTAACATAATTGAGTGGCGCAGTGCGACGTTTCTGGACGGCTACATCTTTCTTTTCTACGAAGCTTATGATGGCTCAACCTACCGGATAGGCTACGCATACAGCAGTGATGGAATTATATTCACGAAATGCACGTCGAACCCAGTTTTTTCTCCCTCTACTACGCCTGGAGCATTTGACAGCGGCCACGTGGCGACACCTTCAATCTTTCTTTTAGACAATGAACTGTACCTTTTCTACATAGGCACTGACAATAGTAGTCCTTGGGCTGGGTACTTCAGTATTGGATTGGCAAAGGCTAGAGGTTCAGTAGGTCCAGATACAGGAGTTCTCAGAGTCTTCGCATCCTACAATGGCACATATATCATTACTTCTGTGACAGTTACAGGCCCCCAGAACGTAGAAGGTATGACTACCACAGATCCAAGTCCATTAAGCTTTAGCTTAACTCCTGGAACTTACCTAGTTTCTGGAAACTACTTCGCGCCCCGATCGGAAAGTGTAGCGGTTGTCAAGGGGCAAATCTCTGACGTAACTCTTAATTTTGGTGGTCCTCTACCTCCACCCCCACCTGAACTGCCTCTGCAACTCATTTTCGTCGTAAGTGCAGTTGCTTTGGTAGCGGGTCTAGTGTTCTTTGCTAGGCGAAGGAGTGCGCGTCATTTTTCTATTAGTAGAAGAAGAGGTAAACATAGGAGGCGGTTGAGATGAGACCTAAGTTCTTAGTCGGAGTCATTGTAGGGTTGTTGCTTGTCTATTTGTCTATCTTTGGCCTCTCAGGATTTGGGCTGGCTCTGTCAGGACCTACAGAAAACTTTACAACTTATACGGAAGTAGATCCTGGGAATTATCTCTCAGTGACTTCTCAGAGCGTTACTGCAACTAATCTGCCTCGTTCTGCCTTCTCCTATGCGTACAAAGATTTTGGAGCAGCGCATTTTGGAGACTTTAACCTGCAGTTTGAATGGCAGGCATCAGCAATGCAACCTGGGAGTGCGTGCTACATCTTGATCTTGGCTAATAATATAGGTGCAAGTACAGAGATGTCTGCTACAACTCTTGCTATCTGCGAAAACTACTTCAGCGGGATATATGAATTCACTTGCGGAGACGGACGAGTCTCTGAGAAGGCTTGGGAGACCACGGCTCCGTTTGCCATGTACTACTTCGACCTAACCAGGACTGGCTCAGTAGCTACTTTGAGCATCTTCACTTCTTCCGCCTACACTAATCCTGTAACAACCTTAACCTGCACCATCGGCGACAAGTTCCAGTATCTCTACGCCACCCAGTCTGCCGGTCAAACTGGAACAGTTACGGTTTCTGGGAAGATTCAGAACCTAAGAATCGGAGGAGGTACCACTCCTACATATTCGGATGTGACTATATCGGTTTCAGGCCAAGGAACTACAGTCCCAGCTGCAGGCCATTATACAACAACCTACTATGTGGGTGGTAGCTTGACTATAACTGCTACGCCTGCTGCGGGTTGGGCCTTCGACTATATGACTCGCAACGGAGTTACAACGTCAAGCATGACTCTGACCTCTCTAGGAGCCACGGAAAACATAGTGGTCTATTTCAAAACTGGGCCAGCCACTACTGGAACGCTCCGAGTCTTTGCTAGCTACAACGGCGCTTACGTGGTTGCTTCTATAACAGCCAGTGGCCCCCAACCAGTGTACGGGTCCACCACTACAAGCCCAACTAATCCTTTAGCCTTCACAGTGACAGCTGGAACATACACAGTATCGGGAAGTTATTCCGCTGGGTCAGCTACTCCTCAGACGGTAACTGTGCCAGCAGGAGGCAGTGTTGACGCATATCTAAACTTTGGAGGTTCACCCCCGCCATCAGACTTCCTAGCAATGATCAAGGCCTTCTTTGACCTTCTTGCAGTCAAGAGCATATTCTTAGTAAGTGGCTTAGCTTCAACGATAGGATGCGGAATAATGTTCATGTTACCTGGGAAAGGTGCGAGATCTCGACCACCACCGTATTATTCGCCTTACTAGGAAGTTAATTAGTTATTTTTCTGTTGTGAAAAGGTTTGGCTAGAATAAAGTCTAGGCTTCTGTCTTTGCTGTTGATAGTCTGCGTAGTAGCTGTTGTCTCGCTGCCTATTTTTCAGTTTGTTCCAAGTGCGAAGGCAAATCCAGATTGGCTGAGTGGTTGGAGTTACCGCAAAAGCCATGTGATTAACAATGCGACAGGTGCTGGAACAAACTATCAAATGAACATTACAGTCGTCAACGGTACAGGAACGGATAGTGGGAGCATTGTTTACATCAATAACAAGACGAGAAGTGATTTTGGAGATGTAAGATTCACAGATAACGATGAAGTTACGCTGTTGGATTGCTGGATAGAATCGCTTTACACTGGAATAAATGCTACTTTCTTTTTTGAAGTTGCAGACGACTTAAGCACTGTGGCAGTTACGATTTACGTTTACTATGGCAAAGCAGACGCTACAACTACAAGCAACGGTGCAAACACCTTTCTGTTCTTTGATGATTTTAACAGAGCTGACGGAAATTTGGATGACGCAAACTGGGATGGGTATGGAGATTTAGCATGGACTATTGTATCGAATGAAGTTAATAGACCAGATTCGTCAGCGCCAGGCACATTTAGGGCAGAGTTGGCTTTAGTTGGTTCCTTAGGTAATCAATCAAACATTGCGGTTAGATGCACACTTAAAGTTACTGCGTTTAGTGGGACTGACGAGCAAATAGGCATTGTCGTTAGAAGTAATACGCTGACTGGTACGGGGCAACGTGGTTATCTTTTATTGTGGCATGAAGTTATAACGCAACTTCAACTGCTTAATGCTCAGGTGGCTTGGGGCGGTAACGTAACTAAGTCTGGGCATGCTTTGAATGAGTATTGGCGGTTAGAACTAACAGTTGAGGGTAACAATATTAGGGCTAAAGCATGGGAAATCGGTGCGGATGAACCTTCAGCTTACGACTTGACTTGGGCTGTGACAACTCAAAGCACGGGACTTGTCGGACTATATACTTACGAAGACGTTAGCAATTATAGGAATGCTGCTGGAAAATACGAGGATTTTGTCGCTCGCAAGTTTGTTTATCCAGAGCCTAGTCATGGGGCTTGGGGAAGCGAAGACTGCGTGTCTCTTATAGGTGTTTCGGTAACAAGTGTCCACACATGTCCTTTAGACGAGCATACTTTTGTAATCGTTTACCATGACGAGACGCATGACTGCTTTAGCTTTCGAATCTATGATACGAATGGCACGCAAATACTGGCTGAAACCGATGTGGATACAACGTCTGGCGGTACTATGAGTCATACAAGCATAGGCGTTAGCGCATTTAACAGCACCACATTTGTGATTGGATGGTATGACGGAACCGACCAAGACGCTACATTTGCCGTGTATAATACGGCTGGGACTAAGCTGTCTGGCCCAACAGATGCGGATACCGATGCAGGAGTAGCTTCTTATAGCGTGCAAGTATCGTGTTTCAACTCTACACACTTCGTAATAGGCTGGGTTGACTTGACCGACTTTGACGTTACATTCGCAGTGTATAATTCGGCTGGAACATTAATCGCTGGACCTATAGACGCAGACATGATGGTTGGTGTAGTCTCTTACTCGGTTTCTGTAAGTGCATTCAATTCCACAACCTTTGTTATTGGATGGTATGACTCCAGCGACTATGATGCTACGTTCGCAGTGTATAACAGTGCTGGAACCCAGATTGGTTCAACAATAGATGCGGATACAGATGTTGGTTCTACGAGTTGTTCTGTTTCCGTAAGTACGTTAAACTCTACCCATTTTGTGATCGGATGGTTCGACCAGACTGACCAAGACGTTACGTTTGCTGTTTACAACTCTGCTGGAACGTTGAAGACAGGACCAACCGATGCTGACACGGAGGTTGGTGTTGACTCTTGTTCAGTTCAAGTTTCAGCGTTGAACAGCACGGCTTTCGTCATAAGCTGGTACGATTATGTGGACTTTGACTTGTCGTATGCAACTTACCTAAGCGACGGCACGGCTATTGCAGGTTTAACCGACATTGAAAGCTGGCCAACAGCCGCTAACGACCCATTCAAGTATCAGAGTCCATGCAGTCAAGAAACAGCCAACAACATCAAAATCTTCGGTGACAACTGGATAATTGCCTACGCTAACACTACAGATCAGGCGATATGGAAAGCATTCTATCCTAACGGAACGGCATGGGATGGAACGATTAACAATGCTCCGACTATTGGTGCAGTTTCAGGAACCAACTGGGACGACACTGACAACTGCTATGCACAGAAAAAGACTTACACTGTATCAGTTACTTACTCGGATGCCGACGGCTTTCCAGACATACGTTACTGTGAGCTGTACCTGAAGACAGGCGGGAACACGACTAGGGCGGAGTTCGCGTTTCTCGAAGATACTAGCACATGGTCTATTCCAGCAGGCTCAACCCAGTGGACTTTGACTGGCTATAGCAACTCGTCGTCTGGCAACAACATTGCCGTCGTTTGGGGGTTTCAAGCTCAGTGGGACGCAACCGAAGAGAGTGATTTAGACTTTCTTTTCTTTGTAAATGACACTGCAGGTGCGTCAGTTAACTCTCTGAGCGACCAGAACTTTGACGTGGTAACTAGGCTCGTTACTTCAGGCTTCACAAATGACGACTCTAGGATAAACGTAGTTGGCACAACAACCATAAGCGGCACAGTCTACTACGGCAACGCCCCTGGAAGCAACACTGCTTCAACAAGTTATCCGCCAGATGCAGAGTTTACTAGCATAAGTGTACATGGCTCAGCACATGCAAGTCAAGCAACAGATAATGTAGTTGTAAATGGATATTTCGAAGTTTCTTTCGCTATTCCTAACGCCGTGCAAAGCAACACATACCATGTCTACATAAACGTGGCAGACGCAGATGGAACAGACCAAGATGCTCTGGACGGAGACACAACAATAGTGGCTGGCGACAGGTTTAAAGTAAATGTTGCAACCTTAGCATTTGAAGATCCAGATGGAAGAGTTAACGTCGGTACTGCTGGGATCTTCTCATGCACCGTTGAGAGCGAGTTGGATGGGCATGTTCTAGGTGCTGGTGACTCGCTGGTGCTCACTAGCTACACCTTTACTTACAATGGAACCTACTGGGTAAACTCCACTACTCCAGCTGTTCCGACATCAGTCACCATCAACAGTTTGACAAGCGTGAATGAAGCGACCTTCGGCATTACTGTGGGAAACGTCAATGCTAATAGTGCTACTGGCAAATGGGACAGAATCAGAATAGACTCTTTGGCCTGCGTTGACACAAGAATAGACATTTCCACAGAAGGCTTATTCTACTGCACAGCCACATTAGAGACGGACGGCCATGCTCTAGGTGCTGGAGACTCGCTAACTTTGACTGGGCATGTGTTCGCTTGGAACGTTACCAGCGTCAGATTCGAGTACAAAGAGACCAATGCCTCAGCCACAAACACCACTATCAACAGCTTCACTTCTGGGAACGAAGCAAACTTTGGAATAACAATAGGCAACATCAACACAATGACAGCGACTGAGGCATGGGACAGATACAAGATCGATGCAGCTAGTCTAACTTTCTCTGATTTAGATGGAAGAACAAACGTAGGAGTTGTCGAGGTCTTCTCATGCACAGCACAATCTGAGAACGACGGTCATGTCCTTGGAAGTGTAGGTGACACTCTGACTTTGAGTGGATACGCTTTCTCTTACAATGGCACATACTGGGTTTACTCAACATCTTTGGCAGCTCCAGCAGACCTCACAATAAACGCTCTGACAAGCGTGTACGAGGCCACATACGCGATTGGTGCTGGGAACATAAATGGTAATAGTGCAGTAGGAATCTGGGACAACCTCACAGTCACTAACATACAGCCAGTTCAGTACCTTGGCTCAGGCGACTACAAGTATGAAGCACAACTGAAATACGGTTATGACCTGGCTCTTATCAGCGGAGGCTACGTAGACCTAGCTTATCCTAACGGAACTATTGTAGGTCAAGTCTCAAGCAACGCTACAGGCTGGGTCACTTTCATTGTCGGACAACTAAACTCTACCAGCGGAACCTTCACTCTGTATGGAGAGAACGAAACGTCTTACAGCATAACCTACCCTGGAGCTAATCAGACCTTTACGATCTATCTGTGGACTTTGACACCGCAAGACGTTTCAGGAAACACCTTAACAAACACTGATCATAACATGACTCTTGGAGCTACCGTGGTGTGGAATGGCACTGCAACGGCTGTTTATGTTCCTCCAGACACTTTCAACGTGACTGTGACTTGGCTTCAGAACCTTGCCGTCAACTCCACCATCAACGTGGTCATCGCTGGCGACACTACGACGAACCTCAACTGCACATGCTATCCCTACGTCATAGGCGCCACTAGGTACTGGGCTGCGTCTAACGCGACCATAACTTCTGTAGCCTACGCAGGTTCCTTGCTCACAGTCCAGTTCAGTTGTGCTCTCGACTCATACGTGCTGGTGGCCAGCTATACGACTTATCCAGCTTATGTTCTGAATGTAACTTACAACATGACAATAGTCTTCGCTTCAGGCTATCTTGTTATGCCGCACTTTGGTAACATGACGATAGTGGCTAGCTACGAGAACTGGGCTGGACTCTACGTGAAGTATACAGACCGTACAATGTGGAGTGTTGGTTGGGCAGGTTACCAACTTACCATTGTAACAAATGGCGCAGTCGGAGACTCTGGAGAACTATACGTGTACTGCGCATCTAGAGGCTCACCTGTCGCTACTTCAGGCTTTACAGTAATTAACCCCTACATAGGTGGAGTATTCAGTGGACTCTATGCCTTCACAGACACTAGTGCTACAGTTTCGCTAGAATGGGCTTTCCCAGTAGGGCCAGAGTCAGGGCCAGGACCGATTCAGGCAGCAAGCCTTTTCGTAACGTTAGCCTTCACTTTTCCAGAGACGGTGCAGAGCGGAGCAACTGTGGACGGATTCCTGAACGTCAGTTGGATAGGGGCGGCAAAGGTCTACATCTGGAGCGTGGTCGTTGACTCGGACTATGCTAAGGACTGGGAGCTTCAGATTGCACGTTTGCCTTGGACTCTTGAAACCTTAAGTCAGAATGGGCTAGCTCAGGTTCCGGTGGTGTTGTACATAACTGGAGCTTTGGCTGCAGGCCACTATTCTGTTCCTTGCGACGTCACGTTCAACACGGTTGAAGGGGTAAGCAAGACTGTTAGGACCATATTGACTTTTGAGGTTGTGACGCCTATCGCCCAAGTGCCCAGCACGCTTGTCTACGTCTTCCTAATCGGCATAGGTCTGGTTGTGACGAGCGGGTTGTTCTTAGGCACGCAGAAACGCAGAAAATACAGCCACTAAACAGCGTCATGGACACGATGGGGCATTTCTACACTAAAAAGCCTACCCAAGTAGCTCTAAGTCAGTAGCAGAGTGACTTGTTTGAGCACTCTCCACATTTGCAGTTTGGGAATGGAAGGCTTGGTTCGCCACCGTTTAGGGCTGAATGAACTATCTCATCTAAAGCTGTTCTCTTTGCCTTGTTAACGTTACCATTATTTTTTTGGTTTGCTCCAACTCTCAAAACACGGTCAATCTCCA
>Ga0315274_10010023_pt1 | contig 13650 bp, 9 predicted proteins | sample YL17G02_20_MG_FD_203700 | JGI IMG/M metagenome (GOLD analysis project Ga0315274, IMG submission 203700) | Sediment microbial communities from Yellowstone Lake, YNP, Wyoming, USA - YL17G02_20 | ecosystem: Environmental > Aquatic > Freshwater > Lake > Sediment | place: USA: Wyoming | collected...
GGCCGTCAGGCGTCGTATCCGCTCATCCAAGAGCGGCCAGAGGGAGACAAATTTCCGCTGGAGATGAGTGAGCGTTTTCATGCCACGGAATCACACTCGCCCCCACGCCATTTTGCAACCTTTATTTATTTACACCTCCTAAGTGATCCATAACAATGGAGCCCGCGGCAGTGCAAACCGTGGCGCCAGATGGAGCAATACCACCGTGCGACCGAGAGAGGTGGCCGCCAACAGTGTGACGACAAGCGCCGCCGCCCACCAGACGGCCGAATGGCCCAAAGCAAGACGGCGGCGGCGGAGGCCGAGGATGAAGAGAGCAATATCCAGTGATACGCACGTGGCCAGAAAGCCCAGCAGCGTCTGAATGGAAATGTACTTGCCTTCAGCCTTGCCCTTTCTTGCTCCCAGCGCCGACAGACAGCCGCTGATTGTCTTGTGGCGATCACAGAATTCTCCGAATGGGCCTTCAGGGATGGGGCGTGCGAACTCCGCGAACACAGAAACGGGCGCATAGTAGGAGACGGGCTTGCCGATTACAGCGCGACCATTCACAGTCGGTGGGTGCTCATACATATAGCGCAAACGCTGCAATCGCACGCCGACGTTTGCCCACTTGCGGCCCGAGTTGACGTCCGCTGCAAAACGCTTGTCCAAAGCCAGCGCAGGGTCATCCGGCAGGGCGCGGAGCCATCTCTCCGCCGTGGACTGGAGGCTTTGCGGAAAGCCTTGGGGGAGAGGCGTCGTTAGCAAACCGTCGGGCGGGATGCCCAATTCCAGTAGCGAAAGAGCCGTCAGGGCAAGGGCCGTGCGTTCCAGTTCTTCGAGGACATCAGTAATCCTTCTGCCCTGGATTTCCGTCTCGGGAGACTTGTTCTGTTCCGCCTGGCCACGCAGGAAGTGATATGCGCGCGAAAGGCGATAATATACCGCCGGCATGGGCTCGCACGAGAACCATGGCTGAATTTCCATCAAGCCGCTGTATTGGTCTACTCTTACGTAGGTCGTGATCCGCATGACATGGCTTTCGCGATCAGCCGCCGCAGTGCCGCGGAACGTATCTTCCATGAACTGGCGGTATTCCTCGGACGCGATCAGTTTTTGAGTGGCGAGCGCAAACGAATGATCGCTCCGAATCAAAGGAATGAGGGCGTAGAGTTGATAATCATGCCAATCGTTTGTCTGTGTCGGTGAGGGGTCCATTTCGCCTCTTCGGAGCGCGTCTATGATCTCATTCATCCGATTGGCTCCGAGCTGGAATGGATAGCCGCCGAATCGGCGATCGGCATAGGCGTTTGCTGCGAATTGGAGAGTCTGAAACAGCCGGTCCGTTTCGATCTTGAAGCGGTGATGAATCATGCTGACCGAAGGGAGCAGCGGCAGATTCTTTGCACGCGCGAAGGCAAGAGCATCGCGAAATGTGGGAAACAAAAGGTCGGTGTAGGTTCTGTCGTTTTCCACTTCGGCCAGAAACGTCGCATGCCGGTTATTGATTGTAATGCTGGTCCCATCCGGTAGGGTGCGCGAGTAGGTCACGTTGGTCCGGCCCAGGTTGGCGAGCCCCACCCGGACATAAGGGCCTTTGTGATCTGTTTCTTCGATTTTCTCCCGGTACCGGTAGAATAGAACCGCCGCGAGGACAACAACGGCAACTTCACCCAAGAGCAGCAGCACGGCCACGATCAGCCGCGTACAACGAAGCAGTGGCCAGATTTGGCGTCTGAGCCGCGCAAATCGGCCATGCGATGATGCGGTTTTTTTGACGCCTTGCTCGTGCAGCATGGCGCGCCTATCCCCGGAGAATGCTCTCAGCACGTTAGACGCGCGGCGTCACGCGAAGGATGACACCCGGGTGGGAACGCCTCACCCGATCGCGGTCTCCTTCTCCGGATCGAACAGCATCACCTTGTTTTCGCGGTAGGCTTTGACGCTCAGGGCGATGGCGACCATGACGCGATAGCCGTCCCGGGCGTTGAGGTTGCATTCGTTGCGCGAGCGCACGCAGTCGAGGAAATTGCGCACGTGCGGATAGTAGTCCCGGGGTTCGGCCTCGAAGGCGAGCGTCTGCGCCTTGACCTCGTCCTGGAAGGATTCTTCGGGCGCGATGAGCATCGTGCGTTTCTCGGCCTCGCGTTCGGCGCTGTAAGTGATGGTCGCCTTCTGGCCGCGGATGGTTTCGGGAAATCGCGCCTGGGTGACTTGCGAGGCCGCCAAAACGACGCTGTGGTTGGTCGGATAGTCAATGGTCGTGAAGAACGTGTCGGGCACCTCGCGGTTGTCGTTGGCGAGATCGAAGACGTAGTTGCCGCCCGCCGCGACGACGCGTTTGGGAAACTCGAATCCGAGGGCCACCTGATGATGGCCCAGCGCGTGATAGAGCAGGTCGGTGGCCTGTCCGCCTGAGTAGTCCCAGAACTTGCGGAACCGGAAAAAACGTTCGGACGACCAGGGATGGTCGGGGGCCGAGCCAAGCCAGGTTTTCCAGTCCACGCGATCGAGGCCGGCGCCGTCGGGACCGGCGTTCTTGTCAATCGGCCAGTTCCAGTCGCCGGTCTTGACGTTGCGCGCGCTGCCCGTCTGGCTCCAGATGAGTTTGCCGATGCCGCCCGCCGCGATGATCTCGTGGGCTTTCCAATTGCGCGGGTCGGAGGCCGACTGAACGCCGATCTGCGTGATGCGCTTGGTTTCGCGGGCGACGCGGGCGACCTCTTTGGCCTCTTCCCAGTAGAGCGTCATGGGTTTTTCGCAATAGACGTCCTTGCCGGCTTTCATGGCGTCCATGCTCTGGCGGGCGTGCCAGTGGTCGGGCGTGGCGATGGCGACGGCATCGAGGTCGGGGTGGGCGAGCAGTTCCTTGTGGTCGCGATAGGCTTTGCCCTTGCAGCGCTGGGCGGCGGCCTGCAAGCGGCGCTCATAGACGTCGCAGACGGCAACGACGGCGATGTTGAACTTCGGGTCTTTGGCGAGGGTCAGCAGTTCGCCGAGAATCGCGCCGCCGCGACCGCCCACGCCGATGATGCCGAGGTTGATGCGGTCGTTGGCGCCGAGAATGCGCGCATGGGCGGGCCGGATCATTCCCGCGCCGAGGAAGCTTGCCGCCGAGCCGAAGGCCGACTGGCGGATGAACTTTCGACGATTGATCGTGAGACGCTTCATGGTTTTCTCCTGCCGCGAGGTTTGGTATGTAGCTCCGTCTCAAGACGGAATAAGAAGATCCCCACCGAAATGCGAACTACCCTGAGAATAAGTTCGTAGTAGCGCCGCAAGGCGCGTTGAAACACGCGGCCTGAAGCAAGAATGCCGGTCACGCGAAAACGCGCCTTGCGGCGCTACTACAAACTTCTCATCCCTTTCCGGGTGACGCCGAAAGCGTCATGAGCGACTACGAACCCAGGAAAAGCGTGGCTTGAAACCTGAAACCTGCAACTTGAAACGTCTTCTCAGTTCTTAAACAGGCCCTTCCACTTCTCCTCGAATGCCTTTTTTCGGTCGCCGGGCGAAGGTCCGGCGCCGAGACGGTCGGCCATTTGGAATTCCTCGCACGAGTTGGCCGAGATTTTGTCCGAAGGCGGATCGGCGGTGAAGCTGGCGCACTGCCGCGCTTTCATCACGTCGTACATGCGGCAGTTGAGACAGCAGTGCAGCTCGGCATGGCACCGCAGACACGTCTCGTTGCGGCCGGGCTCGTGCCGCTCGTCCCAGACGGCGCCGCAAGCATGACAGGCCTTCATTGCACTTGCCTCGGCTCACCGGCGCGCCGACCCATTTGCCCAGTGCCCGAAAAAGGTTTGACAGTCGGCGTACCCGCCTCATCTTTTCCGACGGGCATTTTCAAGGCGAAAGCGGCGCAAGTCAATCGGAGAAACGGAATGCGAAGCCGGCGAACGAAGCAAGGGATGGCTCGGAGACGTTCGTTGCCGGGACTTGTGGCCGTGATGCTGCTGGCGCTTTACGCTCCGAGGTTGCTTTCGCCGGCCGAGAGTACGAAAACGACGGCCTCGACCGAAGCGGTTGCGACATTGGCCACGGCGCACGGCCAAGGACAAGGCGAGGCGGCGAAGACCGAACACAAGGGCGACGACGAGGTTTCGCGCATCATCATCTCGCTCGTCATTCTCCTGCTGGCGGCCAAGCTGGGCGGCGAGCTCGTCGAGAGGATCGGCCAGCCGCCGGTGTTGGGGGAACTGGCGCTCGGGATCATCATCGGCAATCTGAATCTTCTGGGGTTTCACGAATTAGAGTACCTCCGAAGCGACCAGGTGCTGGCGATTCTGGCCGAAGTGGGCGTCATTCTGCTGCTGTTCGAGGTGGGGCTGGAGTCGAATCTGCGCGAGATGGCGGCGGTGGGGCTGTCGTCGTTTCTGGTCGCGTGCATCGGGGTGGTCACGCCGTTTTTCCTGGGGTGGGGCGTGGCGGCCTACTACTGGAACGACCTCGAGGCGCTGGTGGACCCGACGATGCGCGCGGCGGTCGCGCCGTATGCGAAGTACGTGCAGATATTCATCGGCGGCGTTCTTTGCGCCACGAGCGTCGGCATCACGGCGCGCGTGTTCAAAGACCTGGGCAAGATTCAATTGCCCGAATCGCGCATCGTGCTGGGCGCGGCCGTCATTGACGACGTGCTGGGGCTGATGGTGTTGGCCGTCTGCGTCGGCATTGTGGGGGCGGCGACCGGCGGCGGCGAGTTCCACTCGATGGACATTGTGTGGATCATTGTCAAGTCGTCGGCGTTTTTCCTCGGCATGGCGATCATCGGGCCGTTTCTGGCCAAGCCGATCTTCAAGATCATGTCGGCGTTTCGCGTGAAGGGGATGTTGCTGACGACGGCGCTAATGATCTGTTTCGTCGCGTCCTACGCGGCCAGCAAGATCGGTCTGGCGCCGATTGTCGGGGCGTTTGCCTCAGGATTGATTCTCGAAGACGCACACTTCCGGGCGATGCCGGAGCGGGCAAACCACCGTCTCGAAGAACTGATCGCGCCACTGACGACATTCCTCGCACCGATCTTCTTTGTGCGCATGGGCATCACGGTGGATTTGTCGGCGTTCGGCAATGCTTCGATCCTCGGCTTTGCGCTGGTGCTGACGGTCGCGGCGGTCATCGGGAAACAGGCGTGCGGTCTGGCCGTCGTCGAGCGGGGACTCGATCGCATTGCGGTGGGGCTGGGAATGATCCCGCGAGGCGAGGTGGGCTTGATCTTCGCCAACGAAGGCACCAAGATGTCGGTCAACGGATTCCCCGTCATTGATCCCAACGTCCTGTCGGCGGTGGTGATCATGGTGATGATCACGACGCTGGTCACACCGCCGTTTCTGAAGTGGCGGTTTGCTCGAAATGGAAAGCCAGGCGGCGAAACCGACGCCCAGCCGCTTAAAAAAGAACCAGGAGGCTAACGCCAGATCGGGACGATTCAGGATTCTCTTGGCGTTGGTGCGGCCCGTTGCATAGCCTGGGTTCGGGCGCCCAGGCTCAATTCAGAAATAGTACCAAATGTTCTGATACTCCTCGACGTTTTCGCCCCGGCGAGCAAGTCGCTGGAGATAATCATAGATCGGAACGTCATCGTAAATGTAGGTCGGTGCAGGAATCAGGTTCTTTTCCCAGGGAAGAAACTCGTAAACCCGTGACCCGTTTGCCCGGATGCCGATGATGTTGTGGTCCTGTCCCGCCCGGAGATAGTTCTTCCCCAGCCGCGGCAGATTGAACACGGGTTCATCGGTACGGTCGGTTCCCGGCGTCAGTCGGGCCTCTTCTTTCCGCTCCTGAACAATACGGGCTATGGGCACGCGATAGGCGGCTGTTTCGTCCTTGCCCTTGGTGTTGAAGTTGTAGTAAGGGTCAATCCACACCTCTTTCAGGGCATATCGTAGGGCGACCGTTTCGAACTTACGGCTGTTTTCGATCGTGAAGACTTGCTGATTATACACGCTGATGCCGATCTGACGAATCGCTTCGATCACCGCTCTCACGTCGGGAGTTATTTCATACGGGTGCTCAAAGTGCGTGCTGATGGAGATGGTACACCATTCCTGGTGGTGATACTTGCCGAAGACGTCCAGCAAACGCCGCGTGAAGCGCATCGGCAAAACCACCGGCAGGCGCGTTCCGATACGGATCCGTGTGATGTGTCCCATGCGTTGGAACTCACCGAGCAGCCACTCGATGGTCGCGTCGGGCATGAGCAGAGGATCGCCCCCAGTGATCAAGACTTCGCGCAAGACTCGATGGCGCCGAAACCAGGCGAGGGCACACCGAATTGCCTCTTTCGAGGCCATGGCCGCCGGAGCCATCGCATCCTGAATCTCCCAGTTTCGCTGGCAGTACACACAAATTTGCGCGCAGGTGTTGTATGGCTTGAAGATGGCGATTTGCGGATAGCGCCGCGTGACCAGGGGAACGGGTGAAGTGTCGCGTTCCGCCATGAAATCGAGGCACTGCGGGCAATTCGCTTTAATCTCGCTCACACGTTCCACGTAGTCGAGCGGTGGAATTACCTGGGCGCGAATAGCATGGTCACGCTTGCGGCTTGGTTCACGGTCCATCAGCGAAACATAGTAGGGTGTAATCGCGAAGGGCAAATGCCGCGCCCGCGCCAACGCGATCGCTTCCCGCTCCTCTGCAGTCAGCCGCACCAGTTGACCAAGTGTCTTCGCATCGCGCACCAGGTGGGCCAGATGCCAGCGATAGTCCTGCCAGTCGGAAAGGTGGGCCTTGAAGTAGCGCAGAATTCGTGCGCGGTTCTCGTCGCGGCGGTTTACAGCATCGCGGTTCAACCCATCAGGGTAACGATTGACCCACGCCTCGATATGTCGCCCCATGCGGTCCAGATCGCGCGAGCGTTCGCGTCCGGCCACTGCACCCTCCATCGAGAGGAAAGCAGGCGGTCGCGCGTGCTGATACATTGGGCTCTGGCCCAAGGCGGCCAAAAACAAATGGTAGATCTCTTGCCAGAACGCCTCGGTTGCAGGAGGTCTATCGTTGTGCTGGTTTCTGAGTGATTGATAGATTGTTTCCGCTGCGCTACAACCGGCCAGCACCTCATTGCGCGGTGAGAAGACATTCATCAGCATTTGGGTCGCTTCCAGCGCGAGATTGAACACGAGCGACAGCATCTTGACACTGGCTTCCGACCGCAGGCGCCGCTCGTTCTCATGAAGAAAATCCAAAAGCGTTTCGCTCGCTTTCGCCGCCGTCGGTTGCGACACTACCATTTCAGCCAGTGTGGGTAGTAGCCGACACCATTTTGTTCGCGCAGACACCTTGCTGCCTTCTTTCAAATCCCGTGTGGCCCCCGGGACGAAATCGGTTGTGCTGGGAATCAGTCCTTTCTGAGCTTCCATTTTGTCATTTTTCATTTCTCCCTGATCGAAGGCGGTCGAGAACATGGTTGATGGCTGCCTGAATTCCAAGCACGATACATGGGACCATTACGATGCCAAGAACATAGGCATAGATCACTATGATGAAGCCGATGGCAGCAGGCCCACCTTTGCGAATACCATCAATAGTGGATTCGCTTGTTCCCGACCGAGTGAAAAAAAACCATGTCCATCCAACCCATAGGACAGAGACGATGATTGAAGTGGTTATAGAATAAAGCCTCTTCATTCCAGATCCCCTTGCCAGCAATTCCGTAATGTCAAAAGTTCTGTCCCCTTATCGCAGCTGTCTTAGACACAAAATGCTGAGCCTTCGGAAGTTCCCTCGCTTCTGACCAGGAGTATGTCTGTCTCCCCGCTTCCACGCCTTGTCCCGAAAGCGATAAATCCATTCCCCCGCCTACCAACCAACACCCTCCCTTCCACACCATCATTCTTTCATGGAACTTTTGACACTACCCGTCCTGGTAACAGGGTTACCTCTCGCCTTCTTTGGACGAAGGGCTGCCGGACAATGACTCGCCCTGGTGCCATTCGATAGCTCTTTCGTATAGCCGGACAGTGTCCCGTGTCATCCGCTCGCGCGAGAAAACCTCGAGGACACGTTCACGACCATTGCAACCCATCCTCGCAGCCAATTCCATATCCCTCAACAGAATTAATATCTTTTCGGCAAGGATTCGTGAGTTGAACTGTTCGATGATGAAACCGGTCTCGCCGTCAACGACCGATTCCACCATTCCACCGCTGCGAGTGACAACAACCGGCTTCGCGCACGCCATCGCCTCAACCGGCACAAGGCCAAACGGTTCTTCGCCGATCGTCGGATAGACCACCACATCGCAATACCTATACACCCACGGTAGTTCCACGTATGGAAAGTGCTGGATGATGACGTTCTTGGAAAGCCCGCAAGAGCGGATCAACTGGAGGACCTCTTCTTTGTAACCCTGCGATTCGCAAATCCAGTCTATGATATCGTCCGTATCGGTAATGATGAGAAGGGCGTCTGGAAACTGCTTGCGAACCATCCGCATGGCATCCACGCTGTAAACGACGCCTTTCCAAGGAAGCATTCTGGCCGGGTGAATGATCACGGGCCGATCTTTTAGTCCCAGTGCATCAGCCCACTTGGGATTATTGTTGTTCGGCGAGAACCGCTGGACGTCAATGCCCGGGTAGATGACTTCCATATTGTCGAGATGTGGGGCCTGCTCGAGGATCCCCTTTCGCACGTGCTCGCAAAACGAAATAATGAAGTCCCATTTTGCTCTTCTAAGCAGGCTCTTGCAGATGAATTGGCTCCAGACCTCGTGTACGGTCAGGATGTTCGGCATTCCCTGTTCCCACAGCTGAGTGAGAGCCAGAGCGTGTTCCGGCACAAAATGATGAAAGTTGTGGCCGTGGACGATATCAATGTCGTGTTCTTCGATGAACTCCACGTACATTCTTTTTACCGCTTCGGTCATCTCAGGGTCTTCCTCGTCAGCGGAAATGTTGCGTTTGGCCTTCTCCACGCGCATCCACTCGGGATTCATCAGGTCGTGGCGATAAACATTGATACCCTCAACGACCTCGAAGTCGGGATGCCCCTCTAGGGAACCAACCAACGCGTGAACCTCATGTCCCTGTTGGATCATCTCGCCACACAGATCGAGCAGATGAGATTCCACGCCGCCGGTTGTGGGATAGAACGCATAGTGTGTGATGCAGATCTTCATGGTTATTCTCCTTTCTTGAGGGTTCTGCCGTCATTCTTGCCCACTGCCCGGAAGGCAGCTCGGATGAAAGTGACGCGATGCGGTAAACGGCAATTACGTGGATGTACTTCCTAGAATACTTTGCCTCCTTAGTTTGGATTTCGGTTGGCTGGCCGATGCCCGCGATGCCGAAGATTCTGTCACTCCAAGGTGACAGTTGTCTCCAAAAGGCCGTAACGGCTCCTGGTGGATTGCTGTTTAACCAAGCGGATTCAGTCGTGTTTTCGGGGGTTAAGTGAAAAAGTAGCCAATCGCATGGGCTACTCCCCAGAGAGCCAGCGCAACAGCGCCGAGCAGCAGGCTGTATCGCCGCCAGTGGGCCAGAGTCGCGGGTTCGCCCGAAGCCGTCTGCCCCTTCAAGTACTTGGTGTCCAGGTATCGTAAACCGACACAGCCAGCCACGACAGCCCCGAGCGCCACATCGGCCAGAGAAAAAGAACCGCGATGTCTGACAATGAAGACTATGGACAGGTATAAGAGCGCGTTGCCAAAAACCATCCAGCCCACACGGGCCAAGCAACCGGTGAGGGGCATCGGGGTCTGGGTCGTACTCGCTTGCGCTTGGGGACTATTCGCCTGGGTTTGGAGAGCGTTACTTTTCTCAGGTTTCGACATGGCTGCCTCCTTTTACTCTGAAGTGGATGAGTAAACGGAGTGGCGGCCCGACCACCCGAGAAGTCCTGCGACGGCATTGCGCCGTCACACCCTTGCGTTCTTGATTTTCAAACCTCCCACCACAGCACAGATAAACCCATCTCTCGCACTGAAGGGCGAGTTGTCAAGGCTTTTTTTGGCTGTGAGCCGTCAGGCTGCCAGTTTACCAACTCAAGGTCGTTCGCATCTTCAGATGGGATCGCATGGGTCTTTCATTCTATCGAAATCAAGATTCTCGCAAAGGGAAAACGTCAGGGAGTCAATCCTTGCAACTTTGTGGCCTTGCGAGGGATGGTTTCCCCTTAGCGGCCACGCGATTGAGCGCAATTAAGGAACCCACTGCGATCAGCGCCAGCGACAGCCAGACGCCGGGGCGCAGAGCAGTGCCACCAAAGAGCCACAGATAGATCAGCGCGAGAAATGGCGTGGCGAAAACGAGATTTCCGAAAACCGCCGTCGGGCCGCCCGCCAGCGCTTCGAACCATAGGAAGTAGGCGATGCCGTTGACCGCCGCGCCAAGGAAGGCCAACCGAATCCATGCGCTGGCGCTGGGCCAGGGGCCGACGCCATGGAGAAAAAGCGCGGTACAGAAAACCACCGCTCCCACGAGACAATAGAGCGCCATCGCGACGAGTCTGTCGTAGGGCAGGCGCTTTCCGAGGACGGAGAAGAGCGCCCAGCAGACCGCGCCTGTGGCCGCCAGACCGTAGCCGGCCAGATGGGCGACGGTCGGCGTTCGCAGCGGCCAGCCCGTCAGGATTCCGGCGGCGCCCACGAAGCTCATCCCGATGCCCAGCCAGGTCCAACCGTCGTGTCGTTCGCCCAGAATGGGGCCGGAGAAGATGACCAGAAAAACCGGCCAGAGATAGTTGACGACGTTGGCCTCATCGGGCGGCGCATAGCGAAGGGCAAGATAGTAGAGCGACGTGTACCCTACGATTCCCAGCAGGCCCATGCCGACGATCTGCGCCCAGTCGCGCAGCAAATAGGATCGAACCTGTCGCAACCGCCCCGCCACAGTGGCGAAGGCCGTCAGCGTTGCCGCGGCAAACGTGCTGGCCGAGGCGAGCAGGAAAAGAACGCCGATTTTCTCTTCATAGAGCCGATCCACCAGGACGGGCGTCGAGGCCCAGAGAAGGACGACGGCGGCGAAGCAGAGATAGGGGCGGAGGTTCACACGGGCCTCTTTGATTCCATTGACTCTCGCGAGAACAGAAGTCAGAGGCGTGATGTCAGAGGCAAGGAAAAAGCGTCCGTCGTGGCCACTCCTGCGCGTGCACGCGCGCGGCCGGACTCTCAACCCGGCGGCGCGATAGCCTGAATCTCCAGTTGAAAACGGCTGCGACGTGCGTTTCTATAGAAGGGCGAAGTGAGAAAGCATTCTTTCGGGCAAGGACCGGGACCGAACGGGAGGAACGAAGATGCCAGGTTCTCGAACATCTCGGCGCATGTTTCTGCGCAACGGGGCGTTGGCGGGAGGCAGTCTCGCACTGTATTTAGGCGCCGAAAGAGAAGTCGCAGCCGCCGCGCAGACAGTGGCCGCAGACCCCAAGCTCGCCGAAGAAGTCCGCCGTGCGGCGATCTTCAACGAGTTTCGCCACGGCCACATGTTGCAGGAGTATTACATCGGCCGCCTGCGGGAGATCGCGCGCCGGCGCACCCGCGAGCGCTCCAGGATTCGCACGCCCGCCCAGGTGATGAAACTGCGCGAAGAGGTGCGCCGCAAACTCAAGGACTGCTATGGGCCGCTGCCGGAACGCACGCCGCTGAACGCGCGCGCGACCGGCAGGCTCGAGCGCGAGCATTACATGATCGAGAAGGTCATTTACGAGAGCCGGCCCGAGTATCTGGTCACCGCCAATCTCTATGTCCCCAAGAATGCCTCCGGCCGGCGGCCCGCCGTCCTGGCGCCGTGCGGCCATTCCGAAAACGGCAAGGCCTCGGCCGCCTATCAGGAGTTCAGCCGCAACCTGGCCCGACAAGGATACATCGTGCTGATCTACGATCCGGCCGCGCAAGGCGAACGCCTCGAATACCCCAATCGCGAAGGCGAGCCGCGCATTGGCTTCGGCGTGCATTCCCATAACGTCGCCGGCAATCAGATGACGCTGTGTGGGATGAATTTCGCGCTGTGGGAAGCCTGGGACGGCATTCGTGGAGTGGACTATCTGCTGTCGCGGCCCGATGTGGACCCGCAACGGCTCGGCGTGACAGGCAACTCCGGCGGCGGAACGCAAACCTCGCACCTCAATGCGCTCGAGGATCGTTTCACCATGGCCGCGCCGAATTGCTTTGTCGTCCAGTTCATCCGCAACCTCGAAAACGAGGAACCGACCGACGCCGAGCAGGTCGTCCCGGGCATGTTGGCCGCGGGGCTGGACATGGCGGATTTCTTCATCGCCCAAATTCCGCGGCCCACGCTGCTGGGCGGCGAAATCAACGACTTCTTCGACGTGCGCGGCCTGAAAGATACCTACGAAGAATTGCGGCGTCTCTATGCCCTGGTCGGCGCCGAAGACAAGGTTCAACTTTTCATTGGCCCCAATACGCACGGCTACAACAAAGAAGCCCGCGTGAACATGTACCGCTTCTTCAACAAACACGCCGGCATCGAAGCCTCGCCGACCGAGCCGGATTTCCCCGTCGAGAAGGACGAAGACCTGCAAGTCACGCCCAAGGGGCAGGTTCATCTGATGGGCTCGGCCACGACGTTTGGCATCACCAGCCAGGCCGCCCGCGATCTCGCCGAACGCCGCCAACCGGTCGGCGGCAAGGCGTTGGTCGAGCGGGTGATTCAACACCTCGCTCTGCCCGAACGAAAAGGTCCGCCTCACTACCGGGTGCTGCGCCAGCGGGTCGTCTGGAGCAAACCGACGCTCCGCCAGCACGGCTTCATGGTCGAAACCGAGCCGGGCGTTCTTGCGCTGTTGCACGCCGTGGTGCGACGCGGAGCGGTTTACTATTTCCCCGAAGGCGAGCAAGCCACACTGTATGTGCCCCACCGCTCCGCGCTCCAGGAGATCATCCTCGGACAGGCGCCGGCGGTCGCCGACGGAGCCATCCGGTTTGCCGTGGACGTTCGCGGCATGGGCGAACTGACGGCGCGGACGCAGAAGGACGACGGCGACGATTTCTTTCACTACTATCACAGCGACTACATGTATGTCAACCACGGCCTGATGCTCAACGAACCGTATTGCGGCCGGCGGGTCTATGACTTGCTGCGCGTGCTCGACTTGTTTGAATGGAACGGCTATCGAGAAATCCATCTGGTCGGCCGCGGCATGGGAGCGATCACGGCAACGTTTGCGGCGGTTGTTCATCCCATCGTCAAGCGAGTCACACTACACAATGCGCTGCTGTCCTATCACGAGCTGACGCAGAGCGAACGATACGCCTGGCCGTTTTCGGCGATGGTCTTCGATGTTCTCCATCACTTCGACCTGCCCGATTGTCTGCGCGAGCTGGCGGCCACGAAGCAATTGGCGCTCGTTGACCCGTGGGACAGCCGGATGCGGATGTGGGAAAAGGACAAATTGCAGCAACATCTCAAGGCGCTCGGCCTCGACAAGGTGGAGATTCGTGGGTCTGGAACATGAGGCGCCCGCGCGGTTTCTCGTTCCGGCTTTGCGGTTGACAGCGGTGGGTCTGTGGCTAACCATGGATCGTTGGAGAGGTTGGTAGCGTCAAAAGTTCCATGAAAGAATGATGGTTGGGAGAAGAGGGGGCTGGTGGGTAGGAGGGGGATGGATTTATCGCTTTAAGGCAGAAGGCAGGATGGGGAAAAGCGAAGGGGCCGGACGGAGATCCAGCCCCCTGCCTTAGCCCCCACTGGGCGCTCGGGTCGCGTCCCCGCGTAG
>Ga0315274_10010024_pt1 | contig 13650 bp, 17 predicted proteins | sample YL17G02_20_MG_FD_203700 | JGI IMG/M metagenome (GOLD analysis project Ga0315274, IMG submission 203700) | Sediment microbial communities from Yellowstone Lake, YNP, Wyoming, USA - YL17G02_20 | ecosystem: Environmental > Aquatic > Freshwater > Lake > Sediment | place: USA: Wyoming | collected...
GATCACGCGAGAGTCGATCAGGAAGCTGGCCATCCTGCAGCAGACGACGGAACAGAACGTCGCCCGCGAATACGCCCAGCACCTCTTCCTAGCGGGGTTCTACCAGCAACGCGGCGCTCAGAAGGTCATGTTCAAGGGTGGCACCGCCTTGCGCATCGTGTACCACAGCCCGCGCTTCTCGGAAGACCTTGACTTCTCCGGCTTTGGCGTCACGGTGAGGCAGATCGAGGATTGGGTCGCTGAGGCAATAGGGAGAATGGAGCAGGCCGGGGTCTTGACCTCGATCCGGGGGACCAAGCGAACCAGCGGCGGCTACCTGGGGATTCTGCAACCGACCATTGCTGACTATCAGGTTCGCACCCTGCTGGAGGTCTCCCTCCGCAGGAAGGAAGCTCCCAAAGCGAGAGGTGTATTGATCGCAAGCGACCTCGTGCCGGCATACACCCTGGTGCCTCTTCCTGAATCCGTCCTGGTGGACGAGAAACTGCAGGCGCTCCTGACGCGGAAGAAGCCCCGCGACTTCTTTGACTGCTACTTCATGCTCCGCAAGGGCATGATCCCCCCTGCCAGTAGGAGGCTGCTTCGTCAAGTGAAGGAGGCATTGCTAGGGACGCGGGTCAACTTCAAGGCGGAGTTGGGGGACTTCCTGCCGCGGAGCCATCAGGCCATCCTGAGTGACTTCAAGCAGCAGCTCCTGGCCGAGCTCAAGCGCTATGCCTAGGTCGGTGCCCGCAGGTCCCAAGCCATCATGCGCAGTGTCTTGTGACCCCCCATGCCGTCGTCGGGTGAAAGTGGTTCGTGTGCCCGCCTGATACGGCTGACGGCGAGGCGCTGGCGGGGATTAGCGCGCTTGCATCGAAGAAGACGCGCGACCTCTCGGCCACTCAGGCCTTCGCCATCAAGCGCCAGACCTTGGCGGCTGTCTTCGCGTCAATCTTGTCTTGCTCCAGAAAGGCATCGAGCTCCTTGCGGTGAAACTCGCGCAGCTCGGTCCCTTCCTTCGCTAGCTGTACGGGCGAGACCTCGATCGTCGAACCCCGCAGCGTCAGCCGGAGGAATGTGTTCTGGTTGATTCCAAGGCGCTCCCGGAACTCGACCGGAATTGTGATTTGGCCTTTTGCCTGGGAGCGCACGATGCGTGTGAGGGGCTTCTCCGCCATTCCGAAAGCCCTCCTTTCCGTGAGCATACGACAGCCTATCGTGTCCGTTACATTCATCCTCCTTCCCTCTTCCTCTTGGGCCGACGGCCTCAAGCTGAGTGACGCTCATCCGGCGCGCCGGCGCCGCGTCGCCAACATGCGCTGGTGTGGCGGTCAGTTCATTTCCAGAATTGCCACCACTTCTTCGACGCTGATGGCGCGTTAGCGCCGGGTGTGCGCGGTCGAGAGCCGGCCACTGGAGTCACGCGCAAAGGGACTTGGCCGGTCTTCCACCAATGCTTGGCGTCGGCTGCAGCGACCTCGAGGTCCAGATGGCGGAGCTTGGCGCCTTGCTCACAAACGAGGATCGGCCCGAGTCGAACGAAACCCTTGGCCATTCCGCCGAAGCTTGCGCGCAGTTGCGCTCCCTTCTCTTGCATGGCCCTTCTGGCGGACGCCAGCGTCGGATACTTGCGACGCAAGTCGACCAGGCTCTTCTCGATATACAGATACCCAGTGCCTCGAGGGATGAGGACCTCGGGGCAGGGACAGGCGTTATCCGAGCAACACCCGTCGCCAGAGGGCACATCACTTTCAAAGTAGTCCATGGGAATGTCCTTTCGTGGCTTGCGCTAGTGACTGTGGCTTCGGACCACAGAACGAGAGTGGGCCTTCTGGGCCTGGATCGTCGTTCCAGACCACGTACCACTTCTTGCCAGAACGTGCGCTACCCCTGGCGTGTTGATGTACCACCGCATGATTGCAGGTAGCCCTTCACTCGGCTCGCTCGTATGTCCACACCTGGTTTGCAGGTCCTACATCCATAACGAGGCTGTCAGCCGCAGGGAAGCTGATCTCGATCACGCCCAGAACCATCAGCATTTCTGGCTTGTCGTCCACGTACGATTGGGAGAAGAGTTTCAGCGTGCCGGCGTGTTCGCAGATATACGTACCGACACGGACTTGGTTTGGCTTGGCTTCATACGTGAAGAACAGGGTGTTGTCGGGCTTGAAGGTCACGGTTTCGGTCGATTGATCCTCCGTCGTTCGAGACCATGTCCCGAGGAGTGGCTGCTGCCACCCACATTCCGCCTCGTCGGTCCTCGGGAACATGTCTGGGATTGGGGGGAGCGTGAGTTCCGGTGCAGGGGAAGCTTCGGCGGGCGGCAGCGTGGGAGCAACGGTCGGCTCTGACGCGGGTGTCGCAGCGAGAGCACCACACCCGGCCAAGAGCACAGCCAAAGCTGCTCCAACTACGTTCCGCGGGATGTTCGGGCGGATCATCTCGCTACTCCTTTCGTGCCCGCTTTGAGGCTGGACGCTCAACGGAATGCGCGTGAGCCGCGCCGAGCACAACACGGGAGCGCTCGGCTCCACGCGCGGGTCAGGCATGTCTCCTCCGGCTGGCGCTCCCTGCCCCACAGGCTCATTTCGATCAGTCTACAGATACCCTCCGACAGGCTTCCCACCATGAACGGCCGCGGCGGTTTGCGGCTGACACGTTAATCGCGAACCACCCCAGTCATTGCGCGTTGGCAGTCCAGTTCCACTCCCCCAGCTCACACACCACAGTCTGCCCGAGAATGGACACCTCCCACCTCAAGTCGATGACCCCGCTCGCTCCGGTCGGGGAGGTGACTCGGCCTTGTATCTCCCCAATGCCCGAAGCGGTGATTACGAACTCACCCTCGGTGATTGGATACTGGCCTGAAGACGTGGAACTCATAGAATCCGCCGACATCCCGCCGCACTTCAGGTTGCTGAGGGTGACTTCGACCGAGGTGATCGAACTCCTGTCGTCTGAGATCACCAGGCGAAGGTTGGCGCTGCTTGCCCCCTTACCGATGGCGATGGGTCCGCTGAAGCTGACCCCGTCTGTAGCGACGGGGTCGGCCACCGGCCATTCGGGAGTGGGCAGTTGAGTCGGGAAGAAATCGACCGCCCACCATTCGAGGGTGGGCGACGGAGTCGGGGTGAACGTGGCCGGAACTGCAGTGCCGGTGGGTGTCGAGTGGGGGATAGAGGTTGCTGATGGGGGCAATGGCGTGGGCGGAGTTGAGCGCGCTGTCTGAGGAGAGCACGCGGTAAGGAGCGCGGCGAACGCACAGAATAGAGAGAACCTGATCATGGGATGTCTCTCCTCCAGATGCCCAGCGCGCAGGTCGAGACCGGCTGAGCCGACTGTCACCAACTGTGGAGCTCTGCTGCCCACCGGCTCCGGCGGTCTCCCCGCCCATTATCGTTCATCTTGGCAGGCGAGGCACCTGGCCCATAGTGGCAGCCAGGCGGGTCAGCATCAGCCAGAGACTGTGGGAAGACCCTGAAACTACGATTCGCGTTCCCTCTCCCCGCCGGACTCGCGCGGGCGAGTTCCCGCCAGCCCGTAGACCTCACGGTTCAACCCATCTCTGGATGGAATGAGAGGGCCGATCCAACCATCGGAAACGAACCCGACGATTGTCGGAACCACCTTTTCGGCGGCGCCTAAGTACTCTCCCACACATATACGATGATGTATCCTGCCTGCCGCAGGAGTATACTCATCTTGTCCGCCGCGGGAGGAGCACGTGCCGAGGCATAGCCCATTCATCATCGAGCTGTCGCCTGCTGAACGAGCTTCCCTGGAGTCCACGAGTCGTCGCTATTCAGCACCGTATCGTGACGTCGTCCGGGCTCGGATCGTGCTCTTGGCCGCCTACCGCCAGGAGAACACCGAGATCGCCCGCCGGCTCGACCTGCCGGTGCAGATCGTGTCGAAGTGGCGAAAGCGCTTCTTCGAGGAGGGCCTGGCGGGCCTGGCGGAGCGCTCCCGGACCGGCCGCCGGCCGGGTTTTCCCTCCAGAGCTCGTCGTCGCCGTGAAGGCGATCGCCTGTGAGCTGCCGGCCCGCCTTGGCCTGCCCCTCTCGCGGCTTCACGTCCCCGACATTCGGGCCGAGGTGATCCGCCGCGGTCTCGTCGCGTCGATCTCGGACACGACGATCTGGCGCTGCTCCTCGAACGCCTGGCGATACGAGGCTCCGGCCGGCTGGCCAAGGCCGCGTGAATACATCACCGAATATCCGTGCTACGGCACTAAGACAACACTGAGATGGAGGCCTTCAATAGTCGCTTCAAGACCGAAGACCGGTCGCTGCTCCTCGACGCACAGAGTTTGACCGAACTGAAGCTGCTTGTGGCCGAAAGGATGGTCTACTACAACAACGTCAGGAGGCATTCATCGATTGGCTACCGAGCACCATCGCAGGTCATCGCGACACTGCAGCCATGGTCGTAGCCTCCCCGCAATTCCAAGCGTCTGAGCCTGTTCAAGATTCGGCGTTCACCGCCGATTGCGATGCGGCGCGGATTGGGTTAACCTACAGATGGAGCTACGGAGGCTATGAGCTCCTGGGCACGTCCGAGAACAAGCCAACCGCCGACGCCAAGCTGGTTGCGGGCGCCCTCTGCCTGGACTCCGCCAACACTGCCAAGTGGCATGCCTCGGCGAACCCAGACGAACGGCTGAGGGCGTATGGCGATTTCATGGCGTGGAGCCTGCGGGCCGAGGTCCTGACGAAACCGTAGGCTGCCCAGCTTCTGCGCGAGGCGCGACACCGCCCGACCGCGCCGGCAGCCGCGCTTTGCCAGGTTCTCTTGCCGCGCGAGTGGATCTCCCGCATTTTCGGGGCTATTGCCTCAGACCGCATCCGAAGGCGACCACGACAGGCGGAGGCTAGATATGCGACCCCGTGTGACCATGACCCTCGTGCTGGCAGCGCTCCTCGCTGGCTGTGGAGACGGGGCTGGCACCCCCACGACGACTACCGGAACACTGACTTCGACCACCAACGAAGCACCGGGCACCACCACGACTGAAGCACTGGCCACCACCACCCTCGCGGCGGGCATCGTGTCCTTCTCCGGCACTGGTGCCTTCGTCTCGCCGCCTTTTTCCCTTCCCGGGCCCTCCAGCCGCTACATCGTGGAGTCCACCGCCGGTCGGGTCGGGGACGGCACGTGCATGATGGTAGTCAGAATCGGGCAAGGCGGCCCGTTCGGCGCGACGGAGGTCTTCTGGTGGGGAACCTATACGTACGAGAATGGGCCAAGTACCGAGACGTACACACAGGAGCTGACCGACGTTTCTCCCTCGGACCAGTTCCTGCTGGTCACCGAGCCCGAAGAGGGCTCCGACTGCAGCTGGACCGTGACCCTGCGACCAGCCTGACACCCCTCCTCCGCACCGATTATCGAGGGTCTGCCCCAGTGTGCGGCCATGCCCCTGAGAAGGGGTGTACTTGGCGAATGCTGGCCCAGGGGCTGGCGACGTCAGTGGCCCCTCGGCCCCCCTTGCGGGGCTTTGCCAAGATCCTCTTCTCTCTGACACTTCGCCGAGTGCTGCTTCTTGCTCATGGCCAATGGATCCTTCCTCAGCAGCCCTCCGCGTAGCCTACCTCAGGCTCCGAAGACGTCAACTCCACATTGCCGCGCTGTCCAACTTGCGGGGGTCATAACCTTCCGGCACTTCATCTCGTCCTATGGGTAAGAAGAAGACAGGAATGCGTAGGCGCATCTGTGTTGATGTCCCAATCAACGGGCCAGGCATTCCCCCCGGCGACCCCGATTTGGCGATCTGGGCCGAGCAGGGTGAGCAGTCACTTCAGGACATCGTCTACCCATCCGCTCGCATGAGAGGGCCGAGTTTCCATTGTCCGCAGCTTGGACACTTGGGACCTTTCTGCGAGAAGTTGTGGCAATTCAGGCAGTAGGCCTTGCCACAATCGGGACATTCCGTGCCCGGGAAGATCGCAATACCTCCCCGCACGCCGTGCTTGCGTATCAAGCCCCCGCAGGATGCGCACCTCGGCAGGGTCTCGGCTTGGCTTCGTCTGCCAAATAGCGTCTTGAGGAAACTCATGGGATATCTCCTCTCAGTTGTGCACAGGGCTGTACGGGATCCCACAACCCTGGAGGAACCTAGGGCGCGGAACCGCCCACCGTACGCAGCGCCCGCGCGGCGGGTGTCAAAGACTCGCTCGCGTGCAAGACTCGCCAGAATGGCCGGAGCCTTCTCTGGAGCGAGGGATTGGCCGCGTCGGGTGCATGCCGTGTTGGGCCGGACTTGGTCCCCCAGTCTCTCTATCTCCAACGGGGTTTTTGCCCAATCAGTTCGCGATGGCTGTGGCTATCCATGATCTTCAGAGTAGGGAGCTGGACAAAGCCTTCCGGATACAGAAGTACGGGCTATGGCTGCGAAGCCAACCACTGCCGCCAAGCTGCGGCGTCTTCTCCAAAGTCCCGTCCGGTGATGCTCTCCAGTGCGCGAGCGGGGCGTATGTATGTCGACGACCAGGTCTCGTTTTCCAGCAGCTCGATCAGCACCGGGATGGCCTCATCGGCCGCCGGCCCGATGCCTCCCAGCGCATCCACGGCCGCCCACCCCACTTTGAAATCCTCATCGTCAATTGCGTCGATCAGGTCGGGGATGGCCGGAGCGGCCTTCGGCCCCATCTTTTCCAGCGCCTGGGCGGCCACGTAGCGTGTCAACGAGTCGCTGTGATGAAGCGCTGTTATCAGTGCCGGGACGGCCCGGCTGTCTGACATCTCCCCCAGAGCATCAATGACACCGTACCGCACATCTGGGTCGGAATCAATAATGGCCTCGATCAACGCCGGCACTGCTTCGGCGGCTGACGGGCCGAATGCACCCAGCGCTCTGGCTGCGACAGCGCGCGTCTGCGGGTCCGCATCGCCCAGCATCTCCGCCAGTACGGGTATCGCGCCGGAGGCTTCCGGATCTGTGTATGTCAGTTGATTCGTTGCAGCCCCGCGCAGCGCGGCAGTGTCGGCTCTCAACGCCGACACCATCGCCGGGGTGCCCCACCATGTCTGCAGCATCTGTGTCACAAACCAGGACCAAACCCACTCAAAAGGTGTCTGGTCGGGCTGGGTCGGGCATTCCGAAACATAGCTAAGTCCAACTCCATCCCCGGTGGACCTGGTACTTTTCCTCGACAGGGTAATCGTCCTGTATCCTTCGGCAGAGAGGGTCGCCTCGCCTGTCAACTCGGCGTCGAGGTAGCAGTCTGAGCCGAATCCGGTTACTTCCTCTGCGTAGGGCGTGAACTGCAGCGTCACCGAGAGTACCGCCTCGCAGCCAGCCCCTTCTCCGATCGTCGCCTCAACCCCCATGCGGCTTAGAATCCCCTGCAGTTCCTCGGCAATGGGCTCGCTGTGACCACTAATGCCGGCATAGGTTTGCTCTACCTGGATGCACACGCTGTTTACCGAAGTGACCCAATCCGTGCTCTCCGCGACCGGGGACTGGATCGCCCCGGGCGCACCTGATGAGACCGGCAGTCCCGCGGGCGTACCCGTTGAGCCCGGCAGCACCGCGCAACCTACCAGCAGCGCGAACAGCAGGATCAGTCCAGTCTGCACAAACTTCTTGATGCGAACACCTTTGGTCATCTTTCGGCTCCGTGGACAGACAGAATCGAGCTATGGATTGGAGATGGCGTTATGGACCCACAATGATCCATCACGATTTCTCTATGCAATGTGTCTGCACACTCGTACTCCAGGCTTTGCGATGCTACAACCTTGCTCTGTGGAGGCCTATCGATGGAGCTCTGCTGCCCGCCGGCCATGGCGGGCTCCCAACCATTCTCGCGCATCTCGGAAGCCAAGGCACCTGGCCCTGGCCGCTAACCAGGCAGGTCAGCGCGTTGATGGGCGCACGGGATATGACCATTACCCTTCGCCTTGACCGCGGACATATACCTCACGACAAGAGAGGAGCATCCGGGCCGATTCGATGCCCTGGAGTACGTGCTCCAGGGCGCCGTGAAGGAAAGTCTGGACGGCTTCGCCTGGAATCGGTGGACGACATGGCCGGAATACGCACCCGCCGTGACCAGCGCTTCGCTGCTCTGCGGATCCTCGTCATCCCCAGCAACCACGACCCTGACCTGTCGCAAGGTGATATCGCCGCAAAGAGCGTTGAGGTCATCACGGAGCCCCAGCTGCTGGCGCTTGACCGACCGCGCCCAGGAGCCCTCCGGATCCCGTACAAGTCGCAGGAGACGATGGGTGAGCATATTTCGCCGCTCAGCGGGAGTCTGGAGGACGGGCGATGGGTCATGATCGGGCGCGGCGACTGGGATGAGGGCGTCAGGGCGCCCAACCCCTATGAACCCGGTGTGTATATGCCGCTGACCAGGAAGGACCTGGCGGCCTACAAACCCGGGAAGGTGCTCCTTGGGCATGCGCACCTGTCGCTCGACCTGGAGCTGGGTTCACTACCCCGGGTCCCCCTACCCCGCGGACATCACCAGAACAGGACCGCGGCGGTCCCTTCTGATTGAAACCGAGACCTACTCTGCATCTCGCAGGGCGGATGCGAGGCCTTTGGTCTCAGTGAGAAGCCAATCACCCGCCCAACGCCATTCGAGCGGCGCCGGCAGGCCCGGCTGTGGCGGTGTAGATTCGAGCGTCAGCAGAAGGGCCTGAGCCCTGGGATGTTCTTCGGCCGCCGCCACCAGAGCGCGGACTTCGCGCTCGTAGGTATCTGGCTCATGAACGTCCGCGGAGACCTGCACAAGAAGAGGCGGGAGGTCAGGCGCCGAGGCCAGGAAGTCAACCTCGTATCCCTGGCTGGTGCGAATGTAGGCGACTTCGTAGCCACGGCGCTCCAGTTCCAGGAGAACCACGGTTTCCAGAGCATGCCCCAGGTTGGGCCGGCCCGACCGCTCATAGATCGGGATGAGCCCTGGATCGACAGGATATACCTTTCGTGGGTTGACCATCCGCTGCCGCTCGGAGGCCGTATGCAGCGAGACCGTGCGGATGAGGAAGGCGTCCTCCAGGAAACCCAGGTAGGCGTGGAGCGTGTCCTTCCCTACCGCCAGTCCCTGCGAGCGAAGGCTGGCGTAGAACTTCTGCACGCTGAAAAGGCCGGCGGGATTGCCCAGCAGATGACGCTGCATATGGCGCAGGGGGAGCGGATTGGATACGCTGTAGCGCTCGATGACATCGCGCAGGACGACAACATCCACGTAGCTGCGCAACAAGGCCGTACGATCTCGCTCGTCGAGGCCCTGGGCTTCCGGGAAACCTCCCACCTCTAGGTAGCGATGAAGACGGTGATCCAGGTTGGAGCGGCTGCTCGCAGGCAGCCTGTTCCAGGCTGCCTCAGGCTCTGCGCCGGCATGCCGGAGCGCCTCGCGGAAGCTGAACGGGTGGATCAGCACCTCCAGCGCCCGGCCACGCATGCTGGTGGCCACCTCTCGACTGAGCAGCCGGGCCGAAGATCCCGTGAGGAAGAGGTTCACCTTCTCCGTGTCGATCAGCCGGCGGATGAACTTCTCCCAACCGGGAACCGTCTGGATCTCATCCAGGAAGAACGTGACGCGCGGGTCAGTGCGCAGGGCCGGGTAATCCCGGAAGTACTCTTCGACGAGCCACGCCAGGTCGGCGACCTGCAAGCCCGCCAGTCGGTCATCCTCCAATCCAAGCAGGGGCAGCGCCTCGCGAGGCGTGTTGGCAGCCAATCTCTCAGCCAGGCACTGCCAAAGGTATGTCGTCTTGCCACAGCGGCGGACCCCGATGATGGCCATCGCTTTCCCGGGGACCTTCGGCAATCGGACGTCACGCCGGGTCAGGCCTGGCGCCGGGGTGGAGATTGCCTCGGCAAGTTTCAGACGGAGCAGGTCACGCATGTTTATCCTTCTTGAAAGGACGGTACTTGAGTATCTTGTCCTTCCACCAAGGATACTATAGCATGATATTCTCCTTTCTACAAGGACTATCCAGGCCATGGCCTCGTCGCAAACCGGCCACGCCTGGACGGCCCGGCGCTTGCCCAAAGACCAGATCCAGGTGTTGCATGCGCTCCGCGGGGCGCGGGACAACACGGAGATGGAGTCATTTAACCGCCGCTTCACATCGTGGGCATGGGAGCTCGATGCGAACACAGGACACGCCCCAGTGCCACCTAACTGCAATCTGGTTGCATTAGCCGGCACCGGCTCCGAAGCAGAGACTCGTCTGTGGGTTGTCGGATCGCGCGTGACTCCTCTGCGACGGCGCGCTCACACTGTCGTGCTGCCAAAGCGCAGAGGGTGCGTTTCCAGGGATGCGCTTCCATGCCCCACTGTGTTGATCTTGCGCTTCGCGATCCGGGAGGCGGTGCGGTGGCCAGGTCGATGCGCATGAAGAACGATCCGTGGCATGCCCGGCTTCTGTGCGCATGCGCGGCGGGAGGGTTGGGACTTGGGCTGCTTTTTCGCTAACCCACGCCTAAATTAAGTGTTTGCGCTTCATCATCCGCTGGTCGAATGGGACTTGACAAGTTAAGTGATGCGGCTTAACATTGAAGAAATGAAGCAAAATAGCTACATTGCGGTCATTGGGGACATCATTGCCTTCAGGGAGGCTGAGGAACGTGGAGCCCTTCAGGCCCGCTTGAAGGCAGCCATCGCAGGGGCCAACTTGGCCTGTCGCAACACCCTTGCGTCCAGCTTCATTCTGACGCTAGGAGATGAATTCCAGGGTCTCCTCAACTCCACTGATGACATGCATCGGCTCCTCGCATGTTTCCGTGCAGACTTGCATTCGGCCGAAGTCCGCTTCGGAATCGGCATCGGTCCCCTTGACACACCTCTCGAAGCTCAAGCTCTCGGAATGGACGGTCCATGTTTTCACCGTGCGCGGGATGCTGTTGAACGAGCAGCTTCCCGACAAACGTATGTGGAGGTTTCGATCCCGGACGACTCCGGCGACCAGGGGGTATTTGATATCTACGCAGTGCTATCTGCGGCTATTCGGCACAGATGGACTAGGCGACAGCGCCAAGTTGTCGACCTTACAATGGCGGGATCGGAAGGGAAAGAGGTTGCCGTCCGGCTAGCCATCACTCCGAGCGCGGTTAGCCAGCATCTGCATGCCGCCGGGGGTCAGGCGATCACTGAAGCTACGCGTACGTGGCAGGCAGCCCTGCATCGTGCATTCCTTCATCTAGAGTAGGAATTCTATGCCTTATCCGACCCTGGCATTCCCACTCCTCTTGCTCCTCCCCGAGTATGGCTTCCAGACCCGGAAGACGGTTATAGGAGGCCTGTCGGGGGGGCGGCGGGCGCAAGGTCATCTATATAGACTGATTGGCTGGTTGCTCCTGGTGTGGGCTGCTAGTGCTTGGCGCAACCCTTCTGATCTTGGCCTGCTGGCGGCGGGTTTTGCACTTGGGGAATTGACGGCAATCGTCCTCCACCGAACGATTCGCGGCCAAGTCGCGCTGGGCCTTCCCCATGGCGGCCCGGTTGCCCATCTAATCCTGACTCCACTGCAAGAAGTTGCTCTTTAACAACCCAAACCTAGGCCGAGAGCCAGTTCAGACCTTAGCCAGCGCGCCAGGGAAGCCCACGCGGAGGCAAAGGAAGAAACCACAGCCGCTGCGGACAGGCGATTGGGTTCGCCTTGTGCGCTTTTTGCGACTTGCTCTGCCTTTCTTCTTGTTGCCAGGCAGCGTTGAATACGCCGCACATTGGCTGTGGCGGCAGAGGCGATCATCATGCAGGCGATGCGGAATTGTCCGCGTACGGGCAGTTTGCCTGCGGGGAAGGGATGTTTCACTGAACCCACAGTGGCTTCGACTGCAGAGCGTAAGTTGTGGCTGTTGCCTTTGTGGGCCAGGTATTCCTTACGCCCAACGGAAGACCGCGTGGCGGGTGTGGGAGCACAGATTTGGGATCCCTAGCACGGCACAAAGGTGCTAGGGTGCCAGCCGGCCGCGCCCTACGCCAGGTGCTCCGCCACCAACAGCTCGATGGCCTGGCGTATGGATGCCGTTCCCTGGCGCTGGGCCTCGGAGTAGAGCTCGTTGGCCGCGTCGGCGTTCAGACGGGGTGCGCCCGTGCTCATGCGATCCACGTGACGCCGCAGCTGGGCGCAGGCCCCGGCCAGCCCCAGGTACTCGGCCACGTAGGATAGCATCAGGAACGGCGCGAACTCGGCGAGATTGTCCGTGCTGGCCTGGATCACCACGCTGCGGATCCACCAATGCACCGCCCCCGGCAGGTCCCGCTGGCCCCAGGCTAGGTCGCCCATGCCTTCGCAGAGCGAGAACTTGCTGCGCGCGGCCCTGAGGCCCTCCTCCAGCCAACGGCGCGCGTCTGCGTGCTCGCCGCGCCGGCCATGGAGCAGGCCGAGCCAGAAGTATGGGAAGGCATAGTCGGGCTGTTGCTGGCGCAGGGCGTGGGCCAGGCGTAACGCCTCGTCGGTCTGCCCCGCGTTCGCGGCCTTCGCGATCGCCCGCGCCTCGGGGGGGATTTCGTGCCCCTGCCGGGTATCGTATCGCTCCCGCAGGTCGATCTGGAAGCAGCCGTCCACGAAGGGGTCACCCGTGGGTGCGAGGGCCCTGATTGCGCGGGCTATGGGCTCGACCGCCGCCGGCCGCTCCACCCCGGGCACGCGCCGGGCGATGCCCTCCAGGGCCACGCGGGCATCCTCTGTCACCGCGGCGTCGCTCTCCAGCACCCGCCGGATGGCCGCCACGCAATCCTGGTCTCCGGTCTCTCGGAGGACAGTGAGGATCTGCTTGCGGTAGTAGGTCTGGAATTGGCGGTTGCTGGGGTAGGTCCGCTCCAGGTCTGCCAGGAGCTCGGCGTGCGCGGCCTTGCCGGTGCGGACGAAGGCATCGATCACCGGCTGGAGCAAGTCGTCGGTCCGGTGTTCCTGCCAGAGGGCGAAGAGGAGCCTCCCAATCGCCTTGGGCGTCGCGAGCTCGCCCAGGGCGCGGTTGACCTCGGGGTTGCTGGAGTCGCCATAGTTGTGGGCGCGGATCAGGATCCTCTCGAACTCGGCCGGGGAACAGATCGCCTTGAGGCGCTCCAGCGCTCCAGGGATGCGCACTAGCGCCGAGCATGGCGCACCGTCCTCTCCCGATTCCCCATCGGGCACCGCGCCATGCTCGTCGATGCGGCCGGGCTTGACCGCCCGCGAGACCTCCAGGAGCGGCTCGATCGCCTCCAAGCCCAGCGTGCCCAGCGCCTGCGAGATCCAGTGGCTCAGCCGATCCTTGTCCCGGGCCGAGCGGAAGAGATCCATGAGCGCACCGATGACCTGGGAGCGCTCCTCAGAGGTGAGACCGGCGACGATCGCCGTCCGTACGTTGGCTCCCGCATGCATCAGCGCCTGCCCCACGACAGCAGGCACCTGGCCCGGGCTCACCTGGGGCTGCAGTCCATCCTTGCCGCCCGGCATCCGCAACAGCCCCGCGCAGGCCGCCGAGGCCAGCTGCCATCGCGCCAACTCATCCGTGGAGCCCCGCGCATACTCCAAGATCTCCAGGAGAGGTGCCCGGCAGGCTTCGGTGCCCACCTCCCCCAAGAAGTCGCAGAGCGGCACGCCCACGCGCGGATCCCCCGCGGGGCGGAACGTCCGCATGAGGGGTGCGATGGCCGCCTCCCGGTTCGCCAGCTTCCCAAGCTTGCTCCAGGCCTCGCTGCGGTGGTAATAGTCCTCGGCGCCGAT
>Ga0315274_10010025_pt1 | contig 13648 bp, 14 predicted proteins | sample YL17G02_20_MG_FD_203700 | JGI IMG/M metagenome (GOLD analysis project Ga0315274, IMG submission 203700) | Sediment microbial communities from Yellowstone Lake, YNP, Wyoming, USA - YL17G02_20 | ecosystem: Environmental > Aquatic > Freshwater > Lake > Sediment | place: USA: Wyoming | collected...
GCCGCTTATTAATTTTCTTTTTTGCTTTCGCGCGGTACGCAGTACGCGATACGAAAACCTGTGACTTGGAACTTGCGACTGGAGTACTGGGTAACCGGGGCACTGGTGACCTTGTGACATGGTGACTTATAATATGAAGCTCGGCATTCTTTCGGATAGCCACGATAATTTGCCCAAGATAGAAAAGGCGGTGAAGTTTTTTAATAAGCAGAAAGTGGGTTTTGTATTGCATGCCGGAGATTTTGTGGCGCCGTTTACTATTCCCAAATTAAAGAATCTTAACTGCGATTGGAAAGGCGTATTTGGCAACAATGACGGAGAAAGAATCGGGCTGGACCGTATATCCGCAGGCAAAATCCAGGAAGGCCCTTTAAGAATTGAACTTGACCACAAAAAGGTTATCTTGGTCCACGATATAAATACTATTAGCCCTGGCAGGGAAGATGCAGCTTTGGTTATCTTTGGGCATACGCATAAGCCCGAAATTTTAAAGAAGGACAACCAACTCCTCATTAATCCCGGTGAAGCTGGTGGCTGGTTAACGGATAAATCTACTGTGGCCATTGTGGATTTAACTGCCTTATCCGGCAAGATTTTTAATCTCTAGGCCCATCAATATGATTCTCCTGCTCAGACCAGAAGAAAAAAATCTACTTAAAACAATTTGGGTATTTGCTAAAAAGCGAAAGATAAAACTCTATCTTGTAGGTGGTATCTTGCGCGATATTTTGCTAAACAGAAATAAGGATAACCTCGATATCGATTTTTGTTTAAAAAAAGGCGCGATAAATTTTGGCAGAAAACTGGCCAAAGAAATTAAAGCCGGTTTTGTGGTTTTGGATAAAGAGCATGGCGCAGCCCGCTTAGTAAAAAAAATAAACCCCGTTAGAGACTATAGAGTAATAAAGAAGAGACGTGGTGTCTCTAACGGGGTAAAAGATAAGGCCTGTACCTTGGACTTTACGGATTTTCGCGGCAAGACTTTAGAGGAAGACTTGCTGCATCGCGACTTTACCATAAACACCCTGGCTTTGGAATTAGAGAATGTCTTTACAAAGGATGATTTGAATAATCTGCTTATTGACCCCTGCCGTGGTAGAGAAGATCTAAATTCTAAAGTCATAAAGGCGGCCAACAAAAAGGCCTTTGATGAAGACCCTTTAAGGATATTACGCGCCTTTAGTTTTGCCTGCCTATTCGGTTTTAAGATAGATAAAGAAACCTTAAAGTTAATAAAATTAAAGAAAAATAAATTATCCCGGGTTTCCTTTGAACGCATCCGTGATGAACTATTTAAAATTCTGGATAGCTCATGTGCCTTTGATTGTCTCCTTACGCTGGATAAACTAAAAATCTTAAAGATAATTTTTCCGGAGATTGAGCTGATGCGCAATGTAAAACAAGGGCCTTATCATCATCTGGATGTCTGGGAACACACCCTGGAGACAATTAGGCAGCTTGAAGGTTTAATTAAAGAATTAAAAAACCATACAGAAGTTAGAAGTTATCTTAATGAAGTTATTTCATCCGAAAGGAGGCGGCGTGCCCTGATAAAATTAGGCGCGCTTTTGCATGATATTGGAAAACCTCAGGCGCGGCGCCGTAAAAACGGCAAAACCATCTTCCATGGCCACGAAAGAATTGCCTTGGAGATAGTCGAGAATATTACCCAGCGCCTCAGGCTTTCTAATGACGAACTGAATGCCTTAAAAAGAATAGTTTTCTGCCATCTTCGCCCCGGATATCTGGCTGATCATGAAGTAATTAGCAGCCGGGCAAAATTCCGTTTTTTCCGTGACACCGCAAATGAGGCGGTGAGTATCCTTTTAATTGGCATTGCGGATCAACGCGCCACTAAAGGGCCGTTGACTACCAAGGCATCGCGTATTAAGCATGAAATGGTAGTTTTTGGCTTAATTAAGGAATATTTTAAAAGAAAAAAAGAAAAGAAACCGGTGCGGATTATAAATGGCGATGATTTAATCCGGAAATTCAAATTAGAGCCATCATCATTAATTGGCAAGATTTTACGTGAGATAGAAGAGTTACAGGCCATCGGTAAGATAAAGACCAAACAAGAAGCCTTTAAGATAGCAGAAAAATTCATTTGATAAGAGAGTTACGACCGCCGACATAAATGAAAAAAGTTTTCCTTATTTTTATCATTTTGTTTATCATTATTAGTGCCGCTATAATTTATTTAAACCAGGTATTCCTGCCTACAAAAATTAAATCCCTCATCGTCTCTGGTCTCCAAGAAGCAACCCAGAAAAAGGTAAGCCTTGAAGCATTACAATTTCACATATTTAAGGGCCTGGTATTAAAAAACTTGGTCATATCCGATGACCAAAAAGCAATCGTAAATATCAAGGAGGTTTCCTGCACATTTCTGATCCTGCCTATTTTTAAAAAAAAGATTATTATTCCTGCTTTAAAACTTAAATCTCCCGCTATATTTTTAGAAAGAAGGAAGGATTTTACATTCAATATCCAGGATTTATTCCCGGAGAAAACTATACAGGCACCGAAGGCAAAGTTTACTCCGCCTTTGCGCGCAAGGGCGGAGTTCAGTATATTTATTTACAAAGTCAGCATAACTAATGGGAGTATTCGCTTTCAAGATGATACCCTATCCCCAGCATTCACTAAAAACATCGAGAACTTAAATTTAGTTATAAATTTATCCTTGCCGGCAAGCGTAAAATTTACACTTAAATCAGAAATACCCGCCTCTCTTGCTATAAAGATAAACGCCACCGGTGAATATAAGATACCCGATAAACAGTTTACCAGTCGAATCAATATAAAAGACTTCTCTCCTCGGGAATTCCAGGACTACTACCAGGGTTTAGGTATTGTTATTCCCGAAGGCGTGCTTGAGGCAGTGATAGACCTTAATCTCAAAGATAACATTATGGATGTTAAAATATCCGCACAAAATAAAAACCTGGCGATATCTAAGGATAAGATTTCGCTTAACTTAAATTCGCAAATAAACGCGGATTTAAAATATAATCTGACAAATAAACAAAGAGAGTATTCCGGAATAGCTAATATTACCAAATCGAATATTATAGGATTAGAATTTGTCGGGCCGATAACCGATATCAATGGAGGAGTGCAATTCGATAATGCGGGCATTAATTCAGATAAACTAAATGCTAATATCTGGGCAATACCGGTAGAGGCAGAGTTAAAGCTCAGTGATTTCAAAAACCCATGGTTAAGCATTGACCTGACCCCGAGATTAAACCTTAATGCTCTAGAGGGGTTGTTAAGGGATAAGTTTAACATTATCTTTCCAGCCGATATTCACGGCAGAGGTAATTTATCCCTTAAAATAGAAACCAGGTTACCTGCGGTTGGCCCGCCCCAAATAAAGGGATCGCTGGATATTATTAGGGCAATATTGAAGCTAAAGAAGGTTAGAGCTCCTATCGAAGAGATTAGCGGTCGGCTGGAGTTTGATCAAAACCAGCTGAAATGGCCGCAGATAAAATTCAAATATTTAGGTTTACCTTATAAGACTACCGGCGTGTTGACAAATTTTCAGTCTCCCGCCGTGCAATTAGAGCTATCCTCAACCGACCTTTCTCTGGAGTCTGTGTTCACCATTGAGCAAAGATTGATTAAGTTAACGGAATTACAAGGCCGTTATCTTAATTCAAAATTTTCCCTGGGCGGCGAAATTAATACCGCCGAACCGTATAATTTAGAGGCCGATGTAAGCGGCCAGTTAAATATAAATTTGCCTGATATTAAAGAACTTTTGAAGAAATTTTCCTCCGGAGGCGGATCCGCCACGAATTATGGCGGAAAAGATCGGTTAGAGCAGATTAAGCCAGAGGGAGTAATAAATGCACAATTCAAGGTAAAAGGCAATATCAATAATCCGAAGTCCTGCGCCATCGAGGCCCAGCTTTCCAGCCCTGTTGTATCCGCTTATGGTTTAAGGGGCACAGAGTTCTTTCTTGATTATGGCCAGGCAGAAGGTATAGCTGATATATCCCGTATTTATTTATCTTTTTACGACGGTACAATTGAGGCAGGTGCAAAGATGAATTTAAATTCAGAAAATCTCCCCTTTTGGGTAAGCGCGGCGATGCAGGGCGTAAAGATTGAGAAACTAAAACTGGATACGGCTGCCAAAGAAAAAGATATCTGCGGCACCATTTCAACTCAGTTGAAGATAAATGGCTTCTCTAAGGACATCTCTAAGTTAAACGGAGCAGGCCAGATTAATATTACAGAAGGAAACCTCTGGCAGTTGAATTTATTTAAAGGCCTAGGGGCTTTGCTCTTTGTTAAAGATTTCAGTAAAATTATTTTTAGCGAAGGCTCGTGCGGGTTTTCTATGCAGGATAAATATATCTTTACGGATAATTTGAAGCTCAAAAGCAATATTGCCGAACTAGCTGGATCCGTAAAAGTAGGTTTTGATAGCTCTGTCGATGCCTCGCTTAATGTCCAAATCTTGAATGAGATGGTTCCTTTAACTGGTACCTTCAAAGATATTACCACTGCAATTCTTGGCCAAACAGGGAGATTCGGGGTAATAAAAATCAGCGGAACACTTAAAGAGCCTAAATACAAATTTCAACCCGCGGTAGCGGATATCATTAAAGGATTAAAAGACGTTTTCTTCGGAAAGTAAATTATTGGTTCGGTTTTTGTATTGACAGAAAACAGAGGTAGAGTTACTATAATTTTGAAAAAGACATACTATAAAATCACGTATAATCGGTTGATTATACGGCAAGATTATACGAGGAGGTGGTATATGCTTATTAAACTGGTAAGCAGAATAGCTTTAATTTTGTCTATGGTCACGCTGGCATTGGCGGTAAATATAGTTCAAGCAGAGGATGAGCCCCAGCACAACTTAGATGCATATTTGCGATATATACCTTCCCGTTCTGCTAAGACAATCTCAGGTAAAGTAGAAATTATTGAGTCGGAAGCCGAATATAGTTACCAATTTAAGGTATTTGATAAATTACCGGTAAAATTTTCTTTAACTCCTCAGTATATCGGCATAGAAAATACTACTGAAGTAGAATTGCCATCAAATTTAACCGGCTTGACCACTGATATTGAGGTTACCCTGCCATTTTTTAATTTTTATGAGACATATCTACGTTTAGGAGTCAGTCCTTCTTTCTACGGTGATGATTGGGATTTTGAAACCTCCAATTTCCGCATCCCGATGCGTTATTTTCTTATTCATCGGCCAAACGACCAATGGACCTTTATCGCAGGCGTGGCCATATACCCGGATTTTGAGAGCGAGGTTTTACCTATATTGGGATTTATCTATAAGCCCAACGATAAATTGACCTTTAATATTGTTCCGAAAAGGCCAAACATTTCTTATTTAGTTAATGATCAGCTTACCTTATTTGCTGAGGGAGGCGGTTCTTCAAACAGCGAATTCGAAGTAACCAAGGATAATTTAAAAAATGTGGTCTTACGTTATAAAGAAATGCGCCTAGGTAGTGGCGTGAAATTTAAATTCAATGAATATATCCAAAGCTCTATCTCCGCCGGAGCGGTATTTAACCGAACGCTCAAATATCGAGATAGCCTAGGCAAGGTTAATCTCAAAGACGGTTTATATACTGAGTTTAGGATAGAGATAGGGTTATAGATGCTCGATAGCGCCCCCAAAGATAAGTGGAAAAGAATAGGGACAAATAAGAGAGCGGGGGTATTAGTCCCTTTATTTTCCATCTATTCCCAAAATAACCTGGGCATTGGTGATTTTGCAGACCTAAAGCTACTAATAGACTGGGCTCATCAAACCGCCAACTCCATAATCCAACTTTTACCCCTGAATGAAGTGGGCCCTTTTTTTTGTCCTTATGATTCTTTGAGTTCTTTTGCTTTAGAGCCGATGTATATATCTCTGAAGGCATTAGCTGCTAAGGATAAATCCTTCCCAGATAAGATAGGTAATCTTAAGAGAACGTTTCCCGCAGGTAAGCCATATGTAGATTATGGGATAAAAAAAGCGAAAATTAGCTTGCTCTGGGAGATTTATCTTCAGGATAGTAAATTACCCTGCGCAGAGTTTAAGCAATTTCAAGAAGAAAATACATATTGGTTGAATGATTTTGCGCTTTTTAAGGTGCTCAAGAGTTATTATCAAGGGCGGCCTTGGTATGAATGGGAAGATAAATATAAAAACCGCGAGTCCGCAGCGTTAGAAATTTTTCAAAAAGAGCATGAAAAAGAAGTAAATTTTCAGTTTTGGCTGCAGTGGCAATTATATAAACAGTTTCGAGAGGTAAAAGTCTATGCGCAAGAGAAAAAAGTTTTATTAAAAGGCGACCTTCCCATTCTGGTATCTAAAGACAGCGCAGATGTCTGGGCGCATCCAGGATTCTTTAAATTAGAGTTTGCCAGCGGCGCTCCGCCGGATATGTATTGCGCTAAGGGGCAGCGTTGGGGAATGCCTCCTTATAATTGGGAAAGAATTTCCGCTGGCGGATATAGATATTTAAAGGAAAAACTACGCTATGCGCAAAATTTTTATGATATTTTAAGGATAGACCATGTGGTGGGCTTGTTCCGTATCTGGAGCATCCCTTATAATGAACCCTTGGAGAATCAAGGCCTGAATGGTTTTTTTGACCCTAAAGATGAGAAAAAATGGGAAGAGCACGGCAGGCAGATATTATCCGTGATCGTTAATAGTACAGATATGCTTATTTGCGCTGAGGATTTAGGAACAATACCTAAGGAATGTCCCAAAATAATGGAAGAATTGGGTATTCCGGGTAATGACGTCCAGCGCTGGGTAAAGGATTGGAAAGTAAAACATGATTTCCTCAAGCCCCAGGATTACCGTTTTCTTTCGGTAACAATGTTATCTACCCATGATACCACAAATTGGCCAGGCTGGTGGGAGAATGAAGCCGGGACAGTGGATGAGGCACTTTTTATGAGAAAATGCGCTGACCCCCGCCAGATAAACTTCAGTCAGCTAAGAGATAAGCTCTTTGATGCTAAACTTTCTGTGCACGGCAGGTTGCGTTGGTTAAACCGTATTGATTCGGTAGAGAAATTGGCCTCTATTTTAGGTAAGAAAAAAGAAGAACTGAAGGATTTTATCGAGTTATACGAAAATAGTTATCAGGAAAAAGAGAAACTCTGGGCACAGCTGAAACTTAAAGGCCCAATGAGAGAAAAATGCGATTCAGAGATTGTAAAAGCGGCCTTGCGGCTAACTTTGGAATCGCGGGCCATATTTTGTATACATCTGTTAATAGACTGGTTATATTTAACCGATATATTTAAAGGCGACCCCTATCAATACCGCACAAATACCCCGGGAACGATAAATGATAAGAACTGGTCTTTGGTCATTCCTCTTTCCTTGGATGGACTCTTAAAGCATAAGGTTTGTCGAGTGATTAAAGAAATGATTGCTTCTTCCGGTAGGATATAAAAATGTTTGATTTTGAGGTAAGGATAGCCCAAGATAAAAAGGAAATTCAGCAGGCTTTGCAGTTAAGATATGAGATTTTTAAACTTGAAATGGTGGCAGGTTCCCCACAAAAGGAGGCCTCTAGGTTAGATGCAGATATTTACGATGATATTTGTGACCATCTGATTGTTATCGATAAAACCACCGATAAAATCGTAGGGACTTATCGGCTTATGCTTAATTCTAGACTAGATGGTAAAATGAAGTTCTATTCAGAGAAATTTTTTGACATCCGCAATATAAAAAAATTATCTAATGACCACGAAATTTTAGAATTGGGCCGTTCCTGTGTAGAGCGGAATTATCGTTCAGGGCCGGTGATCAATCTTCTCTGGAGCGGTATTGCTAAATACGTCAAAGACCATAAGGTAAGATATCTTTTTGGCTGTCCCAGGCTTTATACTTCTTCTATCCTTGAAATAAGTAAGATCTTTAAGCTGATCAAACAAAAATTTTACGCTCCAGATGAGCTTAGGGTTTACCCCCGGCCTAAAAATAAAGTTAAAGGCTTAAAACCAAACATTCTGCTTCCAAATTTCCGAGAAGTATGGCCCCATCTGCCTCCTTTAGTCAAAGGATACCTAAGGATAGGAGTGGTTGTTTGTGGTTTGCCTGCCCGGGACCCTGTTTTAGGCTCAGTGCTTATTTTTATATTGTTAGATATTCAAAAAATTCCTTCTGCTTATAAACAGCACTTCTTATAAGAAATGGTTATCTTTAAGAAGATTTCTTTGCTTCTGGGAATATTGATCTATATTCTCATGGCATTACTTCTAAAAATAATTCTCCTGCCGATCAACTCTTCCGGTTATTTCAGAATTATAAGCTGCTGGACAAGAATTTTTAGTAGATTTTTAAGATTTTTTCTTAAGATAAGAGTTAATATCGCAGGAGACCTTTCAAGATTAAAGGAAAGGGCTAATTTTATTGTTTCTAATCATTTAGGTTATTTAGACGGTATAATTTTAGGCAGCCTGTTTGCTATTATATATACATCTAAGAGTGAGGTAATGCAATGGCCTTTATTCGGATGGATGAGCGAGGCAGGAGAAACTATTTTTATTGACCGCAAAAGAAAATTTAAGTCAGCCGATTATATTCAAGAAGTTACAGAAATGCTTAAAAGAAAAGTAAATGTCTTAGTCTTTGCCGAAGGTACTTCTACCGATGGCGAACAATCGCGTCCTTTTCAAACTATACATTTTCAACCGCCCCTAAATGCAAAATCTTGGATTTTACCGCTTACTATTACCTATACAAAAATTAATGCCGAAGAAGTTAATCTTAAAAACAGGGATAAGGTTTGTTGGTATGGCCAGATAAATTTTTATCAACATCTTCTCGAGGTTCTGAAATTAAATAGCATTGAGGCAAAAGTAGTAATTCATCCCAAAATAGATTCAGCCGGTTTTTTAAAAGATGGCTATTCGCGCAAGGATTTAAGCGAGGCATTACATGAAATTATCGCGCGTAGCTACCCATTATTTAAATAGAATTCAACGAAAGATAGGAAGATTTTAGATAGCACAAAAGATATGAAGATAATAAATGAAGTAATCAGACTTAAAACTAAGGGCAACCCGGATTTATTAAATATTACCGAAGAAATAACCCGTTTATTAAAGTCGACGAAACTTAAGAAAGGTAATGTCACTGTTTTTGTGGTTGGCTCAACAGCCGCGATTACCAGCTTTGAATACGAACCGGGATTAATAGAAGATATGCAGGATTTATATGAGAAACTTATTCCCCAAAACAGACATTATCATCACGATGATACCTGGGGCGATGCCAATGGTTTTAGCCATTTAAGGGCTGCGCTTCAGGGGCCCTCTTTAACTATACCCTTTGAAGAAGGCAGGCTTTTGTTAGGTACCTGGCAGCAAGTAGTCTTGGCAGAGTTTGATCATCAGCCCAGAAACCGCCAGATAGTGGTTCAAATTATAGGAGAATAAGAACTCTGCCCGTTTCCTATCCACCTACGCGGTGGAATAGCGGTGGGGGAGGAAATGGGTTGTTAAATAGGTTAAAAATGATAAAATAACAAGGTGCATGGCGAAGGGGAGTATTTTTTGATGCTTAATCAACAAGAAATCCAACAATATATAAAAGAAAAAGGGTTAATTACTGATTATTTTAATCTGGAAACTCAGCTTACGCCCAATGGGTTTGATTTGACCGTGGCCAGCGTATTTGAATTTGATACACCAGGGGCATTAGATTTTTCCAATAAAGAGAGAATAATTCCCCAAGGTAAAGAAATCTTTCCGCAAAAAGAAAATCCAAAAGATAAACCTCGCCCTTTCTGCTACGAAGATTCGCTATGCAGTAAGAAAGAGCGGGGTAAATTCGGCACTTCGACTGCGTTCAGTGCCGATGGTGAGCGAAGTCGAACCATCGGCTGGTGGAATCTCAAAAAAGGGGCCTATAAAATAAGGACCAATGAGGTGGTTAATTTACCTAATGATTTAATTGCCCTGGCTTTTTCCCGTACCTCTTTACTGAGAATGGGCGCGTTTACCCAGCATGGCGTCTGGGATGCTGGCTTTAAAGGGAGAAGTGAATTTGTATTAGTCGTGGAAAATCCTCAGGGGATAAAACTTAAACAGAATGCCCGCATCGCGCAATTAATTTTCTTACAGATAAATGAAATAAGCCAAGGATATCAGGGGATTTACCAGGAAAAAACCGAAGCCGATGTTTAAATTATCATTATTAATTTTGGCATTTTTAGTGGTTATATCTGGAGAATTACGCGCGGATACACTATATCTTAAGAACGGACGAAGCGTAGAAGGTATTATAAAAAGTGAAAACGATGACAGTATCGAGTTAGAGGTTTGCGCAGCAGGTTCGGTGAAATTTAAAAAAAGTGAAATAGAGAGAATAGAAAAATTAACCCCTGAAGAGTCTAATGCAATGCGTCAAAAATGGGAAAGACAAAAGATGGAGAGTCAGGAAAGAATATCGATACAGAAGCTTGAAGAAGAGCGTAAGCCCAAAAAGGTAGAATTTTCTAATGAGGTTCAAGGTATAATAGTTGAGGCCACATTGAATAGGAACGTGCAGGCATCGCTAATTTTAGATACAGGTGCTTCCATTATAATGTTGAGAAAAAGTATTGCCGAAAAATTAGGGATAAATTTAGATAAGGCGAAACCGGACATGAAAGTAACTGTGGCTGATGGTCGTCAAATTAATGCAAAACATATTATCTTAGAAAGTGTAAAGGTGGAAAAAGTAGAAGCAGATAATGTGGATGCCGCTGTGCTATTGGATGAGGTTGGGGATGTTAGTTTTGGTGATGGATTATTGGGTATGTCTTTTTTAAAGAGGTTCAATTTTAAAATTGACCATAAGGACAAAAAGTTAATTCTAGAGAAATTATAAGAAGAAGTAGTTCCGACTCGCAAGATGTGCCAAAATTCTCTTCGATAATTTTGGCACGCTCGTCGGAATAAATTCGCCCCCGCTGATTCGCTTTGATTCGCTTTACTCATCAAAGCGAATCAAAGCGGCGGGGGCTCATTTATGAAATCATATACCGAATACCTTTGGTTTAATACTAAAAATCGGCAGGAATTTGTCAATATTACACCTCAAGTGGAAGAAACGGTGCAGAAAAGCGGGGTAAAGGAAGGCTTGTGTTTAGTTAATGCCATGCATATTACCGCCAGTGTATTTATTAATGATGATGAAGAAGGGTTACATCGGGATTTTAGCCAGTGGCTGGAGAAATTGGCGCCCTATGGTAAGGATAAGTATCAACATAACTTAAGCGGAGAAGATAACGGCGATAGCCATCTAAAGCGCACGGTGATGGGCAGGGAAGTGGTAGTTGCGGTTACTGGGGGAAAGCTAGATTTCGGTCCCTGGGAGCAGATTTTTTACGGCGAATTCGACGGCCAGCGCAGAAAGAGAGTTTTGATTAAAATTATCGGTGAATAGAAACAGGGACACCCTTTCAGCCAATCGGGGGACACCCTTTCAGACAAAGCTAAGGGTGTCCCCAAGGAGTTAAAATGGATATCAAAGGTTGCGATATCAAAATAGTCCAAGGCGATATTACCGAACTGAAAGTCGAGGCCATAGTCAATGCGGCTAACAATAAATTAGTGATGGGTGGTGGAGTGGCAGGTGCAATAAAGAGAAAAGGCGGTAAAATTATTGAAGATGAGGCGGTTAAAAAAGGGCCCATAAAAATTGGCGAGGCAATAGTTACCTCAGCAGGTAATTTACCTTCTAAATACGTCATTCATGCTGCCACTATGGGAATGGACTTTAAGACCGATGAATTAAAAATCCGAAATTCTTGTAAGAATGCCTTAAAGGTGGCAGAGGAATTAAAGATAAATTCTGTCGCCTTTCCCGCCTTGGGTTGCGGTGTCGGCGGATTCCCGCATCTGGCAGCAGCTAAGATAATGGCCCAAGAGGTATTTAGACATTTAAGAGAAACCAAATCGGGTTTAAAAGAAATAATCTTTTGTTTATACAATAAAGAGGCATTTGAGGTTTTTGATAAAGGTGTGCTCAGTTATTTGGAATATATTATTTACAAACTTCAAAATGGCCCATTTACTACCGTAGATGCTATTATAGAAATAAATGATGGAATTGTGCTTATTGAAAGGAGTAATCCACCGTTTGGCTGGGCGCTTCCCGGTGGTTTTGTGGATTATGGTGAGAGTTTAGAAGAGGCGGTAATTAGAGAAGCAAAAGAAGAAACCGGACTAGATTTATTAGATTTAAAGCAATTTCATACTTATTCTGAACCTGACCGTGACCCCCGCTTTCATACTATTGGAACGGTTTTTATTGCCAAGGCAAAAGGTAAGCCTAAGGCAGGAGATGATGCCGCGGGTTTAAAGATAGTAAAATTAAGCGAGGTAAGGGGTCTGGAATTTGCCTTTGACCATAAACAGATTATCCAGGATTATATAGCGTCCAGAACTTGACAAGGATGCAAGAAATATGTTATACTTTATTTGTAAGTTGACACTTTGACAATTTTGTAACTTGTTAACATTGAAAAAGGCAAACTAAGGGTAACCTTGGGGCTCCGCCATAAGACCTGGCGGACCCGCCGAAGCGCGTTAGAGCTATTGCGTGAGATTCAAAGCGCGAAGGCGGGGCAAAGCTACCTGTCCTCAGGCAGAGATTTGAGGGCAGAGGGGCTGCCAATGTAGAAAAACCTCAAAAAATGCCTTTTTGAGGTTTTTTATTTTGTCGCAGAAAGCGACACGCCAATCCATCCGATAGGATTGGGCGTTAGTCGCAGAAAGCGACACACCCGTCATTCCGATATGGCGGGGTGTAAAACAGTGGCCCTTAAGCTTATCTTTATAAACCTTAAGGGCTTTTTTATTTTAGGAAGGCCGGAGTGGGCCTGGGGGCGATGAAGATGAAAGATAAACTGACTACGCATCGCGTCGTTACTTTTTTAACACGGGAGGAACTGGAGTTTTTAGATAAGTTGGAGAGAGATATGATGTTCTCTACGGGTACACATATTCCCCGCTCCAAGATTATCGAAGATATGGTTGAGCTTTTGAGCAGGACCCAAATGAATGCCGCCGGGATAAAAGACAGTGAGCAGCTCGAGCAGAAGATGATAGAAGCAATAGCCAAAATATGCCGTGGCGAAACAAAAAATGGGAACCATGCTTAACGAGGAGGTGTAAGATGAGACGCGTTCTGCGCAAGAACCATAGAAGAACCAGAAGGCACCATAAGAAACACTTGGGATTTTTAGGGGTCTTAAAGCGTTACTTAGATATTCTGGCTGGTTAACACCCTGGCTTATCGGATGGCCAGGTGTCCGCATGCTGCGGAATGGGAGTATAAAGTGAAACGAATTCACCGAAGAATACAAAAGAAACTCAAGAGGCAGCATAAGAAATTCTTAAGCTTCATTCAGGCATTGAGGCTATATGGTGGCATGCCGGTGGGGGCGTAAGAGAGGCAGGAATCTTTTTTAGCGATTTCTTATTTAATATTTACGGATAAGGTCAGGTTCTTTGGCTAAAATTTCTAAAAAGTAATCCGCTAAATAAGGATCAAATTCTGTGCCTTTGTTTTTAATTAATTCATTTCTTGCTTCTTCGAAACTCATCGCCTTTCTATATGGCCTATCTGTAGTAATGGCATCAAAAAAATCGG
>Ga0315274_10010026_pt1 | contig 13646 bp, 12 predicted proteins | sample YL17G02_20_MG_FD_203700 | JGI IMG/M metagenome (GOLD analysis project Ga0315274, IMG submission 203700) | Sediment microbial communities from Yellowstone Lake, YNP, Wyoming, USA - YL17G02_20 | ecosystem: Environmental > Aquatic > Freshwater > Lake > Sediment | place: USA: Wyoming | collected...
GTGGTCTTCCAGTGAGGCCGCTCCAGGAACAACGCGACCCTCTTGCCTTGCCAGGCCGGTGGGACCTCGATTGGTCGCTGGTACCACGCGGCCCCGACATAGTGGCGGTCCGGCTGGAGCCAGAACGGCATTTTGAAATTGTCCGGCGTCTGGTACTGTTGGTAGTAGGGGTCGCTGGACCAGATGCCGTTGATATCCCCTGTCCACTTCGTCTGCAGGGACGGCGGATCCCCGTACCCCTGGGCCGTCAGCACGCCGGGCAGCGAAACCTTGTCGGAAAGCTCCCGCCCGAACCACTTGTCCGTCTCCCCGCCATCCCCGCGATCCAGTTGGAACGACCACGTGCCCGCCAGATCCATTCGCTCCGCCCGGACCGTCCCGACACCGCCGCAAACCAGCAGAATGCAGACGAACACACCGACCAAACGCCCTGACCTCATAACTGCCTCCGTTTTACCGTTAGTCCAATGTGGCCCCGTCGCCCTCGGCTTCAGTCACCCCCAGGGGCGCCACATAACGCATTATATACGGGACCGGACACAAAGCGAGACAATCGCGCGGGAGCGGGACGCCGCGCCCTTTGTCCTGCATCTTCATCCCCCGGCTTTGTAGACTATGGCACGCCGCGACGGCTTGCGGTAGTATGGTGAACCGACGAAGTGAACGACGCAATGTGACCAATGGAAAGGGGAGTGCAAAATGATCAAGCTGGGCATGCACGTGGACAACTGGCGGCATTTCGACGTTTCCTATGAAGTTCCCTGTCAGTTCGCCAAAGACCACGGCCTCAAGTACGTGGAGTTCGGCACCATCGACGGCGACTACTTCATTCAGGCCCTCGGGTTCAATCCGCACATACCGCTCCATTCCGACCCTCTCAAGCTCAAGCAATACCTCGACTCGCTGAAACTGAAGACCTCGCAGCTCGACGCCGCGTATCCGATCTCCTGTCCCGAGGGTCAGTACCGCGGCATCCCCTACACGCTGCGGGCCATTCAGTTCGCCCAGGCGCTCGGATGCCCGTGCGTGGACACCACGGACGGCGCCCGCAAGCCCGAAGGATACTCCGACAAGGAGGTCATGGCGCTGATCAAGCAGTACTATCGGGTCGTGCTGGAATGGGCTCAGAGATACGACATCATCATCAACGTCGAGCCCCACGGACCCTATACCACCAACCCGGACACCATGGAACAAATCCTGGGTTTCTCCGATTCGCCGTACTTGCGCATGAACCTGGATACGGGCAATACGTTCATTGCGGGCCACGACCCGGTGAAGTTCCTCAAACGCTTCCGGGACAAAGTCTCGCACTGCCACATCAAGGACGTCAGCGAGGCCCTGGCAAAAGCGGCCCGCGGCGAAGAGACGGGCATCGCGTCCTCCGTCGTAGCCATCGGCGAAGGCGTCAACGCCGAGAACATCGCCGGCTGCATCGAGCTGCTGAAGGATGCCAAATGGGACGGCGTCTTGTCGATTGAGTGCGAGGCCGCCCCCGGCAAGGTCGAGCAAAGCCTCGAGTGGCTGCGAAAAGAGATTTCCCGTTAACCACCGGCGTCCGCCCGTATGAAGAACTGTGGATTCACTGCTCTGGTCATTGTGATGGCTTTCTCTCCAGCAGTCTGCCTGGCGGCGCGGAGCGGACGCACCGGCCCGTCACAGGACGCGCAGGCGTCTGTCCCCTGGTATGCGAGGTGCCTGGTTGGGATGGAGGTCGGCCCGACGGGTGCACAGTTCGGCCACAGCGACCCCAACGATGCCCGCTGCTGTGCCGGGTTCGACGGTCGAGAAATCGTGCGCCGCTGCGTCGGCGCCGGTTGCGATTATGTCGTCATCTGGGCCCGCGATGGCGATTATGCCTACTACGACTCGAAGCTGCTGCCCAAGGCCCGGGGCCTCGGCGGCCGCGACCCGCTCCGGGAGGCGGTCGAAGAAGCGAACCTGCACGGCCTGCCGGTCATCGCCTACTGCGTGGTGCAACAAGGCGGACATTTCCTGGCCGCACATCCGGAATTCGAGATGCGCGATGTCGATGGCAACCGCATCGGGCGGTTCTGCTACAACTCCGGATATCTCGACGTGATGAAACAGATCGTAACCGAGCAACTGGCGTACGGCATCGCCGGCTTTCACATCGATATGCTCGACCAGGGTTTCGGTCCACCCTACGGCTGCTGGTGCGAGCACTGTCGGCAGAAGTTCGAGGCCGAATTCGGCCGCCCGATGCCCAAAGGTGTAACCTGGGACGAGGACTGGGACCGGATGCTCGAATTCCGCTCCGCCACAAGCGTCCAGTTCGAGCAGGCCCTGCGCGACCACATCCGCAAGCTCGATCCGCGTGTCACGGTGGATTTCAACTACCACGGGAACCCGCCCTTCTCCTGGGAAGTCGGGCAGCGGCCGGTGCCGCATGCCCGTCAGGGCGACTTTGTCACCGGCGAGACCGGCGTATGGGGCTTCAGCGCGCTGACGGTCGGGCTGAACGCGGAGTTCTACCGGGCCGCCACCCCCGGGCTGCCCTTCCAGGTGGCGATGCAGCGGGGCGTGCGGATGTATCACGACCAGACCACGCGTCCGCTCCATGACATTCGTTGGGAACTCCTGACGCTGCTGGCACACGGGGCCTTCGTGACGATGGTCGATAAGACGAGCTTCGATGGCCGGCTTGACCCGGTCGCGTACGAGCGGATCGGCGCGGCCTTCCGGGAGGTCCATGCCAAACGCGAGCACTTCGGCCCTACGCCCGTCTCCGAAGTCGGGATCTACTTCAGCACCCGCACGCGCGACTGGCTCGGACGCGAAAACCCCGGCGCGTATTTTCAAAGCTTCCAGGGCGCACACAAGGCCATGGTCTATGAACATATTCCGTGGAGCGTTGTGCTGGACGAGAACGTCACAGGGGAACGGCTCAGGCAACTGCCGGTCGTGCTGATTCCGCAGGTAGCCATTCTCTCGGAGCGTGAGGTGGCGGTGTTGCGCGGCTACGTTGAGCAGGGTGGAAACCTCATCGTGACCGGCTGGTCCGGGCTGCTCGGTTGGCGGGGCGAGCCGCGGGACGAATCGGCTGTCAGTGAGCTGGTCGGTGCACACCTCGTGCGCCGGCTCGATTCATTCGACAACTGGGTGCGCTTGGTCGCGAGCACCGAGCCTTCGACAGTCGCTGCTCAATTAGGCCATGGCATCCCAGGCGACTGGCCGTTCCTGGTCAAAGGCCCCGCTGCTATCTTCGAACCGAGGGCCGCCACAGCGATTGGTGAGCTTCTGCAACCCTGCCGCACGACCCGCCAGCGTGAAGGCAAAGAAAGCACCGATTGGCCCGTGAGTGCCGATTCTCCGGTCGGCCCGGCGATTCTGGTAAACCACGTCGGTCAGGGCACCGTGCTCACCTTCGCCTGCGCCCCGGACTATGCCACCGCCAGCGAACATCACATTGCTGAGGCCCGCCGGCTGCTCGGCAACGCGGTCCATTTCCTGAACCCCAAGCCGCGCGTCCGCATCGACGCCCCGACCACCATGCAGGCTGTCGTCACCGATGATCCCTCCGAACGTACGCTGCGCATCCATTTGCTCGGCTACAACTCACCGCCGCAAACGACCCCATCGAAGGGCCGACCTTACCTCCTGCCCGGTCTTATCGAGGACCGGCCGATGTACCGTGCCACTATCGAGTTCTCCAGGCCCATCAAGCGCGTGACAGCGTTCAACAAATCCACCGACCTGCGGCGTCGCGGCCGGCGCGTAGACGTGACGGTCAACGACGTCCACGATGTGCTGACCGTGCGTTATTGAGATTCGAGAGTCCACGGCGACCGGCTGCCGAGGCGCTCACCCATCGAGGTTCCGCACCAGGTCCTGACGGAGCCAGGAGATGGTTCGTACCTATTCCTGGGCATCGGCGGATATTTGGCGGAGGCTGGTACTCTGCCACATGTCGTGGAAGTTGAAGAACTGCCAGGGGTGAGAGGAGACAAAGCCTTCCAGGGTTGCGACGAACTGGGCCAGGTAAGGAGCATAAGCGGCGTTGGAGCGCCCGAGTCCAGCGGGCACACGGATGACGCGGGACAGCTCGATGTGGTAGGTGGAAAAACCGGTCCTGTAGCTGAAGACCACCGCAATCGGTGTGCCCTGCATGGATGCGAGACGATACGGGCTGACGGGAAAGCACACGGGGGCTCCGAGAAAGGGAGCTTCCAGCGTGTTCGGGTCCGGGCCGAAGACCCGGTCCGCCATCAATCCGAGGACCTCCTTCCGCTGGAGCGCGCCAATCATCTGCAGCACGCCACCCATCGGCTGGGCCGGATCGATGATCGAGAACGGCACTTCTCGCCCGGGGTGATGGGGTTCCCAAACGCGATGTATCGCGTTTGGGGTCCCCTGAAACCACCGCGGGTCGATGTCGGCGGCCCCGTGGTGGATGACGATGCTCACCGGCACCCGGAGATAACGGAATGCCGACATCGCCACCTGCCAGCAGCCGACGTGGCTGTTGAGAATAATCAGACCCCGCCCCTCCTCAATCAAGTCCTGCAGGCGCGGGCCTTCCGGGAAATCCAGTTGCAGTGTCCGGGACCCGAGAAAGGCATAGGCCGCCCTGTCGATCAGGGTTCCGCCCAAAGCTTCGATGCGGCGGTAATCGTGCCACAGCCGCCATAGCGGATTTCTGACCTCGGGAAAACGCCGATCCAGATAGTATCGGCAGCGGCGTCGTACGAACGGCCGAAACAGCACATACCATGCGACCACCGGGTACATGAACAGGTAGGCCAGGCGGCGCCCGCCCATCCGGATCAGGACGGCGAAGAAGGCAAACTGCCAGCGTTTGCCCACGCTGCGCGAGTCCCACCGGGCGTTGGGAACCGTGGTCTGCGCCGATTCAGAATGCATGCCGGACCCTCCGGAGCCCCCGTGCGGCCGCGTAGGTCATCAAGCCCAGCGTCACGGCCAGGACGACCCCGACCAGAAGCGACCCCACGCACCATTCCCACAGGCATTGCAGGCCCAGGTATCCCAGCTCCAGAAACGAGGCGTCGCGGAGGCTGTGGATTCCCTGGAGCGTCAGGAAGTGGCCGTAGCGCATCAGATGGCCCATCTCGATGCACAAGGCCGGCACGACCGGCGGCATGCAGAGCTGGCTGGCCGCTACCGCTGCCACGCGGTTCAACCGCAGCAAGGCGGCGGCGATGAGAATCACCAGCGTATGGCAGGCAATCAGCGGCACGGCCCCCAGGAATACGCCCAGCGCCACGGCAAAGGCCAGCCCCTGTGGAGTCGCCTGCTCCGTCAAGAGCGCCCGGAGAGAACGAAGGGGATGCCAAACCGTCACAGAGGCTTCCCCGTCGGAGCCCGTCACCTGGCGATGGGGCCAGGGGACAAAAGCCCGCAGAGTCAGATGTGCATTCAGGAGAGTCAGCCGCACATTGTCGTGCAGCTTGTGGAAATGAGAGCTTCGTTGCCCGGGCGGCGGATAGTGAACCCGCACGGTCACCTCGCGCACATTTACCCCACCCCACAGGGCACGGACGACCGCCTCGACCTCAAAGGCATAGCGTCGGGACCAGCAGGGCAGACGCTCGAGCGCCCGGATGGGGTAAGCGCGGAAGCCGCTCTGGATGTCGTGCACCCTCGTGCCGGTCTGGACCCGGACCCAGAAATTGCCGAACGCCCGCCCGAACCGCGAGCCGGCGGGCACCGGCTCGGCGGCGAAATCCCGCACCCCGATGATCAGGGCCTCCGGATGCTCGCGGACCGCCTCAATGAAGCGGGGCAGATCCTCGGGGTCGTGCTGGCCGTCAGCATCGAGCGTGACCATGTGTGTGGCTCCCTGCTCGCGCAGGTGACGAGCGGCGGTTCGGATAGCCGCCCCTTTGCCCCGGTTGACCTCGTGCCGGAGCACCTCGACAGGCAAATCGGCCAAAAACGACGCGACTTTCTGGTCGCTGCCGTCATCCACGACGAGGACCCGCGGGCACACCGCCAGGCACCGGCGGACCACCTCCCGGAGCCGGTCCGGCTGATTATAGACGGGGATCACAACGGCGATCCGCTCGCCGGCGCAGGGTTCTCGGCGGTCATTCCACGATGCGGCGGTTGGCACGGGCAAACCTCAAAAAACTGCCGGCATTCGCCAGGAATCGCTTCCAGCTATCCGGTGATTTCCACAACATGCTCACGAAGCTCCACAAGGTCTTCGGACGCGTATAATAGCGTTTGTAGAATTCGAGGAATAGCCGCTCCAGCTCCTCGGCCGTCATGCCATGCGGCACAAATACCGTGTGCATGCAATCCATTTTCTCCCAATTCTCGTCGAAGCGGCCCAGTGAGTGAATCTGCTCATACAACGGCGAGCCGGGGAACGGCGTGAACTTGGCGACGTTGAGATCGTCAATGGGTAGAGAGAACACGTAGTCCATCGTCCGGCGGAACGACTGCTCCGTCTCCCCCGGCAGCCCGATCATGAAGAGTCCCTTGACCCGGATGCCGACACGATGAATCTGACGGATCGTCCGCGTCATGAGCTCCAGGTCCGCGTTCTGGCGGTGTTGGGCCAGCAGGTCGGGGTCCCCCGTCTCGATGCCCAGGCTGATCATCCAGCAGCCGGCCTTTTTCATCCGGGCCAGCAGGTCCGGGTCCACGTGCTCGGCCCGCACGGCGCAATTGAAGGTCATTCCCAGGGGTTCGCCAATCATCCGCTCGCAGAACGCGACCACGCGGTCCCGGTTGAAGGTGAACTGGTCATCGTAAAAGTTGATGTGCCGAATCCCGAATTGCTCCTGGAGGACGCGCAGGTGCCGGTAGAGATAGTCGGCGGAATTATAGCGGAAGGTCCGCCGGAACACGGACCGGTCGCAGTAGCTGCACTGGTAAGGACAACCCCGGCTGGAGATACAACTCGTGTTCGGCGTCCGCGGATAATTGAAGATCGGCAACTGGTAACGCCGGGGAAAGCCCTCGAGCTTGTGATAGGCGGGCAGGGGAAGCGTGTCGAGGTCCAGCAGGTCCTTCTGGAAGCCGGAGAAGACGACCTGACCGTGGTCGCGGTAGACCAGGCCGGCGATGCCTTCCGGCCGGCCGTCGGCTTCCATGAGGCACCGCAAGGGAGTCTCGCCCTCGCCGACGACTACGTAGTCCACCTCGGGATAATCCCGGATGATTCTCTCGCGCAAAGCCGACACGTGCGGCCCGCCCGCGATGCAGCAGGTCTGGGAGCAGAGCTCTTTGACCCGGCGGAAGATCCGTGCCGCATCGAGAAAACCCGCCGTCGTGCAGGTCGCGCCCACGAACCGGGGCTGATACCGGCGCACATAATCCTCGATAATCCGGTCCGAGTCCGGATGGGCGAAGCAGTCGATAATATCCGCGCAGAGGCCGTGCTGCTCTAAGTAGGCCGCCATACCGGCCAGACCCAGCGGCGGCATCAGGTTGGCCATCCGGGAGATGTCCCGGTCCGCCACCCGGGCATCATAACCCAGCGGGTGAATCAATAATATTCGTCGTGTATCCATGCCGGCCGCCTCTGCCATTCTCAGACTACGTCCGCCGGGAAATGAATCATACGCTCCCAGAGCAGACCCTTCCATCCGAAGGCCCGGAGCATGGCCGCCGCCCGCTGCCCTCTGCCGGGCGGGAAGATACGGTCCTGCCGGCCCGCCCAGGACTCGACCACCTGGCCCTCCAGCCACGCCTTGTCCACCGCGGGCGAAACATAGTACACCGGCTCGAACAGCGAATCCGTCTCCTGCAGGAGATGCTCCGCGATCGCGCGCCGGTGCAGCGGCGCCCCCGGATAGATGCGAATCCCCGAGAAGCCGAAGACGACGCAGTGTTCGAGGCCGGCGATATTGTCGAGACCTTCCCGGACCGTCGCCGGCGTCTCCTGCGGCCCACCAAAGATGACGAAATGGGCGCAGGCAATTCCGGCTTGGACGAGCATCTCATTCGTCTGCGTGACATCGGCCCATCGGAACGGCTTGCCCATGGCCTCCAATGTGATGTCGGTCGTGGCATCGGTGCCGAGCTCCACGGCATAGAGACCCGCTCGCTTACAAAGCCTGACAGCCTCCTTCGTAAGTCCGCGGGGCGACATATATGCGGCCCATTTTACGCGGAGGTCCCGGACAGCCAGCGCTTCGGCCAATTGCAGGTATTGGTCTTGTGGGTCGTTGAACACGGAATCGACGAAGAACACGGTGTTTACCTGAAAATCCCGCTGGAGCCGCTCCAGGTCGGCCACGACGGCCCCGATGGGACGAGAGCGAAACATCGCACCCTCCAGCTCCGGGTAGGTGCAGTAGCAGCAGTGATATGGGCATCCGCGTTTGCTCTGGAGACCAATGATTCCGCTTTTGTCCCAGTAGAACGACACCAGCGCCGGATCGAAGCGGGGCGAGCCCTGGCGCTGGCCGCACAGCCTCTCGTGTGCGGCGGGCCAGACCGATTGTGGACGGAGACTTTCACAATGGGCAATGCACCAGGCCACTGCTTCCACAATGGACCGTTCTCCTTCGCCCGGCACGGCCATATCGGCACTCACGTACCGGCACACCTCGTGCGGCATGGTCGATACCGCCGGGCCTCCGATGATGACGGGCACATGGGTAAACCGCCGGACCAGGGCGACCACATCTTTCGCCTCCTTCAGCTCCCAGGCATCGGCGAATTCCGCCAAGGAATCGATGAGATCGATGTTGCGGATCGACACCGCCACCACGTCCGGGCCAAACGCCCCAATGGCCTGCTCCAGCAGGCAGCCGTCGCGGTTGGCGACCAGCCAGTCGAATTGACGGACCTCATGGCCGGCATCGATCAGGGCGCCCGCCACCGTCGCCATTCCCAACGGATAAACGGGATACGGCATGTCACAGGTATTGGCCGATATCAGAAGAATCCGACTCACGTGCTTTTCGACTCCTTGTCCTGGAACCGTCTTTCCCGGCGCGGATTGTGCCGGTGATAGGTCCCATCGGCCATCTCCCGCTCGATGACCCGCTGGAACAACTGACCCATGCGGAGCTGGTACCCGGAATCCGCATAGAACGTGTCCCAGGCATACTCGTACATCGCCTGCAGCTCGTCCACGGACATGTTCTTCGGCCGGAACACCACCTTGTCGGCGGTGTAATCGGCCCAGTTGTTGCTGAGAATCCGCCCTTCGCGCTCCAACTGCTCGCGGAGCGGCGTGTGGGGGAAGGGCGTGACAATCGTGAACTCGGCGACGTCCAGATGAACCTCGCACAGGAAATCCACCAGACGCTTGATGGAATCCACGTCGTGGTCATCCGTGCCGAGCAGCACCGTGGCTTCCACGCCGATCCCGTGGTCCTGCAGCATCCGAATGCGGTCGCGGATCACGTCTGACGTGTCAAACACCGCCTGGTATACGTACCAGCACCCGGCCTCGGCGGCCAAGCGGATGATCGACTCATCGTAGAAAATGGGGTGCGAGACCCACTTCTTCTTCAACGGCTTCATCGCACGGAACAGGGCCACCAGCCAGTCCCGGTCCTGCGCGAGGGAATTGTCTACAATAAAGAGACGGTTATTGGGAATCTGTTCGAGCTCCTCGATGACCCGGTCGAGCGGGCGCGGGCGAAACTGTTTGCCGCCCAGAAAGGCGCTGCAGCAGGGAAAGCAGTTGAAGCGGCAGCCGCGGGAGGCGTGCACGAGATCCACCATCTGGACGCCGCGATAGTTATACAACCGGCGATGGAGAATCTCCCGCCGGGCCGGCCCGATCCACTCCGTCGGCGGCGGATCGCCCATGAAATCATACACGGGCCGGAGCCGCCCCGCCTGGAAGTCCTCGATCACCTGCTCGAATCGCCCCTCGGCCTCTCCCAGAAAGACGGCATCGGCATGTCGCGCGACCTCTTCACTGTGCAGCATGGTGGAGATCCCGCCGAAAATGACGGGCAGTCCCTTCGACCGGAACGCGTCCGCGATCTCGAAAGCCCGTGGAAGCTGGCACGTCAGCATGGTGGAGATGGCCACCAGGTCCGCATCCTCGTCGAAGTTGACACTCTGCACATTATCATCTTCAAACACGATCTCCACGTCGTCCGGCACGGTCGCCGCGAAGACCACCGGACCATGGGGCGGCAGATGGAACGTCGTCTGCCGCTCCAGCTTCGGCCACGTTGGATAGATCAGTTTCATTTTCGTCATTCAGTACCTACTCCCCTCATGCTCTTCGCATACACCCACCATCAAAACCATAAAGGCCAAGATCCACTGTCGCAGTCATGCATCCGGACGCCTGTCATCCAAAACTGCATGGGCCAGTGACGCGAGGTCGCCGACCCGCTCCGTACCGTGCGTCAACTCGCGGCCATTCCATTGCCACGAAGCCGCGTCTGAGCCTTTGGTCAGCAGGAAGAATACAGCCCCGCAAGGCTCGTCCGGCCTCGCATCCAGCAACTTCGAATCCACATCGCACCAGCCCGCTGCCACCTTGTCACAGAGACCCCAACGTATCAGGTCCAGCCCGGCGTGGATTCCGGCCAGATGCCCGTCACTGTCATCGATCACAAAGCTCGGACCTGTCAAGCCAAACTGGATGGAAGCTTCGCCGAGCATGGTGCCGGGCAGGGTATAGGCAAACAGGTTGGGACTGGCCAGGGCCCCGCCGTGACATGCCGCCGTTTTGTAGTAGGCCCAATCCGCCTCCAGACACCCGCGTCGCGTGCCCACCACCAGGCCGATGGCACGTTTGCGGCTCCACCGCTCCCATCCCGCGCTGCGCAGGGCGAGGGCAACGGCCCCGAACCCGGCTTTGGCATACAGGTCGAACCGGCCGAACCGCGGGTGAGCCGTCTCTAAAAACAGTCGGCTCTTCAGGGCCGCCAATCGTCCGGGTCCGAGCCCAAACGTCTCGTCCGGTTGCCCGCTGCCGATGCCCAGGGGTGTCACCCACCCGATTCCACGAATGTCCAGCTTCACGATTCGGCGCTCCTTTGCAGAACGAGGCTCGCGTTAATGCCGCCGAAGCCGGAGTTCGTAGTCAACAGATAGTCCCCCGAGATCGCCTGGGCCTGAGCCGATATCCGCGCCTGGCCGCCCGGCTCCGGCGCGAGCAGGCCCACGGTCGGCGGGATGCACTGGTGCTCCAGGCTGCCAAGTCCCACGATCGTCTCGATCGCCCCGCAGGCGCCCATGGTGTGTCCCGTGGCCCCTTTGATGGAGTGAAGCGGAGGCAGCGGGTCGAAAATTGTGGCGAAGGCGGTCAGCTCCATGGCATCGTTATAAACCGATCCGGTGCCGTGAGCGTTGATCGCCGCCACGTCAGCGGGCGTCAATCCGGCACGCTCGAGAGCCTGACGGGTCGCCAGAATCAATCCTTCCCCCGTTCTGGACGGTGCGGTGATGTGATGGGCGTCGGACGCAATGCCCCAGCCTGCAAGCCGGCCGAGGCTGCGACGCTTTGTCTGTCGGCACCCGCGCTCACTCATCAACAGCACGTAAGCGGCGCCCTCACCGAGGAGCAGGCCGTCTCGCTTCACATCGAACGGACGGCACACGCTCGCCGACAGGGCATGCAAAGCCGAGAAGCCCGAGAAGACAAACTCGGAGACCAAGTCCAGCCCGCACACCAGGACCGAATCGGCTTCTTCCTGCGCGATCTGTGAAGCACCCAGCGCCAGGGCAATCGTAGCGGACGCACACGCGGCATTGATGTTGCACCGCCGCCCCTTCAAGCCCAGCCGGCCGGCCACCCCATCGGCTGCCTGGTGGCCCAGGATGCGGTCCAGGGCCGTCGGCTGCTTCCGTGCCAGCCGCTCCAACTGGTCGATCCCGGCTTTCGTCGTCGCTGTAAGCAACACTGTGTCGGGCAGAATCGAAGGGGCTCCGTCAAAAAGCATCTGCACTAACGCGTCCAATCGTAAGCCCGGGCGCTCGGCGTCGAGGGCGGGGATACAGGCGGCTACGCCGCAGGTGTAGCCCTCCGTGGCAAACCGCCGCACAGGGGCAAGCCCTGTGCGGCCCGCCAACAGGCCGGCCCAGAGGGCATCGTGTCCCACGCCCAAAGCCGTCACGACCCCGGTATCCACCACATGAACCACGCTCACACCAGTTCCCCCCGCTTCCATTTCTGCAAAAAGGCAGCAAAGAACGAGGGCGGCGCAAGCAGGACGTTGGAGTCACGGTCCAGCATCAATTGCACCGTGCAGCCCGTGCACACGAGCCGGCCCTCGGCGTTGTGAATCGTGTATTCGAAGTTGATGCGGGCGGCGTCCGACCAGTGCAGGGTCGCCGTAATCTCAAAATCCTCTTCAAACCGCAGCGGGCAATAATAGTCAATCTGCATCTGCCGCACGGGCACCGGGACTCCCTCGCGAATGAAATCGCTGTAGCTGATCCCATACCGATGGCCCAGGGCCACCCGCCCGTCCTCGAAATAGCTCGGATAGCAGCCATGCCAGACGATGCCCATGGCGTCCACTTCTTCGAACCGGACGCACCGCTTCACCGTCCAGCTTAGCGGGGCCGGCGCGCCCTTTATGGGCGGGAAGTACGGCTTACGCATGGCGACTTTCCTCCAGGGCAAACTCGAGCGTGAAAACCGCCGCCTTCTCACCATTCATCGACAACGTGAAGCTGCAGCGCAGGGCGTCGTCCAGCGGCTGCTCCTGCCAGCAGACCGTCACGGGCTGCTCCGGCAGGATGGTCTTGAGGAACTTGGCCCGTTTCACTCGGCGCAGGCTCCAGGCACGGGCGCTGCGGATCCCCAGGGCACATTGCCCCATCAGCAACTGCACGAACGCCGGCAGGACCGGATGCTCCGGAAAATGGCCGCGGAAACCGGTGAAGTCCCTGGCGAAACGAAACGTCAGCTCATAGCCTCCGTCCGCCTCCAGGGTCCGGACCTGTGTGCCCGCCGACGCCATAATCTCTTCTCGTAACGTACGCATTGCCACCTCAATTTGCCGGGCCGCGGTACTGCAGGGCAGGAACCACGACCAGGGCACAGATCATCGCCGGAAAAAGACCCAGGACAACCGTAATGCCGAGCGAAAACAGCGCCGGATGATGCGCCAGCGACAGGGCGCCGAAACTGCTGATCGTGGTCAGGGCCGAGGTGACCACCGACCGCTCCGCGGTCCCATCCTGCTCCCCGCAGCAGTGCAGCACGAAGGTTCCGTAGTCGATGCTGAGCCCCAGGACCAGCACACTGGCCGCCATGTTGAACAGGTTCACGCGGATCCCGAGCAGGCCCATCATGGCCAGCATCACCACGACCCCGGTCGCCGCGGGCAGCAGGCAAAGGACCACCTGCCCCGGGCGTCGCAGGCTTACCCCCAGCACGAGCATGACGATACCCAGGGTCCCCAAAAGAAACCGGGTGAAATCACGATGGAGCAAGTGTCGAAGCGAGGCGGCAAATCGCGTTTGGGAGACCGCCTGAACACCCGGCGGCAGGCTCAGGCCGAACAGGCCCGTCGCCTCCGAGGTCTGATTGTTGTCGGAGACCAGGTTGATCAAGCCCAGCCCGGCAGGGCCAGACGCAGGATTCTGCGTCTCTGCGGACAGCCACAGCGGTTCCAGCAGCGGCCCCGCCGCCCGGCGGAGGTCTGCGAAGCCGAAGGGCTCCCTCTCCTGCCCAATCCACTGCAGGAATGGCGTGAAGGCCCCTTGCGAGAAGCCCAGGGCCC
>Ga0315274_10010027_pt1 | contig 13644 bp, 11 predicted proteins | sample YL17G02_20_MG_FD_203700 | JGI IMG/M metagenome (GOLD analysis project Ga0315274, IMG submission 203700) | Sediment microbial communities from Yellowstone Lake, YNP, Wyoming, USA - YL17G02_20 | ecosystem: Environmental > Aquatic > Freshwater > Lake > Sediment | place: USA: Wyoming | collected...
CGCCCTTGACCAACCCGAGTTCGCCGCCGCGATCGGCCTGGTCAAGTTTGCATCCCTCCAGGCTCGCAACCGGGGGGACCGCAGCTCGCTGCGGGACAGCTTGCGCGACCGGTTGAACCAGATTATCCGTGTGGCCCGTAAGTAGTCGCCTGCACCTATGAACTCTCTTCCGGAATCACCTGCGTCTCCCGCCGTTCCCAGTGCCATCCAGTGCCGGATCATTGGCGTCGGCAACGCCGGCTGCAACGCCATCGAACAGATGGGTCGGGTGGGCATCGCCGGCGTGGGCTTCCTGGCCGTCAGCACCCATGCCCGGGCGCTGGCCCAATGCGACGTGAGCGAGAAGCTTGTGCTCGGCAACGCCCTCCGTTTCGGCTTGGGCACCGGCGGGGACCCCGCCGAAGGCCGGGCGGCCGCCGAAGCGGACCTGGAGCGCCTGCGCGCTGCCTGCGAAGGGATGGACGTGGTCTTTGTCGTGGCCGGCCTCGGAGGTGGCACGGGTGGAGGAGCGGCCCCCGTCATCGCCCGACTGGCCAAGGACACGGGCGCGCTCGTGCTCGCGGTGGTGACCTTGCCGTTCGACTGGGAGGGCGCGCGGCGGCAGCGCCAGGGTCTGGAGAGCCTTCGGGAGATCAAGGCTGCCGCCGACAGTGTGATTTGTGTGCCGAACCAGAAGGTCGTCCACCTGATTGACGAGAACACCAGCCTGCTGGAAACCTTCCAGCTCATCAACGAGGTCCTCGCCCAAGGCGTGCGCGGGATCTGGCGCCTGCTCAGCCAGCCCGGCCTGATCCGGATCGACTTCGCCGATCTCTGTGCCGTGACCCGCGGACGCCACGCGGAGAGCGCCCTGGCCACCGCCGAGGCCCAGGGAGAGCACCGCTCCCGCGTCCTTTTGGAGAAACTGCTGGCCCACCCGCTCCTGGACGATGGCAAGGCCCTCGCCGACGCTGACACCGTGCTTGTCAGCCTGGTGGGCGGCCCCGACCTGACCATGGCCGAAGTTCGGCGAGTCATGGAGCAAATCAACCGGCAATGCCACGACGCCCAGCTCATCGTGGGCGCGGCCGTGGACGCCGGGATGGCTGAGCGGATGGCGATCACGGTCATTGCCGGGCGGCAGCAGAGTCCGGAGCTGGTCCCAGCGGCCGCGCCCATGACTGAACTGGAGCAACCCGCCGCCCGGGAGGGCTTGGTCGTGACGACGGACGGTCCCCAGTTTGAGACTGGTTTCTTCCGCAAGCCGGAAGCTCCTCGTTTGCCTGCGCGCTTCGTGCCCCCCCCGCCGGAGTTGTCGCCGGAAAAGCGGGAGGAGATTCTGAAGCGGCAGGGGAGATCCGCGAAAGCCAAGGCACGCATGAAACAAGGCACCTTGCCGCTGGAAATCGTGTCTAAAGGCCGATTCGAGAAAAGTGAGCCGACCATCTACCGCGGTGAGGACCTCGACGTGCCCACCTACGTCCGCCGCGGCGTGGCCTTGAACTGATCGGTCCGCAAAAACTCGCACTGAACCGAACGCCGGTGGTCCCGCGGGCAGGCGCTGGCTTCGGCGGGTCAACGGGGCCGTTCGCGCCGCGCAATCGCCACAAAAGCCCGGGCCAGCCGCGTCAGCTCGGGCCAGTTGGCCTCACGCAGAATCTGGGCGGACACGAGCGATGAACCCACGCCCAGTGCGGCGCACCCCGCCTTGAGGAAATCCGCCGCCGTGTTTAAGTCCACGCCGCCCGTCGGCACGACACGCAGATGGGGCAACGGCGCGCGAATTGCCTTGAGGTAGGACGGGCCCAGGCCGTCGGCCGGGAAAATCTTGATGAAATCGGCGCCGGCCTCGTGAGCCAGTTGGGCCTCGGTAGGCGTGTAGGCACCCAGCATGATGGGGCGTCCGGCCGCGTGGGCAATCGGCACCAGTTCGGGCCGCAAGATGGGACTCACCACAAACTCGGCTCCGGCATCGAGGGCCGATTGGCAGGTGGCCACATCCAGCACCGTGCCGACGCCGATCAAGCCGCGCCCTCCGACCGCCCGCTTCGCGGTGCGGATCGCCTCGATGGCGTTCGGCGTGGTCATCGTGATCTCGATGGCAATCACCCCGCCGGCGATCAGCGCCTCGGCCACGGGCAGGGCCATTTCAGCCGCCGGCGCCCGCACGACGGCGACGATTCCGGGGTCGAGGAGCTTCTGGGTGATCTCGGCTTTCGTGGTCATTTTGAGGTCGAGGCTAGCCCACCGGCGTGCTTCTGGCCAGCATCGCTTTGCCGGCTTCTGAGCGCTGTGCTGGTTCGAAACCTACTGCACCGTCATTTCCCGAATTCCGGCGGACGCTGGGATGCCGAGCGTTCGATACACCGTTGCTCGAAATACTCTTCTCGGGGAACGAGTAGCTTCTGCAACTTCGGACAATCCTCAGACAGATCGCGACAGATGGTTTTAGCGTGCGGGTTGCTTACGACGATCTCCTGACAGGACGTTGCCTTGCTGAGGAGCTTCTTGACCACGAAATGGCGATCGATCGAGTTGAAGGAATACCCAATCACTGTGACTTGCTCGGCACCCGACAAGACCGTTGCGGCATGGTCCCAGACTTTCCGAGTGAAGAAGATATCGTAGAAATCCCGAGGATCATCCGACAAAGCGCGCTGCTTCTCGTTCGGGAAGGTCAACAAAGGCTCCCAAGGATACGTGCCTGGTTGGGGGAAAAATGCTGCGCCATTGATCTTTCCCTCAGGTTGACCGTCAACGGGGTCAACGTGATAGCACCGGCATTCGGTGACTCCCCTTGTTCCTTTGCCTCTCTGAACCCACCAGCCCGCTGACCCATGCAGCTTGAGAAAGCAAAATCGCCCAGGAGTGATACTAACCTCATCGCACGTTGAGCCATTCAATCCCGAGTTCAGCACGTTCCCATCATGGACAAGCAGTGGCGGGCTTGATTCCTTGAAATGCTCAAGGAATGCCATTTCAAAGAGGCGGTCATAATTGAAGGTCAGAACGTGACAGTCTGTCCGCTGGAGAGCCTCTTTCCAGTCCCCTTTCCCAAATATCTCCTCCATTAAACTGGGATAGCCCGGCAACTTGCCCTCCGCAGCATCGGCTTCCAAGTGGCGGAACATTGCGGCCGTCCCAGTTTTGGCGGAGTTGATCTGTTCGTCAGCCAGATCGTAGAGTGCACCAGCGTTGCGAAGTCGATCATCAAAGGGCCACTTAGCTGGGTCTGCAGGAAGAGTGGAACGGTCCCTCAGGTTCTCTTCAATCAGCCTTACCAGGTGGTCGAGCGTATCGACCTTGAATCTGCCAAGCAGATCCAGTGTCTTCTCAACGGACTTCTGGATTTTGAGTGAGCCATCCGGAAGGTTGGCGGCGTATTTGCGGAGCCAGACAGGGAAACCATCCCCAAGTGGATAGCCGCTTGGTTTTGAACACCCAGCACCCAAGATGTAGACTCTCGTTCCCCTAGCTCGGCTCATGATTGTTCACCTGTAATCGTCGCCTTTACCACGGTTTCGACTCGCAGCACCACCGGCATGGCGGAGAGGCTATGTCGTGTCCTGAACTGCTGTCAAACGCCGGTCGTGACTGAGGCATCCATCAGCTTCCCCGGGTTCAGGATCCCGTTCGGATCCAGAATCCGCCGGAGCTCGCGCATGACGCGCATCTGGGCGTCGCCAGCGAACTTCGGCAGAAACGCTTTCTTGGCCACGCCGATGCCATGTTCGCCCGTGATTGTGCCGCCGAGCCGGATCGTTTCGTCGAAGATCTCCCGGAAGGCTTCCTCGACGCGATGCATCTCCTCCAGGTTGCGCTCATCCGTCAGGCACGTCGGATGCAGATTGCCGTCGCCCATGTGGCCGAACGTGCCGATGCGCAGCTTGTGCTTCTTCGCGACGCCCTCGATGAAGCGGATCATCTTCGCCAGCTCGCTGCGCGGCACGGTGGCGTCCTCGAGGATGGTGGTGGGCGCCACGCGAGCGAGGGCCGAGAAGGCCGTGCGCCGTGCCGTGGCCAGCTTGGTGGCCTCGGCGTCGTCCTGGGCCACGCGGACTTCCGTGCAGCCATTCCGGCGGGCGATCTCCACCATTTTCATTGCCTCCTGCTCGACCACCGCCGGGTGGCCGTCCGTTTCCATGAGCAGCAGGGCTTCGCAATCGAGCGGCAGGCCGATCTTCGCGTAGTCCTCGACGCAACGGATCGTCGTGCGATCGAGGAACTCGAGCGTGCAGGGGATGATCGGCGCGGCGATGATGTCGGAGACGGTCTGGGCCGCTTGGTCCATCTGGGCGAACGTGGCGACGAGGGTCTTCTTCGCCGCCGGTTTGGGAATGAGCTTGAGCAGGACCCGGGTGATGACGCCGAGCGTGCCCTCGGAACCAATGAAGAGGTCGCGGAGGGAATAGCCGGCCACGTCCTTGACGCACTTGTTGCCGGTCCAGAGCACTTCACCATCGGGCAGGACGACCTTGAGGCCCATGACGTAGTTGCGCGTGACGCCGTATTTGAGGCCACGCAGGCCGCCGGAGTTCTCGGCCACGTTGCCGCCGATGGTCGAAATCTTCATGGAGCCAGGATCGGGCGGATAGAAGAGTCCGGCGGCGGCAGCCGCGTTGGAGATCGCCTGAGTCGTCGCACCCGCTTCGACTAGCATCGTGAGGTTCGCCCGGTCGAGCTCGAGGATCCTGTCTATCTTGACGAGACAGAGCAGGAGACAGTCCGGCGATGGCAGGCTGCCACCGCTGAGGCCGGTGCCGGAACCCCGCGTGACCACGGCGGCCTTCGCGCGGTTGGCCAGTTTGAGAACAGCGGCGACCTGCGCAGTCGCTTTGGGAAACACGACGCAGCCGGGCATTTGTTGGAGCACCGCGGTGCCGTCGAAGGAGTAGGGGATCAGGTCCTCGTAGGTGGTGAGGACGTTCTCGGGCCCGACCAAGGTTCGCAAGCCGGCGAGAAGGTTGTCAGTTAGGGCCATAGCGGTGCGGCAAGGATGGACAGCGGAAGCGGCTTGGTCAAGCCGTGCCGGATGTCGGCGCGGCAGCGAGTCGGAAATGCACGGGTGAGATCCAGAGTGGCGGCCCGAGCGCGTGGGCTCTGTCCGCTCAGGGGCTGATCTGGACTTGAAAGAAACCGGAGCCGGCCATCGCTGCGTTGGTCCAACTGGTCGCAAGTCCGGCAGAAGGGATGCTCGCGCCCAGAGGGGTTTCGATCGTGTCCGGTGTCGGCCCGGACAGCACTTGGTAGTTGAGGAACGGCGCGCTGTTCCAACGCAGCGCGACCTCGCCAAGAGACCCCGTGCTGATGGACGTCATGGAGAATCGGTAACCCTGATAGAACAGCACTTGCCCGTCGTAGTTGCCCACCAGCAGATCGATGACTCCGTCGGCGTTCCAATCCACGAGCTCCAGCCGCATGCGATAACCGGTGTTGATGGCCACCAGGCCGCTGCCCGCGACGGGCGCCTGGATCGCGACGGGTCGCTCCAAGACCGGCGAGGAGTTATCATTGGTGTTGCGGCACCAACTCACGTTGTAGCTGGCGCTGCCGACGAGGTCCTTCCGCCCATCGCCGTCCCAATCGAAGACGCGGACGGCGGAACGGTCCCCCAAGTCCAGCGGCGCACCTCCGGCACGCAAGAGGACCGCGGGCGCGTAGGCAGGCGATTGTGCGGTGCCAATGTTCCGGAAGAAACAGACCTGGCCGTCGCCCGCGCCGCAGAGCAGATCCCTTAAGCCGTCCTCATCCCAGTCGTGCACATAGGGTGTCGCTCGCGCGGGCACTGTCAACGCGGCGGCGCCCACGGTGAGTTGGACGCCCGAGGCGAGGAGCGGTTGCGCATCGCTGCCCACGTTCCGGTGGAAATAAACGTATCCTTCCTTGCCCGTTCCCACCAGCAAATCGCGTTTGCCGTCCGCGTCGTAATCGCACACCCAAGGTGCGGGAGCGCCGCAGGCCTCTGACAGATACCGAATGTCCGCGCCCGCCGCCTGCAGGTTGGTGGAACTCCCGAAGGCGGGCTGGTCGGACGCGCCGACATTCAGGAACACAGCTACTTTGTCCGCCGGACGGTAGCCCAGGATCAGGTCTAGTAAGCCATCCCCGTTCCAGTCCGCAACACAGGGTATCGCCTGAACACCCAGGTTGAGCGGGGCAGCGCCGGCCTGGAGCGTGAGGGCGGGCTGCAACTGGATGGTAGTCCCGGCCACGCCGCTCGTGAGCGAGATCAACAGCATCAGGAGCAAGACGGCCGCCGGAAGCGGGTCGCAACGCAGCGTCTTCATGTGCTGGCGATCGTTTGGACGAATTGGCGGAGAGAGGGAGATTCGAACTCCCGGTGGGGTATAAGCCCACTCACGCTCTCCAGGCGTGCGCTTTAAACCACTCAGCCATCTCTCCGCCGGGCAGCCGAAATGTGGTGGACGCCGGAGCTTCACGCAATCCTTTTTCAAACACTGGCATCTCCCGGCCGTTCGGGCTTTGACAAGCCGCTGGCGGGGCGTAATTTGGACCGTGTGACGACGGGTCGCCCACCGGGTTACCGGGCGTGAATACCCTGGACCCGCCCAGAGTCAGTACGAGTAGAACGAAAGATGGATTGAAATGAATGCCAACCCGAACAGCGCGCTGAACCAAAGGCATCCTATGAAAAAGACTTTCCTGCTGGCTTGCGCAGCCGTCGCCGTCGTTGCCGGAGCCACCCTGTTGGTGGGAAACGACCAGAACCCCTCACCGAGTCCTGCCAACCCCAGTCCGCCGCCCGCGGCAGTCACCAACGTCCCAGCCCCGGCCCCCGCGGCCACCGAGCCGATCCCGGAAGTCAAGATCGTCACTGCCCCTGCCGTCCTCTCTCCGGGTGTCGATGAAGTCGTTCAGTTGGCCCGCGCGCGCGTGGGCGACGAAGTGATGCTGGCCTATGTTGAAGCTTCCACGAGTGCCTTTCAGCTCAGTGCCGATGAGATCATCTACCTCCACGACGTCGGTGTGTCGGCAGAGGTGGCGGCCGCGATGGTTCGACACGGTCAGGCGTTGCGGGACAAGGGAGCCCTCCCGGCCGACGCGGTCACGAACGCCGTCGCCAGCAGCGCGGCCCCGGCTGCCAGCGAGAGTGAACCGTCCACTGCTGAGGCGCCGCCGGCTCCGACCGAAACTGCTGCCGCGCCGGAAGCCCCAGCCAATGGGACCCAGCCGGTGACTTACAATTATTTCTACAACACCCTTTCGCCGTATGGCAACTGGGTCCAGGCGGACGACTACGGCTGGTGCTGGCAGCCCACCGTCTCAGTCGTCGACACGAGCTGGCAGCCTTACTGCGACAACGGGCGCTGGGTCTACACGGACAGCGGTTGGTACTGGAACTCGTATTACTCCTGGGGTTGGGCACCCTTCCACTATGGCCGGTGGCAGCGGCACCAACGGCACGGTTGGGTCTGGATGCCGGGGACCACTTGGGGACCGGCCTGGGTGACCTGGCGGTACTCCAACGGCTACTGCGGGTGGGCTCCCTTGCCGCCGGCGTGCGGTTATGTCTCCGGCTTGGGCCTGACCTACCACGGCTCACGCGTCAGCTTCGGCTTCGGCTTCGGCCTGGGCTGGGACTGCTACTCCTACGTGCCCACCAGCCGCTTCTACTGCGGCGACCCGTGGCGCTATCGGGTGCACCGTTCCCAGGGCATCCATGTGCACAACAACTCGACGGTCATCAACAACTACGTGACCGGCAATAACAACACCACGATCATCAACGTCGGGCCCGGCACCACCACCATCGCCGCCGCCAGCCGCACCGAGATCCGCAGAGTCACCATCCAGGATGCCGCCCCGGCCGGCAACAGGACGATTCGCGCCGAGCAGTTGTCGCGGGATGGCCGGACGCTCGCGGTGTATCGCCCCAAACTGCCGCAACAAGCGTCGGCCCCGCCTTCGGGCGTCCTCCGCCGCCAGGAACAGGTAGGCAAACAGACCGAAGCGCTCGCGAGTTCCCCGGCCGTCCAACGCGCCGCCGACCGGGTCCGTGACGAAAGCTTGACCAAGCCACGCCGTTTGGGCGGCGCGACCACGAGCTCGCCGACCGTCGGCCGGTCCGAGCCCACCACGCCTTCGACTCGTACCGACGTGAGTCCGGCGGGCAAGCCGGGCAACCCGCCAGCGTCGGTGCGCACGGAACCCCGCGGCAACGGCAGCGCGGCCGGCCCGGCTCCGACCAGCCCAGGGGCACGCCCCGATTTGACCAAGCCGCGATCGGTGCCGAACTCTCCGGCGGCGGCTCCCTCGAGAACAGCACCGCAAGCTAAGCCAACCAGTCCTTCCAGCGCCGCACCGCGAAACGAGTCCGTAACGCCGAAGCCGAGCGCGCCCGCCCGCTCATCCTTCGGGAGCCCGGCGCCGAAACCGTCTCCGAGCCCGGCACCAGCCCCCTCGGCCAAGCCCCGGTCTGAGGCTACCCGGCCGGCGTCTCCGTCTGTCTCGGCGAAACCGCCCTCGCTGAATTCGTCTCCGGTGCTGGCGCAGAAGCCGATCGCTCAGCCATCCTATCAGCCGAAGCCGCGCAGCGAGCCGGTGACACCTCGGTCGGCGCCCTCCCAGCTCGCTTTCCGACCGTCCATTCCGCAGTCGGCACCCGCTCCCGTGGTCACGCCGCCACGCTATTCCGCTCCGGTGGCGCCGACACCCCAACCTTCGCGGAGTTATTCACCGGCACCGCAACCCGCACCGGCGCCGCGCGCCCCCGCGATGAGCCGTCCGGCCTACTCGGCGCCCTCAGCTTCTCCGGCTCCGCGGTCCATGCCTTCGCCACCCCCGAGCTCATTCTCTAAGAACTCTCGCTAGCAAGCAGTCCGAGCCCCGCCGGACTGTCTGGTGCAGCAACCGGCCACCTGGTCCAAACCACCCAGCCTTCAACCGATGACCCGTGGCGCTTTGCTCTGCGGTGGCGTAATCGAGTTGGTTCTCAGGCGAGGGTTGGCGCTGGCAGCGGCGGCTGGGCTGGCGATTGTCAGCCACGCCGCGACGCTTTTCTCCACAGCCTTTGAGTATCCCGAGTACGATCCCCAATTTACGCTGGCCGGGCAGAACGGTTGGACGAGCTATCCCGAGGGCGGGAACGGCCTGGTCACCGATTCCTTTTCCTTTCCCGGTTTCGGACAGCAGGCCTACCTCGGCAGCTTCGCACCAGCCGCCGCCACGGACTCTCTCGTCGTCTGGAAACCTCTGGGATTCGATCCGCTGGCGGCCGGTCAGCCGGTGGTCACCTTCTCCGTCACGATGGAAATCTTCGACTCGTCGGAGGAGTTTCGCGCCGATCGGGATTGTTTCCGCTGGAGCGTCTATAACACCAACGGCACGCGCCTCTGCTCGCTCGACTTTGACAATGCCACCACGGAGATTTCCTATCTCCTGGATAGCGGATCGTTCGTTTCCACGCGCTTCGGCTTCGACCGCGGAACCGGCGTGTATGACTTGATCCTCACGCTGGACTTCGCGGCCAACCAATGGAGTGCGTCCCTGAACGGCACCAACGTCGTCGAAGCGCTGCCCCTCACCACGACGAGCACCCCCCGCCATCTCGGCGACATCTCGGCGGCTTGGGTCCTGCACGAAGGCACCCAGCGCTTCGGCGACAACTTCATGGTCTTCGACGACTATCAGGTCGTCGCCGACATCGCGCCGACGGAGTCCTTCCGGTTGGAGTCGCTGGGAAGAGTGCCTGGGGTGGGCAGTGTGCTGCGGTTGCACGGCCAAGCAGCCCGACGCTACGCCATCGAAGCCACCACCGATTTCGCCCACTGGACGGCGCTCAAGACAAACGAGGCTACCGATGGGAGCTTTGACTACCTGGATCGCGGTGGCTCCGCTCTGGCCCGACGATTCTACCGTGGCCGGCTCGTTTCACCGTAGGTCTGAATGCCGGCTCTCTGCGAACGGGAGCGAAACACGGAGAACAAGGCGGACACCGTCGTGTGGAAGGGAGACGAAGATAAGGTGCGACCGCTCAGCCGCGAGACTGGGACGTCGCTGAAGGAACCTGGGCGGGTTCAAGGATGAACCGGAGCCGCCGCTCCCGATCCGGATGAAGACGCCAGCGGTAGTTGTGGCGCGAACACAGCGCGGTGATCTCCTCCAGAGGGATGCCATCCGCCACGACTCGCTCGCCCCGGGCAATGACCGCCTCGGCCCGCTGTGGGCAGGCCTGCAAATCGCCTTCGAACACCAACTCCTCACTGGCCTCAGCGGTGTCCCCGTTCCGGAGGAGCACGACCCGGCCTTCCTTCTGCGTCCGCCGCAGCCCGATACCGCGGATCACGGCTGCCGAGCGGAGCGGCACCATGGCGAGGTCGAGGAAACCCGAAATCCCGGCAATGCTGTTCTTCATGAACATGGCGAGTTCTGAGCAGCAGCAATGCCAGGGTGCGGTAGCCCCTTCGCCGGAACTGGCTCAAATGCCCCGGCAGGCTCCACGTCATGCCTGCCAGAGCCCCTTGACTGAGTCGCCTCGGCGCCCCTCTCGGGCGGAACTCCCAAGGTCTCCAACCCCACGCTCGGGCCTCCCGAGTTGTCGGCTTTCAAGACACGGCCCGGCCGGCCTTGCCCATCCGGGGCTCGCTTCTCCGGCGACCCTGCCAGGCTCGCAAAGGTGCGGACTCAATTCGATTGCCTTGCCTCAGCATGTCACGTATGAGAAGCGCCATGCCTTGTTGGACTGAGAAACCGGGTGAGGCAGAGGATGTCCGAGGCTTCGGTCCTGCCGCCTGTCCCTGACCACCTTTCGCGCCGACTGGTCTATGGCCACCCGCCGTGTCACCGCCCCCCACGTCATGGTGGACGGCAAGTTCTTTCGGCTCGGTGGGGCCAAGTTCCCAGTCAAAGGGGTGACCTATGGGCCTGTTGCCCCAGGGGAAGACGGCGCTCCCTTCCCGACCCCAGAGCAGACGGCGCGCGACTTCGCAGGCATTCGCGAGTTGGGCGCCAACACCGTCCGGGTTTACGAAGTGCCGCCCCGCTGGGTCCTCGACCTAGCCGCCCAGCACGATCTCCGGTTGTTGATCGACATCCCCTGGCCCAAGCACCTGTGCTTCCTCGATTCGGAAGAAGTGAAAGCCGCGGCGCGCCACGCCGTGCACCGGGCCGTCAGCGCCTGCAAACAACACCCGGGCGTCTTCGCCTTCAGCGTCGTCAACGAAATCCCGGCCGAGATCGTGCGCTGGAGTGGCGCGCGCGCGGTCGCCGCGTTCATCGACGAACTCGTCGCGGTGGCCAAGGCGGTTGACCCCGCCTGCCTCTGCACCTTCGCCTCCTTCCCTCCCACCGAGTATCTGCGGCCGCAGAGCATCGACTTCGTCTGCTTCAACGTGTTCCTTCACCAACGCCCGGCATTCGAGGGTTACCTGGCCCGCCTGCAAATGATCGCCGATGCCAAACCGCTGGTGATCAGTGAATGCGGCCTCGATTCGCTGCGCGAAGGCGAGGCCCGTCAGGCCGAAATGCTCTCCTGGCAGGTGGAGGCCGCCTTCCGTGGCGGCGCGGCCGGCATCGTCGTGTTCAGCTACACGGACGACTGGCACCGGGGCGGCCAGCAGGTGGTGGACTGGGCCTTCGGGTTGACCACCCGGCGCCGGGCGCAACGCGCGTCCTATGACGCCGTGCAAAAGGCCTTCGGACAGGCCCCGCTCTTTCCGCCGCCGCGTTATCCCAAAGTGTCGGTGGTCGTGGCCTGCTACAACGGCGAACGCACGCTCAAAGCCTGCCTGGACTCCCTCCTCCGACTGAAGTACCCGGACTACGAGGTCATCCTGGTGGACGATGGCTCCACCGACGCCACGCCCAACATCGCCCAGGAGTTCCCACAGGTGCGCTGCCTCCGTCAGCCGAACCAGGGCTTGTCAGTCGCGCGCAACACGGGCATCGCCGCCGCCACGGGCGAGGTCGTCGCGTTCACAGACGCCGATTGTCGCGCTGATGAGGCCTGGCTTCACTACCTGATCGGTGACTTGCTAGGCAGTGGATATGCGGGTGTCGGTGGGCACAATCTCCTGCCGCCCGACGACTCCTTGGTGGCCGCCGCCGTGCTTGTCTCGCCCGGAGGGCCCACCCACGTGATGCTCGGCGACCGTGAGGCGGAGCACATCCCCGGCTGCAACATGGCGTTCTACAAGTGGGCGCTGGGGGAGATCGGAGGCTTTGATCCGGTCTTCCGGAAAGCGGGCGACGACGTGGACCTCTGTTGGCGGCTGCAGCAGCGCGGACACAAGATCGGTTTCAGTCCGGCGGGCTTCGTCTGGCACTACCGGCGCTCCACCGTGGCGGAGTACCTCCGCCAGCAAGCCGGCTATGGCGAGGCCGAAACCGTACTGGCGCGCAAACACCCGGAACGTTTCAACCTCCTTGGCGGTGGCCTCTGGCGCGGTCGGGTTTACTCCGCCGCCAAGCCGGGCGTCCTGCTCCAGCGGTCGATGATTTACGCTGGTCTGTTCGGCAGCGGCATGTTTCAGCGACTGTACACGCCGACGCCGGCGACCTTGCTCGCGGCGGTTACTTCCTTGGAGTATCACGCCCTGGTGACGATTCCATTGCTGGCCTTGGCGCTGGTGTTCCCGCTGTTCTGGCCGCTGGCGGCGACCGCGTTGATCGCATCACTGGGCGTGTGTGCGCTGGCGGCGGTCCAAGCGGAGTTGCCTGCGGCCAAGCGGACCTGGTGGTCGCATCCGCTGGTTGGGCTGCTGTTCTTCCTGCAGCCCGTTGCCCGAGGCTGGGCTCGGTACCGGGAGCGGTTGACGGCACAATCCCTGAGACCGACCACCTTCCAACGTCCGCTCCCGCCAGAGCCACCCGGCCGGTGGCGGTCGGCGCGCACACTGAGTTTCTGGTGCGCGGGAACCGCGGATCGCTACCAATTCCTCCAGCGCCTCGTCGCTAAACTGCAGGAAGAGGGTTGGCAATGGAAAGCCGATGCGGGCTGGGAAAGCTACGACGTGGAAATCTCCGGCCGTCGTTGGACCCGACTGCGGGTGACGACGGCGGCCGAGGAACTCGAAGGGGGTAAGAAAGCCCTGCGCTGCCGCCTGCGGAGCCTGTGGTCGCTGCTGGCAGGGGTGGCGTTTGGCGCGGCGTCGGGCACCCTCCTCATGCTCTGCCTCTGGCTTACGAAACGATGCCCGTGGATCTGGCTGATCCTGCTCGTTCTCCCCTTGTTTGCGGTGCTGATGGAGCATGAGAAACGCACCTTGCAGCGCATCCTCGCCGCCCTCCTCAGCGAAGTGGCGCAGGGACTCGACCTCGTGGACCTTAGCGGGGGAACCACCACGGAGGCGCCGCCATTGTCGGAGCCGGCGACGGAGTCCAAGGTGAATCGTGGACGTGAGTAAACGGGGGATTGGTGGAGCCGAGGGGAGTCGAACCCCTGACCTTCTCATTGCGAACGAGACGCTCTACCAACTGAGCTACGACCCCGCACCAATGCGGAGGGAAGATTCCCGAGCCTGCCTGGATTTGCAAGCCATGTTTTCTCTCATGTTTTCTCTCAAGCCTGACCGTGCGGACCGCAACAAGCGGCTTTACGCCGGCCGGCCGGGTTCCTATCATCCGACTCCGGTCGTCTTGTTTGTGCGGGAAAGACGCCACCAGCCATGAGCGGCAAGCGACAACTCGGCAGTGCAGGTCAGACGG
>Ga0315274_10010028_pt1 | contig 13643 bp, 13 predicted proteins | sample YL17G02_20_MG_FD_203700 | JGI IMG/M metagenome (GOLD analysis project Ga0315274, IMG submission 203700) | Sediment microbial communities from Yellowstone Lake, YNP, Wyoming, USA - YL17G02_20 | ecosystem: Environmental > Aquatic > Freshwater > Lake > Sediment | place: USA: Wyoming | collected...
CATCCTGGCTGCGCTGAAGGAGATGGGCATCGCGGACAAGGACATCCAGACGTCAAACTATAGCATCTACTATGAGCAGCAGCAGGCTTCGCCATCGAACCAGGAAAGCTCTTCGACCGAAAGACGTGGCGTCTACCATGTCTCCAACACCTTGCTGGTCACCGTGCGCGATGTGAGCAAGGCAGGGGATGTGCTGGACACGTTGGTCACAGCCGGAGCCAACCAGGTATATGGAGTGAGCTTTACCGTCTCTGATGAGGTCAAGTGGCAGAGCCAGGCCCGTGAGAAGGCGATGGCCGACGCCAAGGCCCGCGCCGAAGAATTGGCCCGCCTGAGCGGAGTCGAAGTGGGGCAGGTCCAAGCCGTCAGTGAGGTCATCGGCGGCGCTTCATACGCTGTTGCGGCTGAGCGTGGCCTCGGCGGCGGCGGTGGGATCGTGCCCGGCGAGCAAGAGTTGAGCATGCAGGTGCAGGTGACGTACACGATTCGGTAGCCCGTTAGCCAGTGGCAACAACTGGCAGCCGCTTTCTGAGCGGTGGTGCAACCAGCAGAGGGCAGGAGAAATCTCTCCTGCCCTCTTTTCCTTGCCTCGACAACCCAGAACGGGAACCGGGCACACCTATGCCAGGAACCGGGCCTCGAGTTCCGCCAGCTCCCTATCGCCGATGGGCACCATGGGGCCGAGCGCCGCAGTGTCGATCAAGGCCCTGGCGCTGAGCTCGGCCACCTTCTTCATCTCCCAGCTCAACCCCTTTTCACTGTGGAAAAGTACACTGTGTACGGCTCGTCCACGATCTCGTACAGCGGCTTGAGGCGCAGCCCTCGTTCCTGGCCCACTGTGCGGTAGGTGGACAGCCACCTGGACCATTCACGCTCGTTGTCTGGGACCAGAAACGAGGATGGATCGTCCTTGTCGCCTACGAGGAGCCTCTCTTCGGCGCACAGCCCGGCCAGCACGACCGGGCCATCCATGAAAGCGACCGTATCGGGCTCGTCCGGGATCGGGCAGCAGGTGACCGACTTGCCCATCTCCAGGCGAATGACATCCTGCTTCCAGGTCCGGGTGAGGCAGTGGAAACCAGAGGGACTAGTGGTCACCTCCTCAGGTTCGCCGTTCACGGTGACCGTGGGCTTGCCCGACAGCCACCAGGGCATGCGCAGCCGAAGGCTGAAACGCACCGGGCTCTGACAGGTCACGGCCACGTTGATCGTCCACTGCCCTGGACGGTGTCTGGCCCCTGCCGCGCTCGAGTTGTCTGGCGCAAGACCAGATGACCGATCATCCGCCGTCTGCTCCAGGATGATCGGTATATCGTTCCACTCGGTGTGTAGCTCGGACGGGATGTATTGACAGACCACCAGACCGTCGCTGTCGCCATAATAGATGTACGCATTGTGCAGGGTATGAGCTTGCACCAGGCTGCCGTGACAACACCAAAAGTCGTAGGTGGGTGTGCCCCAGATCTTTTTTCCGCCCGCCTCCAGTGGCAGGAAATAGGCTATCATCCCCGTCCTGGGATGGTGCTGAGCCAGGATGCCGTTGTACAGGTTGCGCTCGATATAGTCAGCATACGTCACGTCGCCGGTCCAGCGAAAGAGATAGTCTGCCAATCTCATCATGTTGTAGACGGTGCAGTGCTCCTGGTTCTTGTCCCCAAGGCGGGCGGCATACTCGAACGGGGGAGTCCAGATCTCTCCCGAGGTCTGGCCGCCCGTGCAGAATGTGCCCCGATCGGTCACGGCACACTTCCAGTATGCTTCGGCTATCCTGCGCCACCGCTCTTCTCCGGTTACTTCCCAGGCCCGCGCAGCGCCATGGGCCTCGGGAATGGTCGTGTTGGCGTGTTTGTTGGTCAGCATGTCCCTGCCCTGGAGCAAGGGCTCAAAGAGGCGCGGACGATCGTAGCGATGCACCAGATCCAGGTGTTCTTGCTTGCCGGTGACGCTGTACAGGTTGGCCCACAGTTCCAGCATGCCGCCCGTTTCTACGTCGAGTATATCGTCCATCTGCTGGCGCGAAAAGGCGTCCGTCCAGCGATGAAACCAGCGCGCTGCCTTCTCCAGGACGTCCAGTGCCTGGTCGTTGTGGGCCCAGGCGTACATGTCATAGAGACCCATCAACGTCTTGTGGATCACATAGTGCGGCGCCCACGTGGGCTTGCCCTGCGCAGTCCAATGCAAGTACTTTTCCGGGATGGAGGCGACCCACTCGCCACCGTTCTTTTCCTGGCACCGGGCCAGCTCGGAGACGATACGATCGGCCTTGAGCTTGACTTCCCGGTCGTCCACAGCAGCACAGATCCGCGCTGCGGCCGAGAGCCAGTGCCCCATAAAGTGCCCACGTATCTGGCTGGTAGGCGACTCCCAACCCCAGTGCATGTCATCGCCATGTCCAGGGGTCCCGAGTGCTGTGTTGCGCAGCTGGAGGCCCATAAACCCTGCCTCCAGGTAGTAGTTCTGGAGCAGATTCGCATCGGTCAGGCTCATGACATAGGCCCGGTTAAGGGCAAACCGCTGCTGAAAGATGCTGGGCTGCAGCACGACGCTGTCGGGTGAGAACGATTGGCACCTGGCCATAGCAACCCTCCTTGCGGATGACGAGTGGCCGATTCCCAGCCGACTGGCCTGGCATGGGAACTAGCGTGAGAGCCGTGGCAAAAGATAGTCGAAATACTGGTCAAGCATGGCTTCAGGGATATTGGGAGGCAAGTGGTTGCCAACCGCCAGGATGGCCCCCTTGCAGTCCGACAGTCGGGTGAGGGTCCTGTCCAGGTCGCTGCGCACCTTATCCCAGTTGGAGAAGGTCAGATCGCGGCAGTCAACCAAGCTGCCCACCAGGCACTTGGTCTGGCCAAAGTTATCCGCCATGAAACTAAAGTCGATGCATGGCTCGAACACAAACCCGTCCGCTCCTGCATCGGCCAGGTCACCGACAAACTCGGCGAAATTGCCATCGGAGCAAAAGAGGACCTTCTTGCCTGCGGCATGGATGGGCTTCCATAGCTCGGCATATCGCGGGATGATCATCTGGCGATAGATCGCAGGCTGCATAAACGGCCCGCCGGCCCACACAAAGTCGTCGTGCTGGATCACCACCTCGACGCTCGTCTTGGCCCAAGCCTGCATGTGGAACAGGGTCCAGCGGAAGAAACCATCGAACACCTTCTCCATTTTGGTCGGGCTCGCAGCAGCAGCAAGGAACATCTCCCACCCAAATGCGGCGATCGCCCCGGAGACGATGGTCCTGTAGTAGCCGCCTGTCGTCAACTGCTCCGGGTATGCCTGGCGTGCGCGGCGGATGCTGTCCTCATACGCACGGACCTGCTCACCCATGTCGGGCAGGCCATACTCCCGGACGGCGTCAAAGGCCCATACCTCCTCCTCAGAGTCAAAAGGGGAGGCGGATGGCAACCGGTAATCGCTGCCGTCGGCAGCGTACACGGCATGTCCCATGTCTGTTGTCCTGCCGGCTCGCTCCCACTCCACAAGCCCGTCATTCGTGTTCCAGTTCAGGTCAAAGGCAAACAGGTCTTGCGCTGCCCTGATGAGGCCGGGGCTGTCGGCCGGCAACCCGGTCCGCCCCACCAGATATGGGGTGTGATAGCCCAGGCTGTATTCCGTGTGTCCCCATCGGGATGAGGGTCTCAGCCAGATGTTGTCAAGGGCAATCTGGACACTCACTGGTCATAGGCTCCTTTCGGACTCGCGGCGAAGGCTGCACAGCGCCAGTCAGGCCAATTCCAGGCAACTGACGCTTCCTGCAGGTAGGAGGATAGTCTGGGGCCAAGCGTAAGGGTAGCACAATCGAAGGGAACTGTCAAAACCTTGACTCTGCCAGGCAGCTTGACATCAGCTTTGTGTGAGCCTCTCTATGCCCCGTGCACCTGCTGCACGGCCTTCGCCACGCGCCGGGCCAGGTTCTCGACGGTCTCTAGCCCGACCCGATCCTCAGCGGCGCTTCCGACGATGGCTGCTCCAGAGTGGCTAAAGCGGGGCCCGTCGGCAACGGCGTGCATGTCCTGCTGCAGGAAAAAGGTGTGCATGGACTGCAGTGTCAGCTCTTGGCCGCCGTTGCGAAAGCCGCCGCAGGCGATCCCCGCACCCACTCGACCGCTGAGTTCAAAGCGGCCACCAGTGCGAAACACGACCGTGCGGTCCATCATCACCTTCATCTGGCCTGTGATCAAACCCATGTACACTGGCGAAGCCAGGATCAGCCCATCACAGCGGCGCATGGCCTCGTAGACCGGCACCATGTCGTCTCGGTGATGGCACTCCCCTTTGCGGCAGCCAAAGCACCCGTCGCACGGGGCGATCTGCTTGTCTGCCAGCGAGACGTAGGCTGTCTCGATCCCTTGGCCCTCAATCACGCTGAGCGCGCGCCTCAGGGCAAACGCTGTATTCCCCTCAGCATGTGGGCTTCCGCATATTCCCAGTACCATCATGTCGCTCTCCTCCGTTCCAGCAACGTCGGGCAAGCGACTCGCCCGACCCTATCACGGCAACCGACGGATCGAACCTGCCATACCGGGCAGACAGGCCGTCGCCGCCTGCCCCCCCTCATAGGGCTGCCACATTTTACCAGAGAGCAGCCACGTACACAAGCCAGCATCGTCCCCGCTAGCGACCGCGCCTTGACCAGCCTGCGTTCTTGCAGTCTGTGGAAAAAGTGGTAAGATGAGGGGTCGATGTATGGCCGTCACGTTCTGGGGATACTACTTGATGTGGAGGGAGGTGCGTATGAGACTGGGTGGGCCGATATTCGCTGGATATGATGGGCCAGAGGCCTGGCTGGCGGCGGTCAAGGCCAAGGGGTACCGGGCAGCGTTTTGCCCGGTCAGCCCAGGAGCCGATGATGCCGAGATCCGGGCCTATGCCCAGGCGGCCCAACGGGCGGACATCATCATCGCCGAGGTGGGGGCCTGGAGTAACCCGATCAGCCCCGATGCCACGATCCGCAGTGCCGCCCTGGACCAGTGCAAGCAGGGCCTGGCCCTGGCGGAGCGTATCGGGGCTCGCTGCTGTGTCAACATCGCAGGCTCGAGGGGAGAGCGGTGGGATGGGCCGCATCCCAGCCACTTCAGCCAGGAGGTTTTCGAGGCGATCGTGGCTTCGGTGCGCGAGATCATCGACGCCGTGCAACCCCGGCACACCTACTATACCCTGGAGACGATGCCCTGGGCATACCCCGATTCAGCAGACAGCTACCTCCGTCTGATCCAATCCATCGACCGGCCGGCGTTTGCCGTGCACCTCGATCCGGTGAACCTGGTGTGCAGCCCACAGCGCTACTATGCCAACGCTGCCATGCTCCGCGAGTGCTTTGACAAGCTGGGGCCGTACATCCGGTCGTGCCACGCCAAGGACATATTGCTGCGCGACACGCTCACCGTTCACCTCGATGAGGTGCGACCAGGGCTGGGCGGCCTGGATTATCGCACGTTTCTCAGAGAGCTGAGCAAGCTGGACCCAGATACCCCGCTGATGCTGGAGCACCTGCCCAACGAGCAAGAGTACGATCTGGCGGCAGGACACGTGCGCAGAGTCGCCGAGCAGGACGGATGGACACTCTGATGCAGCAGGTACCACCCGAGGAGGATCGTGCTATGCCAGATACAGCAATTCCCAGGCCCGAGTACCCACGCCCGCAGCTCGTTCGGGACCCCTGGATCAACCTGAACGGCAGGTGGACCTACACGTTTGACCCGGGCAAGTCGGGCATGCAGCGCGCCCTGGCGGACAGCAAGGGCTTTGATGGCGAGATCACAGTCCCGTTCTGCCCCGAGAGCCCCTTGTCAGGCGTGAACCACACCGACTTTATCGAGATGGTGTGGTATCACCGCCCGATCGAGGTTCCGGCTGACTGGGCCGGCAAGCGCATCCTGCTGCACTTTGGGGCGGTGGACTATGAGAGCGAGGTATTCATTGACGGCCGCTCAGCGGGCCGGCACTGGGGCGGTACGTCGTCATTCGCTTACGACATCACAGCCCTGGTGACCCCGGGAGCGCGTCACCATCTGGTGCTGTATGTGCGCGATGAGACCCGTTCAGGCGTCCAGCCGGGTGGCAAGCAGTGCCCCGACTTGTACTCGCGCGGCTGCCACTATACGCGGACTACCGGCATCTGGCAGACCGTATGGGTGGAAGCCGTATCCGAGCATGGCCTGGACAGCGTGCAGGTCATCCCCGACCTGGACGGCGCGCGATTTGTCGTCGTGCCCCGGTTCTATGCCCGGCGACAGGGCTTGCGCTTCCGGGCGACTCTTCTTGATTCAAGCCGTCAGGTCAGCCAGGCTCAGGTGCCGGCCGGGAATAGCCTGCCCTGCGTGCTGCCGATCAGTGAGCCCAAGACCTGGTCGACGGGCGATCCCTTTCTCTATGACCTGACCTTCGAAGTCCTGGATTCGGACGGTGCAGTGCTGGACCGGGTCAGCAGCTATGCCGGGTTGCGCAAGGTGCACATCGAGGGGAACCGGCTGTTCCTGAATAACGAGCCGATCTACCTGCGCCTGGTGCTGGATCAAGGGTTCTACCCCGAAGGGATCTGGACCGCGCCCAGCGATGCTGCGCTGCGGCGGGACATTGAGCTTTCGATGGCTGCCGGGTTCAACGGTGCAAGGCTGCATCAGAAAGTGTTCGAACAGCGCTTTCACTATTGGGCAGACCGGCTGGGCTACCTGACCTGGGGCGAGTCCTCGAGTTGGGGGATCGACGTCAAGGACCCCGTCAGCGCGCGCAACTATCTCAGCGAGTGGCGGGAGATCGTGGTGCGGGACCGCAACCACCCGTCGATCATCGCCTGGACACCGTTCAACGAGACGCATGACACGGGTGACGGCCGGCAGCACAACCGCCTGCACCGCGATGCGTATGACCTGACCAGGGACCTGGACCCCACCCGCCCGGTCAACGATGCTAGCGGGTACGCGCACGTCAGGACAGACCTGTGGACGGTCCACACCTATGAGCAGGACCCCGATCGGCTGCGCGAGCTGCTGGCACCCAGGGACGGTCAGGTGTGGCGCTGCTTCCCGGACCGCGAAGCAGCGTACGAGGGCCAGCCGTACCTGGTGGACGAGTATGGCGGCATCAAGTGGATCCCCAGTGCCACGCACCAATACGCGGCGAACTCGTGGGGATATGGCACCGGTCCCACGAGCCCGGAAGAGTGCTATGCGCGGCTGGAGGGCTTGACCGATGCCATCCTCGGCTACGACCACATCTGCGGGTTCTGTTACACCCAGCTCACCGATGTGGAGCAGGAGCAGAACGGCATCTACAACTATGATCGCACGCGTAAGTTCGACATGGACCGTATCGCGCGGATCTTGAGCAAGGGCAGGTCGGGACGATGACCTACGAGGTGCTGGTGCCAATCGCCGACGGCAGCGAGGAAATGGAGGCCGTGTGCCTGATCGACCTGCTGCGCCGGGCGGGGGCAGATGTGACCGTGGCATCGGTAGACGAGCTGCAGGTCACCGCATCGCGGGGTGTGCGGTTGGTGGCCGACCGACTGATCGCTGCCTGCGCCGGTGAGACCTACGACCTGATTGCCCTGCCGGGTGGCATGCCTGGGGCGGAGCACCTGCGCGACTCTGGCGTGCTGGAGGAGTTGCTCCGCCGCCAGCATCGCGATGGACGCCTGTACGCGGCGATCTGCGCCGCTCCGGTGGTGGTGCTCCAGCACCACGGGTTGCTGGTGGGTCGCCGCGCCACGTGCCACCCGAGTGTGGCGGACCGGCTTGAGAACGCCGAGTCCCTCGCCTCTCGGGTGGTGGTAGACGGAAACTGCATCACCAGCCGTGGACCGGGGACTGCGGTCGAGTTTGCGCTCAAGCTAATCGAGTTGCTGTATGGCGCGGAGAAGGCCGGGCAGGTGGCCGACCACGCGCTGATCGCCGGCGTGTACTGAAAAGCCCGGCGACAGCGAATGGCTCCTTTTCCCGGCCAGGGAAAAGGAGCCATCCTGTTGAGTGCCTGGCTTGTGCCGCAGCGCCCGTCATACCAACGCGTTCAGCACCTTGTTCAGTCCTTCCACCGTCTCCTCAACGTCCTCGTTGGTGAGCAGCGGGCTGACATTCAGGTGGACGGCGCGGCCCAGTAGGTCCAACGAGCGCGGGCACATGTCCGGCGTGTACCTGATTTCGCGCTGGGCCCAGCGCCACGGACCGCCGCGCGGCGTCCACGTGCGCTGCGCCATAATCGGCGTCCAGTGCGGATAGATGTGATAGTCCCTTCGGTCAGGATGGTAGATGACCCCTGCACCGATGTTCTCTGCTCCCAGAGCCTCGCTGACGCGGGCGGCCGTTGCCGGGCTGTCCAGGAAAAAGATCATCGCCACCGCGGCATCCCCGTCCGGATCGTTGCTCCGCTGGAAGGCGATCCCCTTGCGCCGGGCCACGTCTTCCATCCCGGCGCGCAGCATGTGCTTGCGGGCCCGCATGCTGTCGAGCAGGCCATCCAGGCGCTTGAGCTGCACGAGCATCACCGCTGCCAACAGCTCAGGCATGCGAAAGTTGATGCCCCACACAATCTCGTTCTCGGGCACGTTGTTGCGCTGCCCGCCCGCCACGTCGTGGTACATCGCAGCTCGCTGCCAGATCTGGTCGTCGTTGGTGATGACCATCCCTCCCTCGCCGGAGGTGATGATCTTGTTGAACTGCAGGCTAAAGATGCCCACATCGCCGATGGAGCCCAGCCGCTTCCCCTTAAAGCTGCCGCCGTCCGCCTGCGCCGTATCCTCGAGCACCTTGAGGCCATGCCGGCGGGCGACGTCCATCAGGGCGTCCATGCGGGATGGTGCGCCGCGCATGTGAACCGGCATGATCGCCTTGGTATAGGGCGTGATCTTGCGCTCGACGTCCTCGGGATCCAGGGTGAGCGACTCATCGACCTCGGCCACCACCGGAACCCCGCCCAACGCCACCACCGAACCTGGCGAGGCAATCCAGGTGTAGGCGGGCACGATCACTTCGTCGCCAGGGCCGATGCCAATCCCCTGCAGGCCACAGAGGAGGGCGGCGGTGCCCGACGTAACCGCCAGGGCATGGCGAACGCCCATGTGAGCGGCAAAGGCTTGTTCGAGCTGCGTTGCCTTGGAGGGGCCCTGGTCAGGACCATAGTAGCGGAACAGCCGCTTGGTGCGCAGCACCTCCAGTACGGCCTTCTCTTCTTCCTCGCCAATCATCATGCCGCCCGGGTACATGGGCGGGTCGGGATTTCGCTTGGCGGGCTTGCCGCCCTGGACGGCCAGCTTGTCACTCTCGGGTACTTTTGCCATGAGTTCACCTTCTCCTATGCTCGCTTGAGCTCCTTGGTGTTGGCCCTCACCTTGCGGATCGCCTCAAGGATCAGATCCATGTCCTCTGTGCCGCCCAGAAAGTTGGCGTGCCCGATGCTGAGGGCCACGTTCGCGAATGCATGCTCTGCCTGTGGGCAGTGAACCTGGGTATAGTCCACCGGCTTGCCGTACAGCGGGCACTTGATCGGGCAGCCGGTGCGCCCAAAGTTCATCGACTCGAACAGCGGGTTCTGGTAGATCGGCTTGCCGTGCGCGCCAACGCCGATCGGAACACCCTCGGCGTGCACTGCCTCCAGGAACAGGTCGCGCGGCACCCCATCAAACCCCTGCTGGTCGTACAAAAAGTTCCAGTAATAAAAGCCCCAGCGCGTGACGCGCGGGTCGCGGTCGATCGGCTTGACCCCGTCGATCTGTTTCAGCCCCTGGGCCAGGTAGCGGGTGTTGCGCTCCCGGGTGGCGATCTGGTCATCCAGGCGGCCAAACTGGGCCAGCAGGATCGCCCCTTGCCACTCGGTCATGCGCAGATTGGACGCCACGCGGTGAAACTCGTAGAAGGGGCGTCCGGGCATTCGGCCGATGTTGTGGAACGAGCCGGCCCTCCCGGCCAGATCCGTGTCATTGGTGATCACCATGCCGCCTTCGCCGCTGGTGAGCGACTTGAAGGCCTGAAAGCTGAACGTGCCCAAACCGGACAGCGCTCCGATGCGCTTGCCCCGCCACTCGGTGCCATGCGCATGTGCGGCATCCTCGACGATGGCAATACCGTGCTTTTTGGCAATGGCGTCGATGCGGTCCATGTCGCACGGATAGCCGCCATTGTGCACCACCACGGCAGCGCGCGTGCGATCGGTGATCGCCGCCTCGAGCGCATCGGGGTCGATGTTGAAATTCTTGGGATCGATGTCCACGAAGACCGGCACACCGTTGACCAAGACGATGGCGGTGGCGCTGGCCACAAAGGTCAGGGCCGGGACAATGACCTCATCCCCTGCCTCGACCCCCGCTGCCAGGAGCGCGCACTCCAGCGCGGTGGTGCCGTTGGTCACTGCCACCCCGTACTTGGCATCGTGGTAAGCGGCAAAGACGTCCTCAAACTGCGCCACCTTGGACTTTTCGCCGTCCTCCTCGCGGTAGGATCCTCGGAACCACTTGCCGCTGTGCAACACCTCCAGCAGCGCCTTTTCCTCGGTTTCGTCATAGATCGGCCACGGTTTTCCCAGCGGGCGGCCGATCGCCTTGCCACCACCGTTGATTGCCAGTTGTGCCATTTTCCCTCCCTATAGCGTCCTGTCAAAGCTCGCGCTCCGTACGGAACACGCAGAGCGACAAAGCGGATGAACTACCTGGCCTGTTTCAGCAACTCGAAATACCGTTCCCGGCTCATGCCAGCAGTAGCCAGGTTGGTGCGGATGTGTGTCACCGGTACCCGCCGGGGACTGGTCTTGATGACCACTGGCCGCGGCACACCCGGCTTGGTCATGACAATATGGTCGCCTTTCTGCCTACTGATCACAAAACCGTCCAATTCGAACACTCGGACGAGTGTTCGGTAGTCAACCGGCGTGATCTTGGGCAAGGATGGCATCCATGTAGTTGACCTGGATAGGCTGGCGGAAAACCCAGCGGTAGGGCATAGTGGGATCGCGATAGTATCCGGCTTCTTCCATGACCATTTCCAGGGTGCCCAGGCGTTGACACTCTTCCAGGAATAGCTCGACTGCTTCCCGCAACGCAACCAGGGCCTGGTCTGGGGTGTCGCCGAAACTGGACACATTCAGCTCAGGGCACAAAGCGACAATCTGCTCATCTTCCACAAATAACTGGCTGGTGTAGGGTACCTGAATCACCGTGTATCTCCTCGCATCTCTCCCAGATGCACAACAAACGCCCACAGCGGCAGCACGCACCCAGCCTAGAGCACCTCACCCTTCCCGGTCGCGGTCAATGGCGTGTCGGAATCGAGGGCCACGTCAAAAGGGCAGGCACGGGGGCCTGCCCCTACACTGTCTTGTATGGGTCGGCTGCGTCGCGCAGGCCATCCCCAACGAAATTGAACATGAGCACGACGACAATGATAAAAAGGGCCGGGATCAGGAGCCAGGGCTGCTGGGTGATGGTACGGATGTTCTGTGCGTCCTGGAGCAACACCCCCCAACTCACCACCGGTGGGCGCAGGCCCAGGCCGAGAAAGCTCAGCGCGGTCTCCCCGATGATCATGTCCGGTATGGAAAAGGTAACGTCCACGATCAGGTAGCTCATGAAACCCGGCAGCATGTGCCGGGCGATGATCCGGGCATCGCTGGCCCCGGCCAGCCTGGCCGCCATCACAAAGTCTTCCTCGCGCAGCTCCAGCAGCTTGCCCCTGACTACCCGGGCCAGGCCAGCCCAGCCGACCAGCGACAGGATCATCGTGATCCCAAAGTAGATGCGCAGGGGCGGCCACTGCGGGGGCAGCGCCGCGCTCAACGCCATCCACAGCGGGATGGTCGGTACGGAGCGCAGGAACTCGATCATCCTCTGGATGACGTTGTCGACCAGCCCGCCGTAAAAGCCCGAGATCCCGCCGATCAGACAACCGAGAAAAAAGGCCAGGGCCACGCCCAACAGGCCGATGGACAGCGAGATGGCAGACGAGTACAGGTTGCGGGTGAACAGGTCCCGGCCCAGCCTGTCGGTGCCAAAGAGAAAGACGGTCCCGTCCGGCACGCCAAACAGGTGAACCGTGGAGGGGATCAGGCCCAGGATCTTGTACTTGGTCCCACGGACAAAGAATCGGAGCAAATAGCTCTTGTCCCGGTCCACAGTGTACAGGCGGCGAAAGCTCTTGGGGTCCTCGGTCTGCTGGTAGCCATAGACGGCGGGCCGCAACCCCGAAAAGTGGATCGACTGCGGCGGGGCATAGACGTAATCGGTGTGGCGCTCGTTGGGCTCATAGGGGGACAGGAACCCGCTGAATATAGCCATCAGATAGAACAGGGCCACCACGATGGTGCCGAAGACGGCCAGGCGGTGCTTGAGGAACTTGGCCCGGATCAGTTGCCACTGCGAGGAAACATAGATCGCCTCTTCCTCGCCCATGGTCTTGGCCAGTGCATCTGTCGCTCGAGTGTTCATCTGCCTCCCCTACTGCACCAGGCGGATGCGCGGATCGACATAGGCCAGCAGGATGTCCGAGATCAAGGTGCCGACCACTGTCAGGGCCGACAGCAGGAACACGCAGCTCCCGGCCAGGTAAGAGTCCTGGGATACCAGGGCGGTGAACAGCAGCGGGCCGATCGTGGGGATGTTGAGCACGATGGACACGATGGTCGAACCCGAGAAAATGGCCGGCAGGCTGTAGCCGATGGTGCTGATGATCGGGTTGATGGCGATGCGCACCGGGTACTTCCACAGGAGAGTGCTTTCCTTGAGCCCCTTGGAGCGAGCCACCGCCACGTAGGGCCTGTTCAGCTCGTCCAGCAGCGTGCCGCGCATGATGCGGATCAGCCAGGCCAGGTTGGACAGGCCGATCACCAGGATGGGCGCCGGCAGGTGCTTGAGCAGGTCGAGGACCTTGGCCCCGCTCCAGGCGGCAGTGGCATACTGCGGTGAGAACAGGCCCCCGATGTTCAGCCCAAAGTAGCGGTGCAGGCCAAACATGACGATTAGCGCCAGCAAAAAGTTGGGGATGGCCACGCCGGTGAAACCCAGGGCGGTCAAGGCGTGGTCGCCGAACGAATACTGGTGGATGGCGGAGTAGATGCCCATGGGAACGGCCACCGCATAGCTAAAGATGATCGTGGCCAGCGACAGGAGGATGGTCATCGGCAGCCGCTGCATCACCAGGTCCCACACCGGCTCGCCGAACTGAAAGGACCGGCCCATGTCACCATGGATCATGTTCCACATCCACTTCAGGTAGCGCTGGTACATGGGCAGGTCCAAGCCATACTGTTTCCGCAACGAAGCGATCTGGTCTTCGGTGATCGTCCCGCCGCCCGTCTGCTTCAGGCGGACGATGTACGAGGTTAGGTAGTCGCCGGGGGGCAGCTCGATGATGACAAACGAGACCACGGACACAGCAATGAGGACGACAAACATGTAGAGCACGCGGCGGACTATGAAACCGAACATATGATGCTCCCTTCAAGCGGGCGCGGAAAAGGGAGGTGTGTGTTTTCGCGCGCCCTGTGCGCGAAAACACACACTCGACAGCCCTGTGCCCCTTCCCCGCGTCGCGGGGAAGCAAGGGGTCAAACTTGGGATTTCTGGGGACGGCAAGCCGTCCCCAGAAATCCTTTGCGGCGGGCTATGGCCTGCGATGGCCCATGTAGCCCCTACCCACCTTTACTTGGACGGCTTT
>Ga0315274_10010030_pt1 | contig 13641 bp, 15 predicted proteins | sample YL17G02_20_MG_FD_203700 | JGI IMG/M metagenome (GOLD analysis project Ga0315274, IMG submission 203700) | Sediment microbial communities from Yellowstone Lake, YNP, Wyoming, USA - YL17G02_20 | ecosystem: Environmental > Aquatic > Freshwater > Lake > Sediment | place: USA: Wyoming | collected...
TGGGAAGTACGACGGCAACGTTAAAACTCAAAGGAATAGACGGGGACTCACACAAGCGGTGGATCATGTGGCTCAATTCGACAATAAGCGAGGAACCTTACCAAGGCTAGAAATCCAGCCGACGTTTCGCAGAAACGCGGAACTTCTCACAAGGACGGCTGGACAGGTACTGCATGGTTGTCGTCAGCAGGTGCCGTGAGGCGCTCCTTTAAATAGGGAAACCTGCGCAACCCTTACTCTGTGTTTTAAATGTCACAGGGAACTGCCCGGGATAACTGGGAGGAAGGTGAGGATGACGCCAAATCAGCATGGTCCTTTGATGCCTTGGGCGGCACACGTGATACAATGGACGGGACAATGGGTTTGCCAAGCCGTAAGGCGGAGCTAATCCCACCAAACCCGTTCTCAGTCCGGATTGAGGGCTGAAACTCGCCCTCATGAAGCTGGAATCGCTAGTAATCGGGGATCAGCCACGCCCCGATGAATATGTTCCTGAGTCTTGTACTCACCGCCCGTCACTGCAGACGAGCTGGGAGTAGCCGAAGTGCCCCGCAAGGGGAGCCAAGCTAAGCTCAGTGAGAAGGCAGAAGTCGTAACAAGGCACGCGTAGCGGAAGCTGTGCGTGGATCACTACTTTTTTTCGGACTTTTAGTCCGGAGAGTCGATATGGGTTGATAACCGAGAATTCTGTTATCAACTTATGGGTGTTGGTCTTGGAGCCCCAAATCAAGACCATTAAACGCCCGCCTTCGTTCCGTTCTACGGAACTACGGCGAGGCGGTCCGCTTCGGCGGACCGGAGCAACTCTGAAAAACTTTCCTAAAAAACCAAAAGCCTGACAACAACTCGTTGCGGGCGATTTTGCATTTTCTAGAGTCGCCTTATCCTAATGGAATAGATTCACCAAAAACCGATACGCCGCCGCGATATTCACCGGCAGCAAATAACCGTAGGTAATCGGAAAAAGCAACAGGAAACCAATATAAACCAGTAGCAAATAGCCATAGGGAAAAAGCTGTTTAGTTGCCCAAAACCTATCCAAAAACAAAGCTAAAAGCAGTATGGCAAAACCAAGAGAGGGTAAATAATGGTATAAAAAAGCCGCTCTGCCTATGAAGATAAAGGGCAGAAGATTGATAAAATACCCGAACAAAAGGAAGGCAATCGTCCAATTTCTTTTCCTCGCAAAACTAATAATGCCCCAGCAAACTGCGAGCGCCGCCGGCCAGAAAACCAGGGGGTTGCCAAAAAGATAAATATCGCCAAAAAGCACGTCTTCGTGCCCGTTCCAATACCAAACAGGCTTCCTGTCTAATGGCCACTCGTAAAAGCGGCTGGCGTCCTGATGGCCGATCTTCAAAGTACTATTGTAGAAAAACATTTTCTGATTCAGCTCAATCAATTTCTGCCAAAAAGGCATTGGCTTGACTTCCTTGCTGACCATGTTTCCAATCAAGGTCTGCTGAAACTCCTGGCTCATATAAGGATCTCCCGGGCCCGAGAGATTTAGCAGTTTAAAATGAACAACAAATGGCAAAGAATAGACAAAAACAAAAAGCAATAAGGAGATAAAAACTTCAGCTAAAAACTTTAAAAATCTTTTAAGGCTGAAGTTTTTAAGGGAGCTGATGAAAGAGAAAAAAAGGATAATCCCCAAAAAAGACAAACCAGTCCATTTGATAGAAAAGGCCAAGCTCGCAAAAACCATTGAGGCAAAATAAAGCAGATACTTCTTTAATCGGTCTTCCTGTTTTCTGGAGAGTAAAAAAACGAGTATTGACAGAAAACCAAAAAAGAAGAGGAAACTGTCAACGAGAAGGAATTTTGATTCAACCAAAAAAGCGTTCTCAAAAACGGCTAAGAGCCCTGCCAGAAAGGCGGTTTTCCCGGAGCCCCCCAGGGCCAAGACAATGCCATAAAAAACTAGCGGCAAAAGACAGCCAAAAAGCCCGGGCAAAAATCTCAAAATAAAGAGTTCTCGACTACTGACTGCTTCGCCAATCTTTACAAAAGCCGCGTCGGGCCGGACACCGGTTAAATGAGCCAAACCGGCGATCATCAGTTTCCCCAGAGGCGGATGAATGTCAAAATAATACTGTTGGCTAAAATAGGCAGAGACAAACTTACCAAAATGAACCTCGTCAAATACAACTTGGGCCGGATACCATAAAAACAAAAATCTGGTGGCTAATGCCAAAACCAGCAAAAGAAGCAGGGGATAGCAGTTTTTAACCCTTGAAGTTATGTTCAAGTTTTGTTATCCTTAAAAAAGATAATACTTAAAATATTTTACCATATGATTACCACAAAATTAAGCAAGTTTTTGAACAGCCACCAGGTCAAGTTTGAAGAAATTAAGCACAGGCAGGTTTTTACCGGCCTGGATAAAGCCGCTACCTTAAGGGTAAAACCCAATCTCATTGCCAAAACCTTGGTCATGAAATCGGGAAAAGATTTGGCCATGGCGGTCTTAGCGGCCAACCGCAACCTAAACAAGAAAAAGTTCGCCAAGGCGAGCAAATTGAAAAATCCTGATTTTGTCTCAGAAACCCTGATAAAAAACAGGATAAAAGGCTTTAAGGTCGGGGCTGTGCCGCCCTTCGGACAGTTGTTTAAAATCCCTTCATTTATTGATAGGGGACTGCTCAAAGAAAAATCGATTATTGTCTCGGCCGGCAACTACGAAACCTCGCTGAAATTATCGCCCAAGGTTTTAGAAAAATTAGGGGCAAAAAAAGCGGATTTTTCCGAGGTTAAAAAGATTGCTAAACCCCGTCCAACGGGGAAGCCGAAGAAAGCGGCAAAACCAAAGAAGAAAAGGAAGTAAGAATGGGCGTGTAGTTCAATGGTAGAACGCCAAACTGATAATTTGGAGGCTCTTGGTTCGATTCCAAGCACGCCCACAAGACGAATAGCTAGTAACTAGTATAAGTAGTTGAGAATTAATATGGACTTGCTAATTTTTTTTCTTGCCGGGATATTTCAGGACATTCTTTTCACCCTGAATATCAGATTTGTTTCCAAAGACAGAATTTGGCCGGCAGTCTTTACCTCTTTTGCCGTCACTATGGTCAGCATGCTTGCCCTTTACACTATTCTGGCAAAACTTGATGCCCAAAGGAGCTTGCCCGCCATCATTATGTATTCCCTCGGCATAACTTGCGGCACATTCATTGCCATGAGATTTCATCTTGAACCGAAAGAGTAAAGGGGCCTATAGTTTAATGGCAGAACACTACATTTGCAATGTAGTAATGGCAGTCCGATTCTGCCTAGGTCCAAATAGGAAAGTGTGAAACCAAGAACTTTCCGAAGGAAGGATTTTGGTTTCAAGAGAATAGGAGTCCGCCGAAAGCGGACGACGTAAGGGGATGGCTTGCCCATCCTCTTAAGGGAAGTGTGAAACCAAAATCCCAGGGGTGGCAGAGTGGTCAATTGCATCAGACTGTAAATCTGACGGGGCAACCCTACGCAGGTTCGAATCCTGCCCCCTGGATTTTTAACCCAAAGAATCGCTCTATGTGCTACCGCACCGAGCGGTTTTTTGATAGGATGAATTATATGAATGAACAAAAATTTCCAGAACCAACAGTTGGCGGTTTAATCTTCAATCAAGAAGGTAAGGTTTTTCTTATGACTTCTCCTAAGTGGAAAGGGAAATATGTCATTCCTGGTGGGCATATAGAACTTGGAGAAACAATAGAACAAGCATTTAAGCGAGAGATAAAAGAAGAAACAAATCTTGATATATTTGATATAAAATTTATAACTCTCCAGGAATTTATTTTTGGAAAAGAATTCCATAAGAAAAGACATTTTATCTTTTTGGACTATGCCTGCAAAACAAAAAATACTAATGTCGTGCTTGATAAAGAGGGCTCGGATTATATATGGACAACTCTTGATGAAGCTCTAAAACTTCCCATCGAACCCTATACGAGAACTACAATTCTAAGGTATGAAGAGAAGTATTTATCATAAAACAGGTTCTAACCCTTCAGCGCGGTTCAGGCCCTTCGGCCCTTCAATCCTATTCAGGGCCTTCGGCGTCGTCCCGTCCTTCGACCCGACTCAGAATAAATAGGCGGGATTGAGATTTGACAACGATTATCCAAAGGATATAATAGAAACATATGGATAAAGATCTATCCGAATTAACCGAATATCTGAGCCAAAAGTTCGACAACGTTGACGGACGTTTTAACGAATTGGCAAAAGTTTTCGCCACAAAAGAAGATCTAAAAGAGGCGGTAAGCGAACTAAGTACTAAAACTGATTTTAACAACCTCCTTGGGGCTGTCGATGCTTATGCTAAAAAAGCTGATTCTTACTTTCAAGAAATGGTTATGTTGTCGCATAAGGTTGACCGTCACGAGAAATGGCTCCATCTTGTTGCTGAAAAGCTCGGCATCAAGCTTGAATATTAAAAAACAAAGAATCGCTTTTTAAGCGGTTTTTTGGTTGCGTAGTCAAAACATCTGTGTTAGTTTGATGATAGAACATACTCAATCTTTCATTTTTTTCTATCAGGAGGTAGAAAATGAGACAAATATTCGAGGAAATGGCAATGAAATGCCCCTATGGCGACAAGTTAGCAGGAAAACTGCTCAACTGGGGCGGACCAAAGCCTGGCACTGTCTGGGACTTACTTGAGAATCAGATTAAGCGTCGAGCGACCCAAGAGAGCAAAACGCCGGAACAATTTATTGATTATCTCTTCGAAGCTCTAGACGCAAACGCTTTTATGCAACGACTAGGAACATAAATGTCGATGCGCCCACAAAAACGAGGTTGGCGAACAGAGCCAACCTTGTTTTATTTTTAATCAGTCAATCAAACAGGTTCTAACATCGTCCCGTAGGCAGGACTAGGTTCAAAAAGAGACCGAGTATAGGACAAGTTAGAACCAAAAGATCGCCAAAGAGGTGGTTTTTTGATAAGATAGATTAATCAATTTGAACTTTTATGCCCAGAAGACAGGCACACGCATCTATAGGGCTAATTATTCCCATTTCGATTTATTTACTTCTCGGTACTAAGATTTTCAATTCAACTTTCTTGATAAGTAGTGCCTTATTCGTTCTGGGCAATTTAGCTCCTGATATTCTGGAGCCCTCCCGTTATTTCACACACCGTGATTTTTTCCATAGTTGGAAACTATTGAAGATACTTTCAATTTCTATTGTTATCACTGTCTCCCTCTGGATAATTTCTTGGTTGATATTTAAGACACAATTCTTTCTATTTATACTTTCTTTCATACTTGGCTACATTATCCATTTACTTATGGATTCTACGACAAAGCTGGGACTACCGAAAGATAATAATCCAATAGGTTTTAAACCAGACAGGTTCTAAAGTCGTCCCGTAGGCAGGATTAACGAGTTTATTAGTATATTAGTAATTTAGTGTTTAGTAATTAGCAAAATCACCCCTATGTCTTTCAAGCCGGGCGGTTTTTTGGTTATCTTTTGCCCTTGTAAACTTCGAATACCCACGGTAAAATGTAATATGATTATTAAAAAAGTTAATAGCGACATAATCCTTATTAAGGAAAGAAATCTGTGGGTTTTTGCAGTAGGCTTAGCTTTGTTTCTAGTTGGGATATTTTCTTTTATTTCTCCGGGAAAATTTATCCAACAGCCGTCGTCTGTACTGAAAATTTCTTTTGTAGTCTCGGGTTTGTTGGTTTTTATTTTTACTAAAATGAAAACTATAGTATTGGATAAAACAGTTGGTAAAATGACAATAAACAGAAAAGCTTTGATTGGTAGTTCTAAAGAGGAATATAATTTAAAGCAGGTCAAATCCGTAGAGCTGCGCCAAGAATATGGCAAGAAAGACTTTGTCTACAATTTGTTTTTTATAATGGGAAATAATAATGCCATTAGGATAAATGAGACGCAGGCGTCAATAAGAATCATGGAGAAAAGCCTGATTCCGGAAGGAGAAGGCCTCAAAATAGCACAGTTTTTGAATATTCCTTTTGAGCAAAGGCGTGCGCCAACAACAGGAGAGGTTTTGTCAGAAGTAAAAGAGATAATATCTGAGAAAATCGAAGAAACAAAAAAATAAACAGTTATAAAACGGATTAAAATTTTTAGAATCTTCGCAATTCTTATTTAGATTTTTATTAAACAGGTTCTAACATCGTCCCATAGGCAAGGCAAGGCAGGATTTTTAATCCCAAGAATTGCTTTTTAAACGGTTTTTGCTTGACAAAAATAGTGTTTAGGTGTATTCAAAAAATAAAAGCAGGTCCTTTATTTGGGATCAGAATATCCAGAAAGGAGAATATATGGTTCTGATCATCATCTCCAAACCCTCCGACACGGAGGAAAAGGAAGAAGATCGCCTGGTCACGTGCGACGAATGTAAGCACCGGGTTCCAGATGCCGTCAAGTGTAGCAACTGCGGGCGGCCTCTGAACCCTCCGGACTGATGAAACTCCTTCCTCGATAAAAAGACGTGTGTTGCCCTTACGGAACACGCGCCTTTTATTTTACCAAACCACAAAAAAGTTAGTTAAGAAAAGATGAAATCTTCTATCTACAAAACTAGAGCTAAACAGGTTCTAACCCTTCAATTCGATTCAGGGTCTTCGACATCGTCCCGTAGGTCATTGATCCTGAGGGAACCCGAAGGACAGGGTCTTCAATTCAAAGAATCGCCAAAAGGACAGTTTTTTAGTATTAGACGGAAAAATATGACATGTTGATAATCATCTTATAATGTGGTATTGAATAGACACCGAAAAGCTTTGCTCTTTTCGTAATCCTAGGTATACCTCAACGATCCCGACGGTAGGAGAGAGGAGACGCCGCCGGCAGACCACTGCATCACGAGTCAGACATTGAGGGAGAATAGAGTAATTGTGCACTAGGGTACGTCCAGGGATACGTCTCGATTCGAACGAGATTTATCAAGGACCAACATAAAACCTATGCCTGCCTCTCCCCAGCATAGGGGACAGTTGGGTAAGGGCCTTGTCAACGACAAGGTCCTTGCTATTTATATCACTAAACAGGTTCTAAAGTCGTCCCGTAGACATCTCTGCTAAATCAGTTGGTTTTGCTACCCGAGCCATATGATCGTATGGCTCTTTTAATCTAAAATTGAGCACTTTTTGGCCCTGAAAAGAAAGGTTCCAAAGTAAATTATTTGCAATAATTCGCCTTTGCTCCGAATCCCCGGAAAGATAATCGCTTTGCGCTTTATTAGCTTCTAAAAAGACTTTTTTGACCGGTTCCAAAGTATCTACTCCCTCTCCGGTTATTTTTCTTATTTCTTTTAGTTGCTTCCGGAGGGCCTTCTCCTCGTTTGTTAATAGGGTCATTTTGGCGTTGTATAGGCCCTCTGGGGTGTTTCCAGCAGTGAAACTATCACAGAGCCGTCCTTGGGCCATCGCCACCTCGGCGAGGCGTTTTTCAACGATCTGCGCGTTCCTTTCAGAATAAACGCTTTCACTCGTCTGTTTTTCCTTTGCCGCCCTATACGCAAGCTCAACAAGCTCCTTATCGAATTGGGGTTTAGAAAATATATCAGCGACATATTTATCTATCATTTCCGAGCGCAAATACTTTTTATGCTCTTCGCATTTTCTCTTTCCGTTGGTGCAGTAGTAATAATCGTGTCCTTTCTTTTTTGAAGCCGTCAGCATACAACCGCAATTCGCGCAGGTCAAAAGACCGCGAAGATGGAAGAAAAGTTTTTGTCTTTTGCTATGAGAGTTTCCGCTCAAAACCTCATGCGCCTGATCGTAAAGAGTTTTTGAGATAAGGGGTTCGTGCTTGCCTTCGTAATACCTTCCGTCTTTAACCATCATGCCGTAATAAAATGGATTTTTAATAATCCGGTGAATACCGCCCCTCATTACTTTTTGACCTGAATAGGTGCGGAATCCCTCTTGATATAAAATTTCGGCAACCTCTTTCAGGTTATATTTACCGCTGGCGTAAAGCTCAAAAGCTCTTTTGATGTAATGGGCGGACTTTGGATTAACGATAATTGTTTTATCCGCCTTATTATTTAGATAACCTTGAGGCGCATAATTCGGCCAACCGCCATTTTCGAGCTTGGCGCGGTTGCCTCTTTTTACATTTTGGCTTAAATCGTCAATGTATTTCTTAGCGATGCCAAAATCCAAACTCATCATAAATTTATCATCGGATATATTCTTGAATATTTTCTCCGGAGTTTGTATTTCAAGAACAAGGCCCCTGTCCATCAGCCATGAAACCTTACCGCCGTCCAAAGCGTTGCGGGAAAGACGATCCAGCTTCCAAACCAAAAGAACGCAGTTCTTTTTCTGCTCGATGAAAGAAAGCATTTTTTCAAACACCGGCCGGCCCGGAGCCTTTGCCGACATGCTTTCTTTGAAAATCTTAAGGATTTTAAAATTGTCTCTTTCGGCGAGGCGCAAGAGCTCTTTTTCTTGGGAATCAATAGACAAAACCTGCCGATCTTCGGCTTCTGATGATTTTCGGCAATAAATTAAATAATTCATGTTTTTTTGTTTTTAAACCTGAAAATCCCTGACACTCGACAAGGCGATTCTATCGCAACATCGTTTCAAAGTAAAATAGAGGCGATTCCGCCCAGCCATGTTTTTGGTTTTTTCGCCATGTTTTTTGCTTGAGTTTTTAATTTTTTGGGCAAAGCCAACCTTTCCTTTTTCAAAACCCCTAAGGGGTTTTTAAAAAGGAAAGGGAAGGTGGTTTGAGCCCAAATTAGATTTAAAAAGAACGAAAAAAAGAAAAGAGAAAAGAAAAAGGAACTTTGGAGCCTTATCGGAAAGCGCTTTTTAACGGCTCCGTTTTCCCTCGTCTATCTTACGAACACATAAATAGAGCTCGGCTAGAGCGTCTAAACAGGCCTCCGCGGTTTCGACAGAGATTTCCTCTCCCCATCGTTGCCGCCAGTAGATCCTAAAGTCCTCAATAAGTCTTTGGCTGAATCTTTGGGACATTAAAAAATGACCTTAATTATGCGTTCAAGGTCATTTTACTAAAACCCTATTTGGGAAAGTTTGACTGAAGGATTAGCTTATGAGGAAACCAAGCTTATTTATTGTTTAAAATTTGACGGTTTTGGCAAAGGCTAGACTATGTATTTTTTATTGATTTTAACGCTTCCTGTAATACCGGTGTTAAAATCCAAGAAGTCATTTATACTGTTTTCGGTTGCCTTGGATACCTTTTCTTGTATCCTGACACAAGCTCCATAAAATTTCTGCCAGTATTTTTGATTACTGTTATATTCCTCATTATCAACCTCTAAAATACTTTCAGATAATTCAGCATAAAAACATTCATCATTTTTATCTTTAAATAACTCCTTTAAAATAGCGTGCTCGTCTGTTTTTTCTTTTCGTCTAGCAATCGGTATTTTATACTCATTAATCATTAAAAGACTATTAGGCTCGTCAAATTCTAAACGATTAACGTTATTTTGTTTTTCTCCTTTTAATTCTTTAATCCTGTTTGTTAAATTTTTTTTGAAATTATCAAACTCCTTGTAATCTATAGTTGCATAATAATAATATCTGCTTTCTGTAAATTGGAGATATTCTTCTGATAGTTGGCCCTCGACTGTTTTCTTATCTTTCAATATATCCGCTTCAAATAAATTACGGACAATATCTTTAAAGTCTTGCTTTGCAACGCCACCCACAGACATGTTTTCTTCTAAAACAATTCGTGGAGCAAGGCTACTTATTTCAGCTCTAGACACAATATAATCCATAACCAGCGAGATCTTCTCTAGGGCGCCCAAAGAGTTCATTTTTTCGAGATTATAAGCCATTTTTTGAAATTGACACTCTTAAATTACGATTCTATAATAAGTGAAATAGCCGAATAAATCAAATTATGTTAGCTGATAAAAATATGGAAAATACTCAAGATAAATCTTGGGAAAACAAGCTTTATTATGGAGACAATCTAGAAATTTTAAGAGACAAAATTCCTGATAATTCTGTTGATCTTATTTATTTAGACCCACCTTTCCAAAGCGGTAAAAGTTATAATCAAATTTTTCAACCTAGACAAGGCGAGGTAAAGGGTGCTACTGCCCAAATTACCGCATTTGAGGATACTTGGGAATGGGGTCCAGAGGCCGAAAAAAGTTATGATGAATTAATCACCGGAAGAGTCAATAAAGAGAAACCTAATCAAAGGCTTATAGATTTAATAAAAGCCTTAAGGAGCTATTTGGGGGAAGTCCCAATGATGGCTTATTTATCCATGATGGCTCCAAGGCTTTTAGAAATGAGACGAGTGTTAAAAGACACGGGAAGTATTTATCTACATTGTGATCCTACCGCGAGTCATTATCTAAAACTTTTAATGGATGCTGTATTCGATGGTCAATGTTTTAGAAACGAAATAATATGGCGGTACCGAAGATGGCCCGCTAAACAAAAAGCTTTTCAAAGGATGCATGACACTATTCTTTTCTACACCAAAACATGGAACAATACTCACACATTTAATCAAAAATTTGAAGAACTCGCCAAGTCAACTATTGAAGCGTTCGGAAAAAAGAAGCAGTTGGCAGATTTCAGTAGTGGTCACAGAAAACCAAGTGTTTTAGAAGAAGAAAGTCCTGGTGCCTCAATGTCTGACGTATGGGAGATCGGTATAATCGCCCCTATTTCTAAAGAACGAGTTGGTTATCCTACTCAAAAACCCGAAGCCTTATTGGAAAGAATAATCGAATCAAGCTCCAATAGGGATGATTTAGTTTTAGATCCCTTTTGTGGTTGCGGTACCACTGTTGCGGTAGCACAAAAACTAGGAAGGCGATGGGTAGGTATAGATATTACTTATCTTGCCATCGATGTTATTGCAAAAAGATTAGGGAAAAGTGGACTCAAGAAGGGGATTGATTTTGAAATAGGAGGCGAACCCAAAGACACATACTCAGCAGAGAAACTTGCTCAACAAGCTCCTTTTCAATTCCAAATTTGGTGTATATCGAAATTAAATGCCACTCCCTCACTAACAAAATCGGGGGATCAAGGTATTGATGGAATAATTAATTTTTTTGATCCGATAAAAAAAGATAAGGCTGGTAAAGGCATTGTTCAAGTAAAAGGGACACAAAGCGTAAATCCTGGCATGGTCAGAGATCTAAAGGGAACTATGAAAAGCCAGAATGCTGATTTTGGCATCCTGGTCACCCTCAAAAAACCGACGAAAGGAATGGTCACTGAAGCGGTAAAGGAGGGTTATTTTGAACTTAAATATATGCCGAATACTACGCAACAGAAAATCCCTAAAATTCAGTTTTTAACAACAGGGGACTTATTTAAGGAACCATTACCGATAACCCTTCCACCGGCAACATCAGTTTTATCTCCGTTCAAAAAGCCCATTATTGAAGAAACTAAAGACCAAAAAGAACTTTTCTAATCAGATTATTCATTGAGGTATAAAATTATGGAACAAGAAAACAAAAGTTCAGCTAACTATTGGTCCAGTTTTTTATTGAGAGAATTTGAAAAAGAAACTGATCGGGCTGCTGTTATTTTAACAACTTCTTTAATAGAAAATGCTCTTACTACTCTTTTACAATCATATCTTGCACCGGTGAGTGGGAGAGATGACGAGTTTTTTGAGGGAGCAAATGCTCCTTTGTCAAATTTCAGTTCAAAAATACAATTAGCATGTCGGCTCGGCTTATTAAGCAACCATTTAGTAAATGATCTGAATTTAATTAGAAAACTTAGAAATGAATTTGCGCATAATGTTCATGGCTCAAACCTAGATACAGGAAAGACAAAAGATTATTTAACAAGTTTAATCGCGTCATCAAAAATAGTAACAAATAACTCTTTAACTCGGTCGTCTGTTTTTTTTCCGCTTGGGTCTCGAGGTGATTTTCTTATAATCACACATATATTCCTTTGGCATTTGTATAGTAAAATTGATGAAATTACGCAAAAGCGAGTTCAAGTTACTTCTGAAGAATGGATATATAACTGGAAATATACACCCCCAGCCATTTCTCCTTCCCAACTATCTCAGCCTCCTACCGAGACGAGTGAACAAGGGAAGCCTAAAACGGTCTGAAATTCGCCTTAAAACCTCGGTTTCAGACCGGGGTACACGGTAGTCACTCATAGTATCGAAAAACCGAGATCTATATAAAATTATGAATACTTTCGATAAACCATCTCCTGGTAGATTCTGGATCCTCGCTGATTATTGGTTTAGGTTTATTGAATTTTCAGTAATTAGTTCTGCGCTTTATTATTTCGGAGAGAAAACTAATAGCCTCTCGCTAAAAATAATTTGTATTTTATCTTTTAGTATATTGATTACTTGGCTTATAGAATTTGCTGATTATATCAGAGATAAACTGATTAGTTTAATTAAATATAGAGATTTTTCTAGAAGAGAAAGAATGCTAATTTGGATTCTGATATATATTATTTTTATTATATTATTTAGGTTAATTTTTCAGTCGGCTCTTATTATTTCTGGAAAATAAAAGATTGAAATATTAACCGACCAAGATGGATCATTTGGAAGTTCTAAATATCGTCCGTTTTTCTCTTAAAACCTTGATTCCAGACCGGAGTTAAGACAGGTTCTAACATCGTCCCATAGCCTAGGCAGGACTTCCAATCCAAAGAATCGCCAAAGAGGCGGTTTTTTGGTTGCGCAATAAAAATATATGTGTTAGTTTAGCGATAGAACAAATTTCTTCGAAGGTTATTTCCATTCTCTCGTGAAAGGAGGAGACGTGAAAAAAACAGGAAGAACTTTTCTTAAAGGAGCATATTTCCCTTATTGCCAGTGGTGTAGAAAAGATGGTCATTGCATACTCCGTCACTATCAATTTTTGGGAGTAGAATTTGCCGATCACGCAAACGAATTCCGCTTTGCCCACGAAGATCTTTCTTGCAATATGAGTGCCTTTCAAAGAAATACCACCAGAGCCGTATGTGGTGGTAGGATCTTCGAGACTGAATCCTTCTATCTTCCGCTTTATTGCGAGTGCGGAACAGTTATTTCTTCTTTAACCCTTTCTACGGCCATGGGTACGGGTTTTTGCGCCAAGTTCCAGCCGAGCGAAAAGGGTAAAGAAAGAATGAGGATGGCAGAAAAGATTGCGAAAGAGAAAGGTATTGATATCTCAGAAGTTGATCCAGATGACCTTCCACCGGCAGATGAAAAATATGTTGCTGCAATGATGTATTAAATCAAAGCGGTGTAAACCACCGCTTTTGATTTTAAGCTAAATTTTGATTAAAAACGCCCACTAAACAGATTCTAACATCGTCCCACAGCCTAGGCAGGATTAACGAGTTTATAGTTTTTAGTTATTAGTTTTTAGAATTATTGACCCTGTTTTTGCGCAGGGTTTTTTGGTATAATGCGATAATGACCACTGAAGAAAAGTTGAATCTAATAAAGCAAGTGGGGGAGGAGATTACCACCGAAGAAGAACTGCGGCGGCTTTTGGAAGCTGAGGCGGGCGAAAAATTGATCGCTTACGACGGCTTTGAGCCCTCGGGCCAAATACACATTGCTCAAGGGGTTTTAAGAACCATCAATGTCAACAAAATGATCCGGGCGGGAGTGAAATTTAAAATGCTGGTGGCTGACTGGCACGCTATGGCTAACAATAAAA
>Ga0315274_10010031_pt1 | contig 13641 bp, 16 predicted proteins | sample YL17G02_20_MG_FD_203700 | JGI IMG/M metagenome (GOLD analysis project Ga0315274, IMG submission 203700) | Sediment microbial communities from Yellowstone Lake, YNP, Wyoming, USA - YL17G02_20 | ecosystem: Environmental > Aquatic > Freshwater > Lake > Sediment | place: USA: Wyoming | collected...
CCGCATCATACAACGCTGATGAAGCCTTATTGATTCCATCAACAGACCCGCTAACATGAAAAATGACTTCCTTCTCATCGGGCAACAACTCAACACTATGAATCTGGACACCGTGCTTCTTCAGAATCTTCTCAGCATGTTGATCCATGAAAGCTTCATTGCCACGAAATTCGTGGGTTGAACCATACTTGTATTCATTTACCTGTGACATATCAGTTTCCTCGTTGTATTCTCGTTGTGGGCTAAAGTGTCCTCGTCCAACTCTTCGGTGGGAATCCTTATTGTTTGCAAGTCTTCCAAGAAGTTCTCTGCCCGGAAAACGTTTATTCAATCCCTGAAGAACATCCTTGCCGTGCTTGGCAATGACAGCATTCTTCTTGACCTTATTCTCTTTGTTGCCTTCTTCTAGTTGTGTCATTTTACTTTATTCCCAATTTATCATACATTTTGAGTTTTGCCTTTCCTATGCCTAGTGTTCTTTTGACCCCCTCTCTCCCCGCAACCGTATTATCATTATCTTCGTAATCGTCCAATTTTTTGTCTGCGTCAATACGGGCTTTTTTCAGATATCTACTCAAATACTCTAGAGACACTTCATCAATATGTTCTTCAGATATAAACTCTTTGAATGAAAGCATTTTCTTTTCCTCTGACCAAAGTGAACCTAGTTTTGCGGCCTTTCGAAATGTTATCCGTGAATCTGGCTTCTTTGGCTTAGGGGGTTTATTCTTTCGTTCTTCCTTCGCCTTCTTTGCTTCAGCTTTATGAATCCGTTGCAATGCATCTGATGCATTATTGATTCCTTTCCTGCGCTTCATTTTTTCTTTGTCTGTTCGTTCGTCGCGCAAGTGATCTGGCATGTCCTTGTCTGGAATATCAGTCAAACGCGCCTCATCCCTATATGCATGAAGCTTTTCTCTACTGAGTTCTAGTAGGGTTTTCATTAATGACCCTTTTCCATTTCTTTGAAGCGACGATCATCTTCCTTATCTTCCTTATATCGATCTGTCTTCTTGTAATCCTTTCTCTTCATCATCTTACCAGACTTGTATTTTGGGGCATCAGAAGTTCTCTTATGACCACCAACCTTTGTGTCATTGGAAACCTTTCGAACCCTATGGCCGCTTTCCAATGTATCTGCCGGATCATCATATTCGGGGTTATATGGATTGCGTCTTGCGTGTGTGATATCCAATTTCTTCTTGTGTTTTACCGCCGATTCTCGACGGGCAAATGTTCTCACAGGCTCAACGTGTCCACCATAATCACTATGACTTTGAACTTGATGACGTTCTTTTTCAAAAAGTTGTTCAAGTTCTTCTTCTGTTAGGAGAAGGAATTCGGAGAATGGTAGCATAGTTCCTCTACTTAGCTTTTCCGGCAGAAGAACCACCCGCTGGTGCCTTCGCCTTTGGTTTCTTTGGTGCGGTCTTTGATGCCGCTGGATTTGGAGCAACGGACTGTTTCAGAATCGGAGACATTGGATCAAGCATGGGGTTTCCACCACCCGGAATCATGCCACCCATACCCATGGGGTTTGGTGGGTCTTTCTTGATTCCATTCTCAATCTCGGCAATCTCTTCATCGGTCATGTTAAGGACTTCCTTCATGCAATACTTCATGTCCACAAACAAGCCCTGATATGGAGCAATCAAACCCAACAGGTCGAAACGTGAACGAAGGATTTCCTGCTTCTTGGACTCTGCGTAGTAGGCGTCCTGTGCAAAATCATATTGAATGTCGTATTGAATCTCTTCCCACTCTTCTTCCGTCATCACGTTGGTTAAGATCAATTCGGTACACAGAAGATCGTGGAAGAGGGTACTGAACTTATTCTGCAATTTGTCAATGAACTTGACGAACTTCAACTCGTCGCGTGTGATTTCAGCGGCACGACCAAAATTCAAACCACCCTGTTGCTCTAGGCGTGACATGGGGACGTTCAACGACTGATAGAGCTTCTTCTGGAAGTAGATAACGTCTTCGATCTGACCTAGATTGTCGCCACCCGGAAGGGTATCGATTTCCGTTCCCTTTCCACCTTCACGGCGTGGAAGCCAGAAGTCTTCCAACATGCTCATGTACTTCTTGTCATCACGGATTTCACCCGTGTTCGAATCGTACACCAACTTGTTGCGGTACCTATTCATCTGATCTTTGACGTATTGCTCGGCCTTGATTTTAGGCAAGTTACCAACGTCAATGTAGAAGATTCTGCGTTCTGGGGCGCGAGCCAAGCGGTAAATGACCAATGCGTTTTCCATCATTCGCAACTGGTTGGCTGGCTTGATAGCCTTGTGCATGTAGCTCAAGACCATGTTGTTATCTTGGTCGATCAAACCTGACGGGGCATATGCAATGGAGTCAGGGGTGATTTTCAAACCTTGTGTGGTGATGGGGGTAGCGGAACCTCTAGTTGCGGCTACTCCGGACTGATTGTACACATAGTATTCTTCAGTCTTCTTGATGAAGTCCACGCCTGTCTTTAGGTCTTTCTCTCGGTGGATTTCACGAATCTTCTTGATTTTGCGCGGGTCAATGTAGCGAACGTCTTTCAAACCGTCCTTCTTCTTCGCTACGTCAATCACCTTATGGAAGTGGATACGCCCATCGATGTACCAGCGTCTAAAGTAGTCTTGGGCGCGTTTGTCCAACTTCATGAGCTTACTGATCTTCTTGAACGACTTCTCAATTTCCTTCTTGATGTTGTCAGACAACTCAACCTTCTTCAGGTTGATCGTTACAGGTGCATCATTGTCTACGTTGGCAATCGCTTCATTGACGATATCTTCAATCGCCATATCAACGTCTGCCATAAGCGAAATATCCCGATACTTCTTGATGAGTTCCCCTTCGGTCTTTGCGGCACCGTCAAGGTCAAGATAAGTAGCGAAATGTCCACCCGCCCTAAATGTATCGTAGGCACCATCATCGGAAGGAGGCACGAAACTCTTTTCAGTCTGTGCGGGTTCCTCCCGATGGATGGTATACCCGAAAATGTCTAATGCCATGATATGTCCTAATTAAAGGGTGCGATTAAATGCCCACGGCATTATCGTTAGCTGGAATCACTGAAGCAAAGGATGGGTCAAGAATCTCAAACGCCTGATACTGGAACGTAACAGTGAATTCTGAGATAACATCGTTGGAGCCGTATGACAAACCGACTTCAGACACAGTGATCGGGAATGCGCCGAAGAAGCCGTATGACCGAATTGACTCGTTGTTTCTATCCAACTGTTCCACGGAGAAGTCAACCATATACTTGGTCGGCAACGTGATACCACCGTTGTTCTCGCGGATATTCATCATGTTTGACCACTGTTCGAACTTGTTACGCAATGACATTTGTGTGTCGTTGATAACAGTAATCGTCCAAGGATCAAATGTCCTTTCGCCAGCCAACTTGACTTCACGGCCACGATACTGTACAATCGTTGGATTGACATTCGAAGCCGGAAGCGAAGCCGCTGTGATCAAGAAGTTGTCTGAATCCTTGTTAGGAATCGGTGATGGGAAGGTCAACCAAACCTTGAATTGGTTTGGACGCGCACCACCCGCACCCAGACGAGTCTTGAAGTCGTTGATATTCATTAGCTCTGCCATGTATGTTCTCCTTGAACGTTATTTGTTATGCACCCTGCACTTCAGTGAACGACACGCCAGTGCGTGTTGCCACAAAGTTCAGCGTGATGAAGTTGATGCTTCTCGTCGGCTTGATGTAGATATCCGCGATGAATTCATTACGGTCAATCACTTCACCAGTGTTATTGGTTTCGTTGCAGACAACCATGAAATCGGTAACACCGCGACGAGCCTTTACGTCCCGAAGGAATGGCTCAACGATGTTACGGAAGTAGGAGCGCGTGAATGCATCGTTGAACTCAAACAACTGAGTCTCACCAGCAATCGCAATGCTCTTCTCCAACACGATGAACAACCGACGAACGTTGATACGATCAAAGGCAGATGGCTTGCTCAACAGGGTCTTGTCACCCCATAGAACTGAACCCTGACCACGCTTGGTGATAACAGGATTGATGCCGTTCTTGAACAGCGTGTCGCGCTGTGACTTGTTCGGGTTCCACGCCAACTTGGTAACGTTCTTGATCTGGCCACGGGTCAAACCACCCGGACTCCACCACGGATCATTGGTGTTGTCGGTACGGGCCATTAGGCCAGCAACGTCAGGGTTGATAGCGATCCAGCGGTAGGTGTCATTGTACTTGTCATACTGATACTTCCAGTTACAGTCCATGATGCCATATGAGCTATTGACATTGAATGCACCAGCAACGCGCTCTGCCACGATATCTTCGGCTTCGCTACCAGCATTGTTGTAGCATGAGGCAAGCGACGGAGAAACCGTTACCACGCAGTCCTTACGAACTTCGGCAACGTTTTCAATGACGTACTTACCAACTGCCAAGCTGTGCTGACCTGTGAACAACAGGTTAACATCGATCAAGTCTGCATCAAGAAACAAGTCGTAACCTGTCTGAATGTTACCAGCAGTTGGGGCTGAACCATCCAAACCGCCAGCCAACTTGCAAGAAACAGCACCCTTCAAGACCTTAAAGGTTGTTGAAGAAGCTGAACCCCAATTGTCTGTGGCAGTGATCCAAGTGGTTGGGGCATCCATCCACCACACATAGTCAGATGTGGCAAGCAATTCCTTGTAGAAATTGGTTGCACCATCGAACGTCTTGGCGTCAGAAGCCTTTGAAGCACCAACGAACTTCTCAAGGATTGTGCCGGGGGTACCGGAGAACAATCCGTCATGGTCTTCCACAACCATGTGAACTTCGTCCAACGAACCACCAAACGTTGATGCATAGTCGGAGGTTCCGGGTGCGCCATCGAATTGATCATGGAATACCCAGAAAGCCTTACAACCAGCTTGTGTGGTAACAACCTGTGGGGCGGTGCAAACGGCAGTTAGTGTAGCCGTGGTATCGCCACCGATTGCCAACACGGTACCGATCAAAACTGTACCATTGAAGATTCGTGCGCCGACATGCAACTCGGTCAAGAACTGTGAACCACCAGCACCAGTAACCGTTGCACTTGCAGGGGTTGTGGAAATTGTTCCGGTCAACGTCTTTTCGAAGGTTGCGCTGTCAGCAATTGAAACACGAAGGCTGTTACCGATCAAGCCCGGATACTTGGCCGCAAATGGGCCATACGCATCAGCGTTATCGGTTGAGTAAGTGTCTTCCCACACCGTCTGGTTGTTGATTGCGACGGCGGTACCTGTTGACACAGCGTTCTTGGCGGTAGCATCTACCACACGAACCAGCTTCAAACTGTTGGCATAGCCAAGGAAGTTTGCGGCTGAGAAGAAGCTTGCATAGGTGTTTGAATTGGGCTTGCCATAGAACCTGATAAGGTCAAGTTCTGAAGATACGTCCTGTACATCAAGAACTGGCCCCCACTGGAAGTTACCAACGAAGCCGCCAATTGAGGTCGGAACCGATGGAACCGTTGTGGTTAGGTCTTTTTCTACGACAAGGACGCCAGCAGAAAGTTGAAATGCCATGAGATTGCTCCTATTTGAGATAATGAGTGTATTTACAATTCATTTTTCCGGATTCATCACACTATACATTATCATTCCCGTGGGAAAAACGAGGCTCTTGGATGAGGAATTGTTGTACTCTGTATTTATACTTTCCCGTTATTCGACTTTCCTCCACACATCCCCGTCCTCAACGGTAAACTCATCACCCAACCCATCATCAATAATGCCAAAGGGTGTCATTTCTTCTTCCATCTGTGCAATCTGTTCCTTATAGATTCTCTCACGAATGTTAATATCGGTCAAGTCACTGAAGTACTGGTTGGTGGTGAGCCACCCAAACAAGACCAACGACATGCACAAATCGTCCGTCTTCCCTTCGTCAGCACAGTAGAGGCCATTCTTTTCCACAAAGGTGGAGAATTCCTTGATAATATCCGCATCAAAGATTTCCATCTTATGTTCTTCCAAGATGCTCTTGATGGCGGCACATCCCTGACGCTTCACACTCTTGGTGGTACGAACCCCAAGGGTGGTTTGCTTGGAAAAGCCGGGGCTGACAAACACCCTACCCTTCTCATTGACCGTACTGATGATATTTTCGTACTCGTACTCCTGATAGAGAATATCAACAATCTGGCCACCCGCATCATTGATTTCGACCAAGATGTAGGCATCGTTGTAATCCTTGGCCACCTTATGAATAGCTGTCGGGTACAACATGGGGGCAATGTCATTCTTACGGTACTTTGCCGCCATCTGGTAGGGAACGTTCGTTACGTCCACCACGGTAAAGGCTGAGTAGTCGCCACCCACGCCACGGCTGGTGTCAGCCGACAGGACATAGGTATGACCCTTCTGGGGTTGTTTGAACACATCCAAGTCCATGCTGGTGTGCAAAGGCTCCTGAGAAGACATGCGAGCCAAGGTTTCGGCATTCAGCAAGGTGTTGCTTGACCCCAAGAAGTCGCATGAGACTTCCTGTGCGTACTGAACAGGGCCAAGCTCGCGTAGACGTTCCTTTGCCCACGCCGCATCACGACCCGGAATTTCGGTGTAGGGGATGAACAGCGGAATAAAGTCGTTCTTCTTGGTCTGGGCTTCGTTCCAGAACTTCCAGAAGTGGTTGTATCCCATGGGGGTTGAGGTCATGAGAATCTTCGTGGTCTTACCGGAAGAAATCGTCGGGAAGGCTGACGCGAAGAACTTTTCAGCTAGGTTGTTGGCGATGATGGCCGCTTCGTCAATGTATAGCCAGTTGATGGCCTTACCACGGATACCGCTGGTGGTGGTGGCGGCGGCGAAAATTTTACTTCCGTTCTCAAGAATAACCGTACCTTCGTTCCACTTCTTGACGCCGTGTTGCATCCAGATAGGTAGGTTCTCGTACATGGTCTTGTACTTGTCAATGACTTCGTAGGCACCGTCTTTCTTGTTAGCCAAGACAGCCACCGTCTTACGATCTTGAAACAGGGTGTACCATAGGATACAACCAGCCGCAACCACCGTCTTGCCGTTCTGACGGGGTTCCATGATGATCACCTTACGGTTTCCAAGGATTAAGCGAACCTTCTTCTTCTGGCAATCATAGAGCTTGAAGTCTACAAGACCGTGATCCAAGGAGACAATCTTGCAGTAGTTCTCAATGAAGTAGATGGGATTGTCCATACACCGCATCATTTCCAGAGTCTCAAACTCTGAAAAGGTGTGTCGCTGGCCAATCTGTTTGAGGTTTACATTTCCATGGTAGGAAGAGTCATTTTCTACTTCTTCATAATCAATGATTTCCTCTTCCACTGGTGCTACGAGGGTTTCTGTCATTTAGACGGGGGTGGTAGAACCTCTTGAGAAGCCTTCCTCAACTCTTTCATAAAGTCCACAGTTGATCCTGTGAAGAAGTTGTTTTGAGTCTTTGCGCCTTCAATGATCTTGACTTCCTTCTTTCCTATGTCCTTCTTGATCTTTTGAAGCATCAGAAGGTCTTTGGATGAGTCGGATACGGTCTTGATCATCTGGGATAGCACTTCATAGGCTCTGGCAGACTCGGAATTGATGGCCAGATTCATTGCCTCTTCTACGGCTTTCTTCCCCTTCTCAATCATGTCGCGCAAGGCTTGGCGGGACATTTCCTCATCACTGAGAACTTCAGGGGGTAGTACAGCTTCCGGCTCTACCACTGCTGGTAGAGTCGGTTCCACATCAAACTTTTCATCTAGTGATTCAAACATGTTATGGCCACCTTGAATTCATTTCAGCGCGGAATGCCTTGATATCACTTGCGCTTTGTGAGGTTGTGAAGATTGCGATTTCCTTGATGGCACCAGCCAAGAAGTTTCCACCCTCTCCACGATCACCAAGGATCATGGTGGCCCCTGCTGGCCACTCCATCTGGTTGTCGAACGTTCCAGCATATGGAACAAAAATGCCAGTTGGCGAATTTCCTACATCAGGATAGTGGTCGATTTTCGTTGCGTTGTTTACAAAATCCAACCACGCAATTCGTGTTCCCAAGACACCCAACTCCTGCTCGTCTAATGTAAAGAGTTGTGACGCATAGGTGTAATCTGTACCTTCAGCATTTCCTTCAGTACAATAGTAGTTAGCCCCATCGGGGGTGAAGAGGACAGCATGAATTCCGTAATGTGAACTACCAAGCATTGATCCACTAGTGAAACTATCGAAACGAATCAAGATGTGCTTGGCTGAAATGGCTGAAGCTAAGGCTCCTGAGGTTCCGATGCTGGATGTTCCATTGAAGATGGCACCATTGGTTCCATCAGCCGAAGTCATGTTGCTCAAAGAAAAATCAACTCCACCCGCTGAAGCAACCCACGCATTCGTACTTAGACCAGAGTTAGCCTTCCACCAGTATTCTGGGGTTGGGGCTGATGGTGTCCATCCATATGAAATGGACGGGGTTACCGTTGGTGTTGGGGTGATACTAACAGATGGACTCCACCCAAATGACGCTGATGGGGTTTCACTTGGGGTGATGGACGGAGTAACACTTGGTGTCGTTGTCAAGGTCGGGGTAACACTTGGTGTCGTTGTCAAGGTCGGGGTAACACTTGGTGTCACAGAAGGGGGGATAGGAAAAACATTCGGAAGTTCTGATACAGGAACAGAAAATGGGGCGGTATAGGCCGCATAGTCTTTGATGATGCGCCAATCTTCTATTCGACCACCTAGTGATACTGCGCCACCAGCAATCGCACCAGCAAACCTAATTGCACTGGAACAATCGGTAATTGAAGCTGAAGTGGTCAACGAACCAGAAAGTTGTCCATTGACAAAGAGCCTGACCGATGTGCCAGAACGAGTTACGGCAATATGATTCCACACATCACCATCAACAGAGAGAGAACCAACAATGGTTCCAAGTTGGTTATCGAAGAATTCCACAACCCGTGGGGCAATTCGAATGTACATGATGGATGTTCCATCATCCCTTGAAAAAAGATACTGCGGATTTCTTGTGTCGTATCCAAGAGGATGAACCCACCCCTCAATGGTAAAGTCCCCAGACCCAAAGTTAAACACTGAGGAATTTTGAACATTCACATTGAATCCTGAGTTTCCACCAAAATACTGATTGTATCCAAAAAGACTGTTCGTGCCGCTATTTACGCCACCAGTGTTTGTCACAGTGTGTTGATAGACTGAACTATCAAGAAGTGGTGACTCATTGAAATGGAGCATCAATACAGTTTCACCAAATGGAATTGGGGGAACCGATGGCGTAATAGACGGTGTAACCGTTGGCGTAATCGAAGGTGTAATCGACGGTACGGGGGACATTGGCGTATACCACTGTCCCTCAATGTACACATCATAGGGGGTGTTGCGGGGTGGAATGACCTTACCAGCCCGTATCGAGGTACCCCCCGTACTTCGGGATGATCTTTTCATCTTAGGCTGATGGCGTTGGTGTTACTGAGGGGGTTACCGATGGGGTGACCGTGATCGACGGTGTGACCGTGATCGATGGGGTAACAGTTGGTGTCACTGTTGGTGTCACCGATGGGGTGTGTGACGGGGCCACTGGCTGGTCTTTGTACCAGACACCTTCAACCAACACATCATTGGTAGTACGGTCTGGGATTGGACGGCCATTGGGACGTACAGATGATGATTGACTGCGTGAAGGTAGCTTTGCCATTGGAACTCCGGAAAATGATTGTCTGTGTTCTATTTATATGATGCTAACAGCTTGGGAACGGAGAAGTTGGGGCGGTGAATGCACCCATGTAAATGGCGGTTCCTTTAACGACTCTCCAATCCTGAAGATAACCACCCATTCCGTTTCCGAATGTGAGGATTCCGTCTGAAGTACCCATGGTGGCGGCACTCGTTGCGGAAGCCTGTTGTCCACCATCCACATACAATTTGAATGAAGTTCCGTAACGCACGACTGCCACATGACGCCAAGCGGAAGCCCACGCATTAGCACTGATCATGAATGATGTTGGGGTACTATGAAACCATATTCTTCCATCGCCACCATTATTCCAGTTGTTTTGAATGCTCCATGTTGTTGTGTAAAGCATCGGCTTTTGGGGAACATTGGTGAAATAAAGCCACCCCTCAAGGGTGAAATCACCTGTTCCCAAATCCAATCCGTTATTTGCTACTTGCGCTGTGACATAATCACCCGCGCCAACAACATACAATGATGAGCCGTTAAACTTCGATTGTGAAGTAGTAGTTTTAGCGTTTCCGTAAACTGTCATTGTACTTCCCTTATCATCAGAAAATACCACCCCGTTGTTTGCTCCGTTGAACAGTGATTGAAACACTGTACTCTGACAGAGTGCGGTTGGGCCAGATGGGGTTATGGACGGAGTTACAGACGGCGTCAATGTGATCGACGGTGTGATTGATGGGGTGACAGACGGAGTTTCTGATGGGGTCACAGATGGAGTCACGGACGGTGTTATAGACGGAGTTTCTGATGGGGTTACAGACGGCGTCAATGTGATCGACGGTGTCAGGGATGGGGTGATCGATGGGGTGATCGATGGGGTGATCGATGGGGTGATCGACGGTGTCAGGGACGGCGTGATTGACGGCGTGATTGAGGGGGTGATCGACATAGTTGGGGTTGGGGACATCAATGGTGTAGATGATGGTGTCTGGGATGGGGTCACAGATGGAGTCATCGTCGGCGTTTGAGAAGGATAGATGTACCACTTTCCGTCCACAAACACATCACTATTGTTCACCTTTGGAAAGATCGTCTTTGGGGTACCAATATCAATTCTTGATGTGCTTCGTGATTCTCTCTTCATTAGACTATCTCCCCCGCAAAAATATCATCAAATTCCTGCACATAGGTGTAGTCGGATGAAGGATCGGCCCCATAGGGGTCAGTGGTTGTGGTGATACGCTCTCCACTCAATGTGTCAATAGGAACAACGCCACCCACCAGCGCATTGTCTGAATAGATGCTGATGATGGTCTTCTTGATGTTGTTGGAATCATCCACAAACCCGAAGAAGTTCACCTTGACAAGGAACTGCAAATTGTAGATGACCTTGACCCGTTCCTTGAAATCACTCTCGTAATCGTTCTCAAGGGTGATCCCCTCTAGGACAAACTGAAGGTCACGGGAAACACCCAAGGCGGGAATCTCATTGACCGTTACGTTGAAGTCCGGATTGAAGTGGGGGAGGATTTGTTCAATGATCTGAAGCCCATCGTCCTGATTTTTGGCATATACACTCATGTCAATCTTCAAGTTGTAAGGGGTGGAAATGAACCCCTGACGCACACTCCCGTCATCCTTGATAGCCTTGACCCGTTGGGTGACAGTCAGCTTGCGCTTGCTGTCATACTCCAACCCCGTGATTTCGAACCCGATTCGGGGAAGCACCACTTCAAATGCGGTACGTCCTGTTTCCAAATCGGGAGCCGCCCCAATACGCGCAATGAACTTCTGCTTTGGGACGTATGATAACGGTACCTTGATCCGTTTGGCCAACTCATCACTGGCATTGAGCCTGTCAATGTAGATGCCATTGAACAGTGTGCCGAAGGCAATAATCGCCTTACGAATATGTTGGTGGTAGAACTGTTTGTTCTTGAACATGGTCTAGAACTCTCCGAACGGATCGATGACCGAAAAATCTACGATATCTTGGGCCTGTGTCTGGAATGGGGTGGTATCATCAAACGAATCTTCCACCTGTGAACTTGAGGCAAGAATGATTGGGGTGCCACTCTGTGAAAGGAATGCTCCCCCTGTCTGATTGAGGAACTGGAAGGCAAAGGTGTCTTGGGTCTTCTCAGCGGCCCGACTATCCACTTCCTCAACGCCCGTGACGATGTTCTCTGAGCTATAGCGGTACAACTCACACTGCAATGAGTAGACGTAGAACTTGCCAATCTGGAAGAACGGGTCTAGGTGGTTGACATACTTAATTTCAAAGAATGCTTTGGTCTTGGGAAAGTAGAGCAAGTCCCCTTCGGCTGGTCGCAAGGGAAGTTGCAAATCTTCAGTCTGCATGGCCACGGCATCTTCCCAACGCCGCTTGGACACCACAAAGGTGGCATTGTCTGTCACCTGAATGCCAAACTTGCTCATCAATTCCCCGTCGCCTTCCCATCCTTGTACGTTGTTCATGTACATTTCAATGGGGTAGACTTGGGTAAACTGGTTCATGGGGTCTTCCCCCAAGATATGATCTGGGGTAACTGAGGTACGGGGCATGTAGTAAATGTCATGTCCCTTGATCTGGATGGCTTCAATAATCAGGTCTTCCACCAACCGCTGTTCGTTGGTGGTTCCTATGTTGGTGCCAGCCTGAAAATAGAAGTTGGTTGCCATTAGCCGATTTCAAAGAAGGGTGGCAATTCGTAGCGTTCCTGCATGTCCCGTTCGATATCCTTAATCTCTTCCATGGCCTCATCATAGATTTCCTTACCATTCAGGGTGACACCCCCCGGAAGCTGAATCTTATCGAACTTCTTCATGTTGTTGCCCCACTGACGCTTGATGAGAGCCGTGGTGTATCTCTTGAGGAAAAGGTCATTGTACACCTTGGTGTTCTGCTCTGGATCAAGGATACGATAAACCTCTGCCATGATGTAGGTGTTGGGGGTCAGGGCTTCCGGCCAATTCATGTCGATGTGCAACTGGTTGTTTTTGCGGGTAAAGCGGGTACTTCTTTCGCCGGGGAGCATCATGTCTAGCAAGCTCAAGTGCTGTTTGACCTGTGCATAGTAGATCAAGTCTGTACTCATCAGGTCGTACATATCATTTAGACGAAACTGATAAACCACATCGAAGATGTTTCGGGTGTTCATGCCAGCCGTTCCCGGCCCCAAAATGAAGATTCTGGTGACGCCAATGACTCCATCGGCAATCTCCAAATACTGCTTATCCCAATTCCCCAAAAAGAAGGCATCCGTGGGAACAAGTTGGAGGGTGGCCCCTGAGATACTTCCAGTGATTACTTCCCCGTCCACAAAGGTTCCCTGTGTCTGTTTTAGCTGAATGACCGACTCGGAGAAGATTTGCTTGTTGAGGGTGTAATCCATGGTGAAATCTTTCCCATAGAACTTGGCATACGCACCGGAAGTCTGCCCCGTGAGAATTTCCCCCTGAACAAGGAGGTTGGCATCAGGGGTGGTCAGGGTCAGTTTGGACGCCTCAATCATGGTCTTGAGATACATGCGTTCTGTGCCGTCAAAATGGTACTCTTGGAACCATTCGATGGCGTCCTGAACCCTGTCTTCCACCTGATCATCGTCCACGTTAATCTCAATAACTGGTGCGCCCAGACGCCGCAAGCAATAATCCTTCAATTGCTGGCGGGAAGACATATGGATCGGGGTGGGTGTTACGCTTGGAAATGCTGGCATTTGATGATCCTATGGGGGTTACCCTGTATTTATGTGTTTGAATTTCGGTGTTTTCATTAGCAAGAACATTGACAGTTTGCCGAATTACAACAGCCGGATGAACAATAATCGTAAATGACCTCATATGTTGAACAATCGGCGTTTTTCAATGTTGCCACAACACGATCCCATGTTCCATCCCAATAACAGGCGCATGAAACAAATTCGTCTTGTGTACAGCATGGGGTGATACAAGCTCCACCCGAACAGCCGCATGTGCA
>Ga0315274_10010032_pt1 | contig 13640 bp, 13 predicted proteins | sample YL17G02_20_MG_FD_203700 | JGI IMG/M metagenome (GOLD analysis project Ga0315274, IMG submission 203700) | Sediment microbial communities from Yellowstone Lake, YNP, Wyoming, USA - YL17G02_20 | ecosystem: Environmental > Aquatic > Freshwater > Lake > Sediment | place: USA: Wyoming | collected...
CCTCAGAAACCGAAGATCGAAGACACGACCCTATTAAGCGAAGCTCTTTAAAGTCGCAGCAACCTCTCGAGAAAAAGACTCATAAACCGGGCGCCGTCCAGCCTGAGCGGCATGTTCACCGGCCGTTTCCCGTTCCCGGTCTGAAAACCACCAGCCCTCTTCACGTTGATCAGCCTACCCCTCCTGAACCCTTCCTCCACCACATCGAAGGTATAAGGACTATCCTCGAACAGGGCGCTGTCGACCAGGTAGGAGGCCGCGACCACATCCCAAGGAAAGAACCCCTTCTTGCGGAAGAAGATCTTCCTGTTCAACTTGAGCCACGGTTCTATGGACTCCACGCACAACCGTGACACATCGCTGTCGTTGCCCGCGACCTTCGCCAGGTGTTCGTCTTTAAAGACCGCCTGGGAACAAACGTCCATGGTGATGAGGGTCTTGGCGATGGGTAGTGACATGACCGTCGCGGCGGCCCGTGCATCCTGGTGGAGGTTGGACTCGCCGATATACTTGAATACCCAGAAGTCCAGGGTCCCTCCCATGACGACCAGCTCACCCAAGCTGCCCGCGAATCCCTCGTCCAGCATGCACGCGGTGGCCACGTTGGTGAGCGGTGCCAGGGCCAGCAGCGTCATCTCGCCCGGGTTTTCCTTCGCAGTGCGGATGAGGAAATCCACCGCCTCGTTTTCCTTGCCCAGGTCTCCTGAGGATGCGGCGCCCTGCATAACCGGAATATCCTTCCCGGCCGCCTGCAAGATGTCTTTGGCCGCCTGGGAACCCACCGGCGCTTTGACATTGCCGAAATTAACGGTAATCCCCTCCACCTTCACCTCCGGGGAGGCGATGCAGAAAAGGATGGCCAGGGCGTCGTCGATGTCCTTGCCCCGCACGTGGATGTTCGGGTCGGTATCGATGAGCAGTCGCTTCGTCATGGACTATCCTCCTCACTCAGAGCCGTATCCAGTTCCTGCCGCGTGACCGGCCGGATACCAGGAAGGCAGTACTGCATGGTGCCGGCGAGGATAGCGGCCTCGCTCGCCTTCATCACGTTCTTCCCCCGCAGGATCTCGGCGCATAACACCGCGGTGACCTGGTCCCCGCACCCCGTCTCGTCGCTGATATCGCTATCATGCGTCCGTACCGTCGGGATTTGTCGCTCCTCACCGCCGGCGAACACGTAGGCTCCATTCCTTCCATGGGTCAGCACCAGGTTTTCGATGCCGCGGCTGCGAAACGCGCGTGCAGCTTCACGCGCCGTGCTCATATCCTCGACCTCGACACCCGTCAATATCCTGGTCTCGTGCTCGTTTGGTGCCAGGAGGAATATGCCCAGGCTCAGCAGCTCACCGTAGTCGTCTGACTCGTTGATGCCGCCGGGATCGAGTATGACCCTCATGCCGGAGGATACCGCCTTACGAACCGCATGGACGGCGGTCTCCAGGGGCAGTTCGAGGGTGAGCGCGAGCATGCGCACACCGCCGACACCGGTGAAAAGCGGCGAGGCGTCGTCGATGTCCCGAGGCAGGAAGGCGTCGTTCACCCCGGGGACGCAATATATCTGGTTCTCGCCATGCCGGTTCACGGGGATGAGGGCGATCCCCGGGTACTCTCCAGCAGCATCGAAATCCTCGATCTTCACGAAGTCGGTGTTCACGCCGGCCTCCTCGAGCGCATCCATGGGGACCTTCCACAGCCCGTATGGGTCCCGGGACGTCTTCCCGACCATGGCTACTCTGTGGGGCAGGATCAGCGCCGCCGCCATGCGCGCCAGGTTGCATGACTTGCCCCCGGGTCCGATGAGCAGGCGGCCGCTGCGCGTGAGTTCTCCGGGAGGGAGGAGCCTGTCGACACCTAGAGCGACGATATCGGTATTCAAGCCGCCGATGACAACGATCCCGATATCCGAACCGCTCACTTCCCCCCCCTGTCTTGCAGCGGAGGTGGATCGCATGAGGGATATGATCCACCTCTTCCTATTCTGACCGCTGTCACGCGCGCGTACAATGGGGTCGTGTCTTCGATCTTCGGTTCCTGAGGGGGTCGTGTCTTCATTATTCGGTTTTCGAAATCTTTGCTGCCTTTATCACTACCTGAAGTAGAATCGAATAATGAAGACACGACCCCATCCTGGTACCCGACCGATCGGAGTGCAAGAAACCGAAGATCGAAGACACGACCCCATCCTAGGTGGGGCTTATGGTTCCCTCCACCATGAAGCGGACGTGCTCCCCTATGTCCACGGCGTGGTCCGCTATGCGCTCGAAGAACCTGGATACCATGACCACCCGCACCGCCACCTCCAGGTCCTCCTCGCGTCCGCGGTCGAACTCCTTGAAGAACTTGCGGTTGAGTTTGTCAACCGCGTCGTCCAGGGCGTCCAGCTCCATGGCCATCTCCACGTTACGCTCCTTGAAGCATTCGATGGAGCGTTCCACCAGGCGTACGGCGCGGCGGGCCATCTCGTCTATGGCCTCTCGTATCCAGGTGCTGAGGTAATCGGACGGGATATGTTTCACCGCGGTCGCGATGTCCTCGCATAGGTCGGCCATGCGTTCGAAGTGCTGTGCCATGCGCATGATGACGATGATCATGCGCAGGTCTACGGCCACCGGTGCCTGGCGGGCCAGGAGCTCGAGGCCCCCTCCCTCCAGGCGGTCGATGTAGGCGTCGAAGACGTCGTCCCCCGCGATGATCTCGTCCGCAAGCTCCCGGTCCAGGTTGATAAAGCACAATCTGGTCTTCTCGATGGTCTCCAGCAGATCGCTGCCCATGCGCAGCGTCTCCGCGTAGAGCTCATTGAGCTGTTCGTGAAAGTCTCTTCTTACCTCCAAGTCATCACCCCATCATGCCTATCCGAAGCGTCCCGTTATATAGTTCTCCGTCCTCTTATCGGAGGGATTGGTGAACATGGTGTTGGTGTCCCCGAACTCCACGATGCGGCCCGGCTGGCCTTGCTCCTCCACCAGCATGAAGGCGGTGTAGTCGCTGACCCTGGCCGCCTGCTGCATATTATGGGTCACGATCACCATGGTGAAGTTCTTCTTCAGCTCCGCCATGAGGTCCTCGATCTTCTGCGTGGATATGGGGTCGATGGCCGAGCAGGGTTCGTCGAACAATATGACCTCGGGCTGCACCGCTATCACCCTGGCGATGCACAGCCGCTGCTGCTGCCCGCCCGAGAGGCTCTGCCCCGACCTGTCCAGGATCTTCTTCACCTCGTCCCACAGCGCGGCCCTCTTCAGGCTGTCCTCGACGATGGAGTCCAGCTTCTCCTTGTTTTTTATCCCCACCAGGCGGGGGCCGTAGGCTACGTTCTCGTAGATGCTCTTGGGGAAAGGGTTGGGCCGCTGGAAGACCATGCCCACCCGGCGCCGCAGCGAGATGACGTCGTATCCCGGCCCCAGGATATTCTCCCCGTCGAGTGATATCTCGCCCTCCACCTTGCTGCCGTCTATGAGGTCGTTCATGCGGTTAAGGCAGCGAACGAGGGTGCTCTTGCCGCAGCCCGAGGGTCCGATAAGGGCGGTGATGTGCCGCGAGGCGAAGTCCAGTGATACGTCGTCAAGGGCCTTGAAATCGCCGTAGTACATGGTCAGGTTATTCACCTGCATCTTATGTCCGTCGCCGTTGTCTTCCAAATTCAACCTCCGAGGGATTTTCTCTTACTATAATATGCCGACAATCTTCTCGCGCCAAAATTTATCAGGAAGAGCAGGATGAGCAGGACCGCCGCGCCGCCGTTCACTATGGTGCGGTAGTCGGGTACTATGGCCTCACTCTGCACGTACCATATATATCCAGCCAGGGGCGCCGCCGGGTCGAAGGGGCTCAACGGTATGCTGCGCACGAACACTCCCACCGTGAATATGACCACCGCGGACTCTCCCATGATACGCCCCAGTGGGAGGATGGTCCCGGTGATGATGCCCGGCATGGCGGTGGGCATGACAACTTTCCTGACCGTTGTCCAACGGCTTGCCCCCAGGCTCATGGAGGCCTCGCGATAAGTAACCGGCACAAGCCTCAAGGCTTCCTCCGTGCTGCGCAGGAGCACAGGAAGATTTAGTAAGGCCATGGTCAGGGCACCCGCCAGCAGGCATGTCCTCCAGTCGAGGTAGAAAAGGAAGAGGGTCATACCGAAGATGGCGAAGACGATGGAAGGTACGGTGCCCAGGCTGTCCAGGCAGAAGCGGATGAAGCGCGTGAACCTTCCCTCATGCGCGAATTCGGACATGTAGATGGCCGCCCCGATGGAGATGGGCAGCGCGATGAGCATGGTCAGGAAGGCCAGGTAGATGGTGGACACGATCATGGGGCCGATGCCGCCGCCCGGCTGCAGCGCCTCCGGCTTTCCGGCGAAGAAGGACGGGTTGATGGCGGTCATCAGACCACGCACGAAGATCTCGATGACGATAAAGGCGAGGATTCCCAGGGCGAGGATTCCGATAGCCCAGAAGATGACGGTGGCGATGCGGTCCGTCTTTCTGGCGTCCATCTCAGCGCTCCTTGCTGCGGGTGACGAGCCTGATGGAGACGATGAGGATCATGGACAGGATGAGCAGTACCAGCGCCTGGGCGAAGAGGGCGGAACGGAAGTTGCCCACCGCCTCCCCCATGTTGGTGACCAGGTTCGAGGTCAGGGTCCCCGTGGGCTGGAAGGGGTTCAAGGTGAGCTGGCTGGAGTTGCCTACCACCATCTGCACCGCCATGGTCTCTCCGATAGCCCGCCCCATGCCCAGGATGACCGCCACCAGTATCCCCTCCCGCCCGGCGGGGAGGAGCACCTTGCGGATGGTCTGCCAGCGCGTGGCGCCCATGGCTACGCTGGCCTCCTTCAGCTCGATGGGCAGGGACCGCAGGGTCTCCGCGCTCAACGCTGTGATGGTGGGGAGCACCATTACCGCCAGGACCACGGAGGCGGCGGCGATGCCGTAGCCGGCGGAGTTGGTGACCCGGGCTATGAAGGGCACCAGTATGATCAGCCCGAACCAGCCGATGACCACCGAGGGGATGCCCGCCAGCAGCTCCACTCCCCTGCGGATGGCGTTGGCCATCCTGGGTGGCGCTACCTGGTCGAGGAAAACCGCGGTGCCGACACCCAACGGCGCGCCCAGCAAGAGGCCGCCCAGGGTGGTGAGCAGTGTCCCGACCAGGAAGGAGAGCATACCGAACTGGCCCTTGTCCGGATTCCAGGCAGTGGAGAAGAGATTGGGGATGCCCACCCGGGTGATAGCCGGAAGGCTCTCTTTGAAGATGAAGAGGAAGATGAGCAGGATGGCCAGGAAGGAGAGGGAAGCGCAGGCCATGAGGAGCATCTTTATGTATCTCTCTCGCGACATGTCCCTCCCTCACTCGTCGTCAAGTCCGATGACCGGTATATATTCCTGCGCTACCACTCCCTGCTGGAACTCCTCCGACAGCAGGTAGTCGATGAACTCCTGGGCAGGCGGTGAAGGTTCCCCGTAGGTGTACATGTGCAGGTAGCGCGAAAGGGCGTAGCTCCCATCCTTGCCGCTGTCGTTCGTAGGGACTACGCCGTCGTAGGCGATCGCCTTGATGGATGAGTTGACGTATCCTATGGAGATGTAACCTATGGAGTTGGGGGTGGCCGCCACCGTCTCCCGCACGATGCCGTTGCTGTTGCTCTCGATGGCGGAGCCCGTCGCATCTTCGCCATCCAGTGCCTCCTTGTCGAACATCTCCCGCGTGCCCGATGCCTGGTCCCTGACCACGACGAGGATGGGTTCGTCAGCCCCTCCCACCTCCTGCCAGTTGGTGATCCCGCCGGTGAAGATGCCCTTGACCTGCGCGCTGCTGAGGTCGTCCACCGGGACTCCGGGGTGGACCACGATGGCGATGACGTCGAGGGCGATGGGGTTGTCCACGTAGTTGCCGTCGTCTTCCTCCGGCTTGAGGTCCCGCGAGCTGTTGGCGATGTCCACGATGCCTTCCTTGACCTGGGCGATGCCCACGCTCGACCCGCCGCCCTGCACCAGCACGGTCCTGTCCCCGTACAGGTCCATGTAGCGGTCGGCTCCTTCCTGGACCAGGGGGAGCAGGGTAGTGGAGCCGGAGACCCTCACCACGTTGGTCCCCCACACACTGCAGGTGGCGCCGCCCAGGGAGAAGCAGAGGAGGAATAAGACCGCACAAGCTATTTTAAGCGGTGCAAGCAGATTGTTTTTCCGCACTCGCTCAGGCACCTTCCGGTTTTCCTTCCTTTGCCTTTTCCGCATCGGCTCGACACGACCATATATAGGTTTCTAACATGCCGTCTTGATTGAATCAGCTCAGGTTTAAATCGGGTTGAATTGAAGGTTAATTTCCGGTTAAGAAGCAGCCTTGTATAGAACATCTTTAGCAGGCAAATGCTGAAGGACAAGGGGGTATTCACGGAAGGAAGAGGTTCGTAGAAGTAGGGGTTGATCCTCGCGGGAGGATCAACCAACACATGCGGCGTATCCGCGAGGTAGGTGCAGGGTGAAGGTAGAGCCTTCGCCTTCGAGGCTGCGTACTCCGACCCGCCCTCCATGCAGGTCCGCGATGTCACGGACTATGGACAGGCCCAGCAATGCGGCATCGATCTCGTCCACCTCGTCCACGCCGGCCCTGCGGGCACGGCTGAAGAGGTCCCTGATGCTGCGCAGCTCCTCGTAAGGTACGCCGGTGCCGTTATCCGAAACCACTATGGACTCCCGCATGGTATCGCTGCAGTGGCCGATGGTTACCCTTCCACCCGGCCGGCTGCGCCTGATAGCGGTATCGATGAGGTTGGTCACCGCAGCTCTGAGCAACCGGCGGTCGCCGCTCAGGATGGTTGCGTTATCGTCCGTCCTGGCTTCCAGGAAGATGCCCCGCTCTCCGGCCGCGGCGTCCTTGACCTCCCGGCATTCCTCGAGCAGTCCGTTGATGGATATCTCCTCTATTCTCATTTTCTTCCCTCCTTTCCTCACAATATCCGGCCGCGTTCTCGCCTGATCTCTTAAGCGTGACATCGCGTCCTGTATCGATTAGACCAGCCGGGGATTAAAGGCGGGTTGCATGGGGTGAAAATCTTGGTGAAATGTCGGTTAAATCGAGGTTAAGCCCGCTGGCTTCTTACGAGAGACCTACAGCGAACTATAAAGGATCGGCGGAGAGATCGGCTCTCTCAGACCTCTCACGATAACCGCTTCTTGGAGACCGGCGTTCTCAGCGCTCGGGAAGGATGATGACGAAGGTGGAACCCTCGCCCTCCACGCTTTGCACGGATACACCGCCGCCGTGCAGGTCGGCGATGTGCTTGACGATGGACAGGCCCAGGCCGGTCCCGCCGGTCTCCCGGGAGCGTGCTTTATCGACGCGGAAGAATCTCTCGAAGATGCGGGGGAGCTCCTCGCGCGGTATCCCGATCCCCGTGTCCGCGACCCTGACAGCGACGCCGTCCGTCTCCTTACCACATCCCACGGTGACCTTTCCCCCCAGCCGGTTATACTTGATGGCGTTATCCATGAGGTTGTTCAGAGCAGTACGCAACAGCCGGCGGTCACCCATGACGGTGATCCCCGTTTCCCGGTCCGGTCCCTCCACGCTGACCTCATATTCCTTTGCGAGCTTGGCTTTGGCGTCTATACATTCCCGGATAAGCCCGTCCAGCTCTATCCTTTCGATCTTCAGTTCTGCTTCCTTCGACTCCAGCCTGCTCAAGACCAGCAAGTCCTCGATGAGCTGCGAGAGGCGGGATGCCTCGCGATCTAGGTCCGCGAGAAACCTCTCCGCCGTATCCTTCTGCTCCCATGCGCCAGCCACTAATGACTCGGTGAGCGCCCTTATGGAAGCCACGGGTGTGCGCAGTTCGTGTGAGACGTTGGCCACGAAATCCTGGCGCATCTGGTTCAACCGCGCAAAGGCGGTCACGTCCTCGATGGCGCTCACGGTGGCGAGAACCGATCCGTCCGAGCCGCTGACGGGATTGGATTTCAAGTGCAGAAGGGCCTTCTTCGGGTAGAGCAGTTCTATCTGTTCATCGACGCTCTCTCCGGAAGCGGCACGCGATACCGCGATATCCAGGTCGCGGCTGTAGAATATCTCGATAACGCGGCTTCCCTCGGCCTTGTCCTGCTCCACACCCAGGATAGACTCCGCTGCGGGATTGACAAGCAGTATCCTCCCCTCGGAATCGGTCACCATCACCCCGGTGGAGACGTTCCTCAGCACCGCTTCCATCTTTCCCCGCTCGGCCGCCGCCTCATCCAACCGCTGGCGGACCTGTTCCGCCATGAGGTTGAAGTCACGGGCGAGTTCCGCGAAGTCCCTGATGTCCGGCTCGGCTACCCGGCGCGAGAGGTCTCCCGCGGCGAGGCTCGAGGCGGCCTCCCTCACCTCCCGCAGGTCGTGCATTATGGTCCTCTCCGTCCAAATACTCACTGCGACGATCACCAGGAGCAGGGCGCCGAACGCCGCCAGGAATATCCACCATAACTGCATTACAACTGGCGTCACGTCCTTGACGGCCAAGGCTACGCGGATCACGCCGACGACTTCGCCGTTTGATTCCACCGGGGCCGCGCTGTAGATGTAGCTCCCGCCCAGGGTGCGCGATTCCCGTATGGACGACTCAACCCTTCCCTCCAAAGCCGCCGCCACCTCGGGCCTCATGAGGTGGCTCTCCATCTCCTCGGCCGGATAAAGGGATTCCCCCAGTACCTCCCCGTCCGTATCGATGAGTGTCAGCCGCGTAGTGAGGTCCCCAGCCAGCGCTTCCATGTAATCGTCGATCTCGGAGGGCGGCGTCTGGTCGACGAAGAAGTGCTGGAATTCCCGTGAGAACAATACCGCCTCCTCCTCCAGGGCCTCCTTCTCACGCGTTAGGGTGAAGGAACGGATGGGGATAATGATTATGAGCGATACGCCAACCATCACAGCGGCAACAAGCACGGCATACCTGAAGATGAGAATGCGCTTTAAGTCCTTCATCTCGTCTTTTCACCGGACTCGAAGCGGTATCCCACTCCCCGCACGGTCACGATATGCATGGGTGCGGCGGGGTCTTTCTCCACCTTCTCCCGCAGGCGCCTGATGTGCACGTCCAGGGTCTTGGTCTGGCCGTAGAAATCGCCGCCCCATGCCTGGCTGATGAGGTATTCGCGGGGAAGCGCCTTGCCGGGGTTCTTCATGAATATCTCCAGGAGGCGGTATTCCATGAGCGGCATCTCCACGACTTCTCCGCTCACCATCACTTCGTGCCTCTCCTCGTCGATCACTATATCTCCCGCCTCCATGCGCCTGCGTGGCGGTCTTTTTTCTTCCGCCGCGGCCCGCCGCAGCACGGCTTTGATGCGGGCCAACAGCTCGCGCATGTTGAAGGGCTTGGTCATGTAATCGTCGGCTCCCATCTCCAAGCCGAGTATCTTATCCACGTCGGAATCCTTGGCGGTAAGCATGATGATCGGGGTGGAACCTTCCTGCCTCACCTGGCGGCATATCTCCATACCGTCCATTCCCGGGAGCATCAGGTCGAGGATGATGATATCGTAAGGGCCTGCTTCGAACATCTTCCACCCGGTCTCGCCGTCCAGCGCGATGTCTACCTCGTACCCCTCTTTTTCGAGGTTGAACCGGACAGCCTCGGCCATCGGCCTCTCGTCCTCGATGATCAGTATCCTTTTCATGCATCTAATATACCGTACTCTCGATGTGTACACGTGCCAGGCCTCCATCGTGGTTGCGCAGATGTATGCGTGCCAGGCCTCCACGCTTGTCGCGAGGAGTGAAGCGACGTGGCGATCTCGATTGAGACAAGTGGACGCTCGAGGCTACTACGTTGTAAGGCGACTGGCACCGTCGCGCCGAAGACGGCGCTGGCGCTTTCGCGCTGCAATCTATCGCACGTGGGTGTAACGTCCATGACGGCGCTGGCGCTTTCGCGCTGCAGGCTATCGAACGTGAGTGGTCAGATGCAGGATTTCAAGGGAGCTTCGGGAGGCGTTCCTCCAGCCTGCAGTGCGGCAAAGGCCTCGTTCCACCACTGCAGGGAGGGGACCAGCCAGGCGCAGGCGTCATCCTCACCCGCCTCGTTCACGTAGTCCACGCGCAGCAGGTCCCGCGCCTTGGACTTACCGAGGAAACTGCGGGGGTGCGATATCTCCCGTGTTGAGCCGAGGGGTATGAACAGGCTTTTCCTGGGAAGAAGCATGCGGAAGTGGACACCCTTGTCGGTGAGGGCCAGAACTCCATTGCCGCGCCACTGCTTGTAACCCACCGACTGACGGCCGAAGAAGTTGCAGTCCTCCACGTTATAGACTCTCTCTTCGCCGACATCACGGCGGATATCCTCGACCGCCTCCAGCCTCAAGCGCTTGAACCACCAGATGAAGAAGATAATATCGACGATCACGCTGGCCAGCACGGCCAAGATAACGATGAGGGCGACCATAAAGCACTCCTTTGCTCCGTCGCTGATTATATCGAGCGGCTACGGGGAAAAATGAAGCGAGTAACGTGTCGCGTGAGGAGGTAAGACATAGCTATGATCCGTGCGTCGCCTTTCCACCAGGAGTAGGTTCGAGAACAATGGGGGCGGATGTTATGGAACGTTTTATGAGCCCGGGCCGAAAAATTAGTGCTCCCTACTGGCCCGGGAACCAGGGATCGGTCCGAAGTATAGAAAAGTGCGTAGAAGCCGTAAATGGGTATCAAACCAGGCCCGGGTGTCGCCTGTATTAAAACCCCTTCCCGAGAAACGGGGGTCGGTCCGAAGCGACCTTCGCGAGCAGTATATCTGTCAGAAGGCTACGCTCTGGATATGCAATCTGCGAGTGGGGAGCGAGGACCGTTACCCCTGGGCTCGGGCCGCAAAGTAGGCATAAAAGAAGGGCGGGAGGTCCCGCCCCTCTTTCTTGATCGGATCAGCTTAGACTTTTTCCCACAGGGTGGCGTTGGCGTTGCCGAAGCCGCCGCAGAGGGTGGCGACGCCGTACTTGGCGTCCGCGAAATCCGTCTTCATGACGTTGCTGAGGGTGATAACGAGACGGCACCCCGACTCACCCAGGGGATGCCCCAGGGCCAGCGCCCCGCCCCACACGTTGATGTTGTCGAAGGGAGCGTTCTCGGCGATGCCCAGCTTGCGGATGACCGCCAGGGACTGGGAGCCGAAAGCCTCGTTGAGCTCCCACACGCCGATGTCCTGGACCGTCAAGCCCTTGCGCGCCAGCAGTTTCTGTACCGCCGGGACCGGCCCGATGCCCATGAGGGTGGGGTCGCAGCCGGCCATGGCGCCGCCGGCATACTTAATGCTGTAGGACAGACCGAGCTCGTCCGCCTTCTCCCGGTTCATGAAGAGGGCGGCGCAAGCCCCGGACGTGAGCGGCGAGCTGGTGGCCGCGGTGACCACGCCGTCCGGCTTGAAGGCTGGCTGCATCCCGGCCATCTGCTCCAGGTTCGGGTTGTCCCTGATCCACTGGTCCCTGTCCACCAGGAACTCGTTGCCTTCATCGTCTACGCCCATCACCGGCACGATCTCGCCTGAGAACTTGCCCGCGTCCCGGGCGGCCGCGGCCTTGAGGTGGCTATGGTAGGCCATGAGCTCGGCATCCGCACGGGCGATCTTGTAAACATCTGCGATCTTCTCGGCCGTGGGGCCCATGGGGAGATCAGCCGGGTTGTAGAACTCGGTGATGCGCGGCGGGAAGTCCATGCCCATGGCCATGGGCACGTTCATCATGTCCTCCGCTCCGGAGGCGATATGGATGTCGCCCTCCCCGGCCATAATAGCGCGGCAGGCGTGTTCCACGCAGGACATGCCGGAGGGGCACTGCTGGTTCACGCCGTTGGTGGCCACGCTCTCCGGCATGCCGGAGGCCAGCCAGCCCAGGCGCGCGATGTCGTTCTGCATGCCGGTCTGGTTGGCTGTCCCGCAGTACACCGCCTCCACGTCCTCGGGCTTCACCTTGGGGTTGCGCTCGAAGAGTGCCTTGTAGACGTAGGTGAGGAGCTCGTCGGGGCGCAGGTTCCTGGCCCATCCCTTCTGGGCGTGAGCCCTGAAGTTAGGCGTCCTCACTCCGTCGATCAGGACAGCTTCTTTCATTTCTGCCATGTCTGATCTACCTCGCTTTCAATTCTTTTCCGGCCTGTCTCGACAAGCCCTGACCTGATGATTTCCTTCTACGGTTACCGAAAGGTAGCGACATTATATCAGATTTGTGGGAGTGGATTGAGACTTATTGAGTTGTAGGTGACTGCTAACAATAGAGCGCCCGGCGTTCTGGCTCCATGGCCTTGAAGGCAGCCTCGGCCTCATCGGGAGGAAGGGCGTAGAGCTCGCCGTCCGGCTTCTGCAGGACGCATCCTGAGCCGTGCAGGAGCTTGACGTTCTCCTTGGTCTCTTCCTTGTTTCCCCAGCAGATCATCTGGCAGTTGCCGCAGGTCATGTGCTGCCGGTAGTTCTCCAAGGCCACGTGCATGAAGCCGCCGGGCATGGGCGGGCGCTGGTTGTACAGCTCGACGGCCCGGAAGAACTCCGTAAGCAGCTCTTCGTTGTCCTCGGGGTCAGGGACGTTGAAGCGGCCGGGGGACCAGGTAGACCATTTCCCCGATCGCGAGAGCCCGTTGAAACCGCCGCAGGTGAAATCGCACAGGAGCTGCTCCCTGCGGGCGGCGTGGGTGAAAGTGACACCACCCAAGGTCACGGATGTCTCCTTCTTGTTGTCGAACATCCCCAACGCACAGCTTTTGTAGCATAGCTTGCACTTGTCGCAGAAGCCCTCTTCCTCGGGGATGGGTGCGGTGGGCGTGAGCTCGGCGTCGGTGACGGTGGTGCCCAGGATGATGGCGGTGCCGTACTCTTTGACGCCCACGTTCCCGGACCAACCGTAGGAGCCCATACCGGAACGCACGGCGATGTAGCGGTGGCTGATATCCGGGTGCAGTGCGAGCTGCCATCCCTCCTCGTCCTGGCGGTACTTCATATTGGCCGCCGTTCCCTTGGCCTGGTGTCCCTCCTTTTTCAACATCTCCGCCAGCTCCCAGGAAAGGTCCTTTGAGCGCAGGTTGGTATTGATGTTGTCTTCCTCGTGGCCGAAACGATCCTCCTTGGCCAGGAAGGCGCGGATGCGGTCGCGGTCAAGGGGCAGGGCAAAGCTGACCGCGGAACGCGCCCCCTCCATGCGGTAGGTTATATCCGCGCTGGGCGGCCCGCCCGCCAGGGTCTCGGTGGTAGCGATACCCACCTTGAGCGCCCCGCGCTCCAGCAGAAACTCCTCGATCAAAGACTCCAGGGACATGACCGCCTCCTTTTCCCGCAAGCCTTCCCTCTGTTGATCATGACCTCATCCACCCCTGTTTTCGATGGCAATCGTACGGTAGAGCTCCCGCGGGCCCGTGAAGGGCTCTGCTCTCTCCAGCCGCATGAGCCGCATGGCATCCTGGGCACAGGCGACGGCGCATACCCCGCAGCCGGCGCACTTCTCGGCATCGACCACCGCCCGGCCCTCATCCTCATCCAGGGTGATGGCCTCGAAGAAGCAGCGCTCCGCGCACTCACCGCACAGGACGCAGTCCTCGTTCGCACAAGCAACGAAGTTGGAGGGGGCAAATGCGGCGGGGTTATCCCACCGCGTCCTGCCGCGCAGGATGGAACAGCAGCATCCGCAGCAGAGGCAGAT
>Ga0315274_10010033_pt1 | contig 13639 bp, 9 predicted proteins | sample YL17G02_20_MG_FD_203700 | JGI IMG/M metagenome (GOLD analysis project Ga0315274, IMG submission 203700) | Sediment microbial communities from Yellowstone Lake, YNP, Wyoming, USA - YL17G02_20 | ecosystem: Environmental > Aquatic > Freshwater > Lake > Sediment | place: USA: Wyoming | collected...
CGGACGACGCCAGGGTGCGCACCGGCTTGAGCGCGGCGGGGCACAGCGGGGAAAGGTCGCAAAAGGCGGCGGGCAGGCCGACGGGGAGGGCCGAGTGCGGTTCGTAGGCTGGGGGGGGGGGGGGGGCGCGGGGGTCGAAACAAAGGGGGGGGGAAGCGGCGTTTGCAGCGGCTCTCTCTCTCCAAACCCCGCGCACCAATGACGTATTGCTTGGACGCGTCGATGGCGGCGGCGTCCTCCAATTTCAGCGTCACCGGAAAGTAGTCGACCGCCGCCGCCATCGCAAACGCGGTGAAGCGGGACGCCAGGGGGCCCGGTTCCTCGAGTGGCAGGAGCATTGACGACGCCTGGGAGGGGAGGGCGGGCGCGTGGGCGGGTGGGGAGGGTGCAGGCGCCGCGCCCCGCGTGCTCGGGCCGAGAAAATAAAACGAGCGATCCACCCTCTCCCGTTCCTCTCCACACCACCCACCAGCACCAGCAACCACGCGACCGCGACCGGGTGCGGCAGGCACGCGGCGGCGAGGAGGGCGGAGCCGACGACCGCGAAAATGGCCCCCACATAAACCGACACCGCGGCCGACTGCACAGCGGCGGCCGCCAGGTCGCCGGCAAGGGAGGAGCGGCGCAGGGAGGGTTTGGTGGGGGAGGCTGGGAGGGAGGAGGGCGGGGTGGGCCTCGGCGGGGCCACATGCCAACCGCCGCGCGCGGCGGCGGGGGGCTGGCGCGCCCGCGCGTGCCGCCGCTCGTGCGTGAGCACGAGCGCGACCGCGCCGGCGCGCGAGGGCCGCCGCGGCGCCGTCCCATGCCCACTCCTCCCGCGCACGCACCGCCGCCAGCCCCCACGCGCAGCGTGGCGTTCATGCCGTCGTCGCTGTCGCCGTAGTGTCGCTCGCAGGACGGCGGCGTGGTGGCCGCGGGCGCGCGCCGGGGGGCGCGAGGAGTGGAGCGCCGCTGACGCCGCGGCCAGCCTCCGGCGCCCCCACTCTTTCAGGCCGCGTCGCGCCGCCCGCGCGCCCGCCCCTCCCTTCGGCGGCCCGCCCTCCCCCGGCCGCCGGCATGGAGGCGGGAGGGCACCCGCCCCTCTCGCCCGTGCTCGCGGGCGTCGGCGCGTACCTGCTGACCGCGGCCGCCCGGTGAGAGAGGAAGGATGGAAGGGCGGCGTCTCGGCTGTGGGCGGCGGCGCCGAATGGGGGCCGGGCGCGCTGCCCGGGCGCGCGCCGCCGGCCGCGCTGGCCGCGCCGCCCCTCCCCTTCTCGCCCGCCCCGCGGCCCTCGTCCCGGTCTGGCGCTCGACGATCAGTGGCCGCGCGGGCGGCGGGAGCGCCGGGCCCCCTCTCTCCGCGGCACGTGCGGGGCCGCTGTCCGACGCCCGGCCCGCCCCACCCCCAGCTCCGTCCTTGCCGCGGCCGCCCCGTCCCTGTCCATTCGCGCCGGAGGCCCCGTGGTGAGTATCGGCGACATATGGGAGAGGCAGAGGGCGGTGCGCGCGCGCGGCGCTCCGCCAGCGGCGCCCGCGGTGGCGGCCGCCACGCGGGCGCCGCGCCGGCGCCCGCCGCGCCGCCCGGGCGCCGCCGCGCCCTCCAGGAGGCTGCGCACGACCGCGGGCCGTGCCTTGAGAGGAGGGCCGGCCCCGGACTCCCTCGCCCCGCTCCGCCGCGGCGCCTCTTCAATTGCGACCACGGACCGACCCCCCGCTCCGCCACCCCTCTCCTCCCGTAGGCCGTCCCCGCCGCCGCCCTCGCCGCCCTGCTCGCGGCCCCTTTAGCATGCTACGCCTACCTGTGCCTCGCCCAAGCCGCCGCTCTGCGCGCGGCCGGCCTGAGGGCGGTGGGCGGGCGGCGCGCGCTGCGGCACGCGCCGGTCGCGCCGCTCGCGCTCGCGCTGCGCTGGCCGCCGGGGGCTGTTGTGCAAGTGCATCTGTTGCCCACGCTGAGGCTTGCCGTTGGCTGGGAGGGCGAGAAAGAGGAGGAGCGCGCGGCGGCGGCCTCGCCGCTCGCGCCGCCGCTGCGGTCTGCGCGCCGCCGCCGGCACAAGGCCGCCGCCGCCGCGCCCGCCGCGCCCTCGCTGCCGCCCCGGCCGCGCCCCCTGCGCGTGGCGGCGCCGCCGCCGGTCGCCCGCCCCCCGCTAGCCTCCTTCCCCGTCGCGCTCTCCGGCGACGACCGGTCGAGCGGCGACGACGCCGCGCCGCGCCTGCTCTCCCTGGCGCCGCGCCTGCTGACGCCGTCCAAGGAGGACGACCTGCAAACCCCGCGCCTGGGCGGCGACGCGTGGCGCAACAGGTGCGCGTCGCCCACCGCTGTGCTCGACGCGCCGCCGTCGCCGCCCGCGTCGTCGGCCGCGGGCTCCGACCGGGAAGCTGCTTCCGTCCCGCGCTCCCCGTCCCCATCGCCCTGCCCCCCCCCGGGGCGCGAGGGGACGCCCTCCGTGGACGGGGTCGAGCGCCAGCCGGCCGACCCCGCGGCGTGCCCGGCGGCCGCCCTTGCCGCCGCCACCCCCCGCAGCCCCCCCCCCCCCCCGTCCGTCGCCGCCCACATCACCGACGACCACCTGCTCGCGTTCGGCGCCCTCCTGGGTGAAGAGTGCGCGGACGCCGCGCTGCGCGCGCGCGGCGCGCCGCGCGCGTGGGGCGGCCCCGCCGCGCTCCTCGGCGCGCCCGACACCGACGCGTGCGACCTGGCCGGGTGGGAGCTCATCGTCCAAGAGGCGTGCCCCGCGCTCGGCCTCTCCTATTGGGCGTGGCGGCGGCCGCTGCGCGCGGGGCTGTTTCTCTATCGGACGCACGCTGTCTTCGACGGCGCGGACGCCCCCTCGCTGCGCTCGTTCCAGGGCAACGATCGCACCCGCTTCCTGTGGGACGACACCTGCTTGGACACGTGGCGGCTGCCGGTGGCGCCCGCGGGCGGCGGGCCGCCGACCGCCGCGCACGCCGACGCCGACGCGCCCGAGACCGGGGCCGCCGTCTATCGCTGCCGCTGGCCGCGCCCGCTGTCGTCGCGCGAGTACGTGTACGTGAAGCGGGCGTGGCACCGCGCGTGCGACGGCGGGAGTTACACCATTTCTCGCGCGGCGCCGCACGAAGCCGCGCCCGCGCACGCCGCGCGCGGCGTGCGCATCGAGGACTACGCCTCGTGCGTGCTCGTGCGGGCCGCCAAAAGCTTGCACGGGCGTGGGTCGACCGCCGGCGGCGCGGAGGTCGTGTCCCTCTATTTCGAAAACCCGTTGGCCGCGCGCGCCTCGTTCGTCAACCTGGCCGTCCGCAAAGGCCTGTGGCCCGGCATGCAGCGCTACGCGGCCGCGTACCGCGCGTACGCCGCCGCCCGGGCGCGCGCGGGCGGCGGCGGGCGGCGCGCGTCGCTCGACGGCGGCGCGCTGCCGCCGCGCGCGGCCACGCCGCGCCTCGGCCTCCCGCCCCTCTCCGACGACGCCGTGTCGACGCACGATGAATCGCCGTCGTGCGACGATGGGGACGAGTGGGCGGCGATGGCCAAGGCGATGCGGCGCGGCGGGCCGCGCGCGCGCGCGGCGGCGGGGCGCGACAGGCCGCTCGCGGTGTGGCGGCGGCGGGGGCTGGTCGTGCTGGCGACGGTGGTTGCCATCGTCGTCTGATCAGGGTCAAGGGGTGGTGGCGGCCGCGGCCTGGCCGCGGCCCGCGCGGCGCGCGCGGCGCCCGCCCCTTTCCCTCCCCATTTACATCCTTCCACCCCTCCAACCCCCCCACACACACAATTTCGGAGCCTGCGAGAGAGAGAGTGACATTGACCCATTGCGAAAGGAGAGGGTGGGCCCGGCCTGTGCAACCGACACCGACGAGACACCGACCGAACGAAAACGCGCGGCGTCGAGAGAAAACACACCCGCCGCCCAACTCCCGCCCTCCTCCCCGCTCTCGCTCGGGCAATCCGCCAGCCCCGCCGCTGCCGAGGCCCGCCGCCGGCGCCTTCACCATCCCTCGAGGGATGGCGCTCGCGACGCGGCGCGTCGCTCCCGGCCCCGGCCGGCGCCTGGCCCGCCCCTCGCCCACCCCCACGCGGTTGACGGGTACGCGCTGGATCGCGGGGCGGCGACTTGGGGCCGCGCGCGCTCGAGAGTGACGCCGAGCGCGGCGCCACGACGCCCAATCTCTCCCTCCACCCCCCACCAGCACCCCGCCGCCCCTCCATCCCCTTCCTGCGCGCCCAGTGGCTAGAAAACAGCGCGGAAGTCGGGGTCGACGCCCCCCTGGACGCGTGCTACGCGATGTGGGAGGACCGGGCGCGCATCCCGGCGTGGATGCCCTGGATCACGAGCGTCGAGGTGGGGAGAGAAGGGGGAGATGGGAGAGAGAGAGAGAGGGAGACGGAATCGGATTCGTGGTGGCGGAGAGGAGAAGGGGCGACGCTCGGCACCCACCCACGTCCCTCCCTCCCTCCCTCCCAGGTCCAGCCCGACGACGACCGCCTGTCCCGCTGGCTCCTCTCCACCGACGCCTTTGGCCGGTCGTGGTCCTTCTCCTGGCTCGCCCAAAACCTCGCGCCGACGCCCGGCCAGAAGATTCACTGGCGCTCGGTCCCCGGGTCGACCGGGGGGGCGCTCGGGGCGACGATCGACATCGCCAACCGTGGCGCCATTCGGTTCTACAAGAAAGGGGGGGGGAAGGAGGGTTGCTCGGTCAAGCTCACCATCTCGTACGAGTGCCCGGACGCGCTCGCGCCCTTTGCGGCCGCGGTCACCCCGTTCGTCGAGTCCATTCTGGCGGCGGACCTCAAACGGTTTAAAGATGGGGCCGAGGCCGCGGCGGGGGCGGGCAGCGGGTGAGAAGGGTGGGGAGGGTCGCCGGCACGACTGACCACCCGCCCCGCCCCGCCCGCACTGGCGACCGTGAGACTGGGGAGGTGCCGGCGCGCGCTCGATGTGAGACCAGGGGAGGCAGCGCGACGACAGCAGGCTCGGCCGGCAAGAGACAGCGGGGACACACTCTCCCGGCGGCCGCCCCGGCCGCAGACCACCCTCCCGCGCCCCTAGATGCACGCACGCACCCGCTACACCGCCTGACGCCACCGCGCGCACGCCCGCCTCCCGCGCGATGCCGCCCGCCGCCGCGCGGCAGCGGTCGCCCGCGCGCGCGCGCCGCAAGCGGGAGCGGGACGCCGCGTTTGACGAGCCCGTGTTTGTCGGGTCGAGCTCGGACGAGAGTGGCGATGGAGCGGTCGAGGTGGCAGCGGCGCCGCCGCCGCGGCGCGCCACGCCGGCCAGCGCGGCGCCCACGGCCGCGCCGGAAGCGGCGGTCGTCACCGCTGGCGGCGGCGATGGGCCGTGCGTGATGGAGGTGGGTTGAAGGAGAGGGGCAAATGGGGGCCGGGGAGGCGGCGCGGCGGCCCGCCCGCCGCCCGCCGACGCGTCTCTCCCTCCCCACAGGGCGGCCTCGACGGCGCCGCCACTGCCACCGCGCCCACGACGCCGCCCGACTGGGTCGCGTCCGGCGGCGCGACGGGCGGCTTCGAGCCCGACGCCGCGGGGCGGCCGACGCTGCTCTTCGACCTCAACGGCGTCCTCCTCGTCAACCCCCGCGCGCCGAGAGGCGGCAAGCGGACCCCGGTCATGCGCCCTGGCATCGAGGAAATCGGACGACTCGCTTCCGTGTTCCGGCTGGGCGCCTACTCGTCCGCGACCGCGGCGACGGTCAAAAAGGCGCTCGCAGCGGTCGACGCCGCGGTGCGCGCCGGCGTGCCCGACCCAGAGTCGCTCCCCGACCCGCTCTTCGAGCTCGTCCTGTGCCGGGCCCACTGCCGGCCGGCGGGCGCGGAGAGGGTGGCGGCGGGCGGCAACGAGTGGGACACGGTGAAACCGCTCGGCCTCCACTTTGGAGGGAGTCCATCCCTCCCGCGCCTCGCCCTCGTCGACAATGACGCCCACAAAGCCGTGCCCGGCGAGGAGGACAACATGGTGCTCGTCCCCACGTGGGACGGGCCGGGGCGACCGGGGCGCGGGGGGGCGCGCGTGCTCGCCGCGCTCGTCGACGCGCTGCTCTGCCCGCGGCGCGGCCTCGCGCGCGCGGCCGACGTGCGGGGGCGCACCGCACTCGTGTCGGCCGCGGTGGAGAGGGCGGCGGCGGAAGGGGAGGTGGAAGTGGTGGAGGTCGAGGTGGGCGGCGAGGAGGCCGCCGCGGCCGCGGCCTCCGCACCGCCCGCCCCCCAAGAAGAATCCGCCCCCCAATCTGCCCTGGCCGCCCCCACCACGTCGACCTCTGAACCCTCCCTCTTCACTCCTGCCGCTCGCTCCGCGTGGAAGACGGCGATTGTGCAGGCGGTCGTCGAACTGTGCGACGTGGCGGGCGTTGACGCCAACCTGGTCTACGCCTATGCGCGTTTCCGGGCGGCAGGGCTGGCCAAGGCGCACCTGACCAAGGCGCGGCTCAAGGAGGCGTTGGCGAGCGCGGCCAGCAAGCGGGGGGCGCTCCGGGCGGTGCCGCGCGGCGGCGCCGACCTAGTTGCCGCGTCACCCAAGCTCATCGCCCGCTGCTTCAAGCTGGCGCCGGGGGCGACCGCGCCGGACACGGCGACCGCGTTAGCCAGTCTGGCCGACGCGCTGGGCGGCGGGCGGGGGGGCGAGGGCGACCAGGGAGGCGAAGGTCGGCCTCGGGGCGGCTCGCTCGCGGGCGCGACAGCGGGCGTCGCCATCGCGTGCGTGCGCGATTTGACGGTAAGCGGTCAGGGATGGAATGCGGAAGCCGTGCGGCGCACGCCTGCCCCAGCACAGAGCATTGCGAGGCGCGTGCGGCGAAACAGGGCGGGTCGCGAAATTGACACCCACGCCCACTCGTCAACAGGTCAACCACGGCCCTTCCATGGCCCTCGTCCTGCGCCACGTCGGCGAACGCTTTGGCAAGCCCGTGGACGCGCTCGGCGTGCGGGGCACGGCCGCGAGGAACGCGCTGCAGCGCGAGCTCGAAGAGGTGGGTTGCGGAGATGGCGGTGCCGAACTATGAGGGCGTTATTCTCCGCACACTTTCGTGCACGCATGCACACAACCACTTTCCATCCTCCGCAGGAACTTCGCATCGAAACTCACGCGTTTGGCGAGGGCACGCCGGTCGCACTGATCGGACTGCGGTGCATGGCCCGCCCGACGCCGAACGACGTCAAGGCCGCCCTGGACATGCTCGCAGTGATGAAGAAGGATGCGGAGAAGGTAAGCCCTCGATGGAGAGGTAGAGGCGAGGGCGGAGGAGAGCGTGCGGAGCAAGCGGCCAACCCCCCTTTTTCAAATTCTCCGCACCCTTTCCAGCCGCGCGCCGTCATCGCCGGCACCCTGGCGCACAACCCTGCATTGCCGCACCCTGCGACGACCGCGTCAACCGGACAAGCGACATCTCCGCTGGCCGCAGACGAGTCGTTTGGCAACATCGTCCCTCTCCATGCCCCGCTGCCCGTCTTTGTGGACCGCGCGCTGCTCGGTGCGCGGCAGCCGGCTCCGCACAAGCGTATATGTGCGGCGCAAGCGTTCGCAGAGCAGCCAATCCTGGCACAAGAAGCCGCGCCGGCGCCTGCCCCGACCCCCAGCGCCAACTGGTGGGACCCTGCACCGCACGGCGCGCCCGTTCCGCCGGCGCGTGCGGCTCACGTGTCGGGCGCGCACTTGTCCGCCCTGCATCACGAGGTGCTGGAGTTTGCGCGCGCGGCGTCGCCGAGCCAGGTGCGGCGAATTTGGGGTTGGCCGCCGCGCTGCCGAGCCGGGCCCGCCCGCCGCCGCGCCCGTTTTCCTCCGCCCACCCACCCCCCCCCCACCCTCCTTAGACCTCTATCGTTACCGTGCGCGCTGCCGTGGACGCCATAGGGCGCACCGCGACCGCGCTCTGGCCTGCGTCGCGCACCGTCCTGTTTGGCTCCCAGGCGACCGGCCTCGCTCTGCCCGGCTCCGACCTGGACATCGTCGTCCTGGGCGCGTCGGACGAGCTCGCGAATGCGGCGACCGGGTTTTCCTGGTGAGGGAAGAGGAAGAGAGAAGAAAATAAGAGGAGGGCGCGCGACGCGACGCGGGGCACCAGCCCCAGCCCACCTCTCCACCCCGCCCTCCTTCTCCAGGGACCAACGCCACGCCTTGGGCGCCAGTCTGAAAACCCTGCTCAAATCCATGCGCAAGCAGGGCCTGGTGGCGGGCAAAGCGATCGTGATCAAGGCGCGCGTGCCGATCATAAAGTGCCACCTCTCGCTCGGCGTCGCGGCCGACATCTCGCTGGGCGCCGTCAACGGGGCGGCCGCGGTGGAGTGGGTGCAGAGACAGGTGATGAGGGGGGTGGGGAGGGGTTTTGGGGGCATCGAAAATTGGGGGTCGAGCGGCGGCGGTGGGGGAACCCAGGGTGCGGGCGCCGACCACCTCTCCTCCTTTTTAGTCCGCCCTCCTCCCCCCCCTCCGCCCCCTGGCCCTCGTCGTCAAGGCCGTCCTCAAAGAGGCCGGCCTGAACGAGGTCTTCTCCGGCGGCCTTTCCTCCTACTCGACGACGCTCATGGTCGCCGCGCACCTCGCCGACGCCGGGGCGTCGGCCGCGTCCCCCGACGCCGACTGCGGGTCGCTCCTTTGGTCCTTTTTCCAGCGCTACGGGCGCACGTTCGACTATGAAGCGCACGCGGTGCGCGTCTCGTCGGGCGGGTTCGGCCCCAAACTCGCGGCGTGGGTGCGCGGCGACCGCGCGGCCGCGCTCGCGGTGGAAGACCCGCAGGAAGCCGGCAAAGACATTGGCTCCGGCTCGTTCAACATCGACGCTGTGCGGTCGCTCTTTTCGCGCGCGGCCGACGCGCTCGCGAGCGGGAGGGCGCGCGGCGGCGGCGGCGCGCCGACCTGGGCCGCCGTCCAGGCCGGCGGCGCGTCGCGGTCGGTGCCGGAAGCGCGGGGCGGGCTGTTGGACGCCATCATGGACGTGGACGCCGCGCTGGGGCGGCGGCGGGCGGCGGCGGCGGCGGCCGCGGGGCACCGCCGCGCCGCCGCCCGCCCGGTCGAGCGGCGGCCGCCCGCCGGCGGCGACCGCGGCCGCGGCGCCGCCCGCCCGCCCGCCGGCCACCCGCACCACCCGCGGCCGCCGCTCGCCGCCGCCAAGGCGCCGCCGGGGCGGCGCGTGGGCAAGTTTGCGGCGCGCAAGGCGGGCAAAGCGGCGGCCGCCGCGGGCCCGACCTCGGTCCACCGCCCCATGGGCGCGCCCCACCGCGGCGGCGGCGGCGGCGGCAAGTCGGCGCCCACGCGGCGGGGGGCGCGGGCTGGGGGGAAGCGCAAGGTCGAGTGGGGGTGAGGAGAGGAAGGGGAGAGACACAGAGGGGAGGGCGGGCGGGCGCCCGTCTCGTTCCTGGCGTTGGTTTTGTTTTTTCAATCCGCCGTTTGCCGACGCACGCGCGCCACGCGCCAGCGATGCAGGCGTCGCACGATAGCACAGCCCCCCACCAAAGCACGCAACCCGCCAAAAACGCCGAGCCCCGCGCGCGCCCGCGCCACTCTCCTCTCCCCTCACTCCCAGTCGTCGTCCGGCGGGCCGCCGCCGCCGCCGCCGCCGTAGCCGCCCCAGTCGCGAGGGGCGGGGCCGTCGGCCGCGCCCTCGTCGGCGGGCGCCCAGTAGGAAGCACCGCCGCCAGGGGGGGGATAGGCACCCGGCCCGCCCGCCTCGCCGCCGTATCCCCGGCCGTCGGCGTAGCCGGACGGCGTGGCGTCGTCGTAATAATCGCGCGGCGCGGCGGCAGGGGAAGGGTAGCGTCCGGCGGGCGCGCCGCTGCCGTCCCTCCCTCCTCCCGCCCACGCGCCGTCGGCCCCGTCGCCCCCGCTCCAGGCGTCGTAGTAGTCGCCGCTCGCCCCCGCCCGCGGCGGCGGCAGCGGGGCGGCGCCGCGGTAGGGGCCGGCACCGCCGCCGCGCGGGTCGGCGAAATCAGACGCCGCCGCCTCCTCCTCCAGCAGCGGCGCCACCTCCTCCCGCAGCCTCAACGCTTCCACCGCAAACGAGAGCGCCATGCCGGCGGTGAGCAACTGGCAAAAGAGGAGCAGCGGGTCGAGGCGCCACCCCTGGAAGACGAGAATGCCGCCGGAGAAGATGGCGATGGACGACACGACGACGTCAAAATCGCGGGACAGCGAGGGGCGCAGCCGGCGCAGCTGGTAGAGCGCGAGGCCGCCGCCGACGAGGCCCGCGCCGAGGACGAGGGCGGGGGAGAAGTCGACGTTCACCATGGCACGAGGCGGGGTGGACGTGCGGCCCTTGGGGCGCGGCATGCGGGCCGGGAGCGGCTGGAGGAGGGAGGACGGCGCGCGTCGGCCCGCGGCGGCGCGTGACTGCGGCGGTTGGGGGGCCGACGCCGCACAACCAAGGTGCCGCGTCGACTTCCACTCTCTCACCGTGCGCCTAGCGGGGCGGGCGAGGCTGGCGCGGCCGCCCGCGGCCGCGGGCGGCGGCGGGCGGCGCGCCGGCGCGCGGGCCGGCCGCGGCGCGGCCGTCCGCATGGGGTGGGAGGGGGTGGGTGGATGCGGGACGCGATGTGCCACCGCGTTGGCGGCCGGCGGGCCGGCAGGAGTGACCGCGCCTGCACCACACTCTTCGCCGTTCGATGCAGCGCCCGCGCCCCCTCGCGCTCGCCGCCCTCCTGGTGGCCGCCGGCGCCCTGGCCGGCCTGGCCACCAGCCTGGCGACGAGTGCGCCGGCGGCGGCAGCGCTGGCGACCGCGGCGGCGCCCCTGGGCGCCGCCACGCCCACGCCCGAACTCACTCTTTTCGGAGAAGCCCTGTGCCCCGACACGGCCTCCTGGGTGACCAAGACGCTGGCGCCGTTGCTCGACGCGGGAGTCGTGGGCGCCGCCCCCGGCGCGCTCGCCACCTTTCGCTTCGTCGGCTGGGGCAACGCGGGCGCCGGCCCGACACCCGCCTGCCAGCACGGCGCGCCCGAGTGCGCGCTCAACCGACGGCTCAACTGCGCGCAAGCGGTGGCGCCGGCGCCGGGCGCGTTCGCGGCGGCGCTCGTCTGCTTTTTCAGCGCGCGGCCGCTCTCCGACGCGGGGCTCGACGCCTGCCTCCTGGCCTCGCCCATTCCCGCGCCGGCCGTCGCAGCCTGTGCCGCGGGCGCCGACGGTCGCGCGCTGGAAGTGGCGGCTGGCGCGGAGACGGCCGCGCTCGCGCCCGCGCACACGTTTGTGCCCTGGGTCGTCCTCGGCGCCACCCCCCTCGGCGCCCGCTGCGGCGCGGCGGCGGCCGCGGTGTGCGACGCGGCGGCGGGCCGAGGGGTGGCGCCGCTGCCGGCGGCGTGCGCGGCGGCGGCGGCCGCGCCGGCGGCGGCGTGCCCGGGCGCGCCGCGCGTGTTGGGGTGAGGGGAGAGGGAGCGCGCCGCGGGGCCGCCCAACGCTTTGCGTGTGCAGTCTGTCGCGGGTGGCCCGTCTCTCTCGAGGCTCACACAAACGCGCGCGCGCCGCGCCGGGCGCGCGCCGCGCCGCCACCGCCCAACACCGCCACCGCCCAACACCGACCCTCTCGACCCCTCAACCCCCACCCTCTCCCCCTCTCCCCTCACCACCCTTCATCCATCTCCAGCCCCACGCTCGCCATGCGCGCCCGCACCCGCCGCCCCTCGCCGCCGGCCCCCGGCCGGTGCGGCGCCAGCAGCCGCGCGCGCGTCGCGGCGACTGCGGGCACGCCGTGGGCCAGGGTCAGCGTGGCGGGCGGGGGCGCCGTGGTGCGGGTGGCGAGGGAGAGGGGCTTGGCGAGGGTGGCGGCGCCTTGCCACGCGAGGACCGGCAACGCGGCGACCGCGGCGAGGTCCGCCGCCGACGCCAGACCGTACCCGTGCCGCGCCAGCCACCAGGCGGGCTCGGGGCAGCCGTCCGGCGGCGGCGGCGGCGGCGGCCCCAACGACCCTGGCGGCGCGAGCGCGCGCGCCGCGGCGGGCACGCCCGGCGCGAGCGCGAGCGACGCGCCCGCTTTCAGCAGCGCGCCCTCCACCAGCGTCAGCATGTAACCGCCCACGCCGCAACCGCGGAGCTCGGGGCGGACGGCGAGGGCGGGGATTTCGGCCGCGGGGCCGCGCACGCGCAGCACGGCGACCGCTGCGACCGCCGCGCCCGCAAACAGCACCGCGACGTGCGCGTCTGACCAGTCCGGGTCGCGGGCGGGCCCCGCGGCGACGCCGGCGAGGAGGAGGGGCAGGGTGTCGACCAGCGGGCCGCGCGGCGCGCGCGCCGCGCGCGAGTCGGGCGCGGCGCCGAACGCGTCGGCGGCCACGTGGCGCGCCGCGCGCAGCACGCGCGCCAGCGCGGCGCGCGCGCTCGCGCCGTACGCGGGCGTGGGGCCCCGGCACGAGGCGGGGTCGACGACGGCGGCGGGGCGGACCAGGAGGAACGTGAGCGGGACGACGCCGTCGCGCGTAAACCCCGCCGACCGCGCGCCCGCCGCCGCGAGCGCGGCCAGGGCCGCCGCGCCGGCGCCGGCTTCCGGCGTCTCGGCCCAGGCGCCGGCAGCGGCCGCGGCGGCGTCGGCGGGCGCGAGGCAGGCCGCGTGGCGCCGCGCGCCGGTCGCGGGGCAGACAGCGGCGCGCGCGCCCTCCTCCGCCGGCCCCGGCCCCGCCGCCGGCGCGTCCCCCCCGCCAAACCAGCGCAGGGACGCGGGCGCGGCAAAGGGCGGCGGGTCGGCGCGCGGCGGGGAGAGGGGCGGGAGCGGCGGCGCGGCGGCAGGCGTCGGCGAGCGGGGCGGGGGGGTCGGCGCCTTGACCGAGACCGGCGGCGGAGGCGGAGGAGGCGGCGTCGGCTCTTTGACGGCCACGGGCGGCGCGGGCGGGCCGTCTTCGGGCTTGGCAGCGGCCTCTGCCTCCACCGGCGCGGCAGCCTCGGGCGACGCCCGGGGCGGCGGCGGCCCCGACTCCCGCATGCGCCACAGGGCGGCCGCGATCTTGGGCATGGCCAGGATGCGGTTCTGGGGGGGGGGGGGGCCCGGGGGGAGCGCGCGGCGCGCCGCGCCCTTGGCGCCTTCGTTTCCCACCCTCCCCTCCCTCGCACCCGGTAGTTTGCCCCCTCGGGCTGCGTCGCAAAGTAGAGCTCCTTGAGCTCCTGCAACCGCTTCTCGCAACGCGGCGCTTTGGGGTTCCATTTCTCCAACGCGCGCGCGAGCGCCGCCTCGGTCGCCGCGTCGCGCGCCATGCCCACGAAAGGCGTCAGGTCCACGTTTCGCGCTTTGCTCGCCGCCAGCGCGGACGCGTACGCGCCGCGCTGGCGCACGCCCGCGGTGCCGGGGGGGGGGGGGGTCCGCCGCGCGCGCGGTTCCGGTCGGTCCGCCGCCGCGGCCGCGTGCGGCCACAGCGAGTCGAACGCGGCCGCCGGCACGAGGACCGGGGGCGGGTCGGGGTGGGGCGGACCCCAGCGGGCGCCGGGCAGGGTCGGGACGGGCAGCGGCGCGCCGGCGAGCGGCGCGCCGGCGCGCGCGGGGTGGCCGCAGCCGCCGCACACGCACTGCGGGCAGTGCCAGTCCCCCGTCGGCGCCCCGTCCAGGCCGGCGCAGGGGGGGTGGAAGACGGCGGGGCAGGTTTCGCAGCAGACGAGGTCGCCCTGGGGGGGGGGGGGCGGGAGCGGGGCGCGTCGGCGGCGCGCGCGCGCGCGCGCGCCCGCGCGCCCCCCCAACCCAACCCCCCCACCACCCCCCCCCCCCCCCGCCCC
>Ga0315274_10010034_pt1 | contig 13639 bp, 14 predicted proteins | sample YL17G02_20_MG_FD_203700 | JGI IMG/M metagenome (GOLD analysis project Ga0315274, IMG submission 203700) | Sediment microbial communities from Yellowstone Lake, YNP, Wyoming, USA - YL17G02_20 | ecosystem: Environmental > Aquatic > Freshwater > Lake > Sediment | place: USA: Wyoming | collected...
GCCAGCAGCCTTCGACCACGCACGGCCATGAGGATCCTTACCGTTCCCATGGATACGTCTATCAGTCTGAGGCAGAAGATGACAAGTGCGCCAAGTAGGGGTTCCACAGTCCAACCTCCAAGGGACGACAAACAGCGAGTGCGAAGTAGCCAGTCACCCAGTCCCACAACAGGGGAGCCAGCGCCACAATGCTGCACCACGTTTATCGAAGCGCGCTGGGATCTCTGCCGACCAGACTCATTGTATCCGTCTGGCGCGATTTGTCAAGGATCAACCTGGGATCCCCCAGTTGAACAGCAGGACAATCGTGCCCAGCTATACCTGGATGATCAGCAAGGCGTCTGCCTCCACGAAGAGAAGACGACGTTCCATGTGGGCTGCGGTGGCTACCGATCGAAGGCTTGTGAGCAGCAGACCAGCCATGCCTGCCAACGGCAAGGATCTCCCAACGAGAGAGGATTGCACTTCCAGTCCGGTCGCGTTGCGCAGCGGCTCCGACTGACCAGCCCCTGTTCCTGTCCAAGGAATAGGTCCGCCCAAGGCGTGGCTGTCGCTGTTGGGGAATCTAAGGGGCCGACCGAATCGTCTATTGCGGGGGAGGACAGTTTCCGGCCAAGCCTAGCCCAGCGACAGGTGATCCTACGAGGAGCTATCCTGGCGGGTGGGGGAAGCGCCTAGTCATCCGAGGCGTCACATCAGGAGTGGATCGGGCTGGCGAGTGAGATGCATCCGGGGTGATCACCTGGGGCTCCAGGAGATGACCCTTTCGTTCACCCCAGCATAGCGGATCTTCAGTACATCGGTGACATTCTTGAGAATCTGCCTCTGATCGCTGCCGTCGGCCTTCATCACGTAGAACTGCCAATCACCGCCCCGATCAGACAAGAACACTATCTGCTCACCATCCGGACTCCAGGCCGGCGATACGTTGTTCGGCCGCCTTTCCAGCAACGCTGAACTACGAGTCAACGGCCATCGACCACTCCCGTCCGCGTTCATCACGTAAACCTCCCAGTGATCGTGCTGCCAGTGCATGAACGCGATCCGACGTCCATCCGGAGATATCACCGGGAACTGGTCGTGTACGTTGTCGCTGAAGGTTACGTTGTTAGGACCCTCTACCGTCGTCTCACTCAGGCCATGGTCTCCATCATAGATCAACCACTCACCATCGCCAGACCAGGTGGGGGAGAAGGCGAAACGGTCGCAGTACGGCTGGTGCAGATAGCCGTCGGCCACATCCACCACCCCCAGGTGCCACTCTGTCTGCTGCTGCGCCGGGATGAGCGTCAGCCACCCATAGCCTTCGATGTACTCCTTCCACGGGGGCGCCACACCCTCCGTCTCGAAGTAGAATGCGATCTGGCTGCCATCCGGAGACCACACCGGGGCACGCGCTACATTGGAACTGAACAGCAACTTCTCACCGCTGCCGTCAGCATTGATGGTGTAGATGCCCCATGGAGTCGTCCAGCGAGCAACGGCCAGCTTGCTGCCATCGGGCGACCAGCTGGGATCCATCCCCTCCGTCAGACGGATCAATCCGGTTCCGTCGGCGTTCACCACGTAGATATTACCGCCGCTCGCCACCTGGAAAACGAAACGCCCCTCCAATGACGGCCTTGTGGTAGGGCTGGGCGCTTGAGGCGTGGGCGCAGCAGAGAGCCTGGGCGTAGGCGTGGACGTGGGGCTCGACGTAGGGCTCGGTGTCTCCAACGGAGACACCGGGGTCCTAGTGGGGGTAGTCGTTACCGTGGACGTCAGGGCTGGTGACGGCGTCTCCTCGACAGGCAAGCGGATGATGGTCGGCTCAGGGGGGACCTCTTGTCCACATGCCGACAGCAGGAGCACCGCCACCACCAAACACAGGACCGAGCTGGCGGCCACCGCTCCGCTCATGCCGTGTTTCCTATTCATAGCGCAAGGCCTCAATAGGGTGGAGGCGCGCTGCTCGCAGCGCCGGATACAGGCCAAAGACCACGCCCACGATCAGGGAGAAACTCGTGGCCAGTACGATGGACTGCATGGACACTACGGTTGCTAGATCCGCCGACAGCCGCGATACCCCTTGAGCTAGAAGAAAGCCCAGGGCGATGCCTGCCGCTCCACCGAGAAGACTCAACACCATGGACTCTACCAGGAATTGCAGTAGGATGTCGCGCCGCTTGGCGCCCACCGCCTTGCGAATGCCTATCTCCCGTGTGCGCTCGGTGACGGAAACGAGCATGATGTTCATAATACCTATTCCTCCCACCAGCAGGGAGATGGCCGCGATGGCACCGAGGAAGAGGGTCAGGACACCCGTGACCTCGGCCATGATGGCCACCAGATCGGCCTGACTGATCACCGAGAAATCGTCGTCGTCCTGGAAGGAGATATCATGTCTGAGCCTCAGCACGTCGTTGATCTGCTCGCTCGCGGCATCCATACTCTGGTCGGAAACCGCCTGCACGTAGATCATCGTGACCACGAAATGACCGGCGAGATCGCGTCGCTGCGGGTAGAGCCGGGACTGCGCAGTGGTTATGGGAACATAGATGTATCCATCCTCGCTGCCCATCATACCGGCACCCTTTTCAGCCAACACGCCGACTACTTTGAAGGGAATACGGTTGATCCTGATCGTCTGGTCCAGGGGGTACCCATTTTCGCCAAACAACTGCTCCGCAACATTGGAGCCCAGGACAGCTACTCGCGATCTTCTGTCCATATCCTGTGTGGTCAGAAAGCGGCCGAGGACCACCTCGAGGTTACGCACGATGTCGTGTTCGCTCACGACCCCCGCCGTAGTAGTAGTCAGGTCCTCGCCGTCATGGCTCACGCTGGTACTGCCTTCCATGATGGGGGCCACAATGGCGGCATCCGGCACGTTCATAGGGTCCGCGATGGCCTCGGCATCTGCGTAGGTCAGCGTAGGTTGAAACTCGAAACCACCCATCTCCGTCAGCTGCCCTGGCAGGATCATCAGGAGATTCGAGCCAGCGCTCTGGAGCTGCTCGGTAACCGTTTTCTGCACACCCTGGCCAAGGGAGAGCAGGGCAATGACGGCTGCCACGCCGATGATGACCCCCAGCATGGTCAGCGACGAGCGCATCTTGTTGGCACTCATGGATCCCGCGGCCACACGCAGGCTATCAGCTAGGTCCACTTGTCGCCTCCTCGGAAGCGGGTGGCGCCCCTGTCACCCCGTCCCGCACGATTCTGCCGTCGTGCAAGTAGAGGATGCGCTGAGCCTGAGCGGCTACCGTCCGATCGTGGGTTACAAAGACCATGGTGATACCCTGTTCCTCGTTGAGCCGTCTGAAGATCTGGACGATCTCGGCACCCGACTTGGAGTCGAGGTTGCCGGTGGGCTCGTCGGCGAGGATAATGGAAGGGCTGTTGACCAGAGACCTGGCGATGGCTACGCGCTGCTGTTCACCTCCAGAGAGTTCATTGGGGTTGTGATTGGCCCTGTCGCTCAATCCCACAGCCTCCAGTGCAGCGAGAGCTCGGTCTCTCTTATTGCCGCCTCCTGCGTAGAGGAGTGGCAACTCGACATTACGCAGGGCCGAGGTCCGAGCCAGCAGGTTGTAGGTCTGGAACACGAACCCAATTTTGCGGTTTCTGATTTCCGCCAGTTCGTCGTCGTCCAGCTCGCTCACATCTATGCCATCCAGGTAGTAGGTACCGGAGGTAGGTAAATCCAAGCAGCCAATGATGTTCATCAGGGTGGATTTTCCAGACCCAGACGGGCCCATGATGGACACCCACTCACCCTCTTCGATTTCGAGAGAGACCCCGCGTAGGGCGTGCACCTCCACCTCACCCATCTTGTAGACCTTGGTTGCTTCCTCGATTCTGATCATGATCTGTGCACCTCGTAGAGCGCAGACGTCTGAATCTGGCTCTACTACATACCCATACGTAGTCTTTCCCTGATGCTCACGCCACCGATCACCAACTGATCGCCTTCTTGCAGGCCCCTCAGCACCTCGGTGTACGTGGCATCCTGGATTCCAATCTCCACCTCTACGCGCTCGATCTCGCCGTCAGCCTTCAGCCTCTCCACGTAGAACAGGCCAGTGTCTCTGTCGGTGGAAATCGCCCTGCTCGGCATGAGCAGTACGTTCTCCCTACGCTCCGTCACGATGGTGATGTTAGCGGTCATACCCGAACGGAGTGGGACTGGGCTGGGGTCAAAGCCCACCCTGACCAGATAGCTGACTGTTCCCAGGTCCTCGGTGGCCACAGGAGAGATGTATTCCACGCGGCCCTGAAGCTCCTCGTCGGGGTAGGCGTCGAGGGTTATCCTCGCCTCCTGCTCAAGCTCCACCTGCCCTACGTCTATCTCGTCGACGCTCACCTCCACGTGGAAACCGGAGGGATCGATGAGAACAATCATCGGGGAACCAGGCGCTGCCTGTTCATTGACCTCGGCGCCCACAGAAGCCACCACTCCATCGAAGGGTGCCGTGATGGTCGCCCCTTCCAGCTGTAATTGGGCCAACTCCAACGAAGCACGGGCCTGATCTACAGCCACCTGGGCCATGGTCAGGTCCTCTTGGCTTGCGCCTTCCAGCAGAGCGCTCAATTGACCACGCGCCTGAGCCACCGCCGCCTCCGCCGCTCGGAGTTCACTCTCGGTGGGACCTTGCATGGTGATGTTGTAGGCGGCCTGGGCCTGCTCGTAGTTGATCGTCGCCTGCTGTAGGGCCACTGACTGCGGCAGGGCCCCTATCCCACTGACCCACGAGTATTGATCGTACAACTCCTGCGCCTCCTGAAGGGCAATCTCTGCCCTTCTGAGATCCGCCATGGCCACGGTGATCTCGTCCGCGCTGGGCCCCTCGCGCATCCTGGCTAGAGCCGCCTCTGCGCTCGCCAGGTTGGCGCGTGCTGCCTGGATATCATCGACGTCTGCCCCGCCCGCGAGTTTGGCCTGACTGGCCTCCGCACTGGTGAGCGCTAGCTGTGCCTGTGTCACTCCCAGCCTGAGTTCCGAGGCGTTCACCTCTGCCAGGATTTCGCCCTCGCGGACCTCGTCGCCCTCAGACACTGGAAGAGATGATAGGATTCCGCCCGTGCGAAAGGACAACGTGACCTGCGCTGCCGGCTCTACGCTTCCAGTGGCATCGACAGTGGCTTCAATGTTCCCACGTTCGACAGTTACCGTCTCGAGATCCTGTGCCGTCGCTCCGGTCTGCACCGCGCCCTGCTGCAAGAACCAGTAGCCGACCACCCCCGCGGCTACGAGTATAGCAGCGATAATTACCGCTCTTCGCATCATTTACCTTCTCACCTCGTGCACATTCCCCCAAGAGACAACGGTACGCCGCCGTTCTTTATTCGGACATCGGTGATCGGCCCCCCGCCGGGGACCGCGTGAGACACATTATGTGCCCGTCGAAGCCCACGTCAGATGGCCTGGATTGCTGCACCTATATTACCATGCCAGATGGACGCCTAGTTGTCAAATCCCTTTTCCGAGACGTTGCCCTCAGACAGCGCGGACAGACTCTGTCCGCCGAGGGATTGCCTCCTCGACGTCCACTCTCTGTAGCCGAGCCTAGAAGGCGGAACTGGTGAGCATCCCCAGGAGACTTGGCGCGAGACCTACCAGCGCGGTGACCGCCCAGTAGCCGATAGTGCCGAGAGAGGTCTTCAACGTTGTGGAACGCGTGGTCACGGTCAAGCCGATGGCTACCAGGAACAGGTGCCAGGCCAGGAACGGATCCACCTGCGACAGGAATCCGTAGGCCAGGTTGCCCGCGTTCTGGGCCTGGTCGCTGCTTGCCACCAGAAACGAGAGTCCCCTATTGACGGGAAGTTGCCCGTTGATGAGGACGTACGCGGCCTGCACCAGGTCTCGCAGTGCGAAGGGCAACCAGCACCATAAGACCAAGGTCACCATCTGCACGTATCTGGTGTCCGTACCGAGCAGATAGGCGATGAAGAACAACAACGCGCCTCGGAAGAGCCAGGTAAGGATCAACCCCAGGGTGCCCAGAGCGATGCCTGTGGCTCCTATGAACAAAGGAGAGGTAAAGGTCTCCAGGCTCTTCTCCACCTGCTCGGCCTGCTCCCCTGACAACTGTCCCATCTGAGAGGCCATCTGTTGCTTGGCCTGCTGGCGCGCAAACTCCGAAGCGGAGGGCGCGGACACCAGTGTGGCAATGACGAGCGCGAGCACGATGGCCAGCGCGGGAGCCAACCAGAGGGACCATCTCGCCCCCTGAACGACGTGGCGCAAAGTCTTCTTCGGCTGGTCGATCCATCCGAACAAAGCGCGCCACACACTTATATGGTTCTCTTTCACAGTAGAGTCCCTCCTTGACACCAATCGATCACACGCCCCAAGATGACATACCCGTCGGGCGTAAAAGGCTCAGTTCAGGTAAAACGCGCATCCCGGCCACCTGTGTTTGAGTTGCCGAGGCCTTCTTTCGCCTCCAGTATACGGGATGCAGCGGCGGGAGTCATCAGCCATGTGGGGGATTTGCCCATTGGCCAGGTGGCCAGTCTTCTCCATCGCCGATGGGCCCCACCCGTGGTGGTCATCGACGATCATGACTCGAATGGCAATAGGCGCACTCATCGAGTTCTCCTCTCCTCGATATACATCACGAACAACGAACGACAAACGACGTAGGCAGCCCAGGAGCGGTGCTTTGCGCCTCGTTAGCCAGAGTCTCGTCGTCCAGGAGGGCACCGGTTCCCGAGAAGACCGAAGGGCCTGTCTCTGATCCCGTAGCCCCAGCGGTGTCGGCGCAGAAAGCGCGTGGTCATGGGGTGCCACGCGCTTGTTTCTGACCAAATTGCGTCAAGCGGGCAGTCTAGAGCTCAGGGAGACTCCGCTTCAAGAGCTCATACTCCTCGAACGCCCGGCCGCAGCCCAGGGCGACACAGGCGATCGCCTCATCGGCGACGTAGCACGGAACGCCCAGTTCTTGCGTGAGGTAGCGGTCAAAGCTGCGCAGCAGGGATCCACCGCCGGTCATCACCACTCCGCGGTCTATGATGTCGGCCGCCAGCTCAGGAGGGGTCTTCTCCAGCACACCTCTGACGGCGGTCACTATGGTGCTCAGCGGCTCAGTGATGGCCTCCGCGACCTCGGTGGATGAGAGAGTCACGATTCTGGGTAGCCCGGCCACTACATCTCTACCGCGGACCTCCATAGTCAGCTCCTCTTCGAGAGGCAGCGCCGCGCCAATCTGGAGCTTAATCTCCTCAGCCGTCCGGTCGCCAACCATCAGGTTGTATTTCCTTCTGACATGCGTGGCGATAGCCTCGTTGATCTTGTTGCCGCCTACTCGAACAGCCCCGCCAACGACGATGTCATTCATGGCGATCACAGCGGCTTCGCTGGTACCGCCGCCCAAGTTGACGACAAAGTTGCCCGATGGGGTATCAATGGGCATCCCCGCGCCCAAGGCTGCGGCCAGGGGCCCGGGGATAAGATGTGCCACCTTGGCCCCTGCCTGGATGGCGGCATCGTGCACGGCGCGCTTCTCCACTGTGGTCACGCCGATGGGCACGCTGATCATGACCTCTGGTTTGAAAAGTCGGACCCGTCCCACGATGCCTGATATGAAGTAGTGCAGCATCATCTCCGTGACCACATAGTCAGCGATGACTCCGTCCCTGAGAGGAGCCAGCACTGCGATGCTGTCTGGAGTGCGGCCCAACATGGCCTGGGCCTCTCGCCCCAGGGCCACAATTCTGTTGTCATGAGTGGACAGAGCTACAATGGAGGGCTCGAAGAGCACGATGCCTTTACCCTTGGTCCAAACGAGCACATTTACTGTGCCAAGATCCACCCCAATCTGCTTAGAGAACATGTATGCTCCTTACGAAGACCCCTGTCTCAGCGTTATCGTCCGTTGCCTTCCATCTCCATGCCGGGCCGTCGTCGTTTACGGCGAGCCACTTTCAGACGAACCCTGGAGCGCTGGAGAGCTGCCTGCAGGCGAGCCATGTCCAGACCCGAGGGTCGCTCGTGATAGAGCCTCTCTGCGCGATCCCTGGCCTCCTCGGCCCTGGACACATCTATCTCAGCAACTGGTTCCGCAACGCTGGCCATCACGATCGCCTTGTTGGCCAGCACCTCCAGATAGCCGCCGTGGACGGCAAAGGACTCCTCTTGCGCTCCCTTCCGAACCCTGAGCTCCCCGATACCCAGCGCTGCCAAGAGGGGCGCATGGTTGGGAAGAATGCCCAGTTCGCCGTCAGCCCCCGGCGCAATCACCATGTCAACATCGTCGTCGGCATAGACGATCCGTTGTGGCGTCACCAACTCAAATCGGAGCTTCGTCATTCGCGGCTCCTCTATCCGGCCCCAGCCTCTCCCTCAGGGCGCGCGGTCGGCGTTTCTCCCGGAGCGCCTGCCATCGTCTTCGCCTTCTCCACTGCCTCTTCTATGGCACCTATCATGAAGAAGGCTCCCTCCGGCAGGTCGTCGTGCTTGCCCTCCAGTATCTCTCTGAACCCACGCACCGTTTCCTTGATCGGTACGTAGGCACCTTCTCGTCCAGTGAAGGCCTCCGCCACGAACATGGGCTGCGATAGGAAACGCTGTATCTTTCGCGCCCGGGACACGGTCAGCTTGTCGTCCTCGCTCAACTCCTCGACACCCAGGATAGCGATGACATCGCTGAGGTCCTTGTACCGCTGGAGAGTCCGCTGAACCTCTCGCGCCACCTGATAGTGCTCCTCGCCCACGATGTTGGGATCCAGGATTCGCGACGTGGAAGCCAGAGGATCGACGGCAGGATAGAGCCCCTGCTCAGCGATGGAGCGCTCGAGCGCGATAGTAGCATCCAGGTGGGCAAACGTGGCCACCGGTGCGGGGTCTGAATAGTCATCAGCGGGCACAAAAACCGCCTGCAGGGACGTAATGGAGCCTCGCTTGGTGGAGGTGATCCGCTCCTGCAATTCCCCCATCTCTGTGCCCAACGTGGGCTGATAACCAACGGCGCTCGGCATTCGCCCCATCAGGGCCGAGACCTCTGACCCGGACATCACGAAACGGAAGATATTGTCGATGAACAAAAGGACATCCATACCCTGGTCGCGGAAGTGCTCGCAGATGGTCAGCCCGGTCAATCCCACTCGCAGGCGAACGCCTGGCGGCTCATTCATCTGGCCAAAGATGAGGGCAACCTTGTCCAGCACGCCAGACTCCTGCAACTCATACCAAAGGTCATTCCCTTCACGCGAACGTTCACCGATGCCGCAGAAGACCGACACGCCGCCATGCTGCGTGGCGATGGTGTGGATAAGCTCCATGATCACCACCGTCTTTCCCACGCCAGCCCCTCCAAAGACTCCGGTTTTTCCTCCCTTGGTGAAGGGAGCCACCAGGTCTATGACCTTGAGGCCAGTCTCGAAGACCTCGGTGCTGGTACTCTGCTCCTCGAAGGATGGCGGCGACTGGTGAATGGGACGCCTCTCCTCGGCCTCGACGGCACCCTGGCGGTCGACGGGTTCACCCAATACGTTGAGGAGACGCCCCAGTGTGGCCTTCCCCACCGGCACCATGATCGGCGCTCCCGTGGCGACAGCTTCCATGCCCCGTTGAAGCCCATCCGTCGAGTCCATAGCCAAGCAGCGCACCCAGTCGCCTCCCAGATGTTGCTGCACCTCCAGCACCAGCTTCCCCTCGCCATCCCTCGGTATCTCCACCGCGTCGTGTATCTCAGGAAGATGCTCAGAGGGGAACTCGATATCGACCACCGGACCAATGACCTGGATGACTTTTCCGCTAGCTGCCTCTGTCATGGATGCCAAATCCTCCCCACAAGACGGCTCGTCTCGACGGCTCCCTGTCCTCGTCTGCTTCTATCTCGCCGCGGCGCGCGCCTTGGCCAAAGCCTCGGCGCCCCCAGCGATGTCCAGTAGTTCCTTGGTTATGGATTCCTGCCGGGCCCGGTTGTAGCTCAGAGTCAGGTCGTCGACCAACCCCTCGGCGTTCTCTGTGGCGGCACGCATGGCTACCATGCGCGCGGAGTGCTCACTAGCTTGAGCGTCGAGAATCGCCTGGTAGATTTGCAGCACTGTGAAACCCTCGAGCACCTCGCCGACGACGGTCTCGGGATCTGGTTCGATGGTGTAGGACAAGGTCCGCGTCGCCTCCGCAGCGGCCGGTTCAATGGGCAGCAACTGCCGCGTCACCGGACGCTGCACCATGGTGTTGAAGAACTGTGTGTAGACCATGCAGACCTGGTCGAATGTGCCGTCGAGGAAATCTTCGATGATCAGATACGCGATGGGCGTAATCTCAGTCAAAGGTGGCTGATCGGGAATCCCGGAGAAATCCGCAGCGATGTCTCCGCCATGGCGGTACATGAAGTCGAAGCCCTTGCGCCCAATAGTGATGATTCGTACAGGGTTGGGTTGCCGGTTTAGAAAGGCCACAGATTCTCGCATGACATTGGTGGGCAACCCGCCACACAGGCCTCTGTCTGGTGTGATGAGCAGCAATGCTGTGTTGCCTATCTCTCGTTTTTCCAGCAAGGGGTGCAGCACCTTCCCCGCCGCCGGCTGGCTGGCCAGATAAGTGAGGATCTCCCACGCCCTATCCGCATAGGGACGAGAGGCCAGCACCCTTTCTTGGGCCTTTCTCATCTTGGAGGCAGAGACAGCCTCCATGGCCCGCGTCACCTGACCGATGTTGGTGACGCTGCGAATTCTTCTCCGTATCTCTCGTGCTGTGGCCAAGACTATTCCTTGCTACCTCTCGCCCGAACCCAGTTCTCGCCCCTCCTGGCTGCAAACGCCAGACCGGGATGGCTCTCGCGAAGATGCTACTTCGAAATGGTTTCCTTGTACTCGGCAATGGAACCGCGGAGCTTGTTCTCGGTCTCCTCGTCTAGTTTCTCCGTCTCCATGATTCGACGGCCAACTTCGGGGTGTACGGTGGCCATGAAGCGGAGGAACCCATCCGCCCACTCCCTTGTCTTGTCAAGAGGAACGTCATCTACATAGTTGTGGGTGACTGCGTAGATGAGCATGACCTGGTGATCAAGGGGGACCGGCTCATACTGAGGCTGTTTCAGTACTTCGGTCAGCCGCTGGCCACGCTCCAACTGATTTCTGGTGGCCTGGTCCAGGTCGGATCCGAACTGCGCGAAGGCCGCCAACTCCCTGAACTGGGCAAGCTCCAGCTTCAGCCTGCCAGCGACATCCCTCATAGCCCTGGTCTGTGCCTTGCCGCCCACGCGGGAAACGGAAACGCCCACATTGATAGCCGGGCGGATGCCAGCGTAGAACAAGTCGCTCTCCAGATAGAGCTGTCCGTCGGTGATGGAGATGACATTCGTGGGAACGTAGGTAGTGATGTCACCTAACTGAGTCTCGATGATCGGCAGAGCCGTCAGGCTGCCACCTCCGAAATCGGGGTGCATCTTGGCCGCGCGTTCGAGCAGGCGAGAGTGAAGATAGAAAAGATCACCCGGATATGCCTCTCGCCCGGGGGGCCGGCGCAGGAGAAGGGAGACTTGCCTGTACGCCCAGGCGTGTTTGGTCAGATCGTCATACACGATCAAAGCATCCTTGCCCCGCTCCATGAACTCCTCACCCATGGCGCAGCCAGCGTACGGTGCGATGTACTGCAGAGCGGCAGACTCGGAAGCTGAGGCCACCACGACCACGGTATGATCCATGGCCCCGAACCGTTCCAGTGTCGCCACGACCTGAGCCACGTTGGCACGCTTCTGCCCTATGGCCACATAGATGCAGATCAGGTCCTTGTCTCCCTGATTGATGATCGTGTCGATGGCCAGTGCACTCTTGCCTGTCTGACGGTCGCCAATGATCAGTTCCCGCTGCCCGCGGCCGATGGGGAACATGGAATCTACGGACTTGATTCCGGTCTGCACGGGCCGGTTCACTGACTGGCGGACGGTCACATTGGGCGCGATTCGCTCGATGGGGCGCAAGACATCGGTCTCGATGGAACCCTTGCCATCGATGGGCATACCCAGGGCGTTGACCACTCGCCCGATGAGAGCCTCGCCAACGGGAACCGAGGCGATACGACCCGTCTGGCGCACCTCGTCGCCCTGCTCTACTTCAGTGTAGTCGCCCAGGATAATGATGCCGACCTCCTTGGGCTCGAGGTTCAGTGCCATTCCCAGGACCCCGGTCTTGGTGAACTCTACCAGTTCGCTAGACATGACCGTCGCCAGCCCTCCAGCCCTGGCGATCCCGTCGCCGACCTCGACCACGGTACCCACATCCACGGCCTTGAGGGGGGCCTCAAAACCCTCGATTTGCCGCCTGAGCACAGCGGCCACATCAGCTGCTGGTGAGGCCATTGGCACCTCCTAGGTTCACTCTACTGTATCTTGACGCCAAAAGATGCTCCCGCTGCACGCGCCCGCGGGTCGATTGTGTGCAGCCTACTCCATAGCGGTCGCCGAAGAAGAGATCCAGAGACCAGCAGTATCCCAACCTGAAGCCAGCGGTTACCGTCTGGAGCCCAAGGTTTGGGCAAGGGCATCAAGCCTGCCCTTGACGGTACCGTCTATCACCTGATCGCCGACACGGACTACCACGCCCCCGAGGACTGAAGGTTCCACCTCGAATCGCAGCTCCAGCCGCTGCCCAAGTCGAGCCTCCAGCTTCTCTGCCAGGGCCGCCTGCTCGTCACTGGTCAGGGGGACAGCGCTGCTGACCTTCGCCGTGACTCTGGAAGAAGTGGCTTCTTTCTCCGCCGTCATCCCAAGTCACCTACCTCGGCAATGAACTCCTGGATCAGACGCCGATGGGCCTTTTCATCCAGCGTCTCGCCTACCACCTTGCCAGCTGCCGCCAGAGCCAGCTCTACAATCTCGTCCTGAGCCCCTGCCAGTGCCTGCCTTCGCAAAGCCTCCATTTCTCCCTCGGTCTTGGCCACCAACTCCTGCGCTTCGGTTCGTGCCTTCCCGAGGATTTCCTCCCTCATCTTGTCGGCTTGATCTCTGGCCTGAGCGAGGATGGAGCGCCGCTCCTCTCTGGCCTCCTCTAGCTGTCTCTCATACTCCTGCTTGGCCGCTTCGGCTTGGCTTCTGGCCGTGTCAGCTTCCTCCAGGTCGGTCCTGATCTTCTCACGGCGCTTGTCAAGCATGTTCACAATGGGTTTGTACAGGAACACCCGAAGGAGCACCAGCAGGAGAACGAAGTTGATGATCTGGGAGATCAGGTATCCCAGGTTGATTCCTAGTCCCTCCAAATCGACCCTCCTTTCACCGACCGCGACACCAACCGTCGCTGCCGGCGGCTATGTCCTGTGACATAGACTCTATGCTACACGAACTTGATGATGAGGGCAGCAACCAGGGCGTAGATAGCTACCGCCTCCGCGAAAACGATGCCCAGCATCATGTTGATCTGGATCTGACCCGTGGCCTCCGGGTTGCGCCCGATGGCCTGCATGGCCCCTGCTCCCAAGAGCCCGATGCCGATCCCGGGACCGATGGCCCCGAGACCCATGGCCAGTCCCGCGCCCAGCAACTTGCCGAATTCGATCAAGTCTCCAGCCGCCAATTTGATAGTCCTCCTTCCTACCTAGGATTAGTGTTCTTCACCCTCTGAACCGTGGCCCATCGTGGCCATAGACATGAAGACCAAAGTCAGCATGGCGAAGACGAAAGCCTGCATGAGTCCCACAAACAACTCC
>Ga0315274_10010035_pt1 | contig 13639 bp, 7 predicted proteins | sample YL17G02_20_MG_FD_203700 | JGI IMG/M metagenome (GOLD analysis project Ga0315274, IMG submission 203700) | Sediment microbial communities from Yellowstone Lake, YNP, Wyoming, USA - YL17G02_20 | ecosystem: Environmental > Aquatic > Freshwater > Lake > Sediment | place: USA: Wyoming | collected...
CCAAGCGCTATCAGAGTGCTGCCGACGTCCATTCCGAGCTGGAGAAGATCGAAAAAGGTATCCCGACGACGGAGAAAGTCCGGCCGTCCGTCCCGACGACCTCGCGCCAGATCACGGTCTCGTTCAATCCCCGGAGGCTCGTTGTCCCCGGCGTGGCCGTCCTTGCCGTCGTCGCGGCGATTGTCGTCATCCTCAGCGTTTTGCCGGGCAAAAAGACCGCCCTAAGCGCTTCCGGCAAACCGACGATCGCCGTCGTCAATTTCGAGAACAAAACCGGCAACGACGACCTTGATATATGGAGCACCAGCATCCGGGACCTGCTCATCACCGACCTGGCCCAGTCGAAATTCATAGATGTCCTGAGCGACAGCGACATCAACGGCATCCTCAGGAAATTCGACTTGGCCGGCACCTCGAATTATTCCACCGGAGACCTGGTCAAGATCGCCGACGAGGGCGGCGCCCAGTATACGGTCAACGGGAGCTTCCTCAAGGCCGGAGACAAGTTCATCATCAACGCGACCTGCCAGAAACCCCATTCCCGCGACGTCGTCTCGCCGATCCAGCTGACGTTCCCGGCATTCGACGAGATCCAAGCCAAGATCGACGAGATGACGCGGAAAATTAAAGCCGATCTGAACCTCAGCCAAGGCCAGATCGCGGCCGATATCGATCAGAACATCGGCGAGATTTCGACCTCGAACGCCGAGGCCTGGGCTTTTTACGTCGAAGCACGCAGATATCATTTCCGTGGTGAACCCGGAAAGGCCATCCCTCTTCTCCAAAAAGCCCTGTCCCTCGACCCCGAGTTCATCATGGCCATGCGGGCTTTGAGTGCGGCTCATCATAATATCGGTGACTTATCCGAATTCAAAAAATACGGAGCCAGGACTCTTGAGCTTGTTCAAAAGCATCCGGAACGGATTTCGGAACGGGACCGATATATCCTCGAACAGGATTATTACTGTTTAAATGGACCGGAGCCGGAATTGCCAAAAGCGTTCGTAGCGGGGCGGAAGCTGCTCGCTCTTTATCCCGACGATCCCATAGGCAATTATAACATGGGCATGGCCTACGCAGATATTAATGAATGGGAGAACTCCCTGAAATATTGCGAGCAGGCCATGCGGGGGCGGTCACGTTTCGTTATAGCCTATATGTTACTGGCAAGGACTTTCCGGGCCTTAGGCGAGCCGGCCAAAGGGCAAGAGGTCCTTGAAAGATACCTTCGTGAGGTCGAAAATACGGCTTCCGGCCACCGTTACCTGGCCTACCATCACATCAGCCAGAATCGCCTTGACCTTGCCGGGCGGGAGCTCGAAGCGGCCGAAACGCTCGCCCCCGATGATTGGGGGAATCGTGAGCTCCGAGGCGACCTGCTTCTCCTAAGAGGCGACGTACCCGGGGCGGAGGCCGAGTATCGGGCACTTCTAGAGGAAAAAGTGCCCAACGCACGCAACTCAGGGTATCGCGGCCTCGAATTAGGACTACTCTATGAAGGCCGCTACGAGGAGATCATCAAAATCATGGTCCCTCTCGCCGAGCAATCCAAGCGTGCCGGAGTCGCTGGTAATGAAAGCCGCGCTCGTGGCGCTATGGCTTATTCCTCGTGGCGGTCGGGCCGGCCGGAGGTCGCTGTCGATGAATGCGACAAAGATTATGGAATCGACACTGGAAGATATGATTTCAGTCATAAACGCAGGACGCTAGAGCTGAAAGGATTTGCTTATCTTGCCTTGAAGCGGATCGCCGAGGCGGAAAGAACGGCCGGAGAGCTCAAGGCGCTTATCGACAAGGGATTGAACAAAAAAGCGATTCGCCTTCATGACCATCTCATGGGGGCTATCGAGCTGGCGCGAAACAATACACCCAAAGCGCTGGAGTATCTCGAACGAGCCGTGCAATCGCTCCCTTACGGACCGTTCGAAAAGGACGCCTGGATGCTCGACACGTTGGCGGAAGCCTATTTTGAAGCGGGCGATTTGAGAAGAGCTCGGGAACAATACGAAAAAATCGGGATGCTGACGACCGGGCGTTTGAGCTCCGGCTCCGGCGATATCTACGCTCGGAGCTTCTACCATCTCGGCCGGATCGACGAGAAGCTGGGCGATAAAGCCAAGGCTCGCGTGAATTACCAGAAATTTCTCGACCTCTGGAAAAATGCCGAGCCGGGGCTGCCCGAGGTTGAGGAGGCCAGGAGGCGATTGACCGCGCTGAAATAGAGCGCCCCACTTGAGACTTTGCCCGTTTCAGGGGGGGAGTGTGGACGCCTCAGCGAAAATTTCCAGGGAGTTAATCTAAGCGAAATGTCATGACACCGAGGCCGGGCCGTCCCCGGACTTCTAGTCCGCAGGCCGGGAGTTCAAATCTCCCCGGGCGCGCTTCCTTCAACCTCCCAACGCGACGCCGGTACCGCGTCCTTTCGGCCTTTCAGCCCTTCGGCTCGGATTGACAAATTCTTCCAGGACGAATTATGATGCGGGCTAAAGGATAAGAGGAAGGATATTTCCTTGAAAGGCGAGGGCATGATTTGTCCCAAGTGCCGGACGAAAAATCCCGATTCCGCCCGTTTCTGCCTGGACTGCGGGACATCGTTCTCCCTCGGAACCGCGGCCCAGCCCGGCGCCTCCGAGACGCTGGCCGCTCCCGTCCGGGAATTGACGACCGGAACGACCTTCGCCGGCCGCTACCAGATCATCGAGGAGCTCAGCCAGGGCGGCATGGGGAAGGTCTACAAGGTCTTCGACACGGACATCAAGGAGAAGGTTGCCCTCAAACTCCTCCGGCCCGAGATCGCCTCAGACAAGGAAATGATCGAGCGGTTCGGCAATGAGCTGAAGTTGGCCCGGAAAATCAGCCATCGCCATGTCTGCCGGATGTTCGACATCGGGAAATGGGAGGGGACGTCCTATATCACGATGGAGTTTGTGGCGGGAGAGGACCTGAAGCGGTTCATCCGGAAGTCGGGGCGGATCGGGGCGGGGAAAGCCGTCGCCATCGCCAAGCATATCTGCGAAGGCCTCGCCGAGGCGCATCGGCTCGGCGTCGTCCACCGGGACCTCAAGCCGCAGAATATCATGGTGGACGAAGACGGGAACGCCCGGATCATGGACTTCGGGATCGCCCGCGCCGTCAAGGGTAAGGGAATTACCGGCGCCGGGGTGATGATCGGCACGCCGGAATATATGTCGCCCGAGCAAGTCGAAGGAAAAGAAGTCGATCAGCGTTCGGACATCTACTCGCTCGGCGTCATCCTCTACGAAATGGTCACGGGACGGACGCCCTTCGAGGGGGACACGCCGCTCAGTATCGCCGTCAAACACAAGACCGAACCCCCGCCGGATCCCGGGATCATCAATCCCCAGGTCCCCGTCGACCTCAGCCGCCTGATTCTACGCTGCCTGGAAAAGGACAAGGAGCGGCGCTTCCGGTCCGCCGAAGAGATGCTGGGAGAGCTGACCCGGATCGAACAAGGGATCCCAGGCACGGATCGCCTCCCCTCCAAACGAAAACCGTTGACGTCCCGAGAAATCACCGTGACCCTCGGAGTGAAGAAAATTCTGATTCCGGCCGCCATCCTCGCGGCCGTCGTCCTGGCCGGCTTGGCCGTCTGGCGTTTTGCGCCGCGGGCCAAGCCCCAGGAGCATTCGATCGCGGTTATTCATTTTCAGAACCAGACCGGGGATCCCGCCTTCAATTATCTCCAGGAAGCCCTGCCCAACCTTCTCATCTCGAGCCTCGAGCAGTCCCCCTACGTCCAGGTCACAACCTGGGAGCGGCTCTACGACCTCCTTCAGCAGTCGGGAAAAGCCCAGGTTAAATTCATCGACCGAGAGATGGGATTCGACTTGTGTCTGCGGGACGGCATCGAGGCGATCGTCCTGGGAACCTATACCAAAGCCGGCGACATCTTTGCGACCGAGATCAAGATCCTCGAAGTCCGGACAAAAAAGCTTTTGAAGAGCGCGACCGCTCAGGGAGAAGGCGTAGGCAGCATTCTGGCCAAGCAGATCGATGTCCTCAGCAAAGAGATCTCCCAGGGGATCGGTCTTTCGAGGAGGACGGTCGAAAAAACCGTCCCGCGGATCTCCGATCTCACCACGGCTTCGTTGGAAGCATATGAGCTTTATCTCAGGGGCGTGGAATCCTTGAACCGGTTTTATTTCGACGAGGCCCGGCAATTCCTGGAGAAAGCCGTAGGGCTCGATCCGGCGTTCGCTTCGGCGCATCTCGGTCTGGCCACCGTTTATGGTTATCTCAATGAATCGAAGTTGCGGCTTGAGGCCGTCCAGAAGGCCAAAGCGAACGCCGGAAAAGCCACGGATAAAGAGCGCTTCTTTATTGATGCTTACTACGCCAGGCTGATCGATAATAATCCGGAGAAGCAGCTGTCCCTCGACCTCCAAATCGCCCAAAAATATCCCAAGGAAAAATTAGGGCACTACAATCTGGGACTAGACTACCAGAATAAAGGGTTGAATGCCGAAGCAATCGAAGCTTACAACAAATGTCTCGAGCTCGACCCCGCGTTCGGCCCGGCGCTCAACGGGATCGCGTATATTTACATGAATTCCGACAATTATGAAAAGGCGCTGGAATATTTCAAGAAATATGTCTCTTTGCACCCGGTGGACGCGAATCCCCTGGACTCCTTGGCCGATCTCTATTTCCGGATGGGAAGGTTCGACGACGCCCTGGACAACCTCAAGGCCGCCCTGAAAATCAAGCCCGATTGGGGAAGCGAAGACACCATCGCCGTCATCCTGTCGATCCGGGGAGAATATCTCGAGGCGCTCCGATGGAATGATCAATCCATTCGCCGGACGACGGTCAAAGGATGGCAGGCCGTTGGGTATTGGTGGAGAGCGATTTATGAGCATTTATTGGGCCGCCGGCGGTCGTCCGACCAAAACCTGAACATGGCGGAAAACATCTGGGAGGGGATCAACTATAGGGACGGACCATATCTGGCTAAATTGGTCAGAGGGTTTTTTAGCCTGGACCAAGGGGACTTAGGCCGGGCCCAAAGGATGTCCGACGAAATATTTTCTCTTTCTCAAACCCTGAGACCCGGGTTGCTCCACCCGATGAACTTGTATGCCGCTTTTATGGAAACCAGACGGGGCGAATGGGACGCCGCCCGGAAGAAGCTTGAGGAATTCGAGCCTCTTTTGCGGAATGCGGCCAAGCAATATCCCCGTATTGCCGCGCAGTCGCGAATCCTTTATGCCGTGGTCCGGGGAGAATACGCTCTCGCCCAGGGACGGGCCGACGAGGCGATCGCCCTTTTGGAGAAAGAATGGACTCCTCAGGAGCCTCCATCCTCCATCTCCGTTAATGTCTTGCCGTTCCTTATCCATAATGTTCCTTTCGAACAAGACGTCCTGGCCCGGGCTTACCATAAGGCCGGGAATCTCGACAAGGCCATCTCCGAATATGAAAAGCTGCTGACCAATGACCCGGTGAGCAAATGGCGCCGCTTTCCCCATCCGATCTACCATTTCCGTCTGGCCGAATTACTCGAAGCTAAAGGGGATAGAATCCGAGCCCGGGAACACTACCAAAAATTCCTCGAGCTTTGGAAGCAAGCCGATCCCGGCATTCCGGAGTTCGAGGCGGCTAAGAAGAAGCGGCTGGGCTGAACACCTGGTATAATATAGTGACTATGAAGGTTTCGGTCATCCAGATCATCCAAACGATGCTCGTCTCCGGGGTCATGGTCTCGGCCTGCGCCCTCCTCCTTCTGGGGATGAACAACAAGTACTCCTCGATCGTCAACCGGATCCGCCTCCTCAAGGACGAGGAGCGCCGAATCGAGGGCGCGCCCTTGGCCGATCCCAAGGGGGAACGGAAGGAGAACATCGCCGCCCAGCTCCCCCTGCTTATGGCCCGGCTGAAGCTCGTCCGCAACACCGTGACCGCCTATTCCTCGGGCATCGTCCTCTTCATCCTCTCCTCCTTCCTCATCGGCCTGCAGTTCGTCACGGTCTCGAAGATCGTCGAGGCGGGGATCATCTGCGCCTTCCTCGGCGGCATGGTCTGCGTCCTGACCGGCGTCATCCATAACGCCATCGAGGCCCGGAGGGGATTCGACGTCGTCAGGATCGAGGCGGATCGCGACCCCTTCGAGTTGGAAGACTGAACGAAAGGCCGACATCTCGCCGCCGTCTACTATTTCTTCTAAGGGCCGTGAAACAATTCAGTTTCGGTCTTCGTACTAACAACTGTCAGGGTCAACGTCAAGGAGCGATTCTATGAACAAAAAGAGCGTCTTGATCGGGGCGAGCCTGCTCTCCGTCCTGGCCGTTGCGGCGGCTCAGGAGCGGACCAAGCCGGCGCAGTATTTTTTTCATGAAAAGCTCGACGTGAAAGTCCCGGATTTCCCGGCCGAAGGATTGATTTTGGATATCGGCGGCGGGGGAGAGGGCGTCATCGGACAGCTCAAGGGAACTCAGGTCATCGCCGTCGATCTTCTCAAGCGCGAACTCGCCGAAGCTCCCGCGGGGCCTCTTCTGAAGATCGTCATGGATGCCCGGGACCTCAAATTCCTGGATGGAGCATTTCCGACGGCCACGGTCTTCTTCACCTTCATGTACATCGCCCCGGCCGATCATGAAAAAGTCTTCCGGGAGATCCACCGCGTTCTGAGGCCCGGCGGTCGGCTTCTCATCTGGGACGTCATCTTTCCCAAGAAGGCCGATCCGCAGAAGACCGGGATCTTCTATCCTCTCCACATCGCCCTGCCGAAGAAGGAAATCAACACCGGCTACGGCGTCCGGTTCGGGGACGGAGAGCAGGGCTTGGCCCATTTCGTCGATTTGGCCGAAAAGACGGGCTTCGAGGTCGTCACCCGGAGCCCGGAGAAGGGCTGGTTTTCTCTAGAGCTAAGGAAGCGCTAACTCTAAAAACGGGGGACAGGAACCGAATTTCAGAAAATTCGGATCCTGTCCCCACTTTTCTTACATACCGTAAAGCTCGATGATTTCCTGGCGGGTCTTGCCCAGGATCCCGAATTTCTTTCCGACCTTGTTGAACGCCTCCAAGGCTTTGTCGAGATGGTGGATTTCATGGCCGGCCGAGATCTGGGTCCGGATCCGGGCCTGGCTCTGGGGCACAACCGGAAAGAAAAAGCCGACGGCGTAGATCCCCTCGTCGTAGAGCGCCCGGGAGAAGTCCTGGGCGAGCTTGGCGTTAAAGAGCATGACCGGGACGATCGGCGTATCGCCTTTCTGGAGGACGAATCCGGCTTCGGTCAGGCCTTTGCGCCAGTAGGCGGCGTTGGTTTCGAGCTTGTCCCGGCGCTCGGTCGAGGCCATGAGGATGTCGAAAACCCGGAGGATGCCGACGACGACGACCGGGGCGATCGTATTGGAGAAGAGATAAGGCCGGGCTTTTTGGCGGCACATCTCGACGATCTCCTTGCGGCCGGAGACGCACCCGCCCGTCGCTCCGCCGAGGGCTTTTCCGAACGTCGTGGTGATGACATCGATTTTTCCCATGACCCCGCATTTTTCGTGGGTGCCGCGGCCGGTCTTGCCGATGAAGCCCGAGGCGTGGGACTCGTCGACCAGGAGCATGGCGTCGTATTTCTCGCAAAGGGCGACCATCTCGTCGAGCTTGGCCGTGTCGCCGTCCATCGAGAAAACCCCGTCGGTGATGACGAGGCGGTAGCGCTTGTCCTGGAACATCTGGAGCTTCTGCTCGAGATGGCCCATGTCGGAATGCTTGAAGGTGTCGGGCATGGCGCCGCAGAGCCGGATGCCGTCGATGAGCGAGGCGTGGACCAGCCGGTCCGAGATCATGACGTCGTCCTTATTCAGGATGGCCTCGAAGACGCCGGCATTGGCGTCCATGCAGGAGGGGAAGAGGATCGTGTCCTCGGTCCCGAGAAACTCGGTCACCCGCGCCTCGAGCTCGCGGTGGATGTCCTGGGTTCCGCAGATGAACCGGACGGACGACATCCCGTAACCGCGGGTGTCGAGGCCCTCATGAGCGGCCTTGACGACCTCGGGATGGCTCGAAAGCCCGAGGTAGTTGTTGGCGCACATGTTGATGACCTTGCGGAGCGAGGAGCCGGCGGGGAACTCGACCTCGATGTCGGCCGACTGGGGCGAGTGGATGAAGCGCTCCTGCTTGAACAGGCCGGCGTCCTTGAGCCCCTGGAGGACGGCTTGATACGCTTGCCGGGTGGTGTCGTTAAAAGCCATGGGAGGACTCCTAAGCCCGGGTGAAACGGAGGACGAGGTCGGCGATCTTGTTGACGCTGTCGAACGCCTCGGGCGACGCGTCCTCATCGGGAATCGAAATCTTGCACTTGTTCTCGAGGAAGCGCTTGAGCGAGACCATGGAGAACGAATCCACGATCCCGCCCGAGATGAGAGGCGTGTCGTAGCCGATGGGATCGGCGCCCTCTTCGAGATACTCGGCGGTCACGTACTTCAGGATGCTGTCCTTGAGATCATCGGCCATAAGATTGCTCCTTATTCGCGGATAAAAATTTTTAGTCGTTCTCCAAGGTGGAGGTGTCGCCGATTTCCTCGCCCCACTCCTTGGCCTTGAGGATGCGGCGCATGATCTTGCCGCTCCGGGTCTTGGGGAGCGAGTCGACGAACTCGATTTCCTGGGGCATCGCCAGGGGCGAGAGCTTCTTGCGGATGAAGTTCATGATCTCCAGGTCGAGGTCGGCGCTTGGCTTGAAGCCGGCCTTGAGGGCGACGAAGGCCTTCACGACTTCCATGTTGATCGGATCGGGCTTCGCCACGACGGCGGACTCGGCGATGGCCGGGTGCTCGAGGAGGACGGACTCGACCTCGAAGGGGCTGACGAGATGGCCGCCGGTGTTGATGATGTCGTCGTCCCGGCCGACGAACCAGAAGTAGCCTTCCTTGTCCAGGCTCGCCCGGTCGCCGGTCATGTACCAGCCGTTTTGGAACTTCTTCCGATAGGTCTCCTCGTTGTTCCAGTACGTCCGCATCATCGCCGGCCAACCGGGCCTGATCCCGATAAGGCCGATCTTGCCCGTCTCGGCGTACGGTTCGTAGGTCTTGGGATCGAGGATCGTGGCCGTGATCCCGGGGAAGGGCTTTCCCATCGAGCCCGGCTTGATTTTCATCCCGGGGAAGTTCGTGATCATGATCGAACCGGTCTCGGTCTGGAAATAGGTGTCGAGGAAGGCTTTTCCGAAGACCTTCTCCGACCAGAGGACGGCCTCGGAGTTGAGCGGTTCGCCCACGCTGGCGAGCAATCGGAGCGACGACAGGTCGTGTTTCCGGACGATCTCCTCGCCCGCCTTCATGAGCGAACGGATGGCCGTCGGGGCCGAATACCAGACGGTGATTTTGTGCTTTTCGATGAATTTGTACCAGGCTTCGGCCGAAAAACCGCCGTCGAGGACGCCCTGGCTGACGCCCAGGCTCCAGGGGGCGATGATCCCATAGGATGTGCCCGTGACCCAGCCGGGGTCGGCCGTGCACCAGTAGATGTCGTCGTCCCGAAGATCATGGACCCACTTGGCGGTCAAGTATTGAGAGATGAGGGAATAGTGGACGTGCTTGACTCCCTTGGGAAGTCCCGTCGTCCCCGAGGTGTAGTGGAGAAGGGAAGGCGATTCAGCCTCGGTCGGATGGATGTCCAGGTGCTCGACCGGGTCGGCTTTATCGAGGGAAAAAACGACTTCCTTCTTCTGGAGGGGGGCCTTGCCGTCGTGATCGACGATGATGATGTGCTCGAGGAACGGGAGCTTGTCCAGGATCTTGCGGATCTTGGGAGCGTGCTTGCGCTGGGTGATGACGGCCTTGGTCTGGGCGTTTTCCAGGCGGACGAACAGCGACTCGTCGCCGAAGGCCGAAAAAAGGGGCTGGCCGATGGCCCCGATCTTCAGGATGCCGAGCGTCCCGAGGTAGAGCTCGGGGACCTTGTCCATGAAGAGGCAGACCCGGTCTTCGGCCTGGATCCCTAAGCCGTGAAGAAAATGGCCGATCGTGTTCGAAGCCCGGCGGACATCGTGGTAGGTGAAACGCTTTTCGATTCCGCCCAGCCCCTCCCAGAACAGGGCGATCTTATCTCCCTTACCCATAAGGCAGATCCGGTCGGAGCAATGCCAGCCGACATTGAGGCCTTTTCCGGGCTCATAGCCCAGCTCGCTTTCCGCGATCGACCAGCTGAAATTTTTCAGACGTTCTTCATAGGATCCTATGTTCGGCATGGGCCACACTTCTCCGGCGAAATTTTTGAAGAAAGATTATAGCGGAATCGCCCGAAAAGTCAAAATCCTTGACAAAAGAGCCGTTTACAGGTAAAGTAAATTTCCTTTCGACCGATCTTTCCCCAAAAACCATGGCTAAACTCATTCGCCGTCACCATAGATATTTTCTCCTGAGCTTTATCGTCCTCTTCTTTTTCGGGGGCAGGCCGGCCGAATTCGGGCAGGAGATCTCTTTTTTCCAGGGCTACCTCATTCCCAAGCCGGTCATCCGGGTGGCCTTGGGCGTCAACTTGGAGGATATCCATATCCACGCCTCGTCGGGAATGAAACTCTACCTGGCCAACCAGAATTACAAGCTTTTGGGGAGCGATATTTTCGAGATCCGGGTTCGGGCCTATAAGGAAAAGTTGACCGAAAAATTCTTGGTCCTGGCCGCCCAGTCGCGCCGAAGGGAAGACGCGGAAAAAACGGCCAAGGACCTTCGGGCCAAAATCTCCTTCCGTGTTTATGTCACGGAAGACAAGGCCGAGGACCTGGAGGGCGTTTTTCAAGTCCGGGTCGGCGATTTCCTGGCGCGGAGCGAAGCCCTGAGCTTCATCAAGCGGCTCGCCCAGCTCGGCTTTCCCGAGGGCTGGATCATCCGCGAGGACGTGACCGAACCCGCCTCCAAACCGCGCTGGGTCATGATCAACGACGAGCTTCTCGACCTCGACCAGAGGACGGCTCTCTATATCATCCCCGCGAACGGGCAGAGTTATCTGGCCTTCGGGGGCCATAATTACCGAGGGATCTTCGTCCTCAAGGGAAGCCGCCGGGGCGTCCTCCTCATCAATATCTTGAACCTCGAGGACTATCTGAAGGGCGTCGTCCCGGGAGAACTGTCCCCCCTGTATTACGGCGAGCTCGAAGCCTTGAAAGCCCAGGCCGTGGCCGCGCGGACGTATGCGCTCAAAAACCTCGGCCAATTCGAGGACCTGGGATTCGACCTCTATGACACCCCCGCGTCCCAGGTCTATGACGGGATGAGTATCGAACACCCCTTGAGCAGCCGGGCCGTGGACGAGACCCGCGGCCAGGTCGCCGTTTACGGCGGCAAGCTGATCAACGCCCTCTATTCGAGCACCTGCGGCGGCGTCACCGAGAACGCCGAGGCCGTTTTCGGCGGCCCGCCGGTGCCCTACCTCAAGAGTACGGAATGCGTTTGGGAGAACGAAAAGGCGTTTTCGCTGAAGGCCGGCGCGGCCGTCCCGGCGGTATTCGAGAGCGGAAAAAACATCTCCCCGGAGCTGGCCGAGCTCGAGGCCCTCGATGTCCTCGATTTAGCGGCCGAGCCTGCCTCCTGGTACGGCGCGGCGGCGATGCCCGGAGAGGCGGCCGTCTGGGCCCGGAAAGCGGCCGCCGCGGCCGGCCGGATCGCCGGGAAGGTCGAGCCTCAACCTGGGGCTTTGACTCCCCTCGCTCTCGGCCGTCTGCTCGTGAGGGCCTTCGGATGGGAGGAGCGGGTCGGCAACCTCGTCGGAAAAAGCGAGGCCGAACACGTCACGAAGAATTGGAAAGGCTTGCGTCCCCCAGACCGCCCTCTGGCGGCCTTTCTTTTAACTTCTGGAATCCTGACCCCTGATCCGGATCCATCGGCGGATGGGCCGCTTACCCGGGCCCGGGCGGCGCTGATCATCCGGAGGGCGCTCGTCTTTTCCCGGGATCCTTATCGTTCGGGGAATTTCGAAAGCCTCGCCGGCGGGGCGATCGTCGTCTCCGAGGACGGCGAGACGAAAACGCTCGCCTTGAGAAAGCCCTGGTATCTTTTCAGGCGGATCGACGGCGAAACGGCCCCGGCGGCCTCCGCGGAATTGACGGGCGGGGAGGTCCTCCGCTGGATCGGATCCGGGGGTGTCGTCCGGCTTCTCGAAGTCCAAGCCGCCCCTCCGACGAATATCCTGGACCGGTCTTCCCAGTACCATAGCTGGCAAGTCCGAGTTTCGCTGGAAGACCTCGAAGTCCGGCTCAATCAGTTCTATCCGATCGGGAAGCTCATCGATCTCGTCCCGAAAAAGCGCGGCGTCTCCAAGCGCCTGCTCGACCTCCTCATCGTCGGGCAGGAAGGCCAGGTCCGCGCGACCGGAATGAAAATCCGGCAGGTCCTCAATGTCCGGGACACCCTCTTTGTGATCGAGACGGAGCGGGACGCCGAGGGCAAAATCTCCCATTTCGTCTTCACCGGGAAGGGCTGGGGCCACGGTGTCGGCTTGTGTCAGGTGGGGGCGTTCCGGATGGCCCAGAAAGGCGCGACCTGCGACCAGATCCTCAAGAAGTACTACCGCGGGATCAAACTCAAGAAAGAATATTAGCCCTCGGTTTCTTTTTTGCTTTTCCGGTTCCAGTACAGATACCCCGGGATCCCCAAGGCGACCCAGAGGAGCCCCATCACCGAATTGATGATCGGGGATCTCCCGCTCGTGTAGTTCGAGATGTCCGAGTACAGGGTGAAAACGATGTACACGGAGGCGAAAAGCACGAAGAGGATCGGGGTGACCGGATACCCCCAGACCCGGTAGGGCCGCGGTGCGTCGGGCATTTTTTTGCGGAGGGTGAAAACGCTGATGGCCGCCAAGGCGTAAAAGATCCAGCTCACGAAGATCAGCATGTCGGTGAGCTGATCGAAGGTCCCGCTGAACACCAGGATCGAGGCCCAGGCGCCCTGGACGACGAGGGCCGCCCCCGGCGTCCGATAGCGCGGGTGGACGTTCCCGAGCCTGCGGAAGAACAGCTTTTCCCGGGCCATGGCGAAATAGACCCTGGCCGAAGTCATGGCGATGCTGTTGACCGCCCCGAATGTGGAGATCATGATCGCCACGGCGATCGCCGCCGCGCCCCATTTCCCGAGGAAGCTCGCCGCCGTGTCGACGGCGACGAGGTAGCTTTCGGAATATTTGGCCGCCATCTCCGGGACCGGGATGATATAGATATAGGCCAGGTTGATCAAAACATAGACGGCGATGACGACAAGGACGGTGATGGCCATCGCCCGGGGGAGGTTTTTCTGGACGTTTTTAATCTCGCCCGACATGAAGGTGATGTTGATCCAGGCGTCGTAGGCCCAGAACGCCCCGGCCATGGCCATGATGAACATCAGGAAGACCGACGGCGACCCGGCCGCGGCGGGGATCGACTCGGTGAAGTTCCCCAAGCTGCCGTGCCCCAGGGTGAAGGCGAGAACGACGAGAGCGATGAGGACCCCGATCTTGAGGCCGGAGAAGATGATGGCGATGGCATTCCCGAACTTTACGCCGAAGTAATTCATGGCTGTTAGGAAAAGAACGAGGGCGATCGTCGTGAGCTTCAGGCCGATGGACTTGAAGGGGGTCATCGCCCCGATGCCGGGAATAGGGATGGCGAAATTTTCCCAGGCCGCCGACAGCCGGGGAAATTTGACGA